>Ga0208030_1000157_pt1 | contig 49880 bp, 87 predicted proteins | sample MalvirDeepMed_M9_FD_184246 | JGI IMG/M metagenome (GOLD analysis project Ga0208030, IMG submission 184246) | Marine viral communities from the Global Malaspina Expedition - Malaspina viral metaG DeepMed_M9 (SPAdes) (version 2) | ecosystem: Environmental > Aquatic > Marine > Oceanic | place...
AAATTGGGAATTCTTTTTAAATGCTTGCAATACTTATGGCTTTATGGTAGACTGTAATATGCCTAACCGATTAGTGGCAGATATAGGGTCAGCAGCTATGGTCGAGAAAATGAGGAAGTATAATCCAGAGATTAATAGCACGGATCTGTTTATAACCAATTGCTATGATACTGCTGCCCATGGGCATTTTGAGAAGTTCAAGATATTTCTTTATCGCCTCTACAGGGATAACAAAAGAAGAACAATTCTTACGACAACTCACAATGATAGTGATGGCACCAAGGCCGTCGTTCATAAAGTTATAGGTTATACATACGAACAATTTGTATCCGAATTCGGTAATGAATATTTCTTAAATTTGTATTGCGAGATTCGGTTTCTTGAAGAAGAAAGCAAATTTGAGGCTTACCAAAGAAACTCATTGATTGAAAATACTGCGGAGCTATCGAGAATAGATATGGTGGCTGCATTGGACGCTTTTGAGAAAATTTTGAATAAAACATTTGACTATAGTGGATCTTTAAGCTATATTCGTAATAGGAATAGGATTTTGAGGCGGTAGTGTACTTTCAAGCACTTGATGATAAGAAACATTGTATTGGGGTTTATTGGGACGGTCGTTTAATCTTTGACGATTCACAATTTCCCGATGATTTTTCAAACATGCGAACATGGCGCTATTCGGGCTTTCTGAATGACGAGTCCATAGAGTATGGCTGGCTTAGAACGAACGGTAAAACCTTGAAAGAATGCTGCCCGGAACATATGTTAGAAGAACTTACGAAGTATGAAAAGAAACTGAACGCTTTCCGGAAAGCGTTTTCTCTAGCAAAAGTTAGCTTCAAGGAGCACTGCTTCTTTGATTTGGTGCCGCACGACTTCTTGGCAGGATTTTTAGAGCTAAAGAATCAAATAACACAGCATGTGTTTGAGACTTATGAAAAGCCTCCTATTTACGATCACTTACTGGCCGTGGAGAGGCTGCTGTATAAGATCAGATTCCAAAAGCTCAACATCAGCAATCAAAATGCCCGGGCCGTGTTTGTTTCTTCTAGAACTCGTACATCAGCCCAAAAACTGATGTCAGGGCCTCAATATATTGACTATAATATTTTTGGCACGCGCACGGGAAGGCTTTCAACCTATGGCGGCTCTTTTCCAGTTTTGACTATGCCAAAGGCTTTGCGCGCCCTGGTAAAGCCCCACAATGATTGGTTTATTTCGCTTGATTATAATGGTGCCGAGGCCAGAACAGTATTGGGCCTTCTTGGGAAAAAACAACCTCGTGGCGATGTTCATGAGTGGAATGTTATGAATGTGTTAAAACACAAGGGAGTTACTTCTCGCGAAGCAGCCAAGACTTACTTTTTTTCGTGGCTATATAATCCTGATTCTAAGAAAATTGAAGAATCTTTTTATGATCGCGATGCGCTACTGGAACAGTACTATGAGGATGGTCATATCCGGACTATTTTTGACCGCAAAATTGAAGTTGACGAATATAAGGCAGTCAATTATATTGTTCAGAGTACCTGCGCAGATTTGGTAAATGATAGAGCAGTGATGCTCGACAAGTTCTTGGAAGATAAGAAATCTTTTATATCACATATTGTACATGACGAAATAGTGCTTGACATGCCTGATGATGAGAGATATCTTATCCCGGAGATTAAAGAAATATTCTCAAACAACAAACTTGACAAGTTTGTTACTAACCTTAAGGCAGGAAGAGACTATATGGATATTGGAGTTTTAAATTTATGATCTCGATTATTGGTATTGGTAACGCAGCCTCAGCGATTGCAGAAAATTTCAAATCTCAAGGAAATAACTACAAAGTATACCAGCTTGGAACCGGCTATAAAAACACTAAATATACCCGGAAACTAAAGAAGTTTGAAAGCCCAGAGGAATATGAAAATAACATTCCCGACTTGGATAAGTTTTTTAAAGATACGAATGAAAGTGTACAAGTCTTTATTGTCGGCGCTTCATACAGTTCAAACTATGCGCTGGGTGTCTTAGAACAACTTAAAGACAAGACCATAGAAATATTTTATGTTAAACCAGACACAGAACTTCTAACAGGGGTTCCCAAGCTTCTAGAAAACTTAATGTTTGGTGTGTTGCAAGAATATGCACGCTCTGGTCTCTTTAAATCAATGACAATATTATCTAATTTGGAAATTGAGAAAAGTATTCCGGGCCTATCCATCAAAAACTATTATGAGAAACTCAATCATACCATTTTTTCATGTGTGCACTATTTAAATTTTTTCAACCACACCGAACCAGAAATTGGCCAAATGGCGAGACCGGCGGAAATTAATAGAATCCGCACAATTGGAATTTTAGATATAAAAACATTATCAGAAAAATGGCTTTTTGAGCTTGACATCCCTCGCGAGACATGTTATTATATATGTATAAATCAAGACAGACTTGAGAAGGAAAGCGGATTACATAGACAGATAGTCGACCTCCTTAAAGAAAAACCAAGAAATGCATTTCGCAAGATTTCATATGGTATCTGGGAGACTCATCTGCACGATTTTGGGTTTTGCGTTACCCACTCTAACGCTACACAACAACAAAAAACTCTTGACAAGCTAGAACAAGAGTAGTACATTAGATACTGTGGAACGCACAGTATACTTTACAAACAAATAGGAGAAAAAACTAATGTCAATTAACATGGAACTAATGAGAAAGAAACTCGCCCACCTCAGAGGCGAAGATAGGGATGGCAGCTCTGCTTGGTTTAAGCCCGAAGAAGGCGATCAAACCATTCGGATTGTCCCAACTGCAGACGGCGATCCCCTTAAGGAAATGTATTTCCACTATAATGTCGGAGATCATAGAGGCGGAATTCCCTGCCCCAAGCGCAACTATGGTGAGCGCTGTCCAATTTGTGACTTTGCTTCCAATCTCTGGAAGGATGGAACAAATAACAACGACGAAGAAACCAAAAAGCTTGCAAAGTCTCTCTTTGTCCGAGCCCGGTTCTTTTCACCCGTGTTAGTTCGCGGTCGTGAAGATGAAGGTGTAAAGGTCTACGGCTACGGTAAGAGAGCATACGAGCTTCTTCTTGGATATATACTTGACCCAGAATATGGTGATATTACCGATACCCTTGAAGGAACTGATATTTCGTTGGTTTATACCAAACCAACCACCCCCGGAGCTTATCCGCAAACAAGCCTTAAGATGCGTCGAAACACATCTGCTCTACTGGAGGATATTGAGGCCATCCCCGCCCTCCTAGAAGGCATCCCCGACATTGATTCACTCTTTGAGCGTCAGACCCCCGAACAAGTTGACGCCATTTTAGATGAACAATTGGCGAGTGGTGCCTCTGCTGAGTCTCGCTCATCTGAGACAAGCAAGTATAAGAAAGAGCCCAATGTCAACCCAGTCGACAAAGCATTTGATGAGTTGATGGCAACTAAGTAGCTTGTTAGAAAGCCGCTGGCACCCCGGCTGAAATAGGGTGCCGCATATTCTATAAAAGGAGATTATATTATGGAATGGTTAAAATCATTGTTGGCCCGCTGGAAGGTCCAAGTTAGTTTTGTAGCAGGAGCGCTTGTTGTTGCTACTGCCTATGGGACATGTACCTTTGAGCCTCCGGCCGCAGAGGTTAGCGAAAATACCCCAGCAGCCGAAGCAGTGGAGAAGACCACTACAGTCGAGGTTTCCGCCACGGCTTCTACAGAAGAAGTAAATTCCCCCACAACCACAACGGAAACCATAGCTACTGATACAACGACAGAGTAGCTTAAGCCGCTGGCAGACCGGTCAAAGTCTGCCACCTTACTCACACACACAGGAGAAAACATGAGTGAAAATAAAAGCGGCTACCAACTCCGCGCAGATATGTTGGGAATGGCGTCGGGCATTGTGTCCGACAGGATTGCTCGCCAAGAACAAAATGAGCATTTCCTAGCAGAGAATGATAAGGTATATCAACGCAAGGCGATTGCCCCTTACACTGCAGAAGATGTTATCGCAGAGGCTGAAAAGCTTTATGCGTTTGTTCAAAAGAAGTAGGTAGTATCCGCTGGCAGACCGGTTAAAGTCTGCCGTCTTTAAGTTCAGGGTAGAGCAGTTTGGTAGCTCGTCGGGCTCATAACCCGGAGGTCGGTGGTTCAAATCCATCCCCTGCATCCATTTTATTTATACCAAGGAGGCAAAATGGCAAAAGCCAAAGCAGGTCGCGTTAACATGAAAGACCTAATGAAATTAGTGAACAAGAAAGCCGGCCAAAATGTGGCCCACGATCTTACTGGAGATAACCCCACAGCGGTCAAGGAATGGATCCCAACGGGTTCAAGATGGTTAGACTCAATCATCAGTAAAGGTCGTGTCAGCGGGATCCCCGTCGGGAAAGTCACGGAGATTGCCGGATTAGAATCCACAGGTAAATCTTATATGGCAACGCAGATTGCCGCAAACGCCCAGAAACAGGGCAAGATGGTCGTTTACTTCGATTCCGAGTCTGCTATCGATCCAGCGTTTTTGGAGCTAGCAGGATGCGACCTAGAGCGATTAATGTATGTTCAAGCGTCCTCTGTAGAGTTCGTCTTGGAGACTATCGAAGAGTTGCTTGGAGCAACAGATGAACAATTGGTGTTTATCTGGGATTCATTGGCATTTACACCGTCGGTTTCGGATGTTGAAGGCGACTTCAATCCGCAATCATCAATGGCAGTTAAGGCGAGAATCCTCGCAAAAGGAATGTCGAAGCTTGTCATCCCGATTGCAGATAAGAGAGCGACCTTCATTGTGCTCAATCAGTTGAAAACGAATATCCCACAAGGCCCCTTTGCGCGCCAAATCGCCATGACAACGCCCTATATCACTCCCGGTGGTAAGGCGATGCATTACGCGTATTCTCTTCGCGTCTGGCTAACTGGCCGAAAGGCTAAGTCTGCCTTTATTGAAGATGAAAAAGGATTTCGTATTGGTTCCGAAGTTAAAGTAAAGCTTGAGAAATCTCGCTTTGGTACTCAAGGCAGATCATGTGCCTTCCGCATTATGTGGGGAACTGAAGATGTTGGTATTCGCGACGAAGAATCATGGTTTGACGCGATTAAAGGCTCAGAGTACCTTAGTTCAGCCGGCGCATGGTACACCCTGTCGATGCCCGACGGATATACCAAGAAATTCCAGCCATCTAAATGGACTGAAATAGTGACTTCCGATGAGGAATTTAAAAGCAGGGTTATTCGAATCATGGATGAAGAAATTGTACAAAAGTTCGACAAAAGACAGGGAGACGCTAGCGCCTACTATGAAGATCCAGAAGATCTCTCGGTGCCAGTAAAAGAATAAAGAAAAGTGCTTGACTTTGGCCCTCCGATTGGTTATAATATTAACTGTCGGAGGGTTTTTTATGACAAGTACAGAAAAGAAGCGGGTTATCATTATTGATGCGTTGAATATGTTTATTCGCGCCTATATCGTCGACCCCTCCCTGTCTACCAATGGAGATCCAATTGGCGGAATTAAGGGAACAATAAAAATACTTCAAAAATTGGTGCGTATAACAAAGCCAGATGAAGTGTTAGTAATTTGGGACGGTCCCAATGGATCAGCCAAAAGAAAGAGTATTGATAAGAGTTACAAAGAAGGCAGAAAGCCTCTGAGGCTCAATCGATCGGTTCACAACTTGACAGATAATGAGATAGTCATGAACAAAATCTGGCAACAATCCCGCGTAGTCGATTATCTCAACGAGATGCCGATCATGCAAATTATGCTTCCGGAGATTGAAGCCGATGATGTTATAGCGTATGTCTCTGCCATGGATCGCTACAGCGGCTGGCAGAAGGTCATTATCTCAAATGATAAAGATTTCTATCAGCTTTGCGATGATGAAACGGTAGTTTACAGGCCAACTGGCGATCAGCTTATGAACAAGAAACGGATCATTGAAGAGTTTGGGGTTCATCCAACTAACATGGCACTAGCGAGGGCGATCATCGGAGATCCGTCTGACAACCTAGGCGGCATTAAAGGCGCCGGCCTGATTTCGGTCAAAAAAAGATTGTCTTTTCTCGCGTCCGAAAAAGACTATACTATCAATGAGTTAGTAGAATTCTGCGAAAAAGCGGACAGTAAATTGAGATTTTTCACCAATATTATAGAGGGGAAAGACACAATCTCACATAATTATAAGATGATGCAGTTGTACGCACCATTACTCTCGGTACAGGCTAAAAAGTTCGTCCGAGAGTCCATCGAAAACTTTGACTGCACATTCAATAAAACTAAAATAATTTCACTTATGACCGAAGACGGTTTTGGTGAACTTAACTGGGAAGATTTGAAAACACACCTCAATAAAATTTTATTGTCGTGTTAACTTGCGTTCTTGCAAGTAAAGAGCTATAATCACTAGGAGGGCACAATTGTCTAATATACCAAGTTTCAGCAAATACGGAAAGAGCTTCCAAGAAGATCTAGTGCATCTTATTTTAGATGACAGGCCATTCGCCGATCAAATTCTTGAAGTTCTCGATACTAATTTTTTAGAGCTTGAATACTTGCGCCTTTTTACATCGAAGATAGTCAACTATAGACAAAGGTATTCAAAACACCCAACCCAGCAAATTATTGACACAATACTGCAGACTGAGTTAGAGAAAGAAGATAGAGTTGTATCTCAGCAGATAACCGAGTACTTTAGCAAGATTTCGGCCTCAGAGGTAGACGGCCCAGAATATATTAAAGAACAGTCCTTAGATTTTTGTAGGAAGCAGAATTTGAAAGAGGCTATGTTAAAGTCTGTCGATCTACTACAATCGTGCTCGTTTGATGAAATATCCAGTATCATAAACGACTCCCTTAAATTGGGTTCCGAAAACAATTTTGGGTATGATTATTTGGTGGATTTTGAAGAGCGATATCTGCCTCGATTTAGAAATCCAGTCACCACTGGCTGGCAGCAGATGGATGAAATTGTCGGCGGGGGATTAGGAAAATCAGAACTAGGAGTGGTGGTTGCCCCGACAGGTGCTGGCAAGTCAATGGTTCTGGTACACTTGGGATCACACGCAGTTAAAGAGGGCAGAACTGTTGTTCATTACACACTTGAACTTCAAGATACTGTCATTGGCAAAAGATATGATAGCTGCATAACGGAATTCCCGCTTTCTGAGCTTTCTGTTTTTAAAGAGGATGTATACGAGAAAATTAAAGATTTAGATGGTAGGCTGATTGTTAAAGAATATCCTACAAAATCTGCAACAACTGGTACAATAAGAAACCACCTCAATAAGCTTATAAAAAGGGGCGTTAACCCCGGCATGATTATCGTTGACTACGCGGATCTTTTAAAGCCGATGGTAGTGCGAAAAGAAAAGAGAAACGAATTGGAATCCATTTATGAAGAGCTTCGCGGGATTTCAACTGAGTTTCAGTGTCCGATATGGACGGCCTCCCAAACAAACCGCTCAGGTCTGAACGCGGAGGTGATCACAATGGAGCAGATATCTGAAGCATTTAATAAGTGCTTCGTGGCTGACTTCATATTCTCGGTGTCCCGGACAATCGAGGATAAACAAAACAATACAGGTAAAATCTTTGTTGCAAAGAATAGAAATGGACCCGATGGGATGATCTATGATATATTTATGGATACCGCTAGTGTGAAAATCAAAGTATTACCCAAAAACAACGCTGCCGTAGCGACAAACAATAATAATGTTGTTACAAGCCCCGTCGTTTTAACACCCAAAATGCAAAGAAACTATTTGCAGACAAAATATCAAAAATTTAAAGGAACAACAAAATGAAAACTATTGAGAACATTCGCAGATTTAGATTATCGGACTCTTTCATAGAGCCATATACAGCAGCCGAAGTGCCCTGGGGCCCCCTAGGGTATATCACATTCAAGAGAACATACGCACGCAGATTGAGCGAATTTGACTCCAACGCGACCGGATCAGAAGAGTGGTGGCAAACATGCCGCCGCGTTATTGAGGGGATGTTTAATATCCAGAAACAGCATGTTGTTCGACTTGGACTTGAGTGGAACGACAGTAAGGCGCAACAGACCGCGAAAGATGCATATGATCGATTGTTTAATTTGAAATGGACTCCTCCTGGCCGCGGCCTTTGGATGATGGGCACCAAGTTTGTTGAAGAACGGACCGGCGCCGCATTGTTTAACTGCGCATTCCGCTCCACTCGGGATCTTTCCACCAAGGGTGGTTATCTTTTTTCTTGGATCATGGATGCTCTGATGGTTGGCGTTGGCGTTGGGTTTGATACGAAGGGTGCAGGCACAATTACTATCGAAGAACCAGAGTATACCAACGATGTACTCGTTATCGATGACTCCCGTGAAGGGTGGGTCGATTCGGTGCAGATGCTGCTGAATGGCTTTTTCTTCGGAAACAAGGTTCCCAAATTTGATTATTCTGCCATTCGCCCTCTGGGATCCTTAATCTATGGATTTGGCGGTACTTCTTCTGGGCCCGACCCTCTCGTGGAGCTTCACGAAAACCTTAAAGAGCTTTTTGCAGATAAGATTGGCGAGACCATTACTTCTGTTGATATTGTTGATATTGAAAATTTGATCGGGCGCTGTGTTGTGTCGGGGAATGTCCGCAGATCTGCGGCTCTCGCGCTTGGCGATGCCGATGATTTTCACTATCTTGAAATGAAGAATGACCAAGAGAAGCTTTACCACCACCGATGGGGATCCAACAACTCATATAATGCTTCAGTCGGCATGGATTATACATGGCACGCAAAGCAAGCACAGGAAAATGGTGAACCCGGAACTATTTGGCTAGAAAATGCCCGCGCATATGGCCGGCTTAAAGATGGCATTAATTATGATGATGCCGAGGTCGTTGGGTTCAACCCCTGCGTTGAGCAGAGTCTCCACAACGCTGAAATGTGCTGTCTTGTCGAAACCTTTCCAGCAAAGCACGAAGACTACGAAGACTATGTTAGAACTTTGAAGTGTGCTTATTTATATGGAAAGACGGTTACATTAGTCAATACGCACTGGCCCGAAACCAACGCCAAGATGCTCAAAAACCGGAGGATTGGACTCTCTCAATCAGGGATTGTTCAGGCGTTTAATAAACACGGGCGCCGCCAGATGTTAGAGTGGTGCGATAATGCCTATGGGTATGTTAAAGAATTAGATACAGAATATTCTAATTGGCTTTGTGTTCCGAGATCCATTAAAATGACCTCCATCAAGCCTTCTGGCACCGTGTCACTGTTGAATGGTTCAACACCCGGCATCCACTTTCCGGAAGATGAGTATTATATTAGACGGATCAGGTTCTCAAAAACTTCAAAAGTTCTTAAAAGTCTAATTAATGCAGGTTATAATGTTGAAGATGATCAATACTCTCCGAATACTTCTGTTGTGGAGTTTCCTGTCAAGGAACCACACTATGAAAAGGGAAAACGAGATGTTTCAATGTGGGAGCAACTTGAAATTGCAGCCCAGTATCAAAATTATTGGGCGGATAACGCCGTGTCTGTTACGGTCTCGTTTAAACCTCATGAGGCAGATCAGATTCGTAGCGCCCTAGAAATGTATGAGACCCGACTGAAAGCGGTTTCGTTTTTGAAATATGAAGAAACGGGATATGCACAGGCACCATATGAGTCCATAACAAAAGAAAAATATGAAAAGATGAAATCCCAAATCACCCCGATAACACGCATCGATGACGAAGAAGGCGGCTCGGGAACCAAGTTCTGTACGAACGATACATGCACAATTTAAGGAAAAATAATGTTTAAACCAGTAAATAGACACATTCTAGTGGATCTAGATCAACGCTCTGACGAGCAAAAATCACTAATAGTGCTGCCGGAGGACTATAAGCCCGAGCAGCAAAAACACACCGTAGTTCAGGTTGTTAATAAGTCTGACGATGTAAAATTTGATTTATCCACAGGCACCAAAATAGTCGTCGATTCGTCCATGATCGAAGAAATAGTGGTGAACAATACTACTTATAATGTAATTTTAGAAAATTATGTAGTGGGGGTATTGGCACCCTAAAGGTACAATAAATGGACAAGAACTTTTACAACGAGGCTTCCGCCAAAAAACTCGGCTGGGAGCCTTCTTGGTTTGGGGAGCGATATTTTGATGATAAGCTCGTAAGAGCAATCAAAAAATGGCAGAAAGATCGCGGCATACCGGCCGATGGTCTGTGTGGCCCCACCACATTCAGAAGGCTTTGGACCGAAAGGCAGGCTCCTCAAATGATTGGGGAATATTGCAAAGATCCCAAAGCCACATATTCCAACTCTATCGTATATAATGGCAGATTTTATCCCATTAAGTGGGATAAGTTTGTTTTGTGGAGCGAAGACGGAGGAATGGAAACCTCCCCGGGCAAGTACTATGACTATTCTGGACGCCCACCTCGCCCAATTAGATATTTTGTGAATCATTGGGATGTCTGTCTTTCTTCCGAATCGTGCCAAAAGGTCCTCGACAAGCGAGGTATTTCAGTACACTTTTTAATTGATAACGATGGGACCATTTACCAGACGATGGATATGCAACACGCAGCTTGGCATGCCGGCTCCGAAAGGGCGAATCGTGCTTCGGTTGGGGTGGAAATTTCAAATGCTTACTACCCCAAATACCAAGACTGGTATGTTAAAAATGGGTTTGGCGAGCGCCCGCTGGTTGAAGGTGCGTGGGCCCATGGCAGCAAGCTAGATCCCTTCTTGGGGTTCTATCCGGCCCAGATTGAGGCCTTAAAGGTACTTTGGGAAGCAATAAACAATGCCACAGGAATTCCTTACGAAACCCCAACTAATCAATTTGGCTCAACTTCTACAAAGTACGAACAAAGTGTAGCATACGGAAAATTTACAGGATTTGTTAGTCATTACCATGTGAGCAAGAGAAAGATAGATTGCGCAGGTCTCGACATAAAGACCCTTTTGGATGAGCTAAAAAACGCCGAGAGTGAGTGATATAATTAACCCACTATATATAGTGTGGGGTACTTACTATTAATATTGCTGAGTTGTGTCAGCAGTACGGGGACACAGGGCATTTCTACATCGGTACCGTCGCCGGTAGTCGAGGCTTTTGTGATTGGCAAGCCGGTACAAAAAGCCGAATGGGACATTAAGCCCAACATTCGAATCTGTACCAGTACCGAATTATTAATTTCGCGTGTAGGCCGCGCCGTTGCGTATTGGGAGCGGTTAGGGTATAAATTTGACGATATCTATAAAGATTATTTCTCCACATGTATGAATCCTAAATATGGCGAGATTATTATAACTATTCCTTCTACCGATTTTGGTTCTCAGCATATGGCGTCTACTAGGATATATACGAGCAATAAAACGGGCAAAATCGTTATGGCTAAAATTTATATTATACCCAAAAATGGTAGGAAAGAAAGAGTTTTGGAACATGAGTTGGGCCACGCCTTGGGCTGGAGCCACTATAATCAGAGAACTCATATGATGCACCCCACATGGCGGTACGGCGGCTATGATTCTTTCGGCCTAAGAAAAAGATAATTGACAAGAGCAACAAAATAGGTCATAATATAGGTTAAGAGGTTATTTTGGTTTTTGAGTATGACAGCGTTGTAGTTGGCAGTTCTTTGTCTGCCCTGTTGTTCGCATACATCAATGATTGCGTAGTCTTGTTTGCTGAAACACAAAAACCTTTTAGATTTGACTATCTTAATGTCGACGCAAGCCCGCTTAAGATCCCCACCTGCAATAAAAGTTTAACTACATTTGAAGGAAAACTACAAAAAGGTATTCAAAAACAAATATTGTGGGATAGGCTATTTTTTCTGCTGTCTGTGAACGGGAAAATTCCACTTTCGAATATGTGTAGTAAACTTAGGTATGACGGGAGAAGTATAGTGTGTTCCAACGATTATTCTAAGATACTAGAAGTAGTCTTTAATAGGTGTCACTATTTCGGAGATAAGGATTCTGAAGGTTTTGTGTTGAAAAACACACTTGACGAAGATAGTTATATATGTTATGATTATATAGCATTTAATAGCGGAGGAAAACATGAAATCGACTATATCTACACGGGTGATGATTTTGTCAGCGAGATATGGTTTTATAGTTCCGACCGTATTGATGGAAATACTCCTGTTAGAGATGCTTGTGCGGTATCACAACTAACAGGCGAACAGCTATTAGATTTTGATTATTCCGAGACCATGGCTCGATTCAAAGTACTGAAAACCATGAAAGACAAAGGAATGAAAGGTAAACCGAATGGATACACAGAAAAAGGAACGCTTAGGCACTATGATTTTAGAACAACTAGCATTAGGCGCGAAACGAGCGGCATTAGAAACAGGCTCAGAGCAGCAAGCCCTGATATCAAGATTGAAGTCGAAAATGAAAAAGGCCTGCTTGGGCTTTTACAGAATGCACACAGCCCCTCCGATAGACTTCTAGATATATTAAATGTCAACTCACCTTAGCGGAATAATTCCAATAGCGAACTATGAAACTGACTTGAATGTGTCGTTTCCAGAATTGTTGCTGCCTGTTAGCGATGGCTTCAGCTTAATACAGAAGTCTGTATATGAATGCGCAGCCGCCGGCTGTAATACAATTTGGATCGTGGCTAACGATGATTTGGCGCCTATTATTAGAAAAACCGTTGGAGACTGGGTTTATGATCCTGTGTATTATAAAAGGGACCTAGAGTCTAAGTTTTATTCTCAATTAAGAAAAGAGGTGCCTATTTATTATGTTGGAATTAAACCCAAAGATCAGAAGAAAAGAGATAGTTATGGGTGGTCAATATTAGAGGGTATTCACGCCTCGTATATGACTTCTTATAAAATTTCAAAATGGTTACCACCAGAGAAATATTTCATTTCATTTCCTTTTGGGGTTTATGATATCTATTTTATAAGACAACATAGAAAATTGATTCGCGATAAGCAAACCAATTTGTTTTTTAAGTATAACGGCGAAAGTGTCATAAACAACCAATATTTGCCGTTTACGATGAAAGGAGAAGACTTTAAATTATGCCGAAGAGCAATAAACCAAAAGACCACAAGGGAATATTTACCCCCTTTACCCGGCCAGCAATACCCAAGCCAGAAGCTGCCCCTGCGCCAGCGGTGGTCCGCACAACACTTCACTTTAAGTGAAATCTATGAACCCCTAAGTACAACTCCTCACGAATCTGTTGAATTAGATTGGTATTATGATGTCTCTAAGTGGGCTACATATGTTGAATATATTTCTTCAAAGAATCTTATAGATAAGCCCCTAAACGACTTGACAAGGCCCCGTCAGCATGTTAAAATACCATATGATTCGGAGGATTAAATGGATCGTATAGATTCTAAAATTAAATTTGTTGGGCTCCATGCCCATTCGGTTGCTGGCTCCATATTCGATGCCATCGGATATCCGCAAGCACACATGGACTTTTGTTATGAGAACGGCAGTGACGCATTAGCTTTAACTGACCACGGGAACATGAACGGCTTAGCATACCAAGTGCTTCATGCGAAAAAGATGCAGTCGGAAGGTAAGGAGTTTAAGCCAATTTTTGGCTGTGAAGCTTACTTTACTCCATCTATTGCGGAGTGGCACGAAGCTTATAACAAGGCGATGGAAGACAAGAAAAAGGCTCGCTCGATCAAGAAAGACGAGCAATCCGGCGCCACCGTCGAAGATGAAGGCGACAGCAAGAGGATCCAAGGGATTCTTAAGCGCCGACGCCACATAGTGTTACTGGTACAGAATCAAACAGGGCTAAATAATCTATTTAAGCTTGTGTCTGAGTCATATCAGCCAGAGAACTTTTACCGCTACCCCCGAATCGATTACGCTCTACTGAAGAAGTACAACGAGGGCATTATAGCCTCGTCAGCGTGCCTAGGCGGCGTTTACGCCGGTAACTACTGGGAGCACCGGGAGGAGGGCGATGAAGCCGTCCTAGAGGCCATGAGAGAGTCTACACGGCAAATGGTCGATATTTTTGGAGATCGCTGGTATGCTGAGATCCAATGGAACAATATAAAAGAGCAGCACGAACTGAATCAATATGTGATTCAAGTTGCTAAAGAGTTTGGCGTTAGACTAGTCACCACAGCTGATAGCCATTACCCCAATCCTGACGCTTGGAAAGACAGAGAGCTTTATAAGCGCCTTGGTTGGCTTGGTAAGGGTCGACCCTCTTGGGCTGAGGAAGAGTCGCAACTTCCCGCGGGAGTTGAAGAAATCGGGTATGAGCTATACCCAAAGAATGGTGATCAAATCTGGGAAAGCTACAAGCAGTATTCAGAATCTACGGGGTTTGAGTACGATGATGCAGTAGTCTTGAAAAGTATTGAGGAAACATATCATATTGCTTTCGAGCGTATCGAGAGTTTTCTGCCTGACAATACAGTGCGCCTACCCGAATTTGTTGTTCCGGCCGGCTTCACGGCCACCCAGGCGCTGGTAAACTTTGCGCTGGAGGGTCTCAAAGATAAGGGCCTCCACACCAACAAAGAGTATACAGATCGTCTCCGACGCGAATTAAATGTTATTGATGATCGGGGATTCTCTAAGTATTTCCTCACAATGAAGTCTATCGTTGATGTGGCAACTGACATGATGCTACCGGGACCCGGCCGTGGATCGGCAGCGGGCTCTCTGGTGGCGTACGCTCTGAATATCACACAGGTTGATCCCATTAAACATGGTCTTCTCTTCTCTCGATTCCTGCGTTCCGACGCAACTGACTATCCCGATATTGATTACGATGTATCTGACAGCATGGCACTGAAAGAGAAGCTGGTCGAGATGTGGGGGGAAGATTGTGTTGCACCTATTTCAAACTGGAATACGCTGCAGCTCAAAAGTTTAATTAAGGACATTTCAAAGCTTTATAACATTCCCTTTACGGAGGTCAACACGGTTACCTCTATTATGATCCGCGAAGCAACACCAGCAGCCAAGCAAAAACATGGAGTGAAAGCAGGGGTTTACGCCCCCACATGGGAAGAGGTGATGGAGTTTTCTCCAACGCTTCAAAGGTATCTTGCGATGCACCCGGAAGTCAAGACACATGTTGAGGGTCTTGTGGGCCAAGTACGCTCTTGCTCCCGACATGCCGGCGGCGTTGTGATCGCAGAAGATTTGGATAAGAGCATGCCTCTGATTAATTCCGGCGGTGTGCGTCAGGCACCTTGGGCGGAGGGTCAGAATGTTCGACATCTTGAACCAATGGGTTTCATCAAGTTCGATTTACTTGGACTCTCAACGCTTAAGATGATGGAAGGGTGCATTGAACACATCCTTCGCCGGCACCACGGCATCGAAGAGCCTACATTTGCGCAAGTGCGAGACTACTACGAAAAGACTTTGCATCCTGACATTCTGGATTTGAACGACGAAGAGGTATATAAGAACATCTTTCATCCCGGCAAGTGGGCCGGGGTCTTTCAGTTCACAGAACACGGGGCACAGCAATTCTGCGCTAAGGTAAAGCCAAACAACATTATTGACTTGTCAGCGATTACATCAATCTTTCGCCCGGGCCCGCTGTCGGCTGGCGTAGATGCTGACTATGTAGAGGCGAAGAGCCACCCACATCGTATCAATTATTTATCGGATGAATCACGCGAAATTACTGAAGAGACTTTCGGGTTTTTGATCTTCCAAGAACAGATCGCACTGCTTGCTCACAAGCTCGGAGACTTGACTCTCGATGAGGGTAACATGCTTCGCAAGGTGCTAACCAAGAAAGGCACAGGCAAAAACAGTGTGAAGGGGCGCCTCCATGATAAGTTTATCAAAGGGTGTGCCGGCAAGAACATTAGCAGAGATAAGGCGCAAGCACTCTGGGACAAGTTCGAATTCTTCTCAGGGTACGGCTTCAACAAGTCACACGCTGTTAGCTACTCTATCATTTCGTATCAATGTGCTTGGCTTTGGAATTATTATCCCGCAGAGTGGATGGCCGCATTCTTAGACAAAGAGCCTGAGACCCGCAAGGAGAAGGCTATTAATATCGCCAAGAAGTTTGGTTTCGACATCGCGCCACTGGATATAAACAAATCCGGTACCGTATGGGAAATTAGCGAAGATGGGAAGACACTTATTCAGCCACTAACCTCGATCAAGGGTCTTGGAATGGCTGCTATTGAGCAGATTTTAGAGAACCGCCCATTCATGAACGCAGAGGATCTACTATTCCGAGAGGATATATCATACTCCAAACTAAACAAGAAAGCACTGGATGCTTTGTGCCGTGGAGGCGCGCTAGACAACATAGTAGATGATCGCTTCAGTGGTCGTAAACATTTCTGGTCGGCTTGTGTGGTCGAAAGGCCAAAGAACCTTAAAAAGTTTGGCGAGAACATTGAACTCTTTAGGCCCGAAGGTGACTTTAGCGAGGAAGAGGTAATCCAGTTCAAGACAGACCTTACAGGAGTCTTCCCAATCAACCTTGTGATCACTGCCGAGACAGTACAAAAACTTCAGGATAAGTATATTCCGCCAATTTCTGAGTTCGACAAGGGCCTTCAAGTATGCTGGTTTATTCCGCGTAAGATTACACCTAGAAAAACCAAGAATGGAAAAGATTATTGGATCGTGGAAGTAATTGACTCAAACAATGAATCCACGCGTATTCGCTGTTGGGGGGTAAAACCGCATAAAGATGTTATTCATCTTAATCGCCCCTATATGGCTCGGCTTAAGTATGATGAAGATTGGGGATTCTCGACATACGCTATCGGCAGAACATTTAAACTATTAGGATGATATGAAAACTAAAAAATGTAAAAGATGTGGTGAAAGCAAACCATTGAGTGGTTTTTATAAACACGAACAATCACGGGATGACCGCTATGGTGCCTGTAAGGAGTGCCGGAAGACATGGCAGCGAGATTATCAAAAAAGAAACAACGACCGTATTGTTGAGCACCATCGTCAATATCGCAAAGGTCTGACTACTGGGGTATATACTATTACCAACACCACAAACGGCAAAGTGTATGTGGGCGAATCTAGTGAGTGTATACGAAGGCTGTCGGATCACAAACTGCGACTAAAACGCCGAGAACATGGGTGTTCAAAACTACAAGAGGATTACGACAAGTACGGCAATGTGTTTAAATATGAAGTGATAAAAGAACTCCCCACAGGCACTGATAAGCAGACTCTTCTTGAGGAGGAATCCAGAGCAATCCAGTCACACTTAGAGAAAGGCACTGAGGTATACAACAAAATCATGGCTATAATAAAAAAGGATAGAGATGAACATACTTAAACACTTTAGCCCGCTGTTGAAAGAACCAAAACTTATTGATGATTTACCTGTCGTTATCCGACTGACTAAGTTTGACGAGAGTTCGGCAAAGGGGTTTACTTCGGCTGTCATGAAGGCACAAAACACGGGACAACCCATCCTTCCGATCATCATTGACAGTTATGGTGGTCAGGTGTATAGTTTGATGTCGATGATCTCTGATATTAAACATTCAAAAATTCCGGTTGCCACGATTGTGCAAGGAAAGGCCATGTCATGTGGCGCAATATTATCCAGCTTTGGGGCCGAAGGCCACAGGTATATGGATCCCGACGCTACGGTGATGATTCACGATGTTAGTTCGATGGAGCACGGAAAGGTAGAAGAGATCAAAGCTTCTGCAGAAGAAACAGAGCGCCTCAATCAAAAGATTTATACCATGATGGCCGAAAATTGTGGGCACCACAAAGATTATTTTTTAGACATAGTGCACGAAAAAGGGCACGCTGATTGGTTTTTGGAAGCGGATGAATGTAAAAAACATAACCTAGCCAACCACTTACATGTGCCCGAGTTAAAAATTGAAACGAAGGTTAAGTTCAGCTTTAAGTAAAACTACTTAAGGTGTATGCTAAAAACCAAAAAAATTAAGTGGCGGCGCCTCCTAAATGAACTAGAGTATCTCTATGAAGAATGGGGCTTGCTGGAGGATATTAGCAAGAGTGCCTCGCGAGAGTTTGAATTATATTACCACGAGTATTGCGCTAGAAAAGCAATTGACATTAATAAACTAAACGAGGATAACAAAGAAAGGCTCGGAGATCTATATGGAACCAAACCTGAAGCCGTGAGCGAGACTCCAGTAACTGAATATTCTGGAAGCACTTCCATGATCAAAGTGGATGCACCCGAGGAAGAGGCACCCCCGGAGGAGATTGAAGATGAGCCCGGCATATTTAAAAAACTCCACGAGGATTTTCACAAATTGTTTAAGAAGCTTGCGCTGCAACTACACCCTGACCGGATCGAGAACTATACTTCCGACACAGAACACAAGCGCAAGCTGGCAACGGATTTCTCAGCGTCCAAAAATGCTCTTGATAAAAAAGACTACTTTAAACTTATCCAGCTCGCCAAGAAATATAACATATATGTTCCCGAAAATTACAGCCTCCAGATTCGCTGGTTTCGTAAGGAGAGGGATTTGCTGAGAAGAAGCATTGAACAGGCTAAAGCCACCTATAACTATAAATTTGCTGAATGTGAAACTGACGAGCAAAAGGACGATCTAGTTAAAAAATTTATATGGCATCTTTTTAGATTTCAAGCTTGACTCTCGGGCCATACGGTGTTATAATTTATGTATAGTCAATAGGAGGTAACAATGGCTAACACATACGAACAAAAGAAACAATATGTTAAAGAATATATTCGCTCACTTAAAGCTATCGAAGATGCGATGGCACCCTATAAAGAACAACGACGCGAGTTGCGCTCTGAGTTTAAGGAAAATGGATGGCTCAACACCGACGAGATTCGGGCCGCTGTAAAGGCATATCGGCTCCACACGGGAACCATCGATATTGATGTAATTCTCGACAATCTCACCACTCTTCAGGGAGGCAGCAATGAACAAAGTTGAAATCGGCCGCCGGATCCGAGAACAAAACGCTGGCCCCGTAGAGGCTCTTACTTGCCAAAAGTTTGGGCTCATACAAAAGGGAGGCTCGCAAACAAAGATAGATGGAACGAATCCCCTCGATGGAGCCAACTGGAGTATTAAGAATGCGGCTAGCCGCTCGACTCAGGTGCACCTGACGACCAAAAGGAAATTCGCCGCTGACTTCCAGCTAAACGAAATGCAGACAGAATTTGTAAATAAGTTTTTCGGAGATCAGAGCTTTAACCACATGGACAGAAACCGCTATAAGATGGATGAGATTGCACCAGAATCGGTGGAGGCTTTTAAGGCTTTTCTAGAAAACAACAAAGAGGAGTTTATTCGCTATGTGGTGTGTGGGAAAGATGACATCAATTATGTAGTTTATAACGGCCGTGTTTTGAACACGGAGCAGATTATGGAGCGTTGTAAGACTGCTAGTTGGGTCTATAATAACACGGCCATCCATCTAAAAAACCCAGCCGGCCAAAGCTTTTTCCACATTCAAATGAAAGGCTCCGGGAAGGGAACGACTTATCATGGTGTTTTGTGTCACATTCACGAACACCTGTTTAAACAAAAGGAACTTAAATGAACACTAAAACCCAAGTAGTAATGTTCTCGTCGAAGACGGGAGAATGGGGTACCCCCCAAGAATTTTTTGACAAGCTAAATTGGAGATTTGGTCCATTTGATTTGGATCCCTGTGCAGACTGTACAAACACTAAGTGCGCTAATTTTTTCACTGAAGCAGAAGACGGTCTCTCGAAAGACTGGGGAGGACACACAGTGTTTGTTAACCCACCATATGGCCGCGGCGTTGAGAAGTGGATTAAGAAAGCATACGAAGAATCCCGCAAAGAAGATACGAGAGTCGTAATGCTCATACCGGCCCGCACCGACACAAAGTATTGGCACCAATATATTATGAAAGCAGACGAAGTTTACTTTGTAAAGGGTCGCTTAAAATTCGGCACTGCTGAGAATTGTGCCCCCTTTCCGTCGGCAGTTATAGTATTTGATGGTTTGCACCAGAGACAGATTTTTGGAGCAATGAACCGATGAACCGGCGCCAGAGAAGAGCCATAAACAAACAAGTAGGCCCCGAAGCCCAAGAAAAAATGGCAGAACAATTAACCCAGTTTGGGATGCTTCCCGAACAATGTGGGATATGTCAAAAAGGATTTGATAAGAAAGATAAGCGAATGGTACAAGCATGGTCAGTTGTGGTCAAAGAAGATACTGTTAGGCTTTTTTGTCCAGATTGTATGAGGACTGCTAAGGAGGTGATAAGTGGCTGTGACCCGAGTAACGCGTGATGCACTAGATCAAATACTGAAGGGTGAAATTAAAGAAAACGAGACGATCGTTCTGAAATTCTATTCTAACGAGTGCCACATGTGCCATAGTCTGAGTAGCTATTTTGTTGATATTTCGGAAAAGCAAGAATACGAAAACTTGCACTTTTTCGCCTACAACATTGATGATTATCCAGAAATTGAACAAATTTTGAGATTTAAAGGCGTGCCTACTATATTTGTAATACACACAAACATAGGAAACAGAAGACCGAAGGTTGTTTTAATGCCTGAGCCCGAGAAGCCCAATGATGCGACTTGGTATAGGGCAACTGATATTTGTAATTTTATTACGCGTGAGGCGCTGTGATTAAAACTTTATCATACGACGATGTGCTGCTTGTCCCACAGTATTCAGATGTTCGTTCTAGAACCGAGGTTTCTTTAGAAAGCGATTTAGGAAATGGCTTAGTCCTAAGTTCTCCTGTGCTCTCATCACCGATGGATACAATATCCGAGGCGCCTATGGCCACCGCAATGGGATGTTTTGGAGGGGCAGCAATTGTCCACAGATATAACAGCATCCAAGATCAGTGTAGAATTATTACAATGTCACACGAAACCGCGGCTATTAAGATTAATGTCGGAGGCGCCGTTGGCATATCTGACGATTTCTTGCTAAGGGCCACAATGTTGATTAATGCGGGCGCAACCTTTTTATGTGTTGATGTGGCCCACGGCCACCATATTCTAATGAAAGAAGCCCTAACGGCCCTCAGAGAAGAAGTCGGCCCAGACTTCCATATTATGGCCGGCAATGTGGCCACCCTAGAGGGGACTAACGATCTGGCCGATTGGGGTGCTGATAGCGTACGCTGCAACATTGGCGGCGGCTCAATCTGTTCCACCCGAGTACAGACCGGTCATGGCATGCCCGGGCTCCAGACTATATTTGAGTGTGCCAAGACCGATCGCGATGTAGCGATTATCGCTGACGGCGGCCTCAAAAATTCCGGCGATATGGTGAAGGCCCTGGCCGCCGGCGCCGATGCTGTGATGTGTGGTTCCGTGTTTTCCGGCACTGATGAAACACCGGGCAAGGTTATCGAAGAAAGAGATGGCAGCAGGTGGAAGATGTATCGAGGCATGGCCTCCAAAGAAGCCCAACTTAATTGGAGAGGGAGATATTCATCGCACGAAGGCGTCTCGGCGCGTGTGCCATACAGAGGGAGCGTAAATAAGCTTCTAGAAGATATCGCAAGAGGTATGCGCTCAGGCCTTTCTTATAGCGGCGCCAGGAATATTTCAGAATTGCAGTCAAAAGCACATTTCGTGATTCAAACTAGCGCCGGATTGGGAGAAAGTAGGACCCACATTCTCAACAGAGTATGGTGAATTATGTCCAACAACATTGATTATGGTAAAAATAGTAAAAGAATAATTTTCACAGACACAGATCACAGGCATACTCAGCTAATATTGAAATTGAAGAATGATGGTATGACGCAAGCAAAATTTTTTAGAACCCTGATCACCGGATATTTATCAGATGACGAAGGAATAAGAAGTTACATTGTAAATTCGGGCGATTTGTCAAAGCAAAAGAAACAAAGAAACGCCAAGCTGCGAAAAAAGGGTCACGACATTACCCAAGATCTGGGGTTGTCAAATGATCAGGTGGAGGGCATCTTTGATCTTATTTCCGAGGAGTTTCCAGACTTATGAGAGGCGATGGATTATTACAATGCAGCCGAACATGCTTAAAAAAGAAAAGAAAATGCCTCAAAACCGAGTGTAAATATTTTATAGACTATAAGAATGAATACAACTGTAGCTTAATATCAGTCCACAAAAATGGTCGCATGACCCTTAGAGAAGTTGGAGATAGGCTGCGGATATCATTCGCAAGAGTTAAACAAATAGAGAGTGCCGCCTTAAAGAAAATTAAAAATACAGATTTATTTTCTTTCAAAGATTTGGGATAATCGTTTGTAAGGCACTATTTACTCTAGAATTTCATTAATGAAAAGGAGAAATTTAATGTCCCGCAAAACTTTACTTACTGAGGCTGAGGTTCGTCAGTTTCTTAAACTTGCAAACATCGGACCGGTAGGTGATGTCAAACTGAGCGAAATGTACGGCATCGAAGAAGAATTGCCCCCCGAAGAAGAAGACCCCATGGCCATGGGTGATGCTGAAATGGATATGGGCGATGCTGAACTGGATATGGATGATGCCGGCGACGAACTAGAAGATGTCGAAGGCGATTTGGGTGCCGAAGGCGGCGAAGGCCAAATGGTTTCCGTCGATGACTTCTTGTCTGCTCTCGAAGGCGCGCTTGAAGATGTCCTAGGTGACGAAGTTACTGTTGACTCCGATGAAGAAGAGCCTGAAATGGACGCTGACCTTGAAGGTGGCGAAGATGACATGGCAATGGACATGGCGCCAGAAGAAGAGCCCATGGATGAAGAGCCTCCCGGTATGCGCTACGAAAATTCCGAGGAAGATGTTGTCAACGAAGTCGCACGCCGTGTTGCTGCGCGCCTTCAACAGAAAGAAAATAAAGAAAACATGGTTGATCAGTTGGCTGAGAAAATCATGCAAAGAATCACATCTAAGTAATTGACAAAGTCACTACAAGATGATATAATAACCACTGTACGCAGTGGTTATTTTTTTGGAGGATGCTATGAGCACATGGTGGCTGTACGCTTTGGTCTTTATATTTGGCTATGTAACCTGTAAGACCTTTTATTTTTTTCGTGCTAGCAGAATAAGTCTATCGCTTTTGCTTTATTCACAAGTGATATATTTGTCTTCGATGGTTAAAATTCTTGAAAGCCTCCTTTATACTAAGTCTTTTGTAAGCGGCCTCCGGCGAAGCGCGAAAGAAATGAGCCCAGTTTGCAACGAAATTGATAAAAAGGTAGACGCAGAAATAGCTATTTTAAAGAATAATTCAATAAATTACCTAATTAATGTACACCCAGAGTTTTACAGAGAAAGCTTAAAATTTGATGATTGGGACTCGTCGCTCCGCTTCCTCAGAGATAAAAAAGAAGAGGCATTTAATTTTTGGAAACACGATAGTGATTGATAAAATAAAAAAACTAATAGAGAGTCTTTCCCCTGCCACGCAAGATACCAAGGGGCCTACTATAATTTCTGCTGAAGAGCAAGAACAAATACTTCAAGAATTGCTCGGCGCCACGCCACGCGAGCCAGACATGCGATTGCTTGGTCTTTTTACTGAGGTAGTAGACGAGAAAGTTGCAGAGCTTGTTCATGCGCTGTTATATTTAGATGAACTCAACAAGGTGCGCAACGAACAAAAGCCCATCGGATTTTATGTATGCACATATGGAGGCGCCGCCGACGATATGTTTGCGCTCTATGATGTGATGCGACAAGTAAGAGAAACTACTGAGATTCACACTGTCGGGATGGGTAAGGTTATGTCCGCCGGCGTATTGCTTTTAGCCGCCGGTACCAAGGGCAAAAGAAAGATCGGCAAGTATTGCAGAGTAATGATACACTCAGTTGTGGGTGGCGGCCATGGCTCACTTCCCAACCTTGCGAACGAGATGGAGGCAATCCAGCAGATCCAGAAAGATTACATTGAAGCCATTGTCGCAGAAACTTCCATGACTAAGAAAAAACTTAAAGGCCTTTTGGAGCGCAAGGTAAATGTTTATTTATCTGCGGAAGAAGCAGTCGAATTGGGAATCGCCGACATAATTATTTAGAGGAAAGAGAATGTCAAATTTTATGAAAGATATGTTTATTGAAGTGAGGGAAAAAGATGAAACAATTTCACCGCTTACCGAACTAGAACAAATGATAGCGTCTGTCAGCGAAGTGCTTTATGGCGCCACCGTAATCGAAGAAGCTGAGGCACAAGAGGGCTTTAGCGTCCGACTGTCGATGCCCAGGTTAACTCCAAACGAAGCTTGGGGAGATCCCAGCAGCCAATCAAGGAAAGATGTCGACAGAATCTTCGCCTCTATCACCAGACAAGATAGTATTAAAGCCCGAATTGACCATGTTAACAGCTTCGCAGATCCCGCTCGCGCAAAGCGAAAGGGAACCGGAAAAAGATTTAACACCATTTTAAACATGATGATGATTCTCGAAGCGCTCCAAGCGTGCCTTAACGACTACAGCGAGTCATCTGCGGGTTTTGTTTTTGAAGGCTTTATGGCTGCTGTCACGGGCGGTAAGCAGATTTCTGGTCGTGTCGGTGGAACTCTGCCTATCGAAGACTTTGTTACGGGCGATGGTGCTCCTGTCAGCCTTAAGCTGCTGAGTCCTAAGACAGACATTCACGGTAGCTTCACCAACCTCGTTGATTACTTGTTTATTCGCGGCGGCGCCGGCGAAAATGGAATCAAATACTTAATTGGGCGTAAAAACAAGGAAGGCGACAATGTTAATAAGCTGATGCTGTTTGAATTCGTGATCAGTCGTCAAAACTTTGTGGATATTATGTTAGTTACCGGCAATCAAGATCTCCTTGGTAATCAAGCCGAGAACATTAAAGCTCTCGCTCAATCTTGGAAGGGTACCCCGGATCAAATAATCGCGATGCGAAAATATCTTTTGGACCCGTCGACGGGTTATAACGACACCTTGGGAATGTTTAAAAAGAATGTAGACGATCAAGGCACTTTTGATCCTGCAGCCAGCAAGCCCAAAGATCCTGCTGTAAGACAAGCAGATTATAAGAAAGAAAAGTCAAGAGCAGAGAGATTCGATGCCCGGGCCCAAGGCAAGGCTGATGCTGAAGCCGGCAAAGAGCCTGATTTTGAAAGCTGGCTCGCAACAAGACCCGAACTGAAAGAGCCTGAACAGAAGAGCACACTAAACAAAGCACGAAAAACCTACAACGCTGGCTATGCTGAGGGTCAGCCCGAAGAGCCCGAACAAATCGCAGAGTCTTATTTTGGAGAATTCCACGAAAGAGAGAAGCTTATGATGGAACAAGAGCGCCAGCTTATGGAAGCCAGGGGTGGCACCGGCGGCAAGCAGTGGAAGATTAGTGCCGCGGCAACCGAGAAGATTACTAACATCGCCAATGTCGATTATTACGGCGAGATCAATTTATCCAACGAGAACATCAAAGAGTGCACCGATATCTATATCGAGATAATTGGCGAAAGCCTCATGACACTTTTGAAGACGACAGAAGAGTTTACCAAAAATATTGGCAAATACTTTAGCGCAGATCGCCGCTCTACCGCGATGAACGCAAACAAGCAGGCCCAAACAGATGGTAAGGCCATTGTTGCCACATTAGCGAAAGAGGAACAGCCCGGTGAAAAAGATCCGGATACTGAGTAAATAATACTTGACATTTATTACAAAAATGATTATAATAAAGGTAACATAGAGGTGTAAATGAGTCGCGAATACGACAATAACCAATCATTACAACAAAAAATTATGAACGGGGTCAATATTTTGGCCGACAATGTGGGCTCTACATTAGGTCCACGCGGCAGGAATGTCCTGTTGCAAGAGAAGGGAAAAGCCCCCTTCGTCACAAAGGATGGAGTAACAGTTGCACACTTTGTTGCGCTCGAAGATCCTATTGAAAACGCTGCCGTTCAAGTAGCACGACAAGCTGCCGTTGAAACTAACGAATCAGCCGGCGACGGTACAACCACATCTACGATTTTGGCGAGAGCAATTCTACAAGAATCTCAAAAACATATAGCCGCCGGCGCAGCCCCGGTTGAACTGCAGCGAGGAATAATGGGGACAGTTAAAGAGATTTGTAAAAATCTCACAGAGATGTCTGTACCCGTTACCAGCATAGAAGATATTAAACACATTGCAACCATTTCGGCCAACAACGATTCCGCTATTGGCGATTTGGTTTCTTTGGCAATAGACAAGGTGGGGCAAGATGGCTCTATCACTATTGAAGAATCGCGCTCGCTAGAAACCTCGATTGACATCGAAGAAGGCTTCAAGGTAGCATCCGGCGTAGCGGCCACAGCGTTTATTACTGATGAAAGAAGATCGGTAATGTATCATGATGAACCTTTGATCTTGGTCACTGATTATAAAATCGATGCAGTCGAGCCCATTCTCCCTATTCTTGAAATGATCGCGAGAGAAGGCCGGCCACTCATTATTATTGCTGAAGAAGTCGAGGGTCAGGCGCTAGCAGCCCTGATCATGAATGCGATGAGGGGCACCCTAAAAGTAGCAGCGATTAAAGCACCCTATTATGGAAACGAACGAAGAAATACGATGAATGATTTGGCTGCATCAGTTGGTGCAACCTTTATCACGCGAAAATCCGCGTTAAAGTTAGCAGACATCCAGCTTAAACATCTTGGGTCTGCTAAAAGTGTCGAAGGCAATAAATATTCCACCACATTTGTGGGAGGAAATGCGAACTTTGAAGAAATCGAAAAAAGAATAGAATCCCTTAAAAGCGATATAAAGAGTTGCGATGACATGCACTTAGCAGAAGCACTACAAGCCAGAATTGTGAGACTTGTTTCTGGGGTTGCGGTAATTAGAGTAGGTGGCGCCACACAAGTTGAAATGATAGAGAAAAAACACAGAGTCGAAGACGCACTGGAAGCTGTGCGTTCTGCACAGGATGAGGGAATCGTTGTGGGTGGTGGCGCCGCACTGCTTATGGCCTCCCAAAATCTTGCAGTTTGTGCTTCCAACCCCCATGGTGATCAGGCTTATGGAGTTACCATAGTCGCCAAGGCTTGTCAGGCCCCCATCGCGCAGATGGCCCTAAATGCAGGCCTCTCTCCCGATATTGTTATTGAGAGAGTTTTAGGCTCAAAACCGGGCTATGGCTGGGACTTCAGAAATGATCGCTTGACGGGCATGATAGAAAGTGGTATCATAGACCCGGTTAAGGTTACCAAAACCGCATTACAAAATGCCTCAAGTTGTGCCGGTACTCTGATCACGACGAATTACGGCATCATACAAACGGAGGAACAAAAATGAAACATGGAGATTTAGTTTATATTCCACAGGCAGTAACACTGCTTGATAAGAATAACATATTTATTGACAAAACGGAGAAACCGATAGTAGGAGTTTTTCTCAAAGAGACACCAGTGGGCTCCCCTTTCCAAGCCGGCACATATACAATTTATGCACAAGGGAGAGAAGCGGTCGTAGAACGCAGAAAGGTATATCCAATGGAGCAAAGATGCTAGTAAGACTTACGGAAGTTTGCCAAAGCAACACACTCACTAGTAAGCAGCAAGCATACACACTCAGAGAGGTGTTTATAAACCCGGAACATGTTATCATGATAAGGGAAGAAGCAAGAATGCAACAACTACGCGAACAGGGGGCTCTCCCAGAAAATTTGAGTGATAGCCACAAGTTTACCAAATTGACTATCAATCGCGGGCACACCGGCACTGAAATAGTTGTCGTGGGCGCCCCCGATATTATAGAAAAATCTTTAAATCAGAACAAACAATTACTAAGAGGTTAAAAATGAAAAGAGTAAATATTCAATATTCGATCGACTTGGAGGACTTGCCGAGAGAGGTAGATAGAATTTATGCAAATGCTAAAAATCTTTTTAAGGAGATTAAGTTGCCAACGGCGAAAGAAAAAAATATTTTATCATCACATGTACTCAGAGAGTTGAATGAAACCAGAAAGAAACTAACATCCCTTGATCTTATTCTCAGCGATGTGACAGGAATAGTGGGCTCATATATTGAGTATGAGGTTTCTGAGCATAATAAAAAGACAGAAGCACCACCCGAGGTCAACGAAGGCGATGAAGACTCCCCTCAAGTGCCCGTATAATTTTGTCAGCGCAAATTTCTTAAAAGAAAAACTATCAGTCGAAGACAAGATTAACGCTTTTGCGTTAAGCGCAGGAACAATAGAGTTTGATCTTTATTTGAACGGCTATGATATTACGCTTTTCTCGAATCAATACTTTGTTTGGGAATTCTGGAAGTGCCTTCAAAATTCCCCGCATACGCTACTCAGCAGTATAAAATTTTTTCACAAGAATTTAAGAACTAGCGATATCGGACACTATAGAGACAAGTGGTACCGACAGCACACCGATCCTTACCACCGGGCCGCTATTTTTTACCTCCTTAATCGATATTCGGATAATGGTCACTTTTCATATTCAGAAATAACAAAACATAATTTTTCACCATTGAACTTAAGGACATTTGAAAATTTTGCACCGGCTGTAAAAGACATTGAAATAATTTATGATAATCAGAGGGACTTTGCTGGTTCTTTTGAACACTTAGAAGAGTCTAGCGTGCTGCTTATACCGATCGGAGAATATAAAAAAACCTTTTTAAAAAGCAAAAATGTGCGCTCTTCCGAAACATATTATTTTAATCACCAAAGAATCAAAGAATATCTCTTGTCGGAGCGCCAAAAGGTTATTTTGATTTACAAATACAACGACTTCACTGATAAGTTTTTCGAAAACAAAAAGTATATCAGCAAATTTGGAACAGTAACCGAAAATCCAGAACTAGCAGAAGATTTAATAGTGAGCAATTTTTAATTATGAGCAAAATATTTTCAGCATGCACATTATTTGCCGTCGCCCAAACTCTCGTTTGGTTTCAACTGTACTCTCAATATGTGTGGGGATGGTGGGAGAACAAAGCGATCCACGCAGCCCTTCTTTTTGGGATCCCCGCTAGTCTCTGCTTTTGGTATGGTACCCGGCTAGCCGTTGACGCAACAGCCGAGGCATGGAGCGCCCGCCTGCTGGGATTTGGCATCTCTTATTTGACCTTTCCGGTGTTGACTTGGTGGCTCCTTAATGAGAGTATGTTTACCACTAAGACCATGCTTTGTGTCTTGCTCTCTTTTATGATAGTTGGCATTCAACTCTTTTGGAAATAGTCAACTATTTATAGTATTGGAGTTTAGATTAATGGACATTTCTACAGGTAGCTGGTTTGAGTATCTTCGAGAAGAAGTTTTAACAGAGGGGCTACGAGATATAGGGCTCCCCGAACGGATCGTCGACTTTATTGAGAACGCGATGCCGCAGGCGCCCGAGAAGTCAAAGACATACGCAGGCAACCAATGGAAGGAGTTGGAGCTAAACCGGGGCTATGTCTCGCGCCCGCAAGGGTTTTGGGTTGACTGGATGAAGGAGAACTTCGAAGACGAGATACAGGTAAACATTCTGCCGGGCGGAGGAAACATGGGCGAGATTGTCGCACGCACAGTCACCCCCTACCGCATCGACCGCGATGTGGGACCGCAGAAGCGCGAAGCATACGATGAAGAAACTATCGATCAAAACAAGCGCATCGCTTTCGTTGTGCATAATATCAAGAGCGCCATCGGGAAACCCGCAGGTACTTGGCGCAAGTCATTCATGAAGGCAACCAAGACACTAAGCAAAGCCGGTGTGCCTTCTGAGAAGGTCGAGAAAGTAAAAGAATTCCTCCAAGAATTTTATATATCAGAGTTCCGTAGGTATTGGAATCAGTATGGTTTGTTATTCTCTTGGTTAAACGATGAGCCCACCAACTACGAACTGATCAAAGGACAAGAAGTGGGCGAGGCGCACGACTTTGCCGAAGAAGATCTGAAATCTCGCGAAGATCCAGAGAATGTCATCCATTCTTTCGAAGACGGCTCCTACTGGTACAACCTCGATACATCTCATTGCTCCGTGGAAGGCGAGCGCATGGGTCATTGCGGCGGTGACACCCGCGGTACCCTCGTCTCCCTACGCAAGCGCCACAAAGGACGCAAAGCATCCTCGTCTTATATCACAATGACATGGGAAGATGAAGGCTACGGCGGCAACTATCTGTATCAGATCAAGGGCCGCAGCAACGACGCGCCACCCCACGAAACATGGGATCACATCGATTGGTTCATTAAGAACTTGGGTATCACCGCAGTCCAAGAGAGCGGCGAGCATTCAAACGATTATGACGGCTTTGTAGAGATGAACAACTACCTCGCAGGACAGAACCCCGGCGTCAGCTTTGAAGGTGCGGTCGACGAAGCCGCAATCCAAGAAGCGATAGATGAGGTGGTAAACAATTACGAGGGCGAGAACTCATCCATTAGCGGAGAGGTGTACGGACCTGATGAACACGGCGGCGGTGCTGGCGTGTATGCAAACATGAACGCTTATTGCAGCCTACAGATCGATCTGGGCTGGAAAGGGTTTAGAGAGGGGAACAACGAATACAAAGCCACCCTTGGTCCCGACGATGGTACCCCAGACGAGCGGTTCGAGACTATCCCCGGCAATACTTGGGGCTCAGAAGCCCGCAGCTTTTTAAGCGACACGGAGATAGAGAATATCGAGTGGGATCTACCCGGTGAAGGTGAGATTGAATGGGAAGTTAGGATGCTGACGGGCGCTCAGCCCGAGGGCGACGAGATAGATCCAGACTATCCAGCAACCGCCCATCTTGAGATTCAGATTAGCGTGACCGAACACGAAAGCGTAGACGACGAAGACGACGCAACACGCAACGCGCAACACTTTGCGGATGCGATTATGGAGAACTTTGAAGATAAATACGAAGAGATCCACGAACACATACGCTCCAAACTAGCAGAAGAGGGCTACGCAGCCAAGACTGCCTTTGATCGCGAGCAGCAAGGCATGAGCGAAATGGGGCTTGACCATTGGAAGGTCTATAAAGACGGACCAAAGCTGGAGTTCTGGTTCAGGCGCAGCAGGCGCGACGACAATGCGTTGTTAAACTCTGGCGGAGAAGTCGGCTCTGTCCCACAACTAGTCAAGATGTGGGGATTTGATGAGTCGCGAGACGGACACATAGATGGAATATACAGTAGAATGTTTGGATCACGCCCACACGGGCGCCCCGGGCGAATAGAGAACGATGATCTTAGCCGCAACATGGCGAGAAACTTGGAGAAACTTTATAGAGCACAAGAGGCGCCCGCACCGGGACAGCAACAGTTAGCCCTTGGCGATGAATACGAAGCACCGCCGCCATCTCTGGTGCTGGCGAAGGACTCGCGCTTTATCATAATGCCCGCGACTACTCACCAAGCCGAACAATACCCCACTATGTTGCTCAACTGGAAATATGAGATCGGGGTGGGCAGCAAGTCATCGCCCGAAGAAGTTGAAGTTGTCAAAGACATTGTGAAATACTTTAACGAACACCCTGATATGGTGGAGGAAGCTGCAGCCGAAACAATCCGCGTCCCAATGGAGTCAGCGAAAGCACTCGCAGACGCCACAAAGAGCGATATTATGTCGGGCAAGTGGCCTCAGCGCGCCATTCAAACTATTGACAGCCAGTACGGAGCCGCTGCTGCTTCTGGCTCCGACGAATGGGCAGAACGCAAAATAATGATTGCCAAGTGGATCAAGGAAAACTTCGATCAGATGGATGAAGTTGAGAAATGGGTTGCTTGGTACAAGTTTTTGTCGCCAATAAAAGACGGGCGCTTTAACATAGCACGCGAAGGAGAGATCGAGATGGACGACAACGACAATCTTGGTCGACCTCTTGGATGGGCAAAGCAAGTGAAAGATCAATTGAAAAAGCTTGGCACCTACGGCGGCACTGTGAGGGACTATAGCGGCGTTCAGACTCAAGAGCCTGTGGCGGGTACGCTGGGAGAGCCACGCGACTTGTCGGAGAGCGCAGAGCAGCAGATTGACAGGATTGAAAGATTACTGGGTGAGAAAGACGCTTCCTATGATTTGAGATTATACAGTATTAAGATCGATGTGGCGATATCAAAAGGCCTTGGTGGCGAGATTCAGGAAACCCAAACCGAGATTCGCGGTATCGAAGGAGTCACAACAGTTAGGACTCTAGGGGACACACAGGATCTGGGTGCTTCCAATGTTGCTACTTACGAGATTAAATTCGAATTGATAGGAAATCTTGGGAGAGTTAAATATCGCGATCGACTTCTTATCCCGGGCCTTATGAAGATTAAGGGACTCAGGATTCTTCGTGTAAGCCCCATCCACAGGACTAATGTGCAAGGCACGATTAGAACCGTTCGCGAAGAATTAATGGAATATGGCGGTATTTCCAATTTTGGGGGTGGAGTTAATATGCTCGGGTCCTTGGCGGGCAGAGCACAAAGCACCGCAATGCGAACGCCGCGCATGACGCTTCAAAACATCTTGGATGATTGGGTTGAAGGGGGCGTAAAGATGTATAATGATCCTGCGCCCAATAACTTGATGGCATATCATGTTATGTATCCGGTCGAGGAATTGTTAGATTATCTTAGCAGAGAGTTTCGAGCGCCGATGGATGCATTTGACGGAATGTATCAGCAATTTATAAAAAATGGGCCCACCGCACCTGTTTATATTGCTCTCGGCAAAAATGGCCGGCTAAAGATAACAGGTGGCGAAGATATTATTTGGTTTGCTAAACGCGCCGGCCTCAAAGAAGTGCCTGTTTTCTTTAGCTATCAAAGGCAAGTGTGAATGATTAAATTTTTAAATTTGATAAAGAAAGGGAGCAGGAGAGTTGCTTACTGGGTATTTTTTACTGCTTTGTTGTCGCTGGCCTTTTATAGCTCAATGGTTGATAATAGTGTCGTCATCGACGATCACGATATATCCGAAGAAAGATATGCCGAATTTTACCCCATGTCTTATCAAAAGGCTGTTGAAAAATCAAGAAAAAGCGCTGTTCGTATAATTTCTATTGATACTGAGAGCGGGCTCGTTTCAACATTCTCGGGCACATACATAAAATCATACGGCAGTTATTTTGTGGTGACGGTTGCACACGGTATGGCCGGCCCATGTGAGTTCACTAAAATAGTTTATAATCAAGAGTTGCATGAATGTTTAAAAATTATAGAAATCAACGGATTGCAGGATTATGCTATTATTCAAATTGACGAGATCGAAGAACGAACGGCTGTTAAGATACCGCAAGACTTACCCAAAAATCAACAGTGGAGAGGCGCCTTTACACTACTTAATAAAGTAGTTTATACAGGATACCCCAACGCTATCGGCCCCTTGTCGATTGGTGGAAGCGTAGCCGGCACTAGCGGAACCCAATTTATTTATTTAGATTCATATGCGTGGGAAGGCTCGTCCGGCTCCGGCGTTTTTGATTCAAAAGGCAAGTATATCGGCTATGTGGTAGCTGTTGATGTGGGAAGTACAGAATTCGGCGTTCAAGTACTAAATAATATTGTGTTAGTAATACCTGCATTTAAAATTGACTGGACAAAAACCATTACGGAGGCTGAATAAATGAAAACTAAAATTAATAATATATCTTTTGATTTGCTTTTAGAAAAGATTGGCAAGTTAGAAGAGCAAGTGAAATTATTAAAAAGCGAACTTAAAAATGTTGGCGTTATATGTAATAATCTTTATGAGGGGAGCGAAAAACCCAAACCCGAGATGAAAAAAGATGACTGAAACAGATGACATTATTGAGTTGGTTACGGAGTCAGATGATCTGAAGCCCAAGCCGCCATCCAAGTTGGCCCCACGAGGAATCCGCACCTTCACTGTGTGCCGGCAGCATGATGAAACTGGCGTATCGGGTGAAGGAGTGGTGATCGAAGGAGTGGTTCTAGCTTCTGGGCACTGTATTATCCACTGGCTTTATCCCCCGCCACGCGGAGGCATTGCAATATTTGATTCTCTTCGTGACTTTGAGACGGTACACATCAAGCCTCATCCATCAAATAAAACAATCGTTACCTTTGATGACGGAGAGCAAACTATATATGACGGAGGATAAGTATAGTGAGTTATAAATATTCAACCGGTAGTATACGCCGCGGCGATCTTTATTACGAAAATGATCGCTTGGGAGAACCCACATACATTGATTTTAGTCAGGATGCCATAACACTCAGGCCCAGTGGCTCGCAAATATTACACGCAACAGCTACTTCGGTCGGCATCGGGACAACAAGTCCTACTCAGAATCTCCATGTTTCCGGCACCACCAACACTGTGTTGAGAGTTCAAGGACCACCGGGATCATACGGCGCTCTTAATGTTAAAGGCGGCACGGGAGATTCGGCGTGGGTGTGGCAACCAGCCAATACGAGTGAGCTACGGCTTTTCACCGTAGATGATGATAGAATGATCATATTGGGTAGTGGAGAGATCGGGGTTGGGACAACGGCGCCAAAGGCCGCGTTAGATGTACACCATAATCCCACTGGGTTGTCTAACAACACAGGAGGTGGAGAGGTGGTGACATTTGGCAGCGGCACCCTGACGGCCGGAAAGATTTATTTCCTTAACAGCAGCGGGGTATGGACCGAAACAGACGCTGACGCCATCGCGACTAGCGATGGACTGGTAGGGATTGCACTTGGAACAGGAGCCTCCGATGGTGTTCTTCTGCGAGGCTTCTTTGACGCCACCACATACCTTTCAAACTTCGTCACCGGGGCCCCGGTATATCTGTCCACAACGGCAGGGGCGATGGACACGACGGCGCCTTCGGGCACGGCAGATATAGTGAGGTGCGTGGGATATTGCACGAACACAGCCAATGTTATATATCTCATTCCCAGCTCTACTACAATAGAGTTGTCATAATGCCGATTGATAAAGTTAATGAAAAACTACTTTCGGCTATCGACAAGGTACAAGGCATCAACGATTCGGCTATTGAAAAGATAAACGGACAAACCTTTGGCGAAGCGACACCCACAGTACACAGCCCATTGTGGGTTGCAGTCGGAGGCAACAAGCTCGCCTATTCGACAGATGCCACTCCCACAGGCAGTTGGACTGAGGTTTCACTAGCCGGCGTTTTCAGCTTCAAAGATCTCACATTCGGAAAAAACGGTAGCGGGACAGACACATGGTATGGATGCTCCACCTCAGATTCGAAAGCAGTTGGTTATAGTACAGATCCTACAGACGCAGCTTCTTGGACTGTTGTAAATCCCCCCGGTTCCGGCGGCGGTACAACCATAGAATACGGTGCGACTGAAACCTTAATAATGGGCAGGGAACACGAAAACTATACAATTCGACGCTCCACCGATTTCGGAGTTAACTGGAGTGACACAACTATCCAGACTGGCGCCGGGAACTCCAAGGCCTCAGACTCTCTGGCGACAGATGGCGATGGGGTGTGGTTAGCGGGGATGGGAAGCCTCGGTATTATTTTGAAGTCTTTTGACGACGGTATTAACTGGTATAAGTCTGCCGATCTTGGAAATGACAAACACATCGGTTTAGAATATGCCAATGGTGTTTGGGTGGCTACCGAGCAAGGAGAAACGATTAACATATGTACCGATGTGGGCGAGGATACCGCCACGGATTCATGGACCGCAATTAGTCCTCCCGTATGGGCTCGCGCTGCTGACTCCATCACACATGTCACCGGCAGCACATGGATGCTCGGTGCGGCAAGGAGAAACATCTATAAAAGCACAGACAACGCAGCTTCTTGGACGGATGTAACAAAACTTGACAATCCTGCCGCAACATCGGCCCAAACAAATAATAATCCTTATTCAATGGCATCCGATGGTACCAGCGTGGTCGCTGTCGGAAGAAATGGATACATTAATGTCTCCACTAATCTTGGCTCCACTTGGACAATTGCCCACACCATGTCGTCCAATCAGAGTTTGGTGGCTGTTGAATATAACAAGGTGAAGCCCTTTTAACTATAGGAAACTATTTATTATTATGGACAAGTGGTTTAAATTTTTAAAAGAAGCTCGCGATGGGCGCCCAAGGTGGGGGAAGGTCGCAGCAACGCCCGCATCCGGCGCCTCACGCTCATCGGCTGCTGGCATTAAGAGGTCAATTAAAACTTTAACGGACACGGGTGACAACACCGGGGGAAATCCCACAGGGTATAAGCGCATGGATGATCCACTTCAGGGCAAGAAAAAGAAAAAAGATATATCTGCCCCTCCCGGCGCACCCGGCGGCGGCATAGGCCCATCACTGGAAGAAGAAGTCGAACCCGAGAGTTTTAATGTGCACAACGATTTGGAACGACGAATTTGGGATAACATGAAAATGAAAGATGAAGTTCGATTGCCCCTGCTGAAAATTGCTAAAAGTTTTATTGATAAACTTCCGTTTGAGGTTGACATTGAGGATATAACTTTAACGGGTTCCCTCGCAAACTATAATTGGTCGTCATACTCGGATGTTGATTTGCACATCATCGTCGATTTTTCTAAGATAGACGATAACTACACACTGATAAAAGGATTCTTTGACGCGGCCCGGGCTCGCTGGAACGACAAACACAGCATAAGACTGAAAGGCTATGATGTTGAAATTTATGTGGAAGATGCAAATGAATCTCACAAGTCATCGGGCGTTTATTCAGTGAGGGATGATGAGTGGATCGTGGAACCTAAAAAGTATGATCACTATATCGACTTCAGTGGCTCCCGCCGAAAAGCAGACGGTGTTGAAGCCAGCGTGAATCGCGTTAATAATTTGATATTGGGCGGGGAATATGAGAAAGCCCTTCGAGCAATTGACAGATTGAAAAGAAAAATACGCAACATGCGCCGCGCAGGCTTAGAAAGCCCCAAGCAAGAGTTTTCTATAGAAAATATAGCTTTTAAAATTTTAAGAAGAAATGGCATATTAGATTCGCTCGAAGATATGAAAACGGATGCGCACGATTTTATGTTAGGTCTTGATGAGGTGAACCATGAAATTTACTGATATAGATGAAGAAAGCAGCGTATTTCCCGGCGAATACCTTTTACACAAACCGTCTGCTGCAATCGTTATGGCGGGTGCTTTCAACCGCACAGAGGATACGATAAAAGCACTTAGACATGGTAAATTATTTGAAGATAAAATATTGAATTTTCAAAAAATCCAACTAGAAAAGGAAGAGCATAAAGAATATAAACGGAAAAAGTGCGGAAAGTGTAAAGGGGCGAATAGGTGAGAAGCGAACTTCCCCTATGCGGACCATTTCTTAGCGCCAGTAATGCGGTGTATGGCCTCTCTGAAAACTTATACCAGCAAAGATTATTGAATGAAGCAGTCGACATGTTTAACGAATACGAAAAGAAAATTAAAAAAGCGATTGAAAATAGTGAAGATGTGGCATACATAGCCGCTCTCAAAAGAGAATCAGAATACTATAACCAGATATTTGAAATTTCGATTGCAGGTGTTTTGCCACATGACGAGGCATAGTGACTAAGATATATACATATTGTTTACTAGAAGGCGGCGATGTTTTACATGGGGTCTATTCGTCTTTAAAAGCAGCCCATAGAGATGCGTTAAAGTTAACCAACAAGGGCTCTCGCCGCGTACACATACAGCACGATGGCAAGAGCGTGGTACCTTCTTTAAAGTTGTTGAGAAGTATATTTGCAGGCGAGTTTGATATTAAGGTTGATTATTATTCTGATAACAAAATGGTCAGCATCTTAAAAACAAAGCTGAAGGAATAAAATGGCACCTACTTGCGAAGGAGTTTTTATTATCTATGGAATAACTGATTGTCCCGCGTGTCTGAGAGTGCAAGCCGATCTGATGCAACATGATATAGAATATGCGTTTGTGGAAACGGATTTCTCGAAGAAGTACAGAGAATTTCTCAAGAAAAAGTTTAATTGGCTAACTTTTCCGATCATAGTTAAACTTTCTGGAGATGAAGAAACTCTGGTTGGAGGCTACGATGATCTCTTAAAGTTTTTGGGCAGCCCGGTAAAATATAGCGATTATTCTACTCCGGTATTCAATAATAAGGCTGAAACAGACTGAAGCACATAAATTGTACGCTGGGTAGCGTATATACTGTATGGGCTACAATAAAGGCACGCTAATCAAATGGGTCGAATCTCACCGGTCATACGAGTCCGATGGGGATGTGCTTATTGGCTTGGAGCCTATTTATAAATGTGGAATAATTATGGAAGTTTCGAAACAAGACCCACGCTATTTGGCCGTTGCCTCCTGCTCCGATGGTCGCTGGCATGTGATTAACATTCATTACGATGATATTCAAGTTTTGAGTGAGGCCAAACATGGCTAATATATTCTTCAGCGGAGACAAAATGTCCAAGCAAGAAGCGATCAATTCGCTTACTCTGGAAATTTCCAACTATTTTGGCGGCCGCTATGAAGTTAAAACGGGTTCCGACGACGGAGGCTCCGTTCTTGAGGTTTTTGTGGAGGTGGCCACACCTTCCGCAGCGGTGTTGGATCAATGCCCTGATTTCCCTTTACACAGGATTGTTCCAAAGTGGGGTGGTTGGCGCTGTCAGGTTGTTAAAGTCCCTCCCGGTTATATCGACGCTATTTTGTTGGCACCCGAAGGCGATTATTGATAGGTGCCCAGCATTTATCGTTTGACTTTGTTACGCCGGTAGTATATAGTATATGTATCAGAGGCAATGATGGAAGAACAAATCAAACAAACCCTTTCTCGTTCAATCTGCGGTGGCTGGGACCGTGGGTTTCTTGAGTCTATTCTTGAACAACTCACCAAAGGCCGGAAGCTATCAGGAAAACAGATTGAAACCATTAACAAAGTTTTAGATCGTAACGACGAAGTGAACCAGTCCCATCACGAACTGTGGCGGCATGTTTACCGCGAGAAGCATGAAGTCGAAGCACGGTGGTTGGCCGACTATTATATGAGTACCGGTTATTTTACGGATCTCTCAAAACACATTCTGGCAGGTGCGGTTCCAGATCATCGAGCGTACACTAAAATGAGCAGCAACAGATATGCCCAAAAAGTCTTAGAAACTCAGAGACAGCAGCCAAAGTATGCTGCGGGAACGCTGGTGTCAACCCGCGCAGCCTTTCGTTCTTCCCATGCCTATTTCGGCCGCAAGGACTCCACAAGGCTTCCATGGACGACCGCTAGCGATGTTGTTGACATGTTTAAGGTACGCGGCGGCTTCATTTTAGAAGCAACGGACATTGTTCGATCTGCCGCCAAAGGCGCTAAAACATACAAGATTCTGCCTATTGGCGCAACTAACCCCATTTTTGTTGAGGAGCGATTTATTAAGATTAAAAAGAGATAGCGCATTTCACTACTTAAAATGTGGAAGTATTTAGGCCATTTTTTAGAGTTGGGGACTTTGTTAAATGCTCGTATGATCGATTTCCGTTCCTTTACGATTGGTATGAGGAAGAAATGAGCAGCGAGTATTTGATTTATTATGGCGTTGTTGTATATACTGACGCGACACACCATGAATATCTTGATGAGTTTATATACGAAGTGCTATGCCTCGATGGCGAGAAAAGGTATTTTATGGAATCCGAACTTGCGAAAATGTAATGGTTGACATCACATGACAAATAGGTTATAATAGAGTTAAACATACACCAGGAGAACCATGTTTACAAACTCACTCATCAACGGAACGATCATAGGACTTGCGATTATTCTATTTGGCGTTGCTGTTAATAAGTCCGTTCGTGTTGTCGGGGTAGATCCTCCGCAACTGGAAAACCGAGCAGCCGACAGCCTTGACCGTTCAAGCGCGGCACTCGACCGACTCATTACAAATAGCGAAATGCTTAATAGCACTTCCGAAAAAATCATCCATAACCAAGAGGCGATCTTTCGCAAGCTGACAGGGTGTATTAGCGATGAAACCTGTGAAGCGATGAAGCGTTCAACGATTGAGCAGCCCTGACATTCTATTGACAGAATATCCCATGACAAATGTTGACGCCACCGATGAATAGTGTTATAATAAAGGCATGGCTGATTGGTGGAACGGTATACACAGGAGACTTAAAATCTCCCGCCCATGCGGGCTTGCGGGTTCGAATCCCGCATCAGCTACCACACCGCACGGGTTGTTAGCTCAGTTGGTAGAGCATCGGACTTTTAATCCGCAGGTCGTGGGTTCGATCCCCACACGACCCACCATTTAACAAGGAGAAGCCACATGGCGAGTAAAAAAAATCACACTTCAGCGCGCAAAAATGCGTATAAGAAGAAAACATCTATTGGGAACAGCACCCGAACAAAACATAAGCGACCGGGCCCAAGCGGAGGAAACAAGGGCTACAAGAAAAAGTATAGGGGGCAAGGCAAGTGACATATACAGTCATATACGAAGATCAGAATGGCAACTTAGGTACATTTACATTTGTGTCTGCACGCCATGACAAAAACTATGCGTGGGCTGAGTTTGCTGAGAAATATGCGAAGGAAGGACAAGAGGTGATCGGCATAATGCCCGGTAATCAACTTGTGTATTTCTCTTCTGACATTTCGTTTACAAGCGTAGCTTGACTTCGAATCGTTTTCGGGTTATATTATAGATATGCGTCCGTAGCTCAGTTGGATAGAGCATCGGCCTTCTAAGCCGAGGGTCATAGGTTCGAATCCTATCGGGCGTACCATACGGGCGTAACTCAGCGGTAAGAGTAGTCGCCTTATATGCGATTGGTCGCAGGTTCAAATCCTGCCGCCCGTACCATCCCCACAACCAACAAAGGAAATAAAATGTCATATCACGGATACCCACCACCAGAGTACGATAAAATTGGAATAGCAGTCGTTAATCCTCTAATCAGGATCGAAAAAAAGTTACAGAAAGTACAGGAAGTGCTGGACAGTATTGGAGAAGATTCTGCCCTAACTGCTGCCGATTTGAAGATTAAGATTCAAAAGGTGATCGACGACGATGAAGATCGGTGACCTTGTAACATTCATCCCGAGCGCATCTTCTACTTTTAAGTGGGAGAAGTATATGAAAGCGAAAGCCATTCCGGGGATAATCTTGCGAGAGTTGAACGAAAAGGGCACCACCACACGCCGCTTTGAGATACGCTGGCACGACGGAGATATTACAGAAGAATGGATAAGTTTTCTGAAACTCTTTGACAACTCCTTGACAGTATAAGCCTTGACCACCACCCCTTTCGGTGCTATATTATATGTATAGAAAGGAGAAAAAATGATCGAAGTTGGATCACTACTAAGAATGAAGTACAGCGACACAACATGGCTTGCTCTTGATGAGATTGCCGAGACTGTGTTGGTTGTCAACCAGAAAACAAACAGAACGATGTGGGCAAACAAGTCTGCGTTTGAGGTGATAGGGTGACAATCGAAGTTGGAAGTATTGTAGAGAGCATCGGCTTTGTGCAAGGGTACAACAAGTCAAACTACGGGCTTGTCATTAGCCTAACGGCAGACGACAAGATCGCCCGCGTGTTCTGGATGGCTACGCAACAGAGCGGTTATTGTTCAGTTAAGGATTTGAAGGTGATAGTATGAAAGTTTGGGTAATGCAAGGAAGTTATGAGGGCGAGTTGTTTAGCAGCGTCCACCTGACACAGAAAGGTTGTGCGCTGGCGTGTATTGCTGATATAGTGGATTTCCACGGTATCGACGATGATGAAACCGCCTTATCGGTTATGCACAACTCTTATGCATACACGGATGAAGAAAAGAAAGTCAAAGAAGCCACGGAACCTATTGAATGGGACCAAGAGAAGCTGAAAGAAATGACGAGCGAGCAGCTTTGGAAGATTTTTTCTGAGTGGTGCGAGATTAGTTGGGACAGAATGTCAGATCGAAGTTATAACCTTGACTGCAACACTGTGGAGATTCAAGCATGATGAACATTTGGGTAGTACGACAATCGTGCTTATATGATCACGATACTTATGTAAGCACACACATGACAGAAAAGGGTGCGTTGATCACAGCCATCCGAGCCGTGCGAGAGGACTTATGCGATGGCTTCGACGAGGATGAACTTGAAGATATGCGTGAGGGCATGCCCCACAACCATGAGGAAGATTTGATGCAGTACGATAGAAAGCAACTGCAAGGTATTGTCCAAGACTGGTGGGAGTATTCATTTGATATAAATGAGCATGCACAATATCAGATACATCAGACACAGGTGGAAGCATGACAGCACTTAAAGTTTTTATTTTGGTGGGAACGATAGATTCTCACGATGGTCAGTTTGCGACAGTCGAACTGAATCTAAACCCGGCAACGAATGGTGGACCTGCGATGGCGGTGATGCCTGTTGCTGCGTTTCCATGTGAGGTTAAGGAGGGCAACACATTTTATGTCGTTAAACTTTCCCCAGTGCTGGATGCGGTTATCATTTGCAAAAAGGAATCTGATGAAGGCGGGTGATCTGGTAAAGGTGAAGAATGATCCTGATACTTGGTGTGGGCATGGAGTCATATTAAATATAAGCAAGAACGGAAGTCAGGCTCTCATACGATGGTTTGATCAGTTTGCAGATAAGCCCGTAGATATTTCAGCCACATGGATGCTGGAGGTGATCAGTGAAAGTAGGTGATTTGGTAAAGTGGATGAATGTCCTAAATGATGATATGGATCGTTATCGAGAAGAACTTGGTTTAGTGGTTAAAATGTCCAAGACGGGACACAACACGGAGTCAGCGCAAGTGCTATTTAACGATGGCGAAACTTGGTGGGTTGACACTCAAAGATTGGTGGTGATAAATGAAAGTAGGTGATTTGGTAAAACGGAGTCCCACGAAAGGGGCATCGTTCCGTGCTGGTCTTATTGTTAAACTTGTTGAAAAGAAGTGCTGGCGTACAAATGTTCTTGGCCGCAAGGTAGACTGGGATAAGATCGATCCTGAGCCCCATGCGGTTGTACTGATTGACGGCAATCAGTTAACTATTCCGCTGACCGATCTGGAGTTGCTGGATGAAAGATAGCGGAGCACCCAGCACCGGGGATCTTGTTGTTGCGCTTCACGATGTGAAACGCGACATTTCTTGCGTTGGATTGGTGATGGAGACTAAAGGGATCGAATGTAAAATCCTGTGGTCATCAGAGAACAATCCGGTCGGATGGTGGCAACGCTCAAAGCTAAAAGTTGTTAGCCCAAGTGGGCGCGACATCAAAGTTTAACGCACCTAACAATCACTTGACAACTTAGAGGTTGACGAGCGCCCGTTTGGGTGCTATATTATATGTATGAAGATTGGTGATCTCGTTATCTGTAAGTATGTGGAGGGCAAGCCCCTTGGCGTCATTCTCAATGTGCGATGGCGCCAGGTCGGGTCGAGGGATCGCATCCGAATATACGATGTATTTGTGAACGCTCACGATTTCGGGGGAAACACTTTCCCATTCCAGCCGCATACGGTGGAGGCAGCAAATGAAAGTCGGTGACTTGGTAGTGTGCGCTATGGTGTCTGGTCGACCCGTGGGCTTGATTGTAGAGCGAGTGGACAGCCTTCGCATCTTCAATGTTTTAATCAGCGGTATGAATATCACCGCTGCCTTCCAAGCCCATCAGTTAGAGGTTATAAATGAAAGTCGGTGACTTGGTAAAGTATGCGGCTGATAACTGTATCGAGAGGTGCGGATTGATCGTTGCCATACTCCCCGCTGATAGGATTCTCGCGAGTGCGGTTTCTGTGGTGTGGTCGTCTGGTGAACTTGTTGAAAGAACAAACCCGTTCATCTTGGAGGTGATCAGTGAAAGTAGGTGACTTGGTAAGACTGAAAGGCGACGATATTCGCGGAACTGGTTTGAGCCCAGCATTTCCGCTTATACCCGCTGGTACGATGGGGATCGTGGTGCTTTCGCCAGAAGCAGAACATCTGACCAAGCGCCCCTTCGTTAAACTTTTCCCAATTGGAGAAACTCGCCCGTTTCCCCATTACGATCTGGAGGTGATCAGTGAAAGTCGGTGACTTGGTAGCATCCCCCCATCACACGATTCGGGGTATCGTTGTGGAAGTGGGCAACATGGATGAGCATTATAACGATTGGACCGTGCTCGTCAAATGGTTTGACGGCGACGAGTCAATAGAATGGGCAGGCATTATGGTGGTGATTAGTGAAGGTCGGTGATCTGGTAAAGGTGGGACCGTTGCGCTTGAAGCATAAGCCATTCGTGAGTATCATACTGGCGATCTGCTTGCCCGAGGAACATCGCAATAAGATGCATTTGATTCAAGTTTTGGAAAAGGGACAGGCCAACTGGTATCCCGTTGGATACATCGAGGTGATAAGTGAAAATAGGTGATCTGGTGAAAATAAGATATAGCAGAGGACAAGGAACCACGGGCATCATCGCCACGGAGCCCCGTTGGGGCGTCAACCGGGCGATGCCGGGTGGAATCACTGACAAAAAGCTGTGTGAGGTATACTTTTTTGCTACCAATCAAATCGCAACCCGTGGGTGCGATGATTTGGAGGTGATAAATGAAAGTGGGTGACTTGGTTAGAAAGATACACACAAAATACGCTGTACCTACGGCGGTCATCTTCAAAAACGGCAGCGTGCATATCGTAACAGAGACACGGATCAACTGGATAAAGGTATTTGCCTATGGAGAATCTGTGGGCTGGCTCCGCGCAGAAGAATGGGAAATAGTAAATGAAAATGGGTGATCTGGTAAAGGTAAGTTTTGGCCCCGATGAAAAGCCCATCACTGGCATTTTTATTGAGGATGACACCTATGCGACAGGATTAGATAAAGACGGATGGACTGTTATTACTCACGCCCATGTGCTGTGGGAAGGCGAAATCTATTCGACGCCACTCGATCAACTGGAGATTTTGAATGAAGGTCGGTGATCTGGTTAGATGCAAGTTTACCGGCAAGATCAGCGTTGTGATATGGTGTAGACCTCCACGCGGTGCATATTTCAAGGTTGCTGGCGAATCTCCTAACCAAGTTTTCAACTCAACCTCTTGGGAGTTGTTGAATGAAGGTCGGTGATCTGGTCCAGATTGAAAAGTGGTGCAAGAATAAGTTTAGAAAAGCTATTGTTGTCGAAGTGCCAGAATATCTAAGCTGCGTTAAAATAGTCTACCTGGATACAGGCGAGATTTCTAACGCGCTGAATGAGAACTTGAAGGTGCTAAGTGAAAGTAGGTGATTTGGTAGAATGTGCGACCCACTACAAAGGGGAGGAAGGTTCATCGACGCCGATGTACCCCCCAGCGGTAGTGGTTGCCATCGGCAAAAGTGCCGACTGGGTTATATTATCTAACAACTTATACTGTGAACAGCATGTGAGCCACTGGTTAGTTGTCTCACCCGCGAAAGGGGAAGAAAATGAAAGTAGGTGATCTTATATCGTTCAAGCCAAAATCGTTCGGTGACGATGACTGGTCTAATGCTGGCATTGTGTTGGAAAGTTATGAACATGATTTACCCACCGACGATGCCGACTGGAAAGATTTGATATGGGTTGTGTGGGTCGATGGTGGCAAGTATATGGTCAACGAAAGAAACGACGATGTGATGTACTTGACAAGCTCTTGACAACATAATCCTTGACCATCGGCGCTTTCGGTGCTATATTATATGTATGAAGAAGAAAAAGACCAACACCCCAAAGCGCCGGAACTGGATCGCAGTCTCCGCGCACTTTCGTCGCGCTGGAGCGATGAAGGATCGCAAGAAGGCAGCGAACAAGAAGGCATGCCGAGGAAAGGTGCGCGTATGAATGTAGGTGATCTTGTGAGACACCTGAAATCTGAGGGTGGCATGCTGGGCATTATAGTGGGCTGGCATCGTCAGACCGCTTGTCGCCCCAGTCCAATAGTTTGTTGGATCGATGGCAGAACCAGTTGGGTTCTGCAACATTTAGTTAAGGTGGTGGCATGAGAGTAGGTGATTTGGTTAAACATTTTCTGACCGATCAGATCGGCATTGTCACAGATAAGAAGGTTTCTCGCTGTGATGGCGTTAGCTATCGTGTGCTGTGGACTACGCATGGGCATTCTCTGTTTGGTCCCGGCTCTAAAGAATGGTGCGGCGCAAGCGGTTTGGAGGCTCTCGATGAGCGTGGGTGATTTGGTTTATGATGATTATTATGGAAATGGGGTTGTGATCAGTGTTGATCACCGCTGGTGTGGCGCAACCATTTTCTTTTTTGCCACACAAAGGATGTGCTTTCTCGATGAGCGAATGAGAGAGAGCGTGGAGGTATTAAATGAAAGCAGGTGATTTGGTAACATTGTCGGCGTATGCGATAGGCTCTGAGCCAATGTGGAGGTGGAAAGATAAGATTTGGAGACACAAAAAGCCTCTTGTGGGGCTGGTTGTGAAGGTTGAAGATAACCCCAACATTAGACCGTGGACCTCTAAGAATGAAAGCACATACTATTTTATCAACTGGATGCAGAAAGATGGACCAGCGAGCCGATGGGGTACATCGAGTTACCACGCAAAGGTGTCGGGCTATTTTTATCGTAAAGATTTGAAGTTTGTGAAGTGAACAAAAAGGAGATAAGGATGCAAGTAAACGAGTTTTTTAACACAGTTGGTTCAAACAGGAACCGACAGGTTGTGTGTGCTGATGGGTTCAAGATGAGTGTGCAAGCGTTCGCTGGTGGGTATTGCACACCGCGCATTAACGGCGCAGACAAATATGAAGAAGTTGAGGTAGGTTACCCGAGCCAGCGAGAAGAACTACTCATGGATTGGGCCGAAGAACCCGACAAGCCAACACAAACGGTGTACGGATATGTGCCTGTTCAAGTGGTGACGAATGTGATAGCAAAGCACGGCGGCATCGTTGACGGTGAGATCCCCAAGGGTGTCGCGCCCATTCCTGCAAACTTTGTTGCTGACGAATAGTTGACAACTTAGAGGTTGACTTGTACCCGTTTGGGTGCTATATTATAGGTATAGAAAGGAGAAAAATGGGTTATCGTTCCGAAGTTGTTTTGTATGTGGGTCCAGAAGTGATGCCACAGTTTATGGTCACAATGGCTAAGTGCCCAGCTACGCGAGCGATGTGCTTCGCAGACCATGAGCGCATGGTCAAAGATTATCAAGGCGAAAAGGGTTCATTCCTGTTCAAGTGGGGCTGGCTCAAATGGTATGACTCCTATCCCGAGGTTCAAGCCATCATGGATTTCATGGATTGGTGTGACGGCGAGGATCTTCCCACGGGCAAGAAAGATGCCGAAGGAAAGGAAATCACCACATACGCAGCCGAGTTTTACAGGTTCATTCGCATTGGTGAAGAAATGGACGATAATGAACAGCGCGGCGATGCGATGTGGGGTGATATTTGTGTCAGCCGGAGCATTGAGTTTTAGTTAAACTTTTGGGCTCTTAGCTCAGTTGGTCAGAGCATCCGGCTCATAACCGGTTGGTCGTGGGTTCAAGTCCCACAGAGCCCACCATTTTGATCGCGCGATTTTTTCCGCCAAAAATTTCCTTTTTAACAACCGCTTGACAGGCGCAACCTTGACACAACCCCCAAATGAGGCTATATTATAGGTATGAAGATGACACTTGTAGTAGATACCGACGACCCGAAGGGCATTGATGCCGCATGGGAAATGATTGCTGTGCTTCAAAAGAAGGCAGGTCGCACGGTGCAGCCTCGACCCTTCACCAAGGAGTTTGGGAAGATTGAATACATCAAGGCGCTTCGCAAGTATGTGCGAGAGCAGGTGGATGCGTTCAAAGATCCCGAGAACACTACCGTAACCGATCTGGACGCGATGCAGAGCCTTCGCAATACCAAAACTTTTGCTGACCGCATCTTCAATGGTGAAAAATGAAACCGGGCAACCTCGTTAGAACCGTCCGAGCAGGGATCGGTGTACCCGCTGGCTCGATGGCGTTGATTATTAAGTCGGATCTGCCTGCAAGGTGGGTCGGTGACTCAGCCGCAGCGCGGGAGGTGATCCACACCGTTCAGTTCCTTGGATCAAATCGATCCCGCCGCTATTTGGGGCGCGATCTGGAGGCTATCAATGAAAGTAGGTGATCTGGTGAGACTAACACCATTCCCCGGTACTCCGATGAAACCAAATCTCGGCATCGTTACTTATATCGATCCAGAAGAAATCGGAGACAACGAAGAAGTGGAAGTCCTGTGGACCCACGGACTTTGCGACCGGTCCAACCATTCAACAATCCATTTGGAGGCGATCAGTGCGGATTAAAGTAGGCGATCTGGTGAGTATGAAAACCCATGACACGGGACTTGTCGGGCTTGTTGTTGACAGGTATCCGCGCTGTACCTCGACTCACTCCCCGCAGATAGGTATAAAATGGCTTTTGTGCCCCGGCAGACCGCTGGTCGCCGGGTCGATTCAATGGGAACCCGAAGCATGGTTGGAGGTTGTCAGTGAAAGTAGGTGACTTAGTGAGAGGCACACCGGCCACATCGCCCGAGTACGGAGCGCAAAGTGTTGGCATTATCGTGGGCACCAATCCGCTTGATGGGCGGTTCATGGTACAATGGAACGACATGCCGAAGCCCTATCCCGAGCCTCGTCATTATTTGGAGGTTATCAATGAAAGTAGGTGATTTGATTCGATTGAGCCCTGCCTATCCCGATTACATCGGAGTCATTACGCAGGTTCTATATGAAGATGAACACGGTTGTCTCGATGTGGAAGTGCTGACCCGTAGTGGTCTTGAGTCTTGGGAAGCAGACGAAGCGGAGGTTGTCAGTGAAAGTAGGTGATCTGGTGTTTGATAGATACCACAAAAAGCACAGCATTGTTGTCGAGGCATGGGGAAGCAGGGAAACCGGCAGGTTCGTTAAACTCCATCAGGGATACAAAGTAGCTGCTGAATACTGTGTGGTGATCAATGAAAGTCGGTGATTTAGTAAAATATCAAGACTCAATCGGTATTGTTATTGGGCCTTGCAAAAAGCGATGGGCTGAACCTGCTGATGTGTGGGTGTTGTGGAATGGTAAACACAAGCCCACCATCGAGAACGGTGATTTTATGGAGTTAGTAAATGCAAGTCGGTGACTTAGTTAAACATTTTCTGACCGAGCAGATCGGCGTTATAGTTTTTGTCTCGAAGCATAACGGGCTTCCGATCCGTGTGCTGTGGACCACTCAGGGCGAATCGCTTTTCGGTCCCGGCAACAAAGAATGGTGTGGAGAGAATCAGTTGGATCTCTTGACAACTGCTTGACAGCATTTACCTTGACCGAAAGGGGTTTGGGGGTTATATTTATAGGGTAAGGAGAAGAAATCAATGGCTCGCGTAACTCTCGGTGATCGACTTGAAGTGCTGGCATCCAGCCCACATCTACCCGAGGGACGGCGGCAGTTTGCCGCGTCCCTGCTCGCGCACTATCAAAAGCGCCGTTCGCTTACATCAGGCCGCCGTGTGTGGGTTGATCGGCTGGAAGCTATGGTTGAGGAAGCGAAGAACCACGACCCGAGCGAGTATGCTGCCGTGGTCGCTGATATTGAAGATGTGATGACTCGCGTTGAATCTGGTGGGTGGTCTGCTGACTTTCTGGCAAGTATTCGCGATCAAGCCAAGCGTGCCGGTGCTCGACTGAGCCGCCGCCAGCAGGAAATCTTTGACAAGATCAAGAGCGAGAACACGCCTGAAATGGTGGAGCGCCGTGGGCGCTGGGCGCATGAGTATCGCACCCACCACCGCGAAACCGCTGCCGTCCTTGCTAACTACTATTTTCAAACCGGGTACTGGACGCAGATGGCTCGCAATATCATCGAGCAAGATGGCTATGTGCCGCCAATGGACAAGTTTGAAAAAATGCGCGGAAACAAGTTTGCTGCAAAGGTGCTGGCCGCATGGCGAGCAGACCCGAAGTATCCCGTGGGCACATCGGTGATCGAGCGTCCCGGTAAGGTGCATCGGCTGAAAAAGGGTGGCATGGTCCTCTCGACCAGCGAGCCCATCGTTAGTGCGGCTGTGGGCTGCAAAATGTATAAGGTGCTGCCATACGATAGCAC
>Ga0208030_1000158_pt1 | contig 49756 bp, 61 predicted proteins | sample MalvirDeepMed_M9_FD_184246 | JGI IMG/M metagenome (GOLD analysis project Ga0208030, IMG submission 184246) | Marine viral communities from the Global Malaspina Expedition - Malaspina viral metaG DeepMed_M9 (SPAdes) (version 2) | ecosystem: Environmental > Aquatic > Marine > Oceanic | place...
CTAAGCGGTACGAATGAAGGGTAGTTGTAATTTACAACTCATAGCTAAGCGGTACGAATGAAGGGTAGTTGTAATTTACAACTCATAGCTAACCGGTTCGAATGTATGATAGTTGTAATTTACAACTCATAGCTTACCAGCTCGAATGTAGGGTAGTTGTAATTTACAACTCATAGCTTACCAGCTCGAATGTAGGGTAGTTGTAATTTACAACTCATAGCTTACCAGCTCGAATGTAGGGTAGTTGTAATTTACAACTCATAGCTAAGCGGTACGAATGAAGGGTAGTTGTAATTTACAACTCATAGCTAAGCGGTACGAATGAAGGGTAGTTGTAATTTACAACTCATAGCTAACCGGTTCGAATGTATGATAGTTGTAATTTACAACTATTTTAAGACCTACATACTCAGGAAAAACAGTATATACATTTGGTTGTTCGTGGAAAGAAAAGTGGAGATATTGGAAGTTTAAAAGTGGCTTGAAGGGGATTAGAGGGGCTAGGGCCCCTCAACTACTTCAGTGCACCAATAGTTTCTAACGTTGAAATAACTTCGTTTAAGGCGTCTTTTTTCGGGAGGCCATCAAAGGAAATTGAAACATTGTTTCCAACTTTTTTGATTATAACTTTGGAACCATCAAGGAATATCTTTTCAGTTTTAGGCTTTTCTTGCTCGGATAAATGACTAACAATAGCTTTTAAAAAAAGATTATCTTTTTTCGAACTATATTTCTCAGAAATTAAGTCGATTGCATTCTGGACTGATAATGGGTCTTTATCATAAAGAGAAGCGACTTCAATCAACTGATGGAGTTTAACCTTCGAGACATCTAAAAGATAATTAGATAAATTACACTCATCATAAAACTTTTTAGCTTTTAGAGAGCGAGATAAGTTCCCTTTATCCCAGCCTATTAAATCTGCAATTTCATTATTAGTTAGAATGCCGTCTTCAACCAGTGGAAGGATTGACAACCACCTTTCAAAAGGCGTGATATCTTGCCTATCCTCATTTTCAGAAAGCATGACCCTAACGGCTTCGGCATCACTAAGCTCTTTGAGAAATGCTTTAAATACTCCCACATCTCTACTTGCTTCAAATCTAATACGGCCCACAATGAGTTCATATACAGCTCTCCCGTCTTTAAGAGTTCTGTCAGTTTTACGAACAATACCTGGAAAATGTTGACCTTCAGTAGTAATAGACCTTTTAATTTGTTGGAATTTGTCGGTGTCTATGGCGCTTTCATGACGGTCATGGTATTTGAACAAAACTACCTGATCATGTTCAAGCTGGAGGATTGGCTCCTTAATAGAACGAGCGCGCTTCTGGTTGGCCCCCATAGCAAGATCAATTGCTGGATTGCTTGATAAAGGCTTATTAGGCAACTCGGAACTAGGGTCTTTTGCAGGAATTGAGGTGCTGCTACTCGCAGCTTGTAAAAGTTTGTTGATATTGCTTTTTCTAGCCATTATTACCATTCCTTAAAGTTAAATCATTAATAACTTCATTGAATAAAGAACGCATATTGTCTGTGATGCGCTTATCTGGCTTCTCTGCTTCCCATGGAGTTTGGAAGACAGCCGACGAATTATCAATAGATTCAGAATGTAACATCTGGTTCGCATACATGTGAGTACCTAAAACAGAGTTCATAACTTCCATGAACTCACGACTCATTGTATTACGTCTATCATACATAGACGCCATTACCTTAATGCTATTGAATGTTTTGTCTTCAGCGACACGAGTTACGTACTGAGTGGCAGTTTCTAGAAATTGCCTGGTACTTACAAAATCCAACATTCTGGGAGGGCAGGGGATGATGATATTATCCACTGAAAGTAAAGTTTGAATACCAATTATGCCTAAGCTTGGTGGGGCATCAACGAAGATAAAATCAAATTCATCTTTGATAGTATCTATACCATCCTTCAAACGCTGAAAATATTCCAGAGCATCTTCTTGTGAGCCGCCACTGATTTGGGATACTGCTTCAAACTCAGAACTACTCAGATGTTGGTTGGCAGGAATGATATAAAGATTATCAAAATGAGTAGGGCGAACTGCATAAGACAACGAGTTTTTTTCGCCATAGAGTGTATATGGCAACACGGTCTCGTTTTCAGATATTTCCTCATCGGCAATGATACCAAATAATGCCGTAGTACTTGCCTGAGAGTCCATATCAATAAGTAATGTACGATAACCTTGTAAAGCCGCGTATTGAGAAATATTTACAGCTGTCGTAGTTTTACCAACACCACCCTTAAAATTATAAAGTGCTGTAGTGATACCAAGTCTTTCATTTGGGTTATTTCGTTTGGCTTTAGGGACAATGCCAAAATGATTTCTAAGAGTATTAACCTGCTCTAGTGTATAACCAATTCTTCTGCCAGTCGCAGGGTCGCGTTCGGGGGGCTCAATCACTCCCGACTCCTCAGCGTTGTAAAGAGTAGTAGTACTTTTGCCAATGATGTTGCAGACTTCTTTGGTAGAAAAAAGTCTCATACGTCTTATGGAATGAGGTGAAATTCCAGCTTGTCTAGCTTGCTGAATTAACAAGTCCATAGCATTTGTTACGGCTTTTAAAGAAGTTTCTGACACTTGAATTACCTTATAATTTCATGTAATGATCGCGAATAATGTGTCTACTTATACTAATACAAGAAAAAAATAAAAAAAGTAAAACTAGTAGAAAAACCAGAAAAATTTAAAAATTGCAGAAAAAGTGATGGAAAATGAAAATAAGCTTCTAGCGAGCGGGATGCTTTCTCATAAAGAAGAGTACCTCAAAACCCTTAAGACCTATATAGGCTCTCAATTTAATGATGGTAGTTACCACGGAGCGGCTTTAGCTCTTTTATCTATTAAGCATCTTAAATATGACCAGATTAAAGTTAACGAGGCCCTGAAGAGAGCAGTTGAACAAACTACTAATATCGAACCTAAAACGATTACTAATAAATTCGTCGCAATTTATCCTTTATTAGAGATTGAAGATGACTATGAAGCACAGATTGAATCAGCTTTAAAGGAGTTAGAAGCAGGTTCGGAAAATAAGATTTGGTACCAATACTCAACTTTTTGCGCGCATACACTTCCATTATCTAAGACCGATGAAAAGGAAATATCTACAGAATACCCTAATAATAAACTAACAATCTCAGCAATTGGTAATCAATCATTACCATATGGTGGAATACCACGTTTAATTATCCTCTACATAAATACCATCGCTGTTAAATATGGAACTGACAAAATAAAACTAGGGAAAAACCTGAAGGAGTTTGTTGAAGCTTTGGGGTATAGAGCCTCTTACATTGAAGGCGGCACCAATGAGCAAGTACTGAATCAACTGGACAGGTTATTTAAAACTGAATTTTCCCATGAGACCTCCAAAAAGACTTTCAATGAAAGCGGCCAACTAGAAATAAACACTAAACAGGTAACATTCAAAATTTTTGATGAAAAGGAGTCCTTTGAAACCCTTAAAGGGGGCTTCACTGAAAAAACAGAGGTATTTGTTAGGTTATCAAACACGTATTATAAAGAAATAAAGGCTCACCCCGTGCCGCTAAGCCTTGAAACAATAAAAAAGCTTAAAAAGAGTCCTCTCGCATTAGACCTGTATGCATTTATATCCTATAGGGCAAACACGCGTAAGATAATTCCTATAAAGCTCGAAGACCTCATGAAACAGTTTGGTATAAAAGAAGAACTATGGAGGTTTAGACCAAAAGCTGAGAAAGCATTAGATTCACTGAAGAAGTTTTGGCCTGAGTGCAACGTAGTTATCAAAAAACAGGCGATGATAATCTTGCCCACGAAAACTCAAATAGTATGAGACACCCATGAAGAAAGGCCAGCATTTAGCTGGCCTTTTTTTTCTCCAACTTCATGCTATGGGGAACACAAATGTTCGAAAAAGATTTATAAATAAATAAAAAAAAATATTCTTTTATAATTTATAAAAAAAATCAAAAAAAATAAAAATAGCTAGATATGGTGGTAGATAGCACAACGTTGATGACGATATCTTTTCATAACCCATAGCATCAAAGTAGAGAAAAAGTAGATCAAGTTGGAGAGATGTTAGATCAAGTTGGAGAAAATTGAGATCAATATGGAGAATAAAACGATCAAGTGATTGCGTTATGGATCAACTAGGAGAGCGCACCGCTACACCCCCCGTAGTACTTGGCTTTCAAGCATTGCCAAGTAGATCTTTCAAGTAGGGTAAGTATAAAAATAGGAAGTATAAATCGATTACTCTTACTCGTTAATTAGATTGTTAAGTGCTGGTAAAGAAGGAAATTTTTTGTCCTTTAACGCAGAGAATGAAGTATTAATGGTAAATTGAACACCTTCAAGCTTTGAAGGGCTAAACCATTCATAGCCCAGGTAGTTAACATAAGGGACACTATTATTGTGAGTAGAGTAATAAAAGCCATCGCTTGATGTGAAATTGACGCCGGTACCAGTAAGTGTGTCTATTGCAAATACTCGCTTATGCGAAAAGGTGATAGAGAAGTCTTGTAGGAATGCTTCGATCACCTCCTCATCCAAATAAAAATTTAATGCCAGTTCTGACACTTGAGCTTCACTAATTAATTCCTTGGAAGGTAGCGCTTCAGCTAAATAAGAAAAATATAAACTGGTAACTAAAGTTTCAGTTAATAGCATATTCATGTAAGAGATGGCCGAATCTCTTACAGTTAGATTATCAGCAGCAAACGGGTAAACATCCCAGACTGCGCGAGGGGTTACTGCACTTTGAATTATTCTAGCTACTTCACATGCTTTCAGGGACTTTGTAGTTCTGAGTTGAATAGATGCATCATTATCATAATCCAGTAGATACTCAGAAAGGTCATCTTGCGTCGAGATAATTTGTTGGGTATTCAAAAATTCAGTTAGTGGACCGTTTACGCCAACAATCTCTGAATATCTTCCAATTTTACATGCCTGAAACAGAGGTAGCATAGAGTTTACAAGAGCTGGGTAGGGGCTCATGTAATTCCCCTCTTTCTGAGATGAAGAAATTATATTTTTTGCTTTAGATAAAGATTCAGATGAGCTAAAAGAACTGTCTTGGCACCCAAATAGTGTAGTTGTTGTGAAAATGGTTATTAAAAATTTGTTGTGCATAGGACTAATCTCCAATTCGGGGCCACTATAGTTTCATATGTTGCTGAAGACACAAGCGCTAATCCGATTTAGAGGATATTAGTCCCTTTGGATATAAACATCCGTTCTCATAGGCATTACTCTGTGAGAATGGCTCTCAACTTCTTCATTAAGTAATGCTAGTTCAAGTTGTTGTTCACTCAATGAAAATTGTTTATATAAATGCTTTAACTCTTCTTCGTAAACTACCAAAGGTTGATCATGTGTGTTTAGGTCAAAAACATGGAAATAGTCAGGAATATCCAACATTTAGAATCTCTTGTGAATAAAGGTAGCCTACTAATATAGTACTGGGCCTGGAAAATACATATCAAAATACCAATAACTCAGAAAAAGCAAATTTACGGATGAATATTAAACAAAAAACAAATAATCATACTAAAAAATACAAAATAGCCAGTAAAGAGCGTGAGGATAAAAAGGATATTCATATACTAAAAAAAAATTAAGAGAAAAATTATGAAGTCTATTGAGAGCACTATACATAAAATCGAGTCAAGAATGTTCGAACCAAAAGTACCTGAAGTTGTGGAAAGTAACGGGTTTGAAGAGGATTTGAAGGTTTATGTTGCAGAACTGACCAAGAAAAAATTTGTGACAAACTACCTAACGTTGGCAATGATGAATGGGGTGCTAGATACTAAAGAAACATACACGCTTGCACAAAAGGCTAGTACATCAGACGGACTTACGAGCTTATATGTACATTTACTACAAAAAGTATCGGAAATTCCTGTTGAAAGTGAAGTTATCCGAAAGGTTGATATATTAATTTGTAATAAGCATTAATGCTTTTGTTATGTATGAATATGCATACCTTGGTTTTATAATTTACTAATAAAATGGTACTAAGTTATCTCATTCCATACTTACTATTAAATGTAGCGTCTAATAATGCACCATAACCATTTGTCTAAAGATATTAATCAAAGAATAATTGATTAGTACAGGAAAAATTTTTCTTCTTTTTAGCGAAATAACCACTAAAATATGCACTGAGTTTAAGAGAAATACTTACTTTTTATGTATTTTCAGAGGGTACATAGGAAGAATCAGAGGTTTCTCTAATATTTATAGTTAAAACCACAAGGATGGTGTGAAACCATTCATCACTAAGTGGTATTAAATAGTCGGTAGTATTAATGAGCAATAAAAATGATAGCTTGAATACTTCAGAAAGGAATGGCCGAATGAATAACTATAAGGTGCCAGTTTTGGTCATCGATGGTCTATATATTCCTCTCCCTGAAGAAGCTAAATATGCTTTTCAAGAAAACAATGGAGTATGGTATTGGTCATCTAGAAGACCAAGAATTGTTTTCGCTGAGCATGACTTGACCAAAGAGATTGGTTGGACACACACTAAAAAGCCCGTTTTAGTCGAGTCTGAATACAAACACAAAGTTCCCTTAATAACTCAACTCACAGCTAAGCGCTGGCAAGACACTCTGCAGTTGACTATGTCTGCAGAGCTTATGCCTGACGCAAAGTTTTTATTATCAGCTGGTAGTAGATAGTTCTAGCTGGGAAAGCCACTTCTTTTGGCTTTCCCAGTTTTCTAAAAACCAGTTATTAATTTCAGATACCGATTCATCTAGAACCATATCGTACTCAGGCCGAGATAGATTCAATTCCACCTGCTCCTCCTGGGGTACCGAACTCAGGCATTCCTTTAACCCCATATCAGAATTCGCAACCCAAACCCCGAATCGAACCCAAGGGTTTCCTTTATCTTTCAATCTTCGCAGTTCTACATCCAATTTATGTAAACTATCTAACAATAGCTTATCTTTTGGGGCTCCATAAAACTTAAAAACGTTATAAAGCAAAAAAGGCATGTGTGCTTTAACGGCATTATGTACTCGTTTATTGGAAGCCGGTAAACAGGAAGCCCTGAAAAAAGGTGGAGATATTGGGTTGGTAGGTAATTCCTTACCAAAGTAAGATTTGACAGGAATTAGGCATAGAATCTCAAAAGCTAACTGGTGCTCTTCATAAAGGAAAGAGTAACCTTTTTTCTTATTGATTAGATTTTTTAGCTTGTTAATCATGGCGAGAAATATTTATTTCGTTTTGTTAAAGTTGCCAAACTCAATTTTTCTTAGAATATCTTCCTTTTTTTCAATAGGGAGCAGGCATCCAAAAATAGCCAAAGATGACACAAAACCACTCCAATAGCCCCCTGTAACAATCGTCATTACTATCATGATGATTATAAAAAATAATCCATGCTTTTCAATGGGAGTTAGTTTTTCGAGAATGTTTGACATAATTTTTCCTTTGGACTGTAAAAAAAATAATGATACACGCTTCTCATTGCGAGACTTATCAATAATCCTACTTATCTAAATTTCCCACATATTTGCCCTCACCAAGGTTCTATTGTCTTATGTAGAAAGCTCCCAACTATCTTTGAATGGGGCGTTTATGGGAACCGTGCAGATTCCACTCTGAAAGAGAGTTTTTGCTATTCCAAATTAAAAAAAGCTAGAAGAATTTGAGGTATAAAATTGAAAATCTGGAGTACTGAAAGCCATAAAGGATATCCACATCATATTAGTGGAAGCCGGAGTAGGGTGAGGGGATATGACTGGAGTGAGCAACTTTCAAAGGACAAAGTTTATGCTTTATTCAAAACATTACACCATACATTTGAACGCAGACTGACTTTTGATAATTCGTTTGACCAAATTGTTTTAGAAAGGTTAGTTAGCATCGAAGTTTCTAAAACCGGGGTATCAAATAATGAGAAAAAGCGGTTTGTCGAAGATATCACTAAAGAATGTAATATAGTCCTTAAAAACCCTACGGTTCTCTGGTTTCTTCATCATCAATTTAGTTTGGTATACGTTGAGCCATTAGAGAAACAGATTCACTCTACGCTCTGTTTTGAAAAGGAAGATTATTACTATTACCTACATATATGCCACGAAATCACAGATCTAAATGAAATGAACGTGAAGCTTATTCTCGGCGGGTTTGGGGGGGTTAATCCACATGAAAACAATGCTTTAGATAGTACCGATTCGGTTCATTTTGCTGTCTATTGTGTTAAATCTCATGATATTAGGTGGATAGGGAGCTGAAGTTCAGATTCTGAAGTCCTTTTGGAAAATTCATTTTTGTAAATCGAATAAAAAAATGTGTTAAAATATCATTATTAGGGTAAGCCCCTATCGATATCAATTCACCAGCCAACTCACCTATTAGAGTTTATCAAAAGAATAATTACGGCTAGTGAAAAGCAAACTTTTTGTTCGGGTAGAAGAATGATAAAACAAATTCTGAAGAGGGTCTCGGACTCTATTTATAAGCCAAGAGTAAATAAGGAAATACAGCAAGCTTTAGAGAGTAGGGAAGGACAGCAATACGTTCAGGCACTGATGCATGGGCTAATAGCTCAAAACTACATACTTAATATGAAGTTTGCTGGCAAAATTACCCAAGGAGAATTCGAAGCACTCATAGAGTTAAGTAAATCGAAAAAAGGTGTTGAAGAAATCGCTGTTCACACAATCCTTAGCGGGGTTGGTAGCTATGCTAAGTTCGAAGGCATCAATGTTATCGAGCCGGAACCACTGGAAAATCCCGATAATTTGAACCCTGATGACTTACATGTAATTGAACCGTTAGACCGGAGCTTACCGGAATCAGAGGAAAACCCGGTATCAATAAAAAAGGTGAATTAGATACCTTCCCAATGGGGGCTTTAAGTTCTCGGCCCCCATCACTACAGTAAAATCCCAACTTATCGCAAGTTTTGACTTAGTTCTGTCGACCTCCGCCACTAAAATTGTTCAATGATTTACAGTCCGGAACTAAGATGCAAATAAACTGCATATATATACTTTCTTTCATCGTTTTAGCAGGCTGCTCACCTTCTGAAAATATATCTAGTATCGCAATGCCCCCCCCTTTAGACGAAGAGGGCCCATTTCAGCTCATCAGCTATGATGGTTCAAGAATTGAAAAACATGTCTTTATCTTGGATGGTAAACAAATAATTGCGCTACCCAAAGCGGTTTATATGGATCGGAACGGAAGAATTGTATTCAAAGACCGCTCACCTATTAAAACTTTTGATGGACATGACATCTATTGGAATGAGCAAGGTATATTTATCTCAAGTGTGGGTGAAATTTTAAGTAAAAGAAACCTCTTTTCTATTGGGGGAAAACCAATGGAAAATACTGATGCTATGATGTTTAAAGATATAGAATTAATAGCCAAATCAAAGGCTAATAAACAATGAGCAGCAGGACAAAATATTTGGATGGATTACGGGGATTGTTAGCAATTGTCGTCTTTAATGAGCATTTCTTAAAAATATTCTACCCACTCAGTACATTATGGGAAATTGATCATACATCAACGGCTAACTTAGCCGACGAATTGCTTGTTTTCTCATTTGCGCAACTGTTCATTGATGGAAGTTTTGCTGTCTCAGGTTTTTTTGTTCTATCTGGATACTTATTAACTAAGGCTTCTTTCGAAAGCGTATATTTTTCAAAGTTAAATTTTCTTGAAAGATGCGTTAAACGCTATCTTAGGTTAGCGGTACCAGTGACGGTCGCGTTAATCGCGGTTTGGTGTCTTCATATGTTGAGAATGTTCTCTTTCGAAGAATTTCTGTCATTAAATATGTCCGCAATTGCTCCGCTTTATTTACCTGGTAATGAACCAGAATTATTCAAGTTAATGGCTCAAGGGGCTTTTTACTCTATTTTCTTTGTTAATGCAGATTTTAACCCTGTAATTTGGACCATAGCCCCTGAGATGTGGTTTGGCGTGATCATATTCTCTCTAATATTCTTCCTCAGGCACCTGGATTCAGCACCTAAAGTTCAAGTTTTATTAGGTTTAGTAAGTATGGGCCTTCTCATTGCATTAGGGAAAGACTATGCGTTCATAGGGATACCATTAGGGGCATTTTTATATTTCAACCTAAAGCTGATAAAAGATCTTCACCTAAGTATGCAACCATTTAAGATATTAATAGTTCTAATTTGCTTAGGGTTTGTACTATATGATGTAAAAGGGGGTAGCACGCATCCTTTAGGTATTTTAGACACAGAGTTTCATCGGGGCATGTCGACATATGTAACTTCGGGGATACTTTGGTTCTTCCTTCTATTTTTAATTATTATCACACCCACTATGCAAGTAGTTCTAAATTCTCCCTTTCTGAACATGGTGGGCAGGTACAGCTTTGGGTTTTATTTAAGTCACTACCTCGTTCTGTGTTCCGTTGGAATGTCCTTACATATTTCTATGCAGAATACATGGCTTACTAGCACCCTTACCGTTGGCCTGTTCTCTTTCGTAACTTCATTGATAATAGGGGCTAGCATGTATAAATATGTGGAAAGGCCTGTTCTTAATTTAAAGTGGGAACGTATTTTCAAAACTAATAAGGTCGGGCGGCCAATCTAAAAAATCCAATGGCGCCAACTATAAGGGGGCACAATATAGAGCACTTAGATTAAAGAGCTGAGAACCGATAGCTTTTAAATGGCCACTTTATATTTCTGCTCTTGATTTAAAAACTTATATGACACATTTGGTGCTTCAAGACTTTCTCCATCCGGAGCAATACCACCGAGAAAATGATACTTAACGTAAATCTCTTTGGTGTACGCTCCCGCTTCCATTTCGACGTCTAACCGCTCATGGACTCTATCGGGGTGGTACAGAGGTTGGTTGAAATAGCATTCTAAATTTACCCACTCAACCATAAATGGCTTTCTTTGCATATCTTGCTTTAATAAATCAATACAGCAGTTGATAACGGTTAATCCTAATTCTTTCTCGAACAGGATTGAGATGGGTTCGTCATCAAAGAGATTTTCAATCTGCTTTGCTAGATAAATATTGAGTTCTGTTTCTAGCTCTTCAATGGTGAACCTAAGTAACTCTTTTTGTATTCTATGTTTTTTCCAAAATAGATTTATAGTGCTCTTTACCAGAAATAAAAATATCTCATTCTTACACAATCGAGCGTTTGAGCTATAACTAGACGCATCAAAGTAACCATCCCTTTCAGGCTTAAGTGGCACATTCATTTCTAATAAGTCTGGGTTATCCATGAATGTCTGGGGGGCAGCTCTCTTCATCTCATTAAGAGCATGAGCTTCCAAAAACTCGAGCGCTTTTTCACGACAGGTTTTTCTTACTTTGAATTCATACTTTCCTATTTGATAACAAATGGAACTAAATACATCTGTGCACTTTGAAACGTCTTCTGGTACACCTGCACTTCCGCAGCCTCTGAATAGCAAAGAAATACTCTTCGAAAATGCCGTCATCCACTCATATAAGAAATGTTGACTACCCTGATTATTGTTTTCAGTTAGAAAAATAGAAAGCACCAAAGCCAGTATTTGAGGACAACGAACAATTTTAGTAATGTCATACAATGAAATTTCTGAGATACCTAGGCTATTAATATACCGGCAATACTCCAACCTTAATTTTGATTCGTCATTAAATCCTGGAATGAGGGGAGAGGATATTATAGAAATGATATCCTGCACGGGAGAGAGCTTACCGCTTACTTTTAATATATTCACATAAAGAGTGACGGCTCTGAATTCAAGCAAGATATTTGAAAATGCACTTTTCGAATGGGCACTTATTGGGTTCCCTATAGAGTCGCTGTCTAACCTGTATATATCGTATGAAGTGTTTCGCAACAACTTTTTTTGCTCTAACTTGGGTGTATTTTGCCCAAAAAAACATGCGGGATTATCAATCTCTAGCTCTTTGTAGGGTGCGGAGATTGCGTTAAATAGGGATATTAAAAGTGGAGGTAAGGAGCGGAAGCCATATAGCTTTACTGAACTAATAGAGATATTTATGGAGTCTTTACAACTGATTAATTTATTGATTGCGCACTCCTTTGTTATCCAGATATTATTTGTTTTATCAACTTCTTCAATCACAGTTTCAAAGTAATCTTTTGTCACATGCAGTGGTAAATAGTCTTTGTCCTGCCAATATAACTTTTTCTCGTAACCGACCCCCAGAGCATGAGCAACAGTTTGCAATCCATTTGCCTCTTTAGGAGGGATGGTACTAACTACCTCCATCCAATGAATAAATATATTTTCTTCATCGAGAATCTGTTTTTTGAAAAGTTCGTGTGAACAATCATTAGATATGCTAACGCACAAAAACTCGACGAGCTCTACAACTGTTAGAAATAGATAGCTGGAAGCCAACTCTCCACGAAGGGCTTGAGTTTGGACACGCAAGAAAGTTGCCTTAGATGCCCTATCGGGGAACAAAACAACTTCATACCTTTTTATTGCCATTTTTTGAAAAACCTCAGTGATACTTTTTTTGTAAAGTAGCCTTCAGCCCCAATCATGCAAATTTAAAAGAAAAGAGATTTAACGCAAGGTATGTCCATTTTTATGTTCTGATAGCTGAGTTTTTCCTGCCAAATGACTTGTGGCAATGGCCTTGCTAAAAACATCTTGGGTGTGGATATCGATATTATTTTCAGTTGCTATTTCTTTAAACGAATTTACAGTTTCTGTAATATCGGCGAACGTCTCTACAACAGAGATCCCCTCGGGGGAAACTTGTCTAGCTAATACTTCAGCAAAATTCTTATCGATAGAAAAAAATTTCTTTGCCCGAAGACCATCAGAAAAAGCTAAGTCAAAAACTGAAGTATGATAAGGGTTAGGTAGGTTGTTAAAAGCTGGTGCTAGACGCCACTCGTTGTGACCGATATCCATCAACTCTAGATTGTTTAAGCCATTACTAGTTACATTTAGATGTCCACAGAATAACGCTCTGCGAAAAAGCTCATCTAAATCCGCTTCCGGTTCAGAACTAAAACTTTTAATAATTTGTGATGCCACACCATAATCTAGATGCCCATGAGCTGAGGGATTATTAGAAATAAGTGCTGAAAAAGGAACTGAATTTAGCCTTATTTTCACTCCTGATTCATGATTAGCAAATTTATAATTTTCTTGAAAAGAGACCTGAACACCATTCATATCGACCATCTTCACCGCTGCAGAGTCAATTGTACATTGAGTCTCTAACTTGAATGTTAATAGTCGTGCTTGGTGTTCATCAAAGCTAGTGCTTTCAGAATGCTTATAAAAATATGATTGAGAAGAATGCTTTTCTTTAATGTTAAAGATTAACCTATTACCCGATGCTGAATTATAAGGAAGCATTTTTTCTAATGATGGCAAAACTAGGCTATCGACATTTGCCCCTTCAATTGCAACGATAATAGACAGCATCTCGTCAACAGACTCGATCATCGAGTTGTTCTGTTCATTTTGACCGTTTAAGTGTATTGCTCCCCTGTCTCCATACAACTCACTGACTACTGATAATTGCTGGAATTGGTTTAATTTATCGAAGCCTTCGAGGCATTTGTTAAATAAAGAGTACCCAAGAGAGCTTGGCAGAAATTGTTGAAAATAAGGTGGGATAATCCCTTTAGTAGAAGGTTCTATGTATGCCTTAGTTTTATTGGAAAGGCTTAAATTCATAGGATCTAATTCGGCCCCGGATTTAGCCAAATAATCATCATCATAATGGAATGATACTGCGCCATCAGTATATTTATTGTCATATAGAAGGTGACCTACATACTGGTAGCACTGTTCCTTGTTCGACCATTTATGGACATGTATAAAATCTTTCAAACTAGAGTGCCTATTTGACTGGAGCGTTCAATTTTCTAGTTGCAGCATTTGCTGATTCAACAAGTTCATTTTTAGCTTTCTTCCTAACAAGTTGCATTATTTGTAAAGTAGGCTGTTGACCGTAAGAAACAGCTTTAATGAGGTCAGGAAAAGCACCCATCTCATATATATAAGAGGCTACAATACCCCATGTAGAATTCGGAGAACCTTGCTCACACCTTTCAATAGTAGTTCTTGCTGGAGAGTTACCTAAATATTTGCTCAATACCTCTTCACCAAAGTTCGCTCTAGAGCGCAACGATGCATCGTGTGAATTTCTGAACCTTCTGAATGAATCTCCTAAACACTCTAAATAATTGACAATATGATCAGAATTGATACTTGGCCTTTCAAGTAATAACCCTTTGTATTCATCGGAGCTAGAGCTTTTCATTATCTGTTAGCTTGTGAGAGAACTAGGTCAATGCTTTGAACGTGTGACTGATATTGAGAAGAAGTTTCAGAAATCTGACTAAATTCATTGAACAGATTTTGAAGGGCTACTTTATCTTCAATGTCTAATATTTGAATTTGACCGAGTAATTGGGCAACTTTCAGCGAAGGATCAACAACAGTATCTCTTATAAGTTCCATGAGTTCATCAGCTTCAAATGCAGAACGGGCATCAGAAGGTAGAACCTGGAGATAAATTTGAATAACTTTGTTATCTATGTCACCGAAGTTCTCTGGTGTGATATCTAGGTGCGCCATTACAAAAATAGCACATAATGATTGAGCAGCCTGTTTCATTGACTTGTCCATTTCATAAAGGGTTGCGGATAATTCGAAGCGCTTAAGGAGTTTAAAAACAGATAGATGAGTTTTTATTACTCGCAATTTAGTAGTTCCTACAGAACAAAGTAGGTGAAATTGTTTCTTATATTCGATCAACAATCCCCATCCTACTTCAGGACTGCCAATAATGGCCGTTCTTGTGATGAGACCTTGATGGCCTAAAGCTTCTATGTCTTTAGTATAAATCAATAGTTGGCGGCTCACGAGCATCCCTCACAGTTTCTGGGTCTGGGAACTCTATTTTTTATATAGTCTGATGGAAAGGACAAATTTCAAATAAGTCGGGATACTAGCTTATTAGCTAGGTTAGATATTGTATCTTGCACCAAACTTTTTATTCAAACCAATAGTGATGTACTTACCAAGTGACATAAGCCAATCAGCCAAGAAGCTAGCAATTTTAGGACTCGCTCTACTTATCGGGAACTCATTTTTTTATTCCCCCCCGAGCATAGCCACCAGCATAAGCCAGATACCTTTCCTGTCGTTGATTGTAAACCTCATAGCGTTGCTTATAGCGTGGCAATTTAAACAATCGAGAGTATCAGTTTCGCTTCTCATATTGTTTATTTCAGAATGCATATTATTGGTTAGTCCTCTTTTAGCCTTTACAGACTTTTATCGTCATAGCTTGATCGAGGGGATGATTTATTCATTTTGCTTCATAATTATGATGAAAGACAAAGCGCCAAGCTTGGGGCGGGCTTTCGAAGGAGTCGCGATTTTCTTAGGCATGATCGTTCTTGCCTTGTTAGTCAAAATAGCTGTTATAAATGCAATTCAATCAGATGTAGCTATCCAAGTTTTCAATACTCTAAAAATTAGTCTGATTTTCACATTTGCGGTACTGGCTTTAGCTCTGAAGCCTACAGGAAATAACTTTACAATCTCATTATTCATCTGTGTCTTCTGTATGTTGATAGTACATAACATGGTAGCCAATAATTTTATCGGGTTACTAATTTTATCTGCATGTATTTTAAACCTCTTAGTTGACACTTATGCAATGGCATACAACGACGAACTAACTGGAATAAAAGGAAGGCGAGCTCTTGATTCTGATACTAGCTCTCTAGGTACTAATTACACAGTTGTCATGGCGGATGTTGATTACTTCAAAAAATTTAATGATAAGTATGGCCACAGTGTAGGAGATCAGGTGTTAAAAATGGTTGCAGGTAAACTCTCTGCAGTGAAAGGGGGTGGGAAAGCATATAGATGGGGCGGAGAAGAGTTTACTTTATTATTTCCTAATAAAAGCCCAGATGAAGTATTTCCTTTCATTGAAGAAGTGCGCCAAAGCATTGCCGATTATGAATTCAAAATTCGAGATAAAAATGAAAGAAAAAAAGGCAGTGAGGACAATCGCGGAAACGTCAATACTTCACCAGAAATTGTGCATGTGACAATGAGTTTTGGTGCTACTAATCCAGCTATTCAACAAGAAGCTTTCGGCAAAGTAATTAAGCGAGCGGACGCGCTTTTATATAAAGCTAAAGAGGACGGTAGAAACAAAGTAGTAGTAGAAGAAAGTAGCTTTTAAGGAGAAGCATAAGTGAGTGAACTAACAAAAAATTTCGACGCGTCTTTACTCGATAAATTAGAGCATGTAGTGGTTCATGGGTACATAGCTGAAGAACATTTCAAGTCTCTTCTAACCAGTGTGGTAGGTGAGAAAATAACGGATAAAATAAACAATGGCTCTTTAAAAGTTAATTTTATCGGAGAACAATTTGAAAAGAAAAAGCCCGATTCAACAACGTTGGTTGTTGAAGTTAGTAGCACTGTAATTGGATTTAGTATCGGAACCCATGAAGTAACCATTAATCCAATTGATAACAATTTAGAAAACAAACTTAAAGGTATTAATAGCCTAGATACGTCATATGAAGAACTCTTCGAACTTGGCTATAGCGCAGCACTTCAGTGTATTAATGTAGAGGACTATAAGAGGGGAGATTCACCTAATTATATTGTTGTCCATGCTGGATATAGAAAAGGTCTAGGTGAACTATAGTGTTAAGAACATTCGTATCCGTGGCCTTACTTAGTTTTCAACTAAATGCAGCGCCACTACTTCTCTCTGGTGACCTTAACAAGGATCTCAGTCTAACTAACTTAGCCATAAACAAAAAATTTGAAGGTACAAATGAGTACTTATCTGTTGCTCAGTATCAATTAAGTTACGCAGACGGTTACCATTCAAAGCCTTTCCGAGATGTATTCGATAGAAATCTTTTTATAAAAAAATTTGAAGAATACATTAATCCCAAAGTTAAAAAATGGGATGCTGCAGGACTAATAAATGATGTTACAACTAAATATGACGAAGTTGTTGTGTATGGCTTAGATAACCTTATTCCAATGCCACCGTTGCTCAATAGGCAAGGGGGAATATGGTACCAGCTCAAAAGATATGAATTGGAAATGGCGCAGATATTGGGCCGGGTTAGTGTGGTGAGCGGTTATCATGTCAACGATGGGGATTCAGTATACTTCAAAATTCTGGTGAATGAAGAAAACGCTACCACCATATCTTATTTAATGTCTGAAAGAGATTCTAATTCAAATCTAAGTTACTACATAACGTCAATTTCATGTATTGAATCTCTAATCGAACGGGATGTATTTGCCAAGGAGCATCCTGTAATTAGCACTGCAAACAATTCTGCGGCGCAAAGCCCTTTCATATGGACATCGGGTGGAAAGGAACCACACAAATGCAGGTTAAGTGAGAGTGAGTGAAAATATGCTTAATCGACTAATTTCCTCGCATATTTGTAAAGGCAAGCTCGAAATGTTTTTGCAACCCCAGGTCAACGTTTTAACCGGCAAGATAATTGGAATCGAGCTTCTTGTTAGGTGGGTTAACCATCTCGGAAAATCAATAGAGCCTCATTTTTTTCTGCCCCTAATCAGAAACTCTAAATATAAAGCAAAATTTTCACAATGGGTTCTTGAAGAGGCCTTTAGAGTTAGCGAGGCTCTTTGTATTGAAGGCTTTAATGGCAGGGTAGCTTGCAACCTTGATGCATCTGAAATGTATAGTGGGATTGAATTTTTCTTACATAAGCTGAGAAAGGAATACCCCAAAGCAGGAGAAGTCGAAATTGAAGTTACCGAGGTAGGTCACCTTAGTGATAGAAAAAACTTAGAAGCTTATATCGAATGCTTTAAAAAACACGGAATTAAGGTTGCTCTAGATGATTTTGGAACTGGGTTGAATAATTTCGATGCGGTTTTTAATTACGATATCGATAAGGTCAAAACAGATAAGAAGTTCCTAAATCTCAATGTCGAGGTGAGGGAAGCATTTTTTAGTAGCATATGTTCAATAACAGAAAAGCTGGGACTGGATCTAGTTGTTGAAGGTATAGAAACTACCTCTGAATTAATTGCGTTGCAGGAACTAGGAGTTACTACAGTACAAGGCTTTTATATTTCTAAACCAATTCCATTCAAAGACTTTGTAAGTTCTCATAAAAACTCGTTAGGGATTATTAATGAAGAAAATATTGCTAATTGCAATTCTTAGCGCTCTTTCTCTTGCTACCAGAGCGGGAGAAACCCACCCAGTTGGTGTTGTGAAGAGAATATTGTCGCCAAATATACTTGAAATTGAACTCTCAAAAGGAGTCATCAAGTTTGAGCTATTAGGGCCTGACTTTTCGCAATTAGATAGCAACTGCTCAAGTTCACTTCTGGTGCAAGAATACTGTGCGTATATAGAAGAAATTGTAGGGAATAGGTTAGTAGGAATCGCATTGGAAGACGCTTCAGGTGATTTGCTGAAAGGTGATCTGACCTTTGATGGCACTTCTTTAGCATTGCTCCTAATAAAAGGTGGATATCTTAGAGTTAATACTCGCTACCACCTGAACCATGCATTATTGATTGCTGAAGAAGAGGCTAGATGCTTATACAAAGGTATTTGGGCAAATAGAAGGGGTGAACTTGAATACGAAAAATCTTGTATGGGTAGATAAATGTTTAGTTACTTTTTTAAAAATGTAGTTCCATTTAGATATGAAGTTGAAGGTGATGTGATAAGTGAAGAAATGCTCCTTGATTTCATTCCACAACTCAAACATGTTCCGATCAAAGCTTCTCAAAAAGAAGCTTTCGGCTTTTCAAGCATAGTTGGCTTTGAGAATGATGAACAATATATCCATTCAATAGACGGATGGATATTACTTAGCCTGACGTTCCAAAAGAAAAATATCAAAAAAAGCCTACTAAATAGGAGGTTTAATGATCTAAAAATTATAACCAATGAAAACAACTTTAAAATGGGTAAGGCCAAGCTAACACAAGAAGAGGAGGAAGAGCTTAGGGCTAAAGTATATCTAGAATTACTTACAGAGGTTCAGCCAGACGAGGACTACCTAAATGTAATTGTAGACACATACTCAAAAAATATTTATCTATCCAATGACAAAGCAAAATATCAAAAAGTTTTTACTAACTTAATGAGGAAAGGGATTGAGTCTTTTTCAATGTCTAACTTCAATCCACATGGGGTAGGGCTACACCTTACACAATGGCTGTATAAGCCGACTGAAAACTTACCTAGTGAAATATCACTTGAGGACAGCACTTATTTAACTTCAGAGCAATCAGCAAGAGCTCGATTAACCAAACAAGACCTTCACTCAGATGAGATACAAGTCCTCATAAATCACGGCAAAAAATGTAGCTCTTTAGGTATCTCCTTTCTAGAAAGGCTTAGTTTAACTCTTCACGAAAGTTGCAAGTTATCAAAAGTGAAATTTTCTGATCAACTGATGGCAGAAGTCAGAGAAGTAGAAGAGCCAAGTAGCCGGTTCGATGAAATGTTACCTTTTTGGGAAGTGATGTGTAGCGAATTCACTTCTTTTTATGAGTGGCTTGACAGAGTTATTGAACAACCAGTCTAAGAAAAAGCATTTTGGATGACTTTTCTGACAAACATTGAATAAGTCGGGAAAACGATTTTTTCAAATTCACCTCCCCAGTATATTTGATTCCAATACAAAACGTTGGATGAAAATACACATGAATAAAACTGTTGTCTCAATCGCTGTACTTATAGGTATGGCGTCGTCGGGCGCCCTCGCCAAATCAGCGGACGCTTTCATCACACAATGTAAAGCAGAAATGATTGAGGCTATCAGTCCTATCAATGACCAGACAGGTACTTCAGAGCCAGAAGCCATATTAAAAGCCCCAAATGAAAAAGAGCAAGGTTTAACCTCTAAGAACATAGCTAGTCAGAAAAGCACTTCTATTCAACCTAAAGAAGTGGAAACCATAATTGAGGTTGTAGTTGAAGAGCCGCACCCTGGGGATTGGTGTGAAACAAGAAAGGAAGACGAACTTTATTTTGTAAATGAAGAGCGTGGTTACTTCGGTTTCTACCTTAAGAAGGGGGCGCTAATAGAAAACTTAGAGAGGTTGGTCGATTCCTTTTATCCCAATAATCAGGGTTTAATAAGCCGCATAGGCGATCACGTAGTACCTGCAAATACTTGCATTGTTGAAAGAAATAAAGACCTTGTCTTTCAACAAATTGTTGAACCTTATTTTGTTGACAATAATTCGGTTCAATATGGAAGCTTTACGAATAACGTCCACGCTGTTTTTTACAGAAATGACCCAGAGTTCAGCAGATACTTTTCTGGGGTAAGACGCTAATGAACACTCCTAAATTATTACTAACCCTTTCTGTTATCGCTGGTATTGCAGGTTGTTCAGTACTCACCAAACCAAACGAAGCAGAAGAAGCAAATAAATCCGAAATGCTTTTGGCTAAGGCTAGAAGAGATCAGGTAGATTCATCGCCAAATGTACATACCTTTTCATCTATGTATGTGCCAGTTCTAACTCTAAAAGAGTCTCAACTGCCCGGATGGTATAAAACGCCAAAGAGCATCAAAGTAAAAAATAGGGCGTTGGAAGATGTTATTTCGGAGCTAATTGAGAGCAGAGATATTAGGGTTAAATATTTACCTGGAGTAGTGAGAAGTCTAGATGTGTCTCTTTACGGAACGCATAAAACTTTAGGTGGTTACCTAGAAGCGATTGCATCAGCTACAGGGTACCAATTAGATGTGAAAGAAAACCTGGTTACGTTCAGTAAATATGTAGAGCGTGTATTTCCAATTAGAAATATTTCAGGTAACTATGATTTTGCAATTGGTAAAAAGGAAGAGCAATCTCAAAGTAACAATAACTCTTCTAATGGGTTTGCAGCTGCGGAAGCTGTAAAGTCCAATGGTGACGAATTTAGCAATTTAAGTGGAAGTTACGATCCACTAGAAGATTTCAAGGCAGGCGTAGAAACTGTACTTGGCTGTAGAGAAGAAGGTGATAAGTCTTCATTGAACATCGGCTCATCAGGTGGTGAATCTGGTGAGAGAAGCCATGTTCAACAAGCTCTAGAAAGTGATATGAACTTTCAATTATCTCAACTAGATAAGTGTGAAGGGGGGGCAGTAGTTAAAGAACTAAGAAGCGATAACTCATTGCTTGTTAGAGCGCTACCGTTCCAGATGAACAAGGTTGAAAAGTTTATCACTGAAAAAACAGAGCGCGAACTAAGACAAGTAAGAGTTGATGTGACTTTGGCAGCTATAGAGGTTACTGAAGATACAGCTTTCAGCTTAGATTTCGCAGTTCTTGATAATGTTGTCGGTAGTTCAGACCTTGGACTAACAACAGCCTCTAATTTATCCGAAAGCATCATTGGTGGGTTATCTAGTCGAGGTACGGCGACCCTTACACATACCTCAGGTACAAACCTAGCATTAACGGCTCTGCAAAAACAGGGAACTATCCTAGACAAAGCAACTTTACGTGGAGTTGCATTCAACCATCGTATTGCAAAAATCACTGATATAAACAAGCGGTCATTTATATCTGATAGGCCACTAGGAACCACAGCTGAAGTCGGTGTCACATCATCAGTCGAACAAGATGTGGTTGAGTCAGGAAGAGCGCTCTTCATTAAACCAAACATCGGACCTAGCGATGTGGTCATTTATATATCAACAAGCCTTTCGTCTCTAATTGATATTCGTTCGCGCGGTGATGAAGGTGAAGAAGTCGAATCTCCTGAAATTAGCGACCGTGAATTTTCTTCGATGGTTCTTGTTAGACCGGGCAAGCCTGTCCTAGTAGGTGGGTTTACGGTTAATGAAGTTCAAAGCATAACATCTCTAAATGGTGTTTCTGGTATTACACGGAGTTCTACAAACTCAGAAGTTGAGATCGTCATGATTGTAGAGGCTGTCTACATATGAACGCCTTGAAAGCTACTAAGACGGTTTCAGTTCTTGCCGCAAGTGCAAGTGCCATACGAGAGCATCTAGAAGACTTGAAGAGCTTACAGCTCGAACATGGTGCTTTCTACAGAAACGACGCAGGGGTAGTCATTTTTGCCTCGGAAGAGAATTCCACCTTATTTGCTCCTGCACTTCTTGAGCACTTCGATGGGCGAGATGCGATAGTCGTCTATAAGAAAGATGAAAAAGTGTATTTTTTCGCGACGTTCAATGGAAACTTTATAGATGAATTTGAGTTTTCTATTACTGATAGTGATTCAAACGACATTGAAAGGCTTAGAAGGTTTTGTTCACTATACCCATCCGAATTATCCTCGACCCCCTTTTATTCGAATGTCAATGCTGAAGCCGCAGACGAAAATTCCGTTCTCTTAGATGGAATAGAACTGCCGTTATCTATTGAGCGGGAAAAGGGGTTTCAAGAATTAAAGTCTTTAAAACCAGTCTTAGCTTCCGAATTAGAGAAGGAGCTTGCAAGAACCAGCACCTCTAAGTTTCCTTTAAAAAGGTTACTACTTTTATCGGTGATTGGATTTTTCTCATACCTATATTTCCCTGCTGATGAGCCTGTTGAAGTTGTGGCAGATGGCAAGAACAGAGAAGTAAAAGTAATAAACCATTATTTAGGTTTGAAACACTTCTACACCGACGGGAAAAGAGGTGTTAGCCCTAAACCAATTCTCAGAGATGTATACCAACAATTAATGTCTGCAAAGCAACTTCGTGGATGGGAAATCTCTGAGGTTAAGGTGGTTAATGAAGGTGACGGCCAGGTAACAGAATACTTAGTGTTGACATCAACATATGGTCTAGTCGCGGAATTAACGCAGTTCGCACACAAAGGGAAGTACAACCTGAATGTTTCGGGTAGTGAAGCATTTTTAGCAAGAAAAATTTATTCAGAGAGTATCTACAATTCATATGGCCGATTTCATGTAGGTACATTTCACAACTGGCTTAGCTCTGCCACTGACGACCTTTGGGATGACGTCGATTATGCAATTATTCCAAGTCAAAGTGAGACCTCCTCTAGGTGGCAGATAAGTGAGGCCGAAATCACTTTCCCTATATTCCACCCAGAAGATTTAGAGTCATTTGGCTCGTTACTTAAAGGGTTCCCATATTCATTCAGCTATTTAGAAATGAAGGCAATCAATCCATATGTGGATGCATGGGAAGCGGTAGTAAAATTAGAAATAGCAGGAGTTGAAACAAATGCTTAATAAGTTGAAAAACAAGAAATTTGTTTTCGTTGTTGGATTGTCGTTGGCATTGGCCTTTGGGGGGAGTTTTTTTGCGTATGCGATATACGTACAAAAAGATAAACAAACTGACGATATAGCTGCGTTATTTGCGGATGAAAAATTCGAGGTAAACAAAACTGAGAAAAAGCCACCTTTATCTACTGAAAAGAAAACAGAAAAAGTACCTGAGTTTGTACCAGCTCCTGATTACAAAATTCAGTTAGCAATTGCCAAAATATATGACTACGCGCTAAACCCCGAGGCGGAAGCTAAATGGCTAGCGTTAAGGCTTTCATCACGAGCACAGAGAGAGAAAACTCAAAGAGCAAAGTTAGCTGAAGAAGAAGCAAGGGCGTTACTAGAGCGCGAAAAATATCTTCAGAAAGTTAAAGCTGTTAGTGAGGGGGCGACTCTTCGAGACGATGGTGAAACTCTAGCACTCGCGAATAAGCCCGCTACAGAGAAAGTAGAAGAAATTTTGCCCTCTAAAATTATCGTCCAAAGCTATGAGAAAAAAGGAAAATCAAATGCTTCTCGTGTTTCTTTAACTATTGATGGTGTGAGACATGATGGTGTTAGAGAGGGCGTAATGATTGCAGGTCACAGCGTAACCGAACTAAATGACCTCTCGGAGTGCGTTTCTCTTGTCGATACCAGAGTAAGTGGTGGGCTAGTTACAAAGGTTTGTTTTTAGGAGCTCATCATGGAAATAAGCTTTTCTAATAAAAATACCGGATTCTACCAACCTCTAAAATCAGTTGGTGAACTTAGTACTCTCACCTTGGACAAGAATATCTCTCTAATCGAGCAAATATCTAATGAATTGGGTGTTCAGGCTATTTATTTTGAAGGTGGGACGTTAGTAGTTGATGACTACAGCGGCCAAAACAATAGGGATGGCATCTATAAACTAACAAGTACTTTAGAAGAAAATAAGAAACCAACTCGTCGTGTATTGGTAGCAAAAGCTGCAGATATTAAAGCTTATAAAAGCGAAAAAGTTACTTCAGTTGACACTGGCGTTGGTGAGTATGATCAAGAAAAAACTTTGCTTCAGTTTCAAGATCTAATGCAAAAGGTCTATGAACTGGGAGCTGAAGATGTGTACATCACTTTGTCGAAAAGCGCTGACACTGCATACGCACTATTCAAAGTTGATGGAAGGCTCTTATCTCTCACTTACCCATTAAAGAACTATGCTTTTGGTCGAGCAATGTGCGCTGCTGTTTATGATGGTCTTGGTGGGGTCGGGGCAACTATTGGTACCTTTGATGAAGTTACTACTCCGCAAGAAAAAGGATTCAAGTATCCACTTTACGACACACGCGGCGCTTTGTTAGCTAAATTCAGTGTGAGGTACACAAAAACAAAAACATCTCGTTCAGGCGAACTAATGGTAAACCTGCGGATACAAAAGAAGGCTCGAAAAATAGGCGAACTAGGCCTCCCTCAAAATGAACTCGAGCTGTTAGAGCGCAAATCGTCGAAAGCTCAAGGTGCAATAATTACTGCGGGTAGAACCGGTTCTGGAAAGACGACTACTAATTTTGCTGTATTGTTGAATCTCCCTAAAGATAAAAGCTACCAGACTTTTGAAGACCCGATTGAAATAGAAAAACCTTACGAGTATGTGAATATCCATCAAAACTCGATGGATTTGAAGATAGGAATTGATGCCCAGCTGAAAAGTATCATGCGGCAGGCTCCGGACGGGGTTTTTATTCAAGAAATTCGAGATCCACTTACTGCGAAATTTGCAATGGACGTTTGTAATACTGGTCTATTAGCAATAAGCAGTACACACGCACCATCGGCAATAGGTATTCCCAAACGTTTGAATGACTTGGGAGTGACTTTTGCCGACATGTCTACTCCTCAAGGTCTAAGTCTACTCAACTATCTCGCACTTGTAAGATTGCTTTGTACACGCTGCAAAGTACCACTTGAGGAGGCGAAAACAGTTTTCCCTGAAGAATATAATAAGAGAAAGCAATTCTTCAAAGATGTGGCTGTAGATGAAGATGAATTGCAAGGTATTTATTTGAGAAGCCCTCAAGGATGTAGCCATTGCCATTACTCAGGGGAAGACGGCAGAAAACTACTTGTTGAAATGATTGATGTACAGAGTCAAGACAGAAAATTCATTCATGACCAAAAGTGGGATGAATGGCATAAGTACTTGAAGCTTGAAAAAGGTTACCTGCCTGTAAGTGAAAAGGTCCTTTTTGAATTGAGAGAAGGCCGAGTAGATGTAGATAGAGCTGCAGAATTGAGGCTTGGCGAATGATTAGTAATAAATTGAAATCCAAATTCAAAGACGCGCTCTTCCATTGGAAGCTCAAGGCTGACTTTAAAAAACCGCAACAAATAGATTTCATCAAGCAGCTAAATTCATACTTAGTCTCTAATATCGGCATGGTAGAAGCATTGACCAGCACTCGAGAACAGTATGCTGCAACCTACGGAAAGAAACATGTCATTGTTCAGATAACTGACAACTTGATAAAGGCTTCCAGTACCGGGCTTGGATTTAATAAGCTTATGGCAAAGTATTTCGACCCGATCATTGCCGTTGGATTTGAATTAGCCAAACAGGTAAGTGGTGATAAATCTGCAGTGCTTAACATCGTAGATTTGGTTGAACAAGAAGCAATGCTAAAGAGAAATCTGGTTACTTCATTAGCTATGCCTGGATTTGTTCTTTGCTTAGGTATTGGAGCTCAGTATGTGGTCGGCGGATACATTCTACCTATGGTGCCTGGGAAAACTTTACCCGACACTCCAGAAGTTAATTTCTCATTAAGCGTCTACAGCATTCTAAGTAGTTATTGGCCTGTAGCCTTAACCTTTTTTTGTTTTGTTTTCTGGATGTTTGCTCAAGGTCAAGCGAATTGGATGCCTAATGGTAGCTTTGGAAAAAATGCAAAACGAATTGAAGACTATATAGGTGTTAATTCTCTTTCATTACATATAACCAAGTGGCTTAGCAATTTTAGAAAAAAGTTAGACACAGTCTGGCCATTCTCAATTTATAGAGAATTTTGGTCAATCCGACTTTTGCGTTTACTTGGATACCTGAAACTCGCAGATGTAGAAGATATTGAAGCTCTCAAGGTAATTGGAAACTTCTCCCCACCATATATCCAATATTTCACTAAGCAAATGATACGCGGAACAGGAATTGGTAGTGAGAAAAAAGACTATTTCGGAAAGGAACTAGTCAGTGACACACAGATGATTCGTCTTAGAAGATACTTTGAAAATGTCGATAACGAAACATTTGCCAAAGGTTTAGTAGAGGTTAGTAAAAACGCTGAAATAGATTTGAAATTACAAAATGGCAAGTACATCACAAAATTCCAAATGACAGGATTCTTCCTGGGAATAATTCTAGTTTTTTTAGGACTGGGTGGAGTATTAGACGCTCTAGCAGGCTACCAAAACAATCTTTAACAAACGAGGAAATAGCAATGAAAAACTTTAAACCAATGACCAAGCAAAAAGGTTACATCTCAGCCGAGTGGGCAATCATAGGCGTGTTAGCTCTAGGATTGCTCGCATACAATATCAGTAAAAGCGAACCACTTGCGGCGAATGGTAAAGAGCAAAAGTATAACGATGCATTTACTACAATCATCTCACAAGCGCGAATCAAAGCTGAGGGGCGTACAGACGGTTTTGCAACCTTCGATATCGAAGACTTAAGTTCCGAAGGGTATATCTCTGAAGATTTTGGTGATGGTTCGGGTACCAACTTTGATGGTGGTGACTGGAGTATGGCCACCAGCACTGTGGATCAGTTAATTGTCTCGTCAAGCGGCCTCCAAGATGATATTTGCGCACGTGTCGCTGAAAAGTGGGCTGTACATACAGCAGCCACCTGCACCTCTGGAACAGTGACAGTATCAGTCCGTTAATATGCTGATGAAGAAACATCAACAAGGATTCGGTGCGGGTTATATGGTGATGTTTTTAATCATGGGGGGATTACTGTCTACAGTATTCCTCCCACGCCTTTTATCCTCGGGTGTGAACCAGGGGATTTCTAAATTAGAGGCGCAATTTACGCTTGCACAAAAAACATCTACCGCATACTACCTAAGTACTTGCGCATTAGGAGAGATAGAACAAGAAGATTTAGTTTTATCAGGCCTTCTGACTGAAGAAATTACATTTACAGGTCTAACGGGGGTTTTGATTTCTATAGAAAAACCCGGTTTTTCTCCAGCTTTTGTATTTGAAGCTGATGTACCAACCAATAAAGCGCTAGTCAGTTTTTTGTTAAAACGAGGCGCAACCATCACAAATGATCGAATCCGTTACATAACACCATTGTCTGCCAGAAACTCTGCACTCAAACAATCTTTGCTAAATGAGCAAACTTATTTTGCTGGCTCTATTTGTTGAAGACAAAAAGCACAGAAGTTGGTTAGGGAAAATACATGAAAAAAATAAGTCATTTCAAAAAAACGCTAATTATTTTAGGGATAGGGATTATTCCTTTTTACAGCCAAGTTTACGCATCTAATGAGATAGCGAACACAATAGCAGACAACAAAGAAGCTCAGTTTCAGTCTGCAGAAGTCACAGCAATTAAGTTAAATGAGCTTAAAGGTGGGGCACTAAACTACTTCTCTGAGAATGATGTTTGGCCTACAAACATTACTGACTTGGCAACAAACGGTTTCTATTATGGCACTCTCGATACGATGTATGGAACCTCTATATCAGGGGCAATTGTAGGAAATAGTTATGTCCTTTCTGTAGATGTACTTGACCAATCTTTAGCTACTTACATTAGCAATTTTGTAAATGGAAGTGCTTCCGGTTCGGTGGTCTCTGTCCAATTTGGTGCTCCAAGTACACTTGCAATCCTTGATAGTGTAATTTCTCGAGTCGACAATGGAGACCCATCTCGAAATACGATGGAAACCGATCTTCGCCTTGGGGGGAATGATTTGGTTGGGGTAAATAAAGTTGATGCTAATGTGGTTAGTGGTCAACAAGGTAATTTCAATGATGTTCAATCCGAAACCGGTACTATTACATCTTTGTCAGTGGATTCAATTTCTGGCGATACTGGTAATTTAACGACAGTAAACTCCACCACGGTGAACACAACCAATGTGACGGCCACAGGAGTAGCGAATTTAGGCCAAGTTTCGGCTTCCTCAGTGTCAGCGACACAAGTAACGGGAACTAACGGCGTTTATGACAGTGGCGCTAGAGTTTTTTCGCCAGTAAATTTACCAACTAAAAATGATGTTGGTCTAGACAGAGTCCAAAATTACTCTATTACTGATAGTTACACCGGTAATAGTTCAACCCTTTATGCCTCCCAAAAAGCAGTTACTCAGGCTTATACTAAATTAAACAACGAGAAACTCGATAAAAATGCTAAGGCGGTAGATGCTGATAAATTAGATGGTATCGAAAGCTCATCATTTATACGCAGCGATGTTAACGATTATGTAAATGCCAACACTCAATGGCAGGACGGGCGGAGAGTACGTTTTGGTAGCGGTGCAGATAGTGAAGCATTTTACGATGGTAGCAATTTCTATTTACGTAATCTTAATAATGGCAATATCTATATAGATAACCGTCGAAACAACGGCGATGTAGTTTTGAGAGCAGATAACGCATCAGGCTCTACATTAGATGCAGTAAGGGTAGTCGGTTCAGATAACGTAAGCGTAAGGCTATCGCAAGGTGGCACTGAGAGACTAAGAACCACCTCTTTTGGTGTAAATGTAAACGGTCAAATAGAAGCCGATAGAGTCACAGTCAATGGTGCTGATGTGTGGACATCATCCAATGATGGAAGTGGCTCAGGGTTGAGTGCTGATAATCTTGATGGCTTTAATTCAAGTCAATTTATTAGGTCTGATGCTAATCAGAATGTGACAGCGAACACTGAATGGCAGGACAACAACGAAATTAGACTGGGTGCATCCGCTGATATGCGAATGGTACATAATGGAAGCGACTCGTATATTACTAACTATACGGGTTCTTTTTTTGTGCAAAACGCAGCTAACGGTGGAGAGCTAGTTTTTAGAGGTAGAGATTCATCCGGTACTATTCAAGAAGCGATTCGTGTAACTACTGGAACTGATGAAGTTGCAGCCGTACTCTCGCAAAACGGAAACAACAAATTAAGAACTCGTAGCTACGGTGCTGAAGTTTTTGGCCGATTAGAGGCTGATCAAATAACGGTTAATGGTTCAAATGTTTGGACGGCAGCTAGCGATGGTTCTGGCTCGGGATTGAGCGCTGACAACATTGACGGGATTGATAGCACACAATTTCTTCGTGTAGATACTTTTGATTCAGTAAATGCAACAAGTCAATGGCAGGACGGCCATGAAGTAAGATTTGGTAATTCTGGTGACATGCGGTTAGGTCATGACGGCAGTAGCACTTCTTATATTAGAAATAACACAGGCAATTTGGTTCTAGAGAACTATTCTCCTGGCGGCGATGTTGTATTTAGAGCTGAAAATAATGGTGGTACGTTGCGAGAAGCCATTCGAATTGTTACGGGGCCTAATGTTGCTACGAGAATTCTTTTTGACGGGGTTAATAAGCTTGAGACGAGATCATACGGTGCCGAGGTTTTTGGGCGCTTAGAAGCTGACCAGTTGACAGTTAACGGTTCAAACGTTTGGACTGCTGCAAATGATGGTTCCGGTTCTGGGTTGAGCGCAGATAACCTCGACGGTATTAATAGTTCCCAATTTTTAAGAGTCGATCAAGACGACAATATTGCTGCCAACACAGAGTGGCAAGATAACTACTCAGCAAGGTTTGGTAATAGTGCTGACCTCAGAATTTTACATACCGGTTCCACATCCCATATTAGCAATTACACAGGGGAGTTAATAACGGAAAACCGTGCACATGGTGGCGATATGGTTTTCAGGTCTGAAAATACCGGGGGGACTCTAAGAGAGGCAATGAGGGTTGTTGCTGATGGAAATGTATTTGTTCGACTAGCCTACGACAGCAGTGAAAGATTAAAAACCACATCTTATGGTGTTGAAGTAACAGGAAGAGTTGAGGCTGACCAGTTAACAGTTAATGGTTCAAATGTTTGGACCGCTGCAAACGATGGATCGGGTTCTGGTTTAGATGCTGACAAGTTTGATGGTTTAAATAGCACTCAGTTTTTACGGACTGATACAAATGATGTTGTAAATGGCCACACCGAGTGGCAAGACAATTACTCAGTTAGACTTGGCTCATCTGCAGATATGAGGATGTACCACAACGGCTCACATTCATACATAGATAACTACACGAATAACCTTTATCTACGAAACATTAAGGCATCAGCTGGTATCCTTATGGAAGCTACTGCAGGCAATGGAAATCGTTATAGAGGTATAGCAATCCATACAGATAGCAATAATGTATGGGGCCGGTTGTATTCGAATGGCAATGCGCGAGTTGATGCGACCAGCGATGGTGCGACTGTTTATGGTGATGTGACAGTAACTGGTGGGGATTTATATTTGGCGGGTAAACGCCTACAGAACAATTCTGGCAACCTTTACTGGGACGGAAAGCAAGTAGCAACTTTAAATGGTGGTGGTTGGTCATCGGCGGAAAGTCGAGTTGCGTTCACTGGCACTGATGGAGTTATGGAAATCGGTCGAATCTTGGATTTTCACGCTGCCGCAAATTCTAGTAAAGATTACGACATGAGATTTTGGGCGGCTGCCGATGAGTTAGTTTTATGGGGCGGCGAACTGACGGTCAGGGATGGTGGTGTCAATATTTCTGGTGATTATAAAGTTAACGGTAGAAAAATCGATAAAGCATATATCGGTTTAGACAAAGTTATGAATTTTTCGATAACAAATAGCTATACAGGAAATAGTAGCAGTTTATATGCCTCGCAGCAGGCGGTTACACAAGCCTATAACAAGCTCAATAATGACAAGTTAGATAAAAATGCAAAAGCCGTTGACGCTGATAAGCTGGATGGTATCGACAGTACTGGCTTTGTTAGGACAAGCAGAAAGATAAACGGTAAAAGTCTTACCAACGATATTACGCTTACCAAATCAGACGTCGGTTTAGGTAATGTTTTGAACTACGGGGTAACTAATGACTATAGAGGAACCTCTTCTACAACATATGTTACTCAAAGAGCATTAAACAATGCCTATAAGGCTGCATTATCCGGTGGGGCTGCAACATTCACAACTTTATGGGAAAATAAGTCTGGACAGGGTTCTGGTGATGTTAGTCTTTCTACTTCTTGGCGAGGATTTGACGAAGTATTTATCGTCGGGTCAAGCGATGGTAAAAGAGACGTTTATACGAAAACATTCACTGAAGAAGAATATGATAGAGCACTTCAAGTATATTTAAATTTCGGCCGAAGTAAGTCCGATTTACGATTTCACTTAATATCAGATGTTTCTGCTTTTTGGGCAGGTTATTTTTCAACTGATACATATTTTAAAACAACCGCTGAGAACAGTGCAGTTTTGTATGGTATCTACGGCGTAAAAATGCAATAGATGCTTTCACTTACTCTGGTTACCCACCTGATACATTTCTCTTTAATTTGACGAGAAATTTTATTGAAGTACAAAAATAGCCTCACGAGGTGAGGCTTTTATCTCATTGAAATAATTAATAAATGTTTTTCTTTTGGGACGTTTCCCTGTGATTTGCCCAATTCGTTTTATTTAATATATTGGGTGGGCATTATTCAAATTTTAAAAAACATCAACAAATGATAATTGGAGGTTCCACAATGGAATTGTTTAGTAAAAAAAGAACAGTAGTAGCCATCGCCTTAAGCTTCACATTAGGCGCTTGTGGTGGCGGTTCAGATGATACTTCAGATACCTTAAACGAAAATGAGTCTTACGTAGAAACTGACTCAGGAGGTCAAGTAATTGTTGAAAATCCTCAAGGTGAAATTAAAACAGACGGTGAAGTAAATTCATTTGCAAAAATCTCCACCTTAACAGGAAAGCATGAATACCTAGGCGAACTAGCAGTCACTTGTTCAAATGATAGCTCTAATTATTTCGAAACTGACAAAGTTGTAGTCTTTGGAAGCGCCAACTTACCTGTTGACGATTTCAAAACAGCTGCTGCTTTGGTGGAGCACCAAGTTGAAGAAGTTCCTCAAATTTTTGGAACTAACTGGGCCGATTATAAGAGCCAACGCAGAAACATCGCTAAATTTGCCATTGATAACTTTGTCGAGAACTATGGTGATCTACCATCAGCACAAAGTTCATTACCATCTAATTACTCTGATATGTCAGAAAATGAAAAAGCAGCATTAGCCTGGGATGTGTATATTAGTGGTGACAACGAGAAGAGATTAGAGCTTGTTTTGGAAGCATCTAATTATGCAGGCTACGGTTGGACAGCCGACGACGTTTCTCACGAAGGGAAAGTCAAAGTTTGTCTACATGAAGAATCAAATAATTCATACATCGAGGCATTCTATACTGGCATTTCGCTTCAAGCTCCTAGCATTTCAATCCCTGATGAATATAACCAACTAATTCGAAAGGGCTTAGTGCAGATGATGCAAGAGTCACTATCCCACTCTGTACATGGTAACCCATTGCCACTTTGGTACTCTGAGGGGCAGGCCCGTTATTCTGGCGGATTAGAAGTAGCTGAACGTTTTGAGCATGAAGAAGTAGATGTTCCAATGTTCGTAGATGCTGAAGATGAATATGGGATGGACAGCGAATTCTTAGAGCTGCATTACGGAATGGCTTTTAGATACTTGTTCAACACAGTAGATTTTGAAGAGAGAATGTCGCTTTTCAATATTGTAAATGTAATGGCTAAAGACCCATCCATTTACACACAAGAGGGATTGCCAGAAGGGTATGATTTTGAACCTGGAGAGACAAGCGGTTTAGAGAGTGCAGCCTTCATTAAGGCGTGGGATGAACAATATATCATTGATGAAGATTTTAACGATCTAACATACAATCGTTTTAAGCATTCCTACCATCAACTACTATCTCAATAAATCAGAAAAGCCCGTCGAGTACGGGCTTTTTTTTGTTAAGAGGGGAGAACCATCATATCGCCCATTAGTAATCTATTAAAGGAATCTCCAGAGATAGATGCGACTCGGTTTCTTATCCATTTACTCTGCAAAACGTCGTTGTTTTGCTCCAGAATGGAATCTGAATTTTCTAGAGAATAGCCTAAGCAATGGTTCGTTGTAATTCTGAAAAAACCCTCAATATGAAGCTCTCTTTCTAGGAAAATGATAACACCTATACTAGGCCAGTCTTTATTTTTGTATATTGTTAGAGTTTCATGTGGTTGAAGGTTTTCGTAGGTGTCAGTTTGAACTGACAAGTATCTTGTTATGAGTTCAGCACTTTCTAACCTTGGAACGTGATAATAATATCTGGACTCTCCAGTTATGTAAGAACTCTGCGCTCCAAAGAATTTTACTATCTTTTCCACTTCACTCGATGATAATGATTCGCTAAAGAGAGCTGGTGACGTGGTCAACCAAAATTGACCAACCCAGTTAAGCTACTTTTTTCAATTTCTTCATGTCCGCCTCATATTGATTTGGACTTCTGTAATCTAGATACGAATGCAACCGTTCAGGATTATAAAATGTTGTGATGTATCGCAGCATATCTTGCTGTGCTTCATAACGAGTTTGGTATTGCTTCCAATGCACCAGTTCTTGCTTCAAGCTACCGAAGAAACTCTCAACAACACTATTATCCCGTAAGCGATCAATTTAGACCGTCTTCCCCAGACAGAACCACTCCGTAAAATAGTCCCCGTAGATTTTACTTACGGAGATTTAATTGATGGCAACAAAAAGACGTACACGCGAGCAATGGCAGGAATTGGTTGATAAGCAAGTTGAAAGCGAGCTGTCGGTCAGTGAATTTTGTGCGCACCATGATTTAACGGTATCAAATTTCTATTTGTGGCGTAAGAAACTGAGCGATGATAGCCAATCGCTTGCGAAGCAGGATAACTGGCTTGCCTTTGATATGCCAGCGAGTGCAGACAAAGAGCCGGGCGCAGCGTGGGAGATAGAGCTGGCCTTACCTGGTGGCGTGGTGTTGCGGATGAACCGAGCCGCCTGATGTTACCGTTATCCAATGGGCGTATTTGGTTGTACACCGGCAATACGGATATGCGCAAACAGTTTGATGGGTTGGCTGCGCTGGTACAGAGCAAGTTGGGGATGCAAGCGCATTGTGGTGACTGGTTTGTGTTTATTAATAAACGCCGCACTCAGCTCAAGGTGTTGTATTACCATCAGGGCGGTTATTGTTTGTGGAGCAAACGCCTGGAAAAAGGCACCTTCGCCAAAGTCACTGACGGCAAAGAAAAAGCCTCTCTCAACAGTGCCCAATTACAGTGTTTGATTGATGGCATTTACTGGCAAAAAGACAAACAAAACAGGCGATTTAATTAACTGATTTTGCTATAATTTATGCCATGAAAACGCCCTCGAACAACACCTCAAAAGATGCACAAATTGCGGCTTTATCAGATGAAGTTGCACAATTAAAGCATCAACTGGACTGGTTTAAACGCCAGTTGTTCGGGCGTAAGTCTGAAAAGGTGTTAGTGGATAACCCGGCGCAGAGTAGCTTGTTTGACGAGGGTGAATCCCACGCTTTACCGGCAGACACCAAACCGGTGAAGGCCCATACCCGTTCCTCACAAAAACAACGCCGCGACTCGGATGTCAATGATGATGGCCTGCGCTTTGATGACACGGTGCCGCAACAGATTGTTGATGTGCTTGCCCAGGAATTGCAGGGACCGGAGGCTGACCAGTATGAATTGGTGGATACCAAAGAAACCTGCCGCTTAGCACAACAGCCTGGCAGTTATGTCGTCTTGAGATTCCGCCGTCAGGTTGTACGTCATAAAACCACGCAAGCCATTAAGGATACCCCTGCGCCAAGCAATGTACTGGAAGGCTGTTACTGTGATGTCTCGCTACTTGCCGGACTTATGGTGGATAAAGCGGTGTATCACTTACCGCTTCACCGGCAACATCAACGCATGCTTGATAGTGGCATTACCCTTAGCCGGGCCACCTTAATCAACTGGATACAAAAAGGCATTGAGCTGCTTCGACCCATAGCCAAAGCCCAATGGCAGCACATCCTGCAAAGTAACATACTGGCCATGGATGAAGTGCCCATTAAAGCCGGTCGTACCAAAGGCGCGGGCCGAAAACCCGGCCACATGAAACAAACCTACTTCTGGCCGATGTACGGTGACAGTGATGAGGTGGCCTTTACCTGGAGTCACAGCCGAGGCATGTTACATGCCAAAGCACAGTTACAGGACTTTACCGGTACCTTGCTGACCGATGGCTATGCCGCTTACACCAAAACGGTTGAGCAGATAAACCAACACGAACAACAGATTGTGCATGCTGCCTGCTGGGTACACATGCGCAGAGGCTTTGAAAAAGCCCTCGACAGTGAGCCGCAAGCCGCGCAACAGGCACTGGATAGCATCGCCTCACTCTACCGGCATGAAAAACACATCCGGGATAAACAATTAAACCTGGCCGATATCCATACTTACCGGCAACAACACAGCGAACCCTTAGTCACGGACTTCTTCCGGTGGGTCTACCAACAACGCCAGCGCACCGATTTACTGCCCAAATCCCCCTTCGCCAAGGCACTTCACTATGCGCATGAACGAGAAAGCCAACTTAAAGTGTTCCTGAGCAATCCTGCTTTACCCCTGGACACCAATCATCTGGAACGGGCACTGCGGGTAATCCCTATGGGCAGAAAAAACTATTTGTTCTGCTGGTCCGAACTTGGTGCTGAACAACTGGGCATATTACAAAGCCTGATGGTGACGTGTCGCCTGCAAGGCGTTAATCCCTACCATTACCTCGTGGATGTCTTGCAGCGTGTTGCACTGCATCCGGCCAAAGACGTACTCGACCTTACTCCGCGGCTCTGGAAGCGAAAATACAATCAAAGTAGGCTAGTCAGCGATGTCAAAATACTCACTTCCCAACACTAAAATCTCAGCCACCATTATGGAATTTGGCAAAGGAGTGTTAAATGCACTCCCTGCTGATTACAGCCAGTCAGAAATGGAAGACGCCATGCTGACAATAATTACCGTATGGAATGCCATCGTACTGGATACTTGGTACAACACAGACAGAAATGAAAAAATGGTGCTTGATGCGCTCTGTAAAGCTCCTAAAGAAGATCAACTTCAAGTAAAACGATTAATAAAAAGAAAGAAGACTAAGTTTAGCGATGATATCCGCGCAGTTGGGGAGCACTGGATAAGAGAAGAGCAAGGGGAATTTATCTTCGGCTGTGAAGCACGGTTAGATATTGAACGTATCTCCTTAGTCGAAGATAGCCTCAAACACTAAACGAATCACAACGGTCTAAAATGATCGCTTACATTATCCCAACAATCACCTTTTCGACTCATACTGCCAACAAATTGGTGTCCTTTAAGCAAGCGCCGATAGTCTGCACTCGCATATTGGCTGCCGCGATCTGAATGGACAACCAATCCGGCTTTTGGATTCCGCTGCCATATCGCCATCGTTAGCGCATCACATACTAATTTAGCTTTCATTCTTGAACCCATACTCCAGCCAACGACTTTCCTTGAGTAAAGATCAATAACAACGGCCAAATATAACCAGCCTTCTTGTGTCCAGATATAAGTAATATCCTGCACATAAGCTAGATTGGGTGCATCAACATCAAATTGTCTGTCGAGCACATTGTCAAATATTGGTAACGTGTGGTTGCTGTTTGTCGTGACCTTATATTTTTTCTTGTAGCGAACTTGCACGCCTGCTTCTTTCATCAGTCGGCGTGTAAGACGCCTACCAATAGGATAGCCCAAACAATTCAGTGCTTTTTGCATCCGTCGACTGCCATAACTATGCTCACTGGCTTTGGCAATCTTGTGCATCCATTCTACTATTTCTTTTCGCTTGTCATCATCCGTTGTAGGTTGATGTTGAGTTTTCATATATCTATAAAACCCATTGCGCTTTACGCCTAGTAACCGGCACAACCGATCAACAGGATAGGTATTCTTTCGCTCGGCGATAAACGCGTATTTCACTTCATTTCTTTGGCGAAGAATACAGATGCTTCCTTTAGGATGCGTTTGTCCATTTCAAGCTGTTTCACCTGTGCTTTCAGCTTTCTGATTTCTGCCTGCTCTGGCGTCAGTTTACCGTTTCCTCTGAACGCATGGCCGTCATCATCTTGTTGAAACTCTTTGACCCAGCGGCCAATGATTTGCTGACTCACATCCAACATTTTTGCGACTTCAGAGCGCGTGTGACCTTGGTCTAGCACCAGGCTCACAGCATCCAGTTTAAATTCTTTCGTATACCGCTTTCTTCCGGCCATTTACTTTCTCCAGCTAAGGTTCAATTATATCCTTAACTGGACTGGTCAACTCAATTAAACCACCTCATGGGTCACAGATTGCGTTTGAACTCCTAGGGTGAATATCTAGCAATTGGAGTACTTTATTTATATGAACCCCCGGCACTGAGTGATATTCAAATAAATCTAAAATTCTTATTTCAGAGATAGTATTCATTGAGCTTGGCTGTGAAGCGATCATTGCCCAGTCAATAATTAATGATACAGCATCGTTAAAAGATGCACCTGAGTGCATAGCATTCTGCACAGCGATGATAAACGAGGTTTGTTGAGAACTAGTCCTTATCGTTGTTTTTTTAGATTCAGAGAAGCCTTCATCTATTTTTAACTCTCTTAGAAGAAAGTCAGAGACACGTTTCGCTTGGTTGGCCATATTAAACATATCCTAATAAGAAAAGGGAAAATGCTGAAGAAGCTAAACAAGTTATGAAAGCAAGAAGCTTCTTACCGAAAAGGCAAGATAAAGACATTGATAAAGAGCCAGCCACTATTAATTTTAAAATGTAGGGGAATGGGTTTTGGTCTTCAGAGAGTAGCTCTCCGACAGTTACCTGCAAAATACCAACAATCACGATTACAAATGTCATTAGGCTAAAGAGAAATGACCAAAGATAAGTTGGCTCTGATGTTTTAATGTATGAGTGGAGACTTGTACCTTGTATTAAAACAAGCCACTGTTTTTCGGTTTTTTGATTTTCTTCCATTATTTTACTCTTGCGAATGAACCTAATCGAGATAGGTACTGATTGAATTCTATTTTAGAAGGTGACTTGTCGAGATCCCCACCAGCTCCTTCATGGATGGCGTGTGATATGCGCTTCGCGCCTGGAATATTCATTTCATAGACAAATCGTGAAACATAATTTACATCTTCTTGGTGAGAGGCCGGTGCAGTATTGGTTTCAGTCTCAGATAGTTTTATGAACTCTCTATCAGGAGGCAGCATAAGCAATAACTCTTCTCTCGGACGGGTAGCAGCAACGTAGAAAACGCGCCTTTCAGACTCTAAATCGGTAACCTTAGTAGGTATGATTGAAGGGCTAATTGTTTCGCAACAAGCAGGTATGATTGCCATTTTTACAGTAAGCCCTTTGGCTGAATGCTGTGACAGAATAGAAATACTACCTAGTTTGTTAGAGCTCTCACTACCTATAGCTCTAAGCGCTCTATTGAATTGATGGTAATCAGTTGCCCCTTTGGTAATTTCTATAAACCCATCTAGCAATGAGGGTGACTCTTTAGGGATATTAGATTTACCTTTAGTTGATTCATACAAAACTAGTGGCATCAAGAATGTGTTAATATATGAGTCGTAGAACTCTTGAAATGATTCTTTTGATAGTGAGTTTCTAAGGCTATTGAGGCGCTGATTTATGCTTTTTATAAAGAAAGGTTTAGAGCCTGGGAATATATTTAGCAATGATTCATCATCAATTGCTCCCTCACTAAACACTAGTGAAAAAAGGTCCTTATATTTTTCCCTTTTAACTGGTAGTCGTGGGAAAGTTAAAGATTTAGCAAATAGTGAGAACTTCTCTTTTTGACTTACTTCCATAGCAAACAGCGCGGCAGTACTCGCAATTGATTTAAATAGCGGTGTATTTGCTATAGAAGTACTCTTGGAGTGCATTGAATAAGGGATACCTGCCTTAATAAGAGCAATTTCGATGAAAGGTGTTACAGAGTGCATTCGCGGTAAAATAGCAATGTCTGAGTAGCTGTTACCTTTCTCTATAAATCTCTTAATAGCTGCAATCATTGAGGACTGATTAGTATCAGCATATGGGGGCGTCCCGTGCGCCGGCTCATCGTAGTAACCAATATTTATTTCGGTTTTATTAGCATCCAAAGGCGAAAGACACATTTTTTCTGTTCTTTCCGAATTCCTAGAAATACAGTTGTAAGCCGCTAAAGCGAGCTCATGTCCGTACCTGTATGTCTTGGTTAGGTGAAGCTTGGATGAAGTGGGGAATACGGCGTCCCAATCAGAAGTCATGGTTTTAGGGCTACTACCCCTCCATTCAAAAATTGTTTGGTCATCATCACCAATGCAATTGAATTTTGCTCTTGTACCAGCCATAGCATGAAAGATTTTCATTGAGGCAGGGTCTATGTCTTGGTACTCATCAATAACAATATGATCGAGTTTATTGGCAATAGATTTATAGATCTTTTCCTCATATTCTAATGCCACTGCAACGTCATATATCAAGTCACTTAACGTCCTGATTTTTAGTCGTTTCCGCTCTTTTTCAACTAACTCAAAACCTAAAATAAATGGCTGTTGGTCGGAGGGGAGCTTTAATCTGCTGAACATTTCCGCGGCAGGAAGTGTGTCACTTTTGCAAAAATTTACGAACGAGAGAAAGTTATCAATAACAGACTGGTCATAAGCATTTATATCCGAAGTACCATGCTCAATGATTGATTTTCGCAAATTATCTCTACAAATTCCTAACCACTGATTCTCGTCTTCAATTAATTTTCTAGTAGGTATCAAATTGCGTTTTTCTAATGACTGGCAAAGACGGTAACCAAGCTGGTGGTAATGCCTAATGCGCGGCTGATTTTCTATATTGTAGGCTTGCATGTCACGCCTAAACTCTTCCGCTGCAGGGCGACTGAACATTGTGATTAGCATCGTTTCAGGGTTGATGCCTTTACTCAACATATAAGCCACTCTAGCTTGAGTCACTTTCGATTTACCACCACCTGGAGGAGCACTTAGTAGAATGTGCTGGTCAAAAGGGGCCACAATGAAATTAATCTGTTCTTCTGAAAATTCCATACCGGTCCTTGAAGCAAATGAAAGGATTGTGTGCAAAGTGGCGGGATATAGGAATTAGAAACCCGACTAATTGAACATTTATAGTTTTGGAAAGCCTGGTTACAAAAGAGAATACAACTAAATTTGAAAATGGAACATCAATCTTGAAAACATTCTCTGTGCACCACCTTAAATCAGATGTACTCAGAAATATGAGTAGAGCTAACAACGTGCCTATTCCTGAACACCTAGAGGAGACTAAACAGGTTGTAGTGAAAACTTATAACCAACTCCTTGATAAACGTGCGCTTCGCATGGCTGTAGAAAAGGGCAGTAGCTTTGAAATACAAAAACTCTGGAGAGTGATTGGTGAGGCTGCTAATAAGTTACTCGACGATGGGTGGTATTCACACGTGGCCAACGTGCAATGTCAAACTGCAATGCAGGCTACTCGACTGACTAAGTCGATAAATTCAATATGGTTTTTGAGTGGTAAGAAATGTACGGAAATAGTAGAGGTCCCTATTCGCTCTACATCATTTAGGGATATTGTTGAGTACGAAGGCTCTCGATATTTATTTCTACTTGGAGGGTTCCTGTGTTTGCAAACGTTCAGGTTTGTTGGAAGCGCTAATGAACATTGAGGTTTTATCGAAAAGAGTTAAGGCATCAGTAGTAAAACTTCAAGTCGTTGGTAATGAAAATGGCGATTTGGTAGTACGTTTCAAGCAAGGTTCTGTTACTAACTTTGTAACCAACTCAAGTAATACAGAAATAAAAACATTTAGAGAGCCCAGAACGGTCGCTAAGTTTTTAGAAAAAGCTGGCGTTCAACAGTACGAAATAGAGTTATCCAATTGGAATATTGAAAAAATATTCGACCGACACAAAGCAGCTAGCGCATTGAGAGTATCCGCGAGTAGTTAGCTTATTATTTAGGTTCTCTTTGCCTCCAAAAGGTAAAAATTTCCATATCTTGAATTTAATATGCTGTTTTTTAAGTAAGTCGGGAAATCTATTTACCTAATCCGAGCATGTAACTAATTTAGCTTGAGGGAAATTATTAAAGGGAAAATAAGTGAACACTATAAATAGAAGAAAAGTAAATGCTGTAGAAGCTCATATTGCTAAGCTTCAGCCTAACGAGGAATGCAGTTTAATTGATATGCTCTGTGAGTTAGTGGACTTTTGGCCTAGATGTGCCACCTGCGCTACCCAAGAACCAGACGGCGAAATAATCCTCTGGTCTGCTTCTACATCTTTGATTAAACACCATCGTCAAGAACCTGGAGTTAGTTTGTGGATCTCCATTGGTGAAAAGCATAGTGTTGACGCATATTACAAGACCATCAATGGTCATAAGTACAGAGCTAAGGATTGGCACTGCACTGTAGTTACTTTCGAGGAATTCAAAAGCAGAAAATTACAATTACTGGCCAATCAGCTTGCGCCACACTTTGAGCTTCTAAATGAGACTAAAACTTATAGTGCACTTAAAGAATTAGATTGCAGTATTCTTACTAAACTTATGCATTTTGAAGATGCTAGAGTATCCTTAGAAGGCTATGAACCCGACGCTGATGTGCACAGGGGCTTTTTATCTGTTTACGAGTACGCTCGTAATAAAGAGGAAGAGTGGAGGATACAAAGCCCAGCAATTGATCGAAATGGCGTTCTAAATTTTAAACTTCACCAATTTTTAAGTTTACACAGTACGGTTTGACCCTTTCAATTTTATTAAGTTAAAGGTGTTAATCTACTTTCAGAAGACGGATGTGCTTTTCGCATGGTTCATCCGGTGACTGTTCAAACTTTGCCAGAGAGTAGCCTCTCAGAATCCACTCCTTGAAAAATTGCAATAAAGATTCGTCCTGCTCAGGAGTGTTAACGTCCACTGTAACGATAAAATCTTTTCTTTCGCTCGTGATGTCTTGCAATTGCCACTTATGAAAAGAAGTCTGGGTGACAGTCCAAAAGCAGCGAGAAGGCTCTATTTTCACTGCCGAATTTTTAATTTGTTCCTTGTTTTTTTTAGCTTCTCTGTGGTTAGAGTAAGCCCCTATCAAAGCCTTGTTGATTTCCAGCTCAGAAATTTTCTTTCTTGATTCGGCTTTCTTCACGAGCTCATCTATTGTTTGCCCGAATGATACCGCAGACAGGGGCACAAGAATTATTAGGGCGATAGATTTTATAAAAGTCATTTAAAAGTCGATAAGTCGGAAAAACCAATGAAGGGATTTTTTCAACAATGTATAAGGTGTAGCAATACAAAATGCTCAATATCTTGGAATACTAATAGGCCTCTCAGATGAAAAGAAACCTCAGTCACATTGCCACCCCCTTAATCGTAGCCCTCATGACGGTAGGATGTACTGCCACCGACGAAACTGTGAAGTTGAAAGGTAAGAAATATGCTAAAGATAGTGAAGGTGCTGTTGTACTGTCTGAGTCGCAATTTCGCGAATTAAAATCTGAATATGCTTTTATGGAAGGTCAGAACCCTCACGTATCTTTGACACAGGAAGAATACGATTTAGTCATGAATAATGATGAGGCCTTATTTAGCTTAATTGGTCAAGCAGATAAGCAAGAGTCTACATCGACATTAATAAGACCTGGCTCTCTAAAGAAGAATATGGAACGAATCGTTAAGGAAAACGGTTGGAATACCCTCTACTTTGATGGACCGGACTACTACGTTGAAGCCCCTTTCATAATCGAGGAAGAGGATGTAACAACTTCTGTTATTCATTTTGCTTCTGATTACCCTCTTTATACTTGCTTTGATGAAGAGTCGAAAACTGTAACAGTCATTCAGTCAGCGAAAAATTAAAAATGTTTACTGCGTTTGGGACTCGTTACCATGCGCCGGTCTACCGTCTAGATAGCGGCAAGAATGCAAGTTGGTCATCACTGGACTCTTCAAAATTTGATACTGCACTGCAGAAAGAACTGAGAATTTTTATTCTAAGAAAAGCATTCTCAATGGGTGTCAAAGATAGAGTAGATTTAAAAGTGGGTGAAACAGATAACTTTTTTCATCATGAATTCTTGTCTGGTTGGCCACATACATTGTGGAAAGAGGCGTATTTAAGAGGGGTAAGTGATACGCCTATTAAAGTTGCAACGGTCGCATGAGAGGAAGCATGAGAGTAGTAAAGAAGTATGCCATTAAAGAAGAGCCTCTTACTATAGAGAAACTCTCAGCAGATAAAACCAACCTCTTAACTGGAAAAGGGGGAGAAACACAGCTTTTACTCAAATCATTGTATGGCAATTGGGTGGTTTGCAGTTGCGAAGTACCAGTCACTATTAAGAGGTTTATAACTTCAAATACTTTCTTTCTAGCTACCGTGAAAGGGCGGGGCAGACATAAGTCGTCCTGCCCGTTATTCAAAATCTTTAGTGAGAGCTCAGAAAGTAACGAAAGCCCAACTAAGATAGCTAATTCCTATTCGTTTAGTGTAAGTGCGAATGAAGCTGGTGGTTCTAAAGTTAGTCCTTCAATAACCGGCGTTTCCGAATCAGTGGGTAAGGAAGACAAACTTTATACGTTGGTCGCATCTCTATTCTCTGAGGCGAATTGCGGTCTCTTCTCTTCTGAGCAAAAGAGCGGTTTTGCTGATGAACGAGATAGAATAATTTCTGCCTCTAGACGTTTTAGTATTGGTGGGAAAAGTTTATTTCAATACCTCCATTTCGGTTTTGGACAATTGAAGAACTGCAAGGAAGACCTAAATCGGAAACAGCATTTGTGGCGCGGGAGAAACAGGCCACAGGCGCTGGTCTTAGCGCATGTCGATACAATTCTTGAAGAGGAACATGGGTGGCAAATTAAGGTTAAAGATGGGTGGGACGTATTTCTCCCTTCTACAATCACCTTAACCAAGTTAAAGGGCGCTTACAGCTTATCTAAAGGGCCGATATTGGTGGCCATGATTATTTCCCCTGTATCAGATGAAAATAACGATGAATTCGGTGTTACCCGGTGCTTCGCCGCCCCTGTGGTTAATGGTCAGGGGTTCATGGTGGTTTCCTCCGATAGAGAAAGGACTTTCGCTAAGATAGCTATTAAATGCATTCTCGAAAAAAAGATGGGTGCTAAGTTAAAAAAACCATTGTTCTCGATAGAAATTGAAGGTGAAAAAGTCATAGCTGATTTTCTTGTAAAACACGGGAATTTGGAAACAGCCTTTATGATAGAAAAATCTGAAACAGCCTTGTCCGAATACGAGACTCCACCCAATATCAATAAATTGTTTTCGCTATATCCGAGTGTAGAGCGAATTAACTACACGAGTAATACTAGTAATGCAGACTTTTACTGTCGTTCAAAAGCGATAATACAAAAGGTGCTGGACGAATTATGTTTGAAATAGAAAAGACTATGAAGAGGCTTAATTTAATTTTGCCTATAGTAGCTATCATTGGTTTGGTGTCTTTGATCGGACATCAATCGGAAAATTATTCGTCAAGAGTGATTTGGAATGTATCTAAAGACTTAAGCGTCAAGTATTTTGATATCAAAGAAACATTGGGGAATCCACAGAACTTTTCTAAAGTTGTAGAGGCGTCAATTATCAAAAAGGATCAAAGTATCCTTGATCTCCTGGTGGTAGATGAGATGGTTGTAGTAGAGAATCATGCCCAAGAATATACCGAATTAGTTGAGTTACTTCCCAACATAGAAAATTTAGTGCACGTTCATAAGAATAGTGATGACTCTAACTCTTATGTGGCTGGTGGTATAAAAATCTTGTCCGTAGAAGAAAAGGATGGAGAGTTTGGTGTGTTTTATGGGCCTGTATCTAAGAACCTCGTCCACTCCTTACAAAGGAGGCTGGATGGAGGTATTGAAAATGAAGATACAGACCTGACAGGTTTGGTAAGATTTAACAGAGTTGAGGAGTTTGGCGGTCACTTTATCTTAGGGCTATACCCGCGAAAAATGGTTAGTGAAAATTAGCCTCATATCAATACTTATCTATTAACGCGCTTAATTGGCATCTGTGAGGAGACCAAAAGAAGATTGAAATGTATTAGCTAAGGCATACGAGGTTCAGAGAGTTGAAAGCCACTGTGGAAGTGGCTTGTGAAGCTAGCATTTGAGCGGAACGTCACCATCAGGGCTAATTTCTTGTTTAAGTTTCATCTTCATGTCGCATGTCATCTCGTCAATCATCTTGAAGTTTAATTTAAGTAATTCAGCTTTCTGGTCACTCCCCATGTTGCTTTTATCCACAAAAACTGACTGTGCACCTTCTAAAGAAGAAATGTAATAGTCTATTGACTGCTTTAGTGCCGCATCTGATACTGAGGCTAATGAAGCGTTTAAATCAACTTTAAATTCACCATTCTCACTAGCAACAATTGTATACATTGGGATATTAAATTGCCGATTGTTTCGTAGGAGACGAACGGAGGTTTCAATAAAATAGACATTATTGTCTTGGTGAATCTTACTGAGGTTTGCTCTATCCAGTTTATTGTAGCCTGGGATTAACTCACCCTTTTCAGGTTTAAGCAGAAAGTCGTGAGCCCTTGCTTCGTCTTTCTCCAATACGGTAAGCCAAAAATCATTTGCTACAGCCATAGGAGCATTAGGGGTATAAAGAACATCTAGTTTGGATGATATATCTTCGTGAAAAGCAAAAGTCACTCCACTGATAATAGCGGCAGCAGAGTAAAATATTGCAGCTTTTCGTTTTTTAGAAATCATTAATTACCTTCTCGATATGGGGTAAAAATTTAACTATGGTTCTTCACGAGTATTAATTCTATAAAATATCCGACTTAAACAAGATTTAGGGTAATAAGAAAGGCATCCTTTAGTAACGCCTCACTGACTGTAGAAAAGGATAAGAACGTTAACCAATTAAATCGTTTTAAATCGTTTCCTATTACAGCTTTAAATAAGGCTTCCAACGCGATGATAGCTTTTTGACCATCCTGATGGGAAATTGAGTTTCCTATCATGACCTGTTACATTCTAACCAGACATATTTGACAGGCAAATATGATTAAGCATACTAAACATATATGACAGGTAAAAGGGTTACAGACTTTCAGTTAATAGCCAATAAAAAGGGCTGGAAGTTTGAAGAAATCGCTAAGCGCTGGGGTAAGTCAGAGCGGCAAATATCTCGAATAGCTTCAAAAGGCGAGCAGAGAGATATTGATGCTGTGAACGGACTTCCGGCAAAAAATAAAGGTTAATGGGAAATATCGTCGAGTGTCTAATGCATGCCAAATAGGCGATAAAGTCAGAGTGACATATTTATGTCCAAGTCAAAGAGCTTGGCTGCGGCAATTAGCAGCATTTGACGCTGAAGTGTTAGATATAAATGAGTCTGGTTATGAAGTTCAGTATGAACATAACCAAGCGCGTTTATCAGTTAGTGAAGAGCATCTTATGTCGAGACACAGTATTAGCAAGCCTGATTGGGTGGCTAATGCATGGGGTGACTATGAAGCTATCTCTATTAGGTCACGGTGCTTAACTATCTCTTTTGAAGCCCTATTCAGGGAACTTGAGCATATCATCGGCGAAGAAAAAGCTAATTTAGAACGAGATCGAGTAGTCAGGTTGCGATTTTTCTGTGAGCAACCAGTCGTGGATATCACACTAGTATTGAATAAACGTATTGTTTTTAGATGGTATCACACGCCAATTAAGCGCAGTGAATTACTAATTAAATTGAACAATTTATAAAATTGAAACTGGTAGCATGAAAGAACATAAATCGAAAGCAAAAGGTCAGGCAATTCCGTTCGAGCCAGCAGTCAAAAACAACAAAAAGTTTTATGAGGAATTGGCAAGTATAAGTGCTAGTAATGGCAAGAAAACAGATCCAACAGCCGTCAAAAGACTGGTTGAAGAACTCAAAACTGACAAAAGGGAACATTTATGAGTAAACAAATAAAGTTGGATAAAAGTGAGTTTGAACACGCCATTAAGTCATTCGGTTATCCCAATTACGATAAAAATACTGGCTCAGTCAGAGGAAAATCCGATCTGCTTTCTACTCTTGAAAAGCAACAAAAAGAGATTGCTACAAAGGGTTCAACATCGAAATTAAAGAAATAGGAAATACGATGACTAATCTAGCCGAACTAGACAAAGAACATGATAAACAGGCCGCAGCAATCTCAATCAAAACTATTAATGCTGAAGGTGGTTGCAACCCAAATGATATTGTTTGGTTACATCATTATCCTCAGCTTTATAGACAGTATGGCCGCGCTAAACGTGTTTACCTTCGACTATTAGAGATAAGTAACCAATAGGGAACAAGATGCCTTCTGAAATGGTAAACCCACATGATAGCCTAGTTTCCTTTCAAGAATGTATTTTGAAAGGGATGATTTCTTTAGCAAAAGTACCAGGTTATTCAAATTTGTATAGTCATGTTGATGAGGCTGCGCCTGGTGTTATGCGATTTACATATGCGCGTATGACTGATGACAAACGCACAGTTAAAGCTTTTTGCTCCTGCGTAAAGAATGGGTTCCATGACGGCCATCCATGTATCTCTATCGGCTATGCAGTTCCAGAGCAATATCGAAATCGAGGATATGGGACAGCAATAGTTAAAGAAGCCGTAAATGACCTCTTATCGCAAGCTTATAAAGGCGGAATACCCCATTTAGTCATAGATTCTGTGGTCAGCAAGGAAAACTTGGCTTCTCAACGAGTTACCGAGAAAGCACTACAAGTTATTAGGGAGTCAATAATTGACGCAGAATCTGGACAGCCAGCGTTTCAATACACAGCTGTATACAGCACCGTAGAGTCTATTCTCTGAATTTTCAATGTAGGAAAAAGTAATGGAATTTTTAGTGGAGTATTTGCCGTTAGCATTATCGTTGCTTGCCTTGGTCATTGCTCTTCAAGCGAGATGCTTAAGCAAGAACGCTCATCAACATTCCATTCGACAAGTCGTGATGGGAAGATAGCGAAAGATCATCCCATTAATTAAAATTGTGAGATTGAAAAATTAAATAGTCAAATAAACAAACGATGCTACTTACTGGCTGTTATAAAATGGCGCCACCTTTATTAAAATAATGCAGAAATACTATGGAAAATGAAGATTTTGAAGCTTTAAAAAAACGGATTGGTGAAGCTTCTGGTACTGAGTGGATCGCAGTTATGATAGATGCATCAAGTGATAAAGGTATCTACAGCATTGAAGAAATTTACGTTATAGCAGAACAGTACTTCTTCTGGGGACAAGATGAATTCATGGATGAGCGATTCTGGAAGATGATAACAAAAGCCACCAACGTAAAAAATAAGAATGAATTCTTTGAAAAATATAAACGTGTTTTCGATGAAACAAAGATGGATGCAACTAAACTAAACTTGGCGAAGGCTGCGTTTTCCGAGTTGAAACGAGAGGCAATGCTTTATGCTCAGAGCATTGATAAGAATAGCGCAGAATTTAAATTTGAAGCCTGAAATACAAAAGTGATGCGCATCTGAAAACTATGAGCACCTTTAAATCCCGTAGAAGTTAAAAAACAGAGCTTGTGTACTCAAAACTTTGACACTGATTGCATAGGTTTGATTTCCCCATGGTATTTTCACGAAAACCTGAACCGTTTTCATAGGAAGCTGATGAACGACATAAACATTTCTACCGAAGAAAGCATTCCTGAACCAAGTAGCGATTGTTCGTTGGATCAAAATCTTGCGGATTTAAAACATCAGTTATCTATACCTGATGAGCTGGATTGGGACTATTTTTTAGCAACTGCTGTTAGAGCGAAGCAAAAAGCTGACTTAGAAAAAAGAAATATGAAACTAACCTAATGGGAAATAACCAACAATGTGGTTTATTATAAACAAAGATAACCCTCCTAAGTTTTATACTGACACTGGCTCACTGATTGAAGTACAGGGAATTGAGTGGACAAATGTGATCGTAACTACCGAGCGAACCCTTTCTTCATCACAATTTTTCGTTAAAGACAGCGACCAAGCGCTGTCCGTTTTACAAAACAGTCATGCGCAATGTTTCCAGTTGAAGAAAGATGCAAAAAAACTCGCAACCTCTTTAAATAATGGATGCTGGAAATATCTACAAATACAATAGAAAGTAGGGTTTATCCCTTCAATGCCACGCTTTATACCAATTCAGCCTGCCAAATTCCCTCCAATTTGTACTAGCGCGATTATGTGCAACGTTATTCAAACCAGTAAAGAGAAGCATACCTGGTAAGGCCCACCAACATTCAGTGGCGGGGTAAGGAAAGTTAAG
>Ga0208030_1000177_pt1 | contig 47361 bp, 59 predicted proteins | sample MalvirDeepMed_M9_FD_184246 | JGI IMG/M metagenome (GOLD analysis project Ga0208030, IMG submission 184246) | Marine viral communities from the Global Malaspina Expedition - Malaspina viral metaG DeepMed_M9 (SPAdes) (version 2) | ecosystem: Environmental > Aquatic > Marine > Oceanic | place...
GCTTACCCCCATGCGTTCCGCCACTTCTCGCAGGCTTAATCCGTTGTCATGCTTGCGCGCACAAACCACAGCACAATTCAAGTCTTCGCTGTGGTTCATCCAGTTCCTGCACCCTGTTTCGTCACACTCCACTCTCCATTTTTCATGCACCTCAAAACAGGTGGGGTCGGGGCTATACTGAGTTTCAAATTCTGTAGGGTCTTTTTCTTTTTCTTGTTGCTGAGTTCTAGGATCTTTACGATAAAACATTTATTTTCTCCGAGCGTTGTAGGTGTTGAGAATGTGGGCTCCACTCTCGTGAGTTCCGGCAGAAGTTTGCCGAGACCATTCTACCTTATGTCGGAGTTCTGTCAAGTTTCGCGCCCCCGAATAAGAGAGCCCACTTTTTATACCTCCTCTCAATTCTAAGAGAATATCCCCCACATTTCCTTTGTAAGGAATATAAGAAGCCACTCCCTCGGGAGTGGATGACTTGTTGCGCCAGTCGAGTTGAGCATCCTTGGAAGCCATTCCGCGATATTCTTTTACGGGATAGCCGTCGGGATGGTAAGCCACTGCCCCAGGAGTTTCAGCGGTTCCCGCAAGCAGCGATCCGCACATCACGAAGTCAGCCCCTGCCGCTAGGGCTTTGACGATGTCACCGGAGCTTTTGATTCCTCCGTCTGCGATGATGGCAACGTCTCGGTCAGTTCTCGCGCAATCAAAGATGGTCTGGAGACCTGGGAGGCCATGCCCAGTAACCACACGAGTAGAACAGATGGAACCCCCACCAATATTACAACGTATAGAATCAGCACCCCAGTCGGCAAGATCATTGACCCCCTCTAAGGTACATACGTTGCCCGCCATAATATGGATATGATTATCGTATTCTTCCCTCAAATTCTTGAGGGCTTCCTTCATCAAGATGTGATGACCGTGGGCAACATCTACGCAGAGGGTGTCTACCCCAGCCGCCACCAGGGCTGCGGCTCGTCTCATGTAATCGTCGGTCACGCCGATGGCTGCTGCGACGTTGCCAGACCAGTCGGTCTGCTGAATAGCGTGTTGAGCCATCTTCGCCTGTTCTTCTACCGTATGGTACCTGTGAAGAATTGCCATACCTCCAGCGTTGTTCATGGCAATAGCCATAGCATCTTCGGATACGGTGTCCATCGGCGATGCGATGATGGGGAGTTCTAAAACTTTTCCTCTCCCCAGGTCGCTTGATATATCTACCTCGCTTCTGCTCTTGATATCGCTGTATTGCGGTACCATCAGCATATCGTCGTAGGTGACTGCTTCTTTAAATTTCATTGGATTGCCCATCTGCCAATTCCTTGGCTTGTTGTTGGCAGTCAGGGCAAAATAACCTGACTAATTTTTCTTGGTTTCTTACTGATACGCGCCAACTCATGTGAGCTTCACGCGTCTTGGGAAAATCTTTATTGCAACCCGAGCACTGCTCAGGCAGTTGACTGAAGAGGGTTAGCTGTGACTTCATGCGGATGGCAGCGTCTTGAGCTTTCCTCTTCTCTTTCTTTTTCTTGTTGGCTCGCTTGAGCTTCTTTTTATGTTTTTTATCCATTGACCACCTCAAAGGGTTCGGTGCGATACTCTGCCAGCCAGTTCGGAACCTTGTCGGCTGGGTACCGTAAGCGCGGCTTGGATGCGTAGAACTTGCGGTAAGATACAACCGGGTTGGCTGACCTGAATTTCTCAGGCATCGCAAGTCGTAGGGGCGTGGGGCGCTGAGTGGGGAATCGCTCCCCATCAAACAAGATGACAATGCGATGAAGAACTTCGGAGCACTTGTGAGTCTTGTTGAACCGGCGACCATACTCCGCGATCATAGCGTCGCAGTGAACGACCAGCGACATAAAATTTGCGGCGGACTCCGCTGCCCACATACATGATGGGTGCTTGGGGTTGAACGAGCGATAAGGAGCGTCAAGCCCCTGCTCGTTGAGAACTGTAGATAAAATCTGACACGATTCTAAAATCATTTTAACCACGCGGAGGTTGTCTTGTGACTCCGCTGACTTGATCCAGTCAATCTCGCCGGTATCGGCGTTGCCCTCAATAGCAAAGATGTTCATAAGTTCTCCATAGATACGACTATAGCACTTATCCTGCAAAGGTCAAGTAATTTCTTCGGGCTCGTCGAAATAGTTGTCGAGAATTGAAAACATTCCCTCTAGCTCTGATGCCATCACCGTATCTTGCTCCAGAAGCATATTAGACAACACTACCAGATGCTCGCGCTTGGCCGCCAGCAGAATCTCTGCCTCGCGCAGCGCATCGGCGATGATCTCCCTCACCGAGCGATCAAACTGATCTTTAGTTAGTTCCGAAGAGTCGCTGGAGCGGGGAGCATAGCCTTCGGTCTTTCCAAAATAAACGGGGCCAAGAGCCCCCATCCCATAATCTTTGACCATTTTTTCTGCCACTTGTTTGGCACGCATCAAATCATTGGAAACGCCTGTGCTGGTGCCTTCCTCTCCATAAAACATTTTTTCTGCCACATAGCCACCCAGCAAAACCTTAATGGAGGCTATATTTTCTTTCTTGTTCCATGAATATTTATCATCTTCAGGCAATTGCATAGTGAGACCGAGCGCCTGACCGTGAGGAATGATCGTGACCTTATGCAAAGGATCCGCATCTGCTAGGTAATACGCCAAGAGAGCGTGGCCTGCCTCGTGAATCGCCGTCGCACGGCGCGCTCGATCGGTCATCTTCATAGACTTGCGCGGCTTCCCTATTATTAGTTTATCGCGCGCCTGCTCAAGGTGGCCTCGATCGACAGACGCGCTCCCCTCCATCGTAGCGCGGATCGCTGCTTCGTTCACCAGATTAGAAAGATCTGCTCCCGAAAAACCAGTGGTCATCCTCGCTATCTCATTTAAATCTACGGCAGTATCAAGGGGCACTCCCTTACAGTGTATATCTAAAATTTGCTTACGCCCATGAGCGTCAGGGAGAGGTATATGCACCTTTCGGTCAAAACGACCGGGGCGCAACAGAGCCTTATCCAGAACCTCTGCGCGGTTAGTCGCCGCCAATACAATAATGCCACTATGCTCCGAAAACCCGTCCATTTCTACCAGTAGCTGATTCAATGTCTGCTCGCGCTCGTCATGACCACCGCCGGAACCGGAGCCTCTTTTTCTTCCCACAGCGTCTATTTCGTCAATAAAAATAATACATGGAGCAAGACTTTTGGCTTGATCAAACAGGGCGCGAACTCGGGCTGCACCAACTCCCACAAACATTTCCACAAAATCGGATCCTGAAATAAGCAAGAAAGGGACGTTGGCTTCGCCAGCCACCGCCTTAGCCAGAAGGGTCTTGCCGGTTCCCGGCGCGCCCACCAACAAAGCTCCCTTTGGGAGTTTGCTGCCCATGCGGGTAAAGCGAGAGGGGTGCTTTAAAAAATACACCACCTCCTCAAGTTCTGCTTTGGCCTCCTCGCATCCGGCAACGTCAACAAAGCGAGTATGGTTAGCTTCAGGTAGAGAAAGACGCGCCTTGGTTTTAGCAAATCCGTCAACCTTCCCCGCGGAGGCAGATAAATTTTTGATCAAAAGATACAAAAAATAAAACAGGATCAGGAACGGCAACCACGACAGCAGGAGGGTCACCCACAGTGAGGGCGCTTCCGCCTCTAAAAATCTTACCTCTAAGTTCTTTTTGGTCGCCAGCTTATTAACGAAATCATCGGTAAGGGGCGCGGTAGTCACATATACCCGCTCCCCCAATTCCAGCCGCCAGTTATTTCCCTGCACCACAAAGCGACCGGGATTGTGCTCGTTGACATTATCAAGGAGCGAGAGAATTCTAGTATAACTCACCTCCTCTACAGACGGCTGGTGCCTTTTATCTGCCCAGGAGGCTAATGCTGAAATTAATAAAAAAGCGCCCAACCACATCGCTAGAACTCGTAGTTTTCGACTATAAAATATTCCCATCTATTGTGGTTCCCTCGCGCTCCTTTGTATAACTAGTTTTTGCGCAGGGATTTTTATGGTGCGGAAGGTTACTCTAATAGTTCAAGAGTGTTGAGGATCTTCATTTCTGATTCCGCGGTAGTCTCTGTTTCTTCCCAGTGGATAGTCCACCATTTGTCGTGGCGGCGAGTAAATGGTCCTAACAGCATTCCTACGAAACCGGTCGAAGGATCCTGCACCAAGGTACCTGATCTTAATTGTGTGCTCATCGAGCCTCCTAACTTCCCACTACTATGGGTGCTTGTTGTCTGGTCATTTTTTACACATTTGGTTGTTGCACAACCCTGATAAAAAATTGAATTGTTTCTTCTGGAGGTTGCAGGTAAAGAAGGGATCTTTTTCTGCAAACTCATCCAAATATTTGTTGGCAATAATTGTTTGGAATACCGTGATGCCGTGATCTTTGATCTTGTTGACATAATAAGGGTTGTCATCGTAAAAGATTTCTATGTTATGTTCTTTTAGGATTTTTAATTTATGTTCCGCCATTTTCTGGAAGTGATCCAAATCCATATTTTTTTTCTCATACTCAAATCCGCACAAGATATCTTCGTAGGTATCTGGACCAAATCCTAAATCGGCTAAACCTTTTTCTACTTCGTGTCGTTGAGAAGGGGGAGTTCCCGTTACAATATAAACCTTCCCCTGCCAACCGTTAATGAGTCTTTTAAAAAACTCAGGTGCATACGAAAGGGTATCGTGGAAATCAATGCCGATATTCATTAGCTCAAAATATCCATAGTATTATATATGTTTGTGTAAGTTTCCTGGGAAATATTATCTATCGCAAAGGGGCGTGGTTCGCCGATCCACTGAAGCTGGAACCAGAGGACGCCGTCGGAACGATCCCAGTCAGGGGGGGATTTGATAATAAGGGCTGTTTGCTTTGTCTTGCGACACTGCACGAGTCTCCCCACTTCAAGCGTACGGGGGACAACCTCAAACATTCCGTAGTGCCTACTCATCTTCTTTCCTAACGATGTTGAAACAATTATTAACGTTTACTAAAAGTGTTTGTTCTTTCTCTCCGGAGGTGAGCCACTGAAGATCTACATAGCGGTTGGCCCAGCTTGTGCCGGTACCTTTCTTCTCCTCGTAAGACTTGGTGAGGACAAGAGCGAGGCGGTCAGAACGTCGGCAACGCAGAAGAGTGCCGGGCATCTGAACTTTGTTCGCATGGTAGAGACTGTAGTCACTCTGATTCACTCAGCACCTCCCAATTCATAGGCATATAAATACATCGGCGACCGTTCGGAAATAGCACATCCCATAAAATATTTTTACCGGTCACTACTTGCTTGTTAGCAAGGATAGCATATTCTCCACACTCTTTAACGGTGGAGTTCTCACGGCACTGTTTCTTGATACGGAGAAGGGTGCCTGGTTTGAGTCTGTCAGGGTAATTCACTGGCTACCTTCTCCAACAGATCCGGGCGGTATCGCTTGGGATGGTTGCCGTTGTTAAAAAGAACGCTGACATAATGATATTGTCCGTCAGGAGTATGAGTGACAAAGTTGGAGCGCGTGATAAGACCCATCTGTCCGCCGGGGACAGCAATGCGAACCAAATCACCCACCTTGAACTGGGGTTTTGTGTCGAAGTCTGGATTCATTTTACTTTCGCCAGATATTCTATGGGGTATTGGGTTGACTGGTGCGCTCCAAAGAGAACGTCAACAAACTGAGTCTCGCCTCCGAGATATTCATCAAGAGCCCAATAGTTTGAGCGAGTGACGACGCCGAGAGCCTTTGTGGCGTTGGCACTGACCAATTCGCCAATCTTATAGCTCACATATTCGGGATTCATTACCACATCCTTTTCGTCAGTTTTTCTTCTTGAATAAAGAAGGTTGAGCTATCGGGCTTGAGTACACACCACATGGGATAGACCGGACCATTAATCTTTTCAACCAGAACCAAGGGCGTCTTGTTGTCAGCCAGGTCAATGAACCACAAGGTTGACAAGTGGTCAATCGCCGTCTTTCTAATTCTTACTAGGTCGCCGCACTTCATGATACTACCTCAAAATGGCTGGCGTTTCGCCAATGCTCTGCGTGAAACCGTGGTTCGTGCGTGGTATCCATGAGAGTTACTCTGATGATTAGGTCTGCGGGGTCGGGTCCTATCTCCGTTACCAGTCCCAAAGCACCCCCAGGCTGATTGGTAACTCGATTGGGCTTGCGTCTTACGAGGTTGCCGACTTTCATGAGAGCACCTCCGCTTGATCAGGGAAAACCATAACGGCACCCATGTCTAGGAAATTCATATTCTGCAAAGACTCGAACCGCACAAGAGACGGGTAAACCTTTACTCGCTCCGGTAGCTTGTCTTGATCTAGCTTGTGAGAGAGGTCATACTTTTCTTGGATAACCAAGCCAATCTCCCCCTCTAGTTTAGCACGGATGACGGGAGCGAACTGAGCCAGACCAGATTTGTTTATTTTGATAATCTGTCCGACTTTCATGAAATCTGCTCCATGTTGCAGACATAATCTACGAAAGATTGCCCGCCATCAATCGGCTCGCATTGATAGAAGAGGTGTTCATCGGCATCTTCATAGTCTCGGTCAAACTTACATGACGGCGACAAGCCGATAACCAAAGCAATCACATTGACCTCGGTTGCTGCGTTGCTGTTGACCAGCATACCCGGCTGGATGCGACAGCGTTTTTGAATCTCTTTTGCTACGCTCATCTGTGCCTCTTAATACATGAAGGTGTTTTCAACGAGGTGTTCAACAACCACGTCGTGAATTTCCATAGCATTTTGGGGATGCTCGTTGATGGCGTCGTACCAAGCGTCAAGTGCTCCTTGACCAACGGCTCCTAGAATCTTTTCAATGTGTTCTTGAACTGGCATGTCTCTCTCCTTGTATCTTATATTAGCACGGATAAGGTGCCTGTCAAGTTTTATTCTTGGGTCCCTTAGAAATAAGTTCTAGGTGGTCGCACCTTACCCAATAGTCTCCGTCGGGTGTTCGCACTTTGAACTTATTGTCGGCAGTGAAAACATAACGCTGCTTAATAACAATACCTGTCAACATCGTCTCATCAATATATTCTTCTGTTACTCGCCTAGCCTCAAAGTTTACAAGGTCGCCGAGTTGGTATCTAAACGGATTGCTCATCGTTCACTAATTTCAAATGCTGGACGGAATAATATTCTTCCAGTTCATATCCGAGCCAGTTAACCTTTACACAGACCGTAGTGCGGTCGTCTGGTGTTTCTGGATAGGAAAGCACCAGCCCAAGTTGGCGATTGTTGCCTTTGGCTACTGATTCCCGAAAACTCCAATCGGGCTCTACTAAGTCACCGGGTTTCACTTATCACCTCTAGGCTTCCTTCTCTAAAGACTTGACCGCCGCTGAACCCTTCTAAACGAACAAACCCCTCAGCCACTGAAAGAACCAAATATGTTCGGTCGCCAAGGCTGGCTCCATATCGTCCCTTGATCGAGACCAAATCACCCGGCTTCATTTATGACCTCCAAATACTTATTCCGAAACCAGTGAGTTTGTTTGCCCAGTGATGTTTTTTCGGTCAGAAGTAGTTGAGTGTAGTCTTCTTCTTCTGAAGATTCAAGAGCAATAATGATCCCGTAGAATATTTGGTAAGAGTAGCCCTCAGCCGTCTTAACCAAGTCACCGAGTTTCACGCCACAACTCCAATTCGCCGTAGTGCCAAGTTCTTTCTTTGCCTTCCAGCAAAGTCAAAACTGTTTCGCTTCGGTGGGAACCACCTTCAATAACTTTGATGACCAGCATCTTTTTGCCGGCCACTTCTCGGTCGGAAAAAATGTTTGGGGCTTGTCTTACCAAATCACCCGGCTTCATTTAGCACCTTCAATTCACACAAGCGTTGCTTACAGGGGGAGTTGTCGGACATAAAGTTCCAGAGAACGTCGCACCACATATAGCCCGCTGGGTTTTTGGGTGGGAGATAAACTTTTACAACAATACCTGAGACTGACTTGTCCATTTCGTGCTCAAACGTTACGAGATCACCGACTTTCATTGACTAGCTCCAAATAATCGTGGTCTTTGGGATAGGGTCCATTGCCTTCTCCGTCAGTCCACGCAATATCAACTTTTTCTTCTGCGCCTTCACAAGCCTTCCACACACCGACAACCACGCCATAGACTGGTTCTTTCGTGGGGTGTGACCATTTTACTAAATCACCGCGTTTCACTGATTACCTTTTCTATACGATAGGAGCTACAATTGCCGGGAGATCCGTCCTCGCAGTAAACCATACGAATGTGGGGCGGGATGCCCTCGCCGTGAAGCTCAACTTTAGAAATGAGGGCGAGGTGACCCGACTTCATCTCAACAAGGTCGCCAACTTTTAGTTCGTATCGCCAACCGGCGTCGTCTCTAATCATTTGTTTCTACAATCTCAAAGTTAGGGTCGCTGTGAAGGCTCACCCAGCGGGCATCCCTTACCTGACCCAAAGCCTCAAGCAGGAGGAAGGGGCCAGGAGCAGGCGTCTTAAACGATACCTTGTCAGTCTCCCCGCTCACCTTCCACATGTCACCCTTTTCGTGAATGCGGTTTTTGCCGTGACGGGTGATGCCAGAGAGCTTAACTGTCTTGCCTACGTTAGGTCCAGGCGGTAGCTGTGTCCAGTGCTTTTTCACGACTCTCTCCCTCACTAGTATACTACCACCCTATTGGGATAAGTCAAGTTATTTATTTTATTGTGCCAGCAATATTTCAGCGTAATTTACACATAGACAGACAGTCTTGATTCCCTCGGGACGACACAGAAGTGGTCCTCGTCCAGATTTAGTGAAGGGGTTTCCAGAATAGGCAACCACGCTATAAAAGTATCCTTCGGGCCAAATAGGTTCAGGCCCACTACACACATACCCCAGCGTGGGCTTACCCTTCAGACGAATTTCAACCACTTCACCAATCTCAAATTCGTTTTCAACCATAATGAAAACCTCCCTTACAGCAGTATATTAGCACACTTCTAGGAGAGGTCAAGTTATATTTCGATTCTGAGAAAAGTCAAAAATCTGGAAAGTAGGGAGCGATTATTTTTCGGAGCCATCTCGTTTTTGGTAATTTCATCCGCACAGGTAAAAAAGCGTTGCTCTCGGTATTGCTGGAGCAGGCGCTCGTCGCTTAATACCCACTTGCGGAGTCTGAACCATTCCACCAAGTCACTGGGAGTATAAACGGGCTGGTTCTCTAAGATAGCCAGACGGTATAATGCAGTAGCCACGGAGTTCTCCTCTACCATAGTATACCATTCCTTCGGCAGAGGTCAACAAAAAAACTAATCGTTTAGTTCAGATATGAAAGCCTCTCGCCAATTTGTGTAGGACCCATTTGGATACCTTTCTTTACAAACTCTACTGTATTCATACGTCATATCCCAGCCGTCTAAGATGGCCATGTGTGGGAGAGAGATAGAACCGTTACTTGGGCACACATCAATTAGTTGCGCCCCCATTGTAATGCTGAAATTGGGATCAATGACCATCTTGGCGGGATCGGCTTCCACCAGTTCCGCATAGGCCAAACATTCTTCTGGAGATATGTCTGGGCTGCCTGTCGCATCTTGAGCTACTGCTATCAGGTAATCCCACTGTGCGTTGTCGCCGCCAGAGATGGCGTGGTCGAAGGTGATGCCTCGGAGGTAAGCCTTGCAGGCAGGGCACCAGACTGTGCTGATGGCGAAGACCTGTAATTTATTTTTGCCGCAGCCGTCGTGCAGTTGAACTTCCTCACCAAGGCAATTAATAAATGTAGCGTTGCGTAGTTGGTCGCCGATTCCGTTGCCGGTTCCCCGCTCTTCGCATCCGTGGTCAGGCTCGGAGGGTCCAGCGTCTGCCGGTCCTGCATCTAGCGTGCCCTCAAGCGGGGCTTCTCCGCACGCAAGTATCCCTAGAAGAACCCCTACATAAAACTTCCCTTTCATATAGTAAGTATGTTGGGATATCCGTAAGTTGACGTATTTTTATTTATCGCCCGTTGAACCGAGAGCGCCGTCACCCCGGCTTGTTTCCTCGTCGTAAATATTTTCTGCCTCCACCAACTCAAGGTCGGTGGTGATTTTGACGAAGACCGCTTGGGCAATTTTATCACCCGCATGAAGCGTCTGGGTACGGTCGCTTGGGTTGTGAAGGTTCACAAAGATTTCTCCTGTGTATCCTCGGTCCACCACGCAGGCTCCCACGAGGAGGCCCCGCTTGGAGGCGATCCCAGACTTGTTCTTGATCTCCATCATATATCCTTCGGGCACCTCAATCTTTAATCCTGTTGGAAGGATAGATGCCCCGTGAGGCAGGATGCTCTCAATCTGCTTGGGGATCATATCGTTCGGCGGGGGGCAGAAAAATAAATCCATGCCGGCGTCAGTGGGGTGGGACCGTTGAGGCATTTTAGATTGGGCATGGAGTAATTGAACTCGGAGGGGCATCATATCACTTTCATAGTCTGGGCAAGCTGGCTTGAGGTTACAACCGCAATTATAACATAATAGATCGTCTTTAATTAAGTTTTTTCCATCAATCATCGGGGAGTCAATCCTCTCTTGTGTATTTTAATTATCTTCGTACGAAATTTCACGGTACAAATATCTCCTTCAATATCCATTATTATTCCTTCCCAGTCAAACAGGGATAAAAGTTCCCATACATTGCAATGGACGCTTTGCCCAATACAAAACTCTTTGATTGGATTCACATTAGTCGTGAAACGCCATGTCAATGCCGTCGTCTACCTCATCGCCATGAACATCCCAGCCCTTAGTGGTCTGGCGAGCAAATAGTTCCAGCTTTGCCTGGTCCGGAAACATTTCTTCAATTCTCTTTCTTACTTCCCCTGGCTTGGTGCTGTGTTTTTGGCGCATCTTCGATACCAGTTGTCGGATGTTCCGTGCCCCACGCGGTTGCGGGATCTTACCTCGCTTACCGATAAGGCACAGTTCGCACTGACTCATAGTATAAAAACCGGGATTCACTTTTTGTTTATCCCAAACAAAACCGACGGTCGCCCAGCTAAACCCCCACGCCTTCATGAGTTCAATGGCCTGGTCGAGGTGAGGATTGGTTGTCCACAAAAAAAGGAGACAATCCTCGTCGCAATGACGTGTGATATCGAGGCGTTTTAAATCCTTAAGTTTGAGGCACTCATAATGACGCAGCGCGCCCCCGCTGTCGGGGCCGCCTTTACCCGTGTGCTGCAACTGCCCTTTGTAATCCCACGGGGGATCTGCGTAGATAATCTGATATTTTTTCAAGTCAACCTCCTAAAGGTTCTGCGGAGACTGCGAGTGCTAAATCCCCATTTATCACTGTGTTCTAGGTTGGCGACGTAAACTTTATTCAAGGAAATCCTGTCGTTGTCTTTGACGCCCCAGCATCTAATGCGGGCATCAAAGGCGTTGCTGTCAGTCGTGTGGATAATCCAATACGCTGCGCCGTTCTTTGTCTTCTTTACTTTTACTTCCCTCGGAATGAACCAGACCAGTTGAAGGTCGGGGTCATACTCGCTGATAGGTGGGCAGCCTCGTCCCATTAGATTGTCCTGAATCTCTTGTGGCATAATCTCGTGGATCGGAAAGATGCCAGTGAGAGAGGCGAAGTGTTCCAGCTTCTCTTCATCCGTGAAGTCTCCTTCGGGAGCGTAGAGTTCAATGTTGTCCTCAAGGTTTTTCTCCTTGCGTGGCCGGTCAACTGCTACCGCTGACCAAAAGTGTCTGAGTCCTGTGAACCTGTCATCCATCAACTCGTCAAGAGCTTTACTCCTGACCAGCACATCCAAGGCTTTCTTGTTGAGTTTGGAGTAGGTAATGTTCTCATGGAAAAGGAACTCCTCAATCGTATTGAAGGGTCGGTTGTTGATAATCTGGTCTAGGGCGCTGTCGCCCAGACCTTTGATGCCGGCAAGCGGTTGAATTAATGTTTTGCCGTCGTCTCCAATTTCCCAGACTCGTCCTGATCTATTAATGCTGGGTGGCTCTATCTCAAACCCAAAGGCTTTGGCGGTGTTGATAGCGCCAGCCTTCTTGTCCTCTGGTTCCTTGTCCAAGAACGCAGCCATCCACTCAACGGGATAATAATAACTAAGCCACGCACACTGGAATGACACCGCTCCGTAAGATACAGCGTGTGACAAGTTGAAGCCATATCCGGAGAAGTATTCCATGTTGGCCCACTGTTTATCGGCCACCTGTTGGGATAGCCCATGCTCGGCACAACCTGCTACGAACTTTTTATAAATCTTGTCTCTTACTTTATCTTTTCCTGTCCCCTTTTTCGTCAGAACTTTACGGAGGAGGTTGCCCTCGTCCAGAGAAATATCCTTGCCGAGCTTGTGAGCTAGCATCGCCAACTGTTCTTGGAAGACCAGTAGTCCGTGAGTCTCGCCCAAAACTTCTTTAATGATTGGGTGGTCGTAATAAACTTGGCTCGGGTTGGTCTTGTTGGCAACATAGAGACTATGCGCCTTAGCGGATAAAGGTCCCGGTCTGAAGATAGCTGTGACCGCTGCGAAGTCTAGTAACGATGTGGGCTCTGCTTCTTGGCAGAACCGTTGTGCTCCGCCGTTGGTCATCTGGAAGATGCCAGCCCACTTGCCTTTGTGAAAAACCTCTCGCCAGACTTCTTGGTTGTCAAAATCAATTGCGTCGGGATGGAGATGAGCATTATAATAATCTCTGACCTGTTCAAATGTCGGCTCTTCAATCCCTTCGTGTCGTTTTAATATATGTCGGATGGCTCCCGAAATCATACGGAGAGTTGATAGTCCGAGCAGGTCGAATTTAATGAAGCCGAGTGGCTCAAGGTGGCGAACGTTCTGGCCTTCACTCCACGGGGTCTGGATGACTCCGCCGGAATTGATGAGCGGCATATGTTTGTCAAGGTCCTCTGCTACAACCACGCCGCCAGCGTGTCGTGATATGCTCCGCATATTGCCGAACAGATTATCAACGTGAGTCTCAATATGAGGATACTTTTGGAAGAAGTCTTGGAGGGTTTCACTGTATTCTTTTACCTCCGTAAATGTTGGGGTATAGACGCCAGCGATTTGACCGTGCGCTTTCTTGGCTAGAGGTGTGGCTTCGCTCATCATAACACCAGTGACCTTGTTGACTTCCATAAACGGAATGTCATAGAACTTGCCAATGTCTTTGATGAGAGAGCGGAGTTGAAGCGTATTGAAGTTGCTGATGGGGACGACCGTTGTCTTTCCCCAGTCTTCTGCTAGTTGCTCCTTCAAAGCCATTGGCTCCTCAACATCAAAGTCAATGTCCGGGTAGCCTTTGCCGCCCTTGGTTAAGAACCTCTCAAACTGTAGGTCGTATTTGATGGGGTCAATCTGAGTAATGTCTAGAACATATGACAGGAGGGAGCCAGCGGCTGAACCTCGTCCAAGTCCTACCAACATTTCCTCCTGGGCTTTATCACTGATAGCTTTCATCGTCAGAAAATACTGGGCGAACCCTCGGTCCTTGATGATTCCTAGTTCATATTTAAGACGCTCCACATACTCGGGGTCTGTGATATTCTTTTCTTTCATTCCCGCCAAGGCGTCTTGGGTCAGAGCTTGGATGGCTGTCTTGCCTTTGGGCACCACGAATTCTGGGAGGCGTACTTCACTGCCCGGAAGGAAATCTTCACAGCGATCAAAAGCGATGTGATGGGTGCGTTCAATGCTGTCACGGATGGCGGTATCATCATAACTGATACGGTGCTTGGCTGAATATCGTTTGTAACTCTCCCACATCTGGTCCCCATTTTTGGGATAGAGTTCGTAGCCGACTTCATCAACCGTCTCGGGAAGACCGTTGTCGCCGTCAGCCCACGCTGGAACTTTGCCGCCCCAGCCGATGCGCTTATACATCTCTCGGTCTTTCCAAAGTTCTGGTCGGGGGTAGTGACTGTCGGCAGTGCTGATAATCTCTACGCCCATTTCCATACAGGCTTGGATAATATAATTGTTGCCTTCGTGCTGTTCCTTGATATCGTTCCATTGAACCTCTCCGTAGAAGCGGTCGCCAAAGATTTCTTTGAACTGGGCGATTGTGTCCCGCATCGCTGAAAGAACGTGGTCTGGGCTCTTGTCTCTGTTCTTCCAGAAGTCTGCGAACAAAGGACCAGACATACAGGCGCTGCTGATGATGAGCCCCTCATTGTATTTGTCCAGCATCTCAAAATCCATACGAGGATAACGATAAAAGTTTTCAGGTTGGTAGCTGTTGGATACCAACTGGAAAAGATTGTTGAGACCTGTCTGGTTCTGCGCAACCATCACAAGGTGGTTGCGGCTATTGAGAGGATTAAATTTCTTTTGTCGGTCCTCATCTTCAATGACCATTCCATACTCTTCTTTTTTTTGTTTCTTCTTGGAGTTGGCCTTGTGTTCTTCATACATTGTGCGCCACTTACGATGGGACTTGATGAAGTAGGATTCACATCCGTAGATGGCTCGGAAGTCTTTGCCGTCTGCCTTCATTTGCTTCAAGTGTTCCACCTGAAATGACAAGCCGTTCATGTGACCGTGGTCGGTGAGAGCGTGGGCATTCATCCCGTTCTCGTAGGCGAAATCCATATGTTCGCCTGGCATCCCCAATCCGTCAAAGGGGGAGAGCCCAGAGTGTGCATGAAGACCCACAAATGGGATCTTGCTTACAATCCGTTCAGACATTAGCAACCTTTCTGTTTAGTATGCTTCTAGTATACATCAAAATAAGAAAATTTCAAGTAAAAAATGAGCGGGGTACCCCCTCCCCGCTCGCCACCCGCCGTAACAGGGAACACCAATTACCTCTAAATAGTAATCCGCGTCACGCTTCGGCGGTGCTTTCTTCATCAAGGGGGCTCCCGTATACATCCTTGTGCCCGTCCTGGTAAGTAATGATGGTTCGATTAGCTGGGTGTGGTTCAATGTGAACCTTCACAAAATCGCTCATACTATCAAAGATGGCAATACCTCCACGGGGCGGTGGGTACAGCCAATGAACAACACACTGTCCAGTCGCCATGACGACGCCTTCAATAACGACGCCGTCGCCGGAGACTCCGGTCTCATCATGCTGGCGGAATACTGTAAAACTGGTAATCCCTCGTGGTGCCAGCTTTGAAGGTGGCTTGGGGATTAAGTCGTCAGCAACCTCTTCAGCCGTTTTCTGTTCTTCGCTCATTTTGATATTCTCCGTAAGCATTCAAAACATTCTCTAACCACTGGGTGCTTACTGGCGTAAGCCAGTCTACCCGAATCTCTTCAGGCTCCCGATAGGAGGATCTCATTTTTTTATCCCAGGCAATCTTGGCAATATGAATGTCGTCTTCCAGCCAGTTAACTTTGCAATAAGCCCAGCCGTGGTCGCCGATTCGTTTGGAACGCACGACGCCTAGGCGCAAAAGTTTGTGGTGCATGTTCATTACAAATGTTCCCACATGAATTCCGTAGGGTTCGTCTTTTAATCTCATTGTTCTACCTTTCTTTACTCGCCCTCTAATTGGGCTTGTTCGTCTTCGCCGACTCTGGTGGCTTCATAGGGAATGAAAAGAGATACCACATCAAAGCCGGACAACGAATAAAAAATGCCGTCATAACTTTCTCGGATATGCTCTAGCATATCGTTCCATTCCATTCCTTTGCGCAATCCATAGACACGATGGCGGTGCATCTCCTTGTGACCCTCGGGGTCGTTGCGAAAATCATAGATGCGATTAGCGAGAATCGTTGCTTGGTAAAGATACCGTCCTGACGACACTTGTCTTTCCTTCTGTTCCAAATCTACATACCAAAATGTTCTGGGCACCGTACTTGTTTCATACTCTCTCATAGAAAACGAACTTCTTTTAGCTTTGTCGGCAAAATATTTGGGGTCTACTATAATCTCTTCTTGGTTTGTGGGGGCATAATGGTATAGGGTGAGGGTACCCCCTCTGTCGTAGCGATTCATCTGGGCCTCACTGAGGAACTCTTTAAAATCTTTAATAAGTTTTTTCATAAATTCTTTTTTAGTTCCCGAAGTTTGAGACGCAGGATTTGGCGATGGTGCCAGCGGGACTTGGGTGTCCTGTTGGTATCCAGAGAGTATCCAATTCTGTTATTGATTTCCTTTATCAAAGTTTTATTAGTCTTTCGCTGTTGCGCTGTTAAACTGGGAAGGTCGTAATCATATTCATGACCTTCTTCCATTTCATATTGGTCGTCAAAGAAGGGAATATAAAATTTACGAGCGGCTGACTGCCGTTCTTGAGAGAAGAAATCTTCGCGCGACTGAACTTCTTCGTCGAACAAGACTGCATCTCTCTTCTGCATCGTCTGGTCGCCCTCGATGTATTCAAAAACAAACCGGTTTTCCTCCGTCTTCTCCCCCCAAATGACTGACTCTTGGTTAAAATATTTGCCAGCCTCAACCATATCTTCACGGCTGATATTGGGTATCATCATAGAACGCTCCTTGCTACCGAACTTTCCACGAATGCGGATAGGTCCATAGCCCCTCTCTCGAAACCAAGCCATCAATTCTTTGTTAAGTTCTCGGTTTTCTTTGGAGGATAATTTTTGAGCCATTGGGTTTTCGCCGGTCATAAAGCCGACCGTATCTACCGAGGCTACTTTACCCTGTAGGATATTCTTGATCCGGTTAAACCCAGATTCATTCAAGAACTTTTTCCACTCTGTCAATAAACTTTTCACTTATTTACTCCACGCAAATGAGGTGATTTTCTCCGATAAAAATATATTCATGGCCCTCGACCTTAACCGTCTCCATCCCAAACGCATGAAACACGATCTTTTTATCCGTAAGGTCGGAGGAGCAATCATCAGCACAAGCGATAACCCTAGCGGTTAGAAACTCGGCTGCCTGTTCTTCAACCGGAACGAAAAAAACCCCCTCCTTTTTTTTCTCTTTTATTACCTCAATAAGTAGTCTGCGGTTTAGCGGTTTCATCATAGCTCCGTTCGATACTCTGATATCATCATATTATATGTTGACGTTTTTGTCAAGTAATTTCACACTCACCGCCGGCACACGCTGCCTCCCCCTTAAGGTCGGTGTTATCATCTTCTTCCACAATCGTCGTAAGATCAACGGTGGCAAGCTTTTTCATCATCACGGTATATTTTTCCTCTGAACAATCTTCAAAGGGGGGTTGGCAATAAGTTCCTCCGTTATGGGGAAGGACACTCAGTCCGTTATAATGATTGCGATTGTCCCACATCCATTCCCCAGCATCGATCCACTCGTTCTCATGCAGGGAGATGGTGGCAGAGACGTTGTGTCCGTTTTGACCTGAGCGTTTGCCTGGGCTAACCCATTCTTGTGTTATTTTCTTTACTCGTCGCAAAAGTTGGAAGGCAGATTCCGTGCGGAGGATGGCCCCTTCGGGAGCCTTCTGGGGCACCGAGATGACGGCTGTATCGTGGGGGCGGAAGAACTCGTCTTCCACCAACTCCGGGTGGTGAATTGCTAGGTGCCAATAAATTGGCTCATTTTTGCCAACCCTAATGCGGCGAATATAATAATCATTGTGCCAAGCATGAATGCCGCTAGAGGTTCCCAGGGTCAAACTAGTGGTTCCTGCGGGCTTTACGCAGGTTGTGCGGGCAGCGTGATTGATACTTATAAGATCAGCAACTCGGGCATTTTCTGCCTTGACTGCTCGGGCCGCTGCCGTCAAATCTATGTCGTCTTGGAGAACTCTTCCTGATGCAATGCCTGTCATTGACACACCGATGAGAGCATCCTTTTCGGTGTTGCGCTGCCAGATGTTGCGAAGGTAATGAAAGTCGGTGTATCCCGCTTGAAGAGTGCCGATAAAAGCGGCGGCCTTCATCCGCTGTTCTAGGTCACGCTGGTCGATGATGTTGCTGACGTTAACTTCAGTGAGGTTGCAGAACTGGAAGGGGCGTAAACCAATCTCACAACAAGGGTTGGTTCCCCAATCCTTGTCATTAGAGAGATAGATTCCCGGTTCGCCAGCGTTGGAGGCTTCAACGCGCTTCCATATATCTAGGAAAAAATCTTTTGTTATCCTGTGCCGCAAGAGAACAGCCGAGTTGTTGGCTCGACCTCGTTGAGAATTAGTCTCCCACCAGTTGCCAGTCTTGCAAGCAATCATCTCGTTGTCGCAGGCAGAGAACAATGATATAAGGGCGGCACGCCGGATGCCTCCTGCCAAAACTGCATCGGCGATGTGACAGATTATGTCATGAACCTCGATGGGAGCTAGCTTATCTCCATCACTCTTTTGGGCTAGAACACCCTCCACTTTTACCAGGCACTCGCGCAAGGGCTGCGATCCAGGGGCTTTGCCGCCCGACGTTACCAGGCGAGCGCCTTTAGGGCGAATATCACTAAAATCAAATCGTAGTTTAGAGCCGCCGCGGAAGTAGCTGCGCACAAGATATTTAACAGCGTCGGCCCATCCTTCAATACTATCACTTATTAAATACCTCCGCGTTCTTTCAGGATTAGGTTTTCTAATCTCGGCAAGTTGCTCAACGTGATGTTTCTGAACAGAGTATCCTACACCAGTTCCGCCGAGGAGGAGGAACATGATCTCTCCAAATACTCGCCAGTCATCTACAGGCGCATAAGCACAATTGAATACGCGGTTGGGAGAGATCTCAATGGGTTTCCCTGCAAATTGCATGGAGCGCATAGAGGGGAGCACCTTCTTCTCGTAAACAAATTCATAAGCTTTCTTAATCTCAGCCTTCAAGGGGGGATACTTTTTCATGTGCATCTTCATGTTACGACTCACTAACTCATCCCAAGTTTCCCGGCGGTTCTTCTTGGGAAGATACCGCGCATACTTCATGTATACCGTAATGTCGGATAGTATCTGGGTTGATAGGTCTTGGTCGTTCATGGTGCTTCTTTCTCCTGTTCTAAGTTTTGTTTCAAATCTCGCAACCCTTGTTTAAAACTTTTTTGTTGGTCATTTTCTTTTTTTTTATCTTCGGAGGTGGTCTTCCTCTCCTGTTTGAACTGTTTATATTTTTTGCGCAGATGCGCGTCTTGTTCTTGTTTGGTCTTCATCACCACGGCGTCAATCGTGGAGTGCTCGTCGGGGGCTAATACTTTAAGGTGAACCTTTGAGGTGTCAAACTCCATAGGGTAGACGATGCCGTCAATGCCGTTCCGGTTCTTGGCTACAAACATGCGACCCTTGTTCTCGGTCTTGTCCTCAATCGTGCGGGAAATAGTACAGATAAAATCAGCGACGAAGCACTTATTGAAGGCTTCACTGATAGCTTCCATCGTAATGACTTCGGCGTTTAGTCCGCTTCGGTTGGTTTGGGATGCTGTCCATACTGGGATATCCCAGACTTGTCCGATGGCTCGGAGTTCTTCATAAATGTTTCCGAGGCTGTGGCGTAATTCCTGTGTCTTGAAGCCCGTGGCAGTAGGGCGAAGTAGGTCAGCATAATCTACAATAACCATGTCAACATCTACACCTTTCTGCTTCAGCTTCTCAAGGTGCCCGGTGATGGTTCTTGTGGAGGCTGACTTCGTGGGATACTCTTTGATAATTAGTTGCCCCGGAATATGTTTAACAACTTCTATAATGGAATCTTTCATGCTCATTAAATCTTTGAGTTGCACGCCGGTCAGGCACGAGTCGTAGCGTTGCCCGACAACGGTGTCGGCTAACTCCAAAGTGTAATGAACAACTGTCTTCCCCTTGACGACGGCCATAGCTCCAAGGTGAACAAGAGCCATTGACTTACCCGCTCCCGTGGGAGCAACAACAACGCCAAGCTCTCGCTTCCCGAGACCACCCTTGGTGATGCTGTCAATCTCGTCCCAGTGAGTAGGGATCGGATTACGCATCTTCATTTCAAAGCGGTCTTCCACATCTTTGTGGTAGTCGTGCCCCTGGTCGTTATCGGACCCAAGGTTCATCGCTTCGTTGATAACTTTTTGTATCTCATCAAAGCTCTGGGAATGGAGAAGATCTACTGACTTTAGGATTGCTTCCTTGAGTTTCTGCTTCTTGCAAAAGTCGAGGGATTTTTCTTTAATATATTCGGCGTCGTCGTCGCCTATGGCGTTGCTCTTGATTCGCGCGAGAAAATCAATGACCTGCTTGATAACGCTATCGGAGTAATCTTCGGTCTGAGTGCGAACCACGGAAACCATGGCCTCGTAGGTAGGGTGGGGATAACTTTGCTTGTGCTGGAAAAAAAGATCGACAAATACCTGAAGGTATTTCAGTTCTAAATAACTGATATCTAGAACTTCTTCCATCTGAGCGGCAAACGTGCGGTCAAAAAGAATTGTCTTCACTAGTTTTTCTTGAAAGGCTTTTCCAAACTTACTAAATGTATCGTAGTGTTGTTCAACCATCAATAACCCTAGTTCCTACTATAACCCAACTGGTGAAAATGTGAAGGCCGACCCTCATTTATTTTGCATGAGAGCCGAGCATGACCATTAGCTCGTCAATATTTAAAGTACCAATACCATCTTTGAGGAGCATTTTCCTAATTTGAGTGCGATTCAATTTGACCCCGTCATTCTGAATAGCGTATTTGAGTTTGCGCGTTCCTTGCAATGATATGGTGCTCGTATATAGTTGCATGATTTCGTAATTTAAGGCAATAATTTCTTCGCTTTCCAGAACTTTTTGAAATGCCTTGACTTTATTTTTGTTCTTTTTTGCGTGGGTCAAAATGTCTGCTAAACCATAGTCTTGGTTTTCCGAAAGGAAAGAAAATCTTTTGGCAACTGTGGCTAGACCCAGACCTTTTACTCCATCCAAGTTATCTGACTTGTCCCCGACGATGGCTCGTGCCCATGCAAAGTTGCGAGGATGAATGTGGTATTGCTCTATCACCTTGTTCTTGTTCAGAACTTCCTCGTTCTTGCCGGGTCGGATAAGAACTGTCTTGTCGTCGCACAACTGAATAAAATCTTTATCAGAGGAGATGATTAATTTTTGCCAGGTTGCATATTGATTGCAGTGACAAAGCCACGCAATCACATCGTCGGCTTCCACATTTTCCACAGCAAGTTGAAGGACTGGGAGGTTTTCTAAATACTCTGTTAGTCTGATGACCTGCTCGTATTTATTTTCCCGCTCTTCTTCGGGGGTGGAAAACTCATACTCTCGGTTGAGCTTGGGGGCTTTGCGTCCCACCTTATAGTTTTTATTTTTTTCCCTGCGAGACTGGGAGCCGCCGGGACCTTCCCACGCTACAACAACTCGGTCAGGCTTGGCCCGCCGTACCTCTTTTTGAAGGGACCGCAAGAAGCCAGTCAACCCTCCGATGGGGTTGCCGTTGGCATCCAGTTGAGGGGACATAACATAGTTGCGGATGAACATATTTTGTCCATCGATGATAAGCAATCTTTTCATGGGGCTCCAAAGAAGTTTCTACTTCTTTCCTATTCTACACTCATCTTCTAAAATGTCAAGAACTCTTTTCTTAAAGTTCTCGTCTTCCAAAAGTTTCGGAAAGTCCTTACTTTGGAATTTTTTATCTTTGCCGTCAATATTGATTGTATACCACGCACCGCTGCGAACACAGCCGGGAGTCCCGCTGATAGCGGTGAGCCACGAGCCTGAGTCGTCAATGCCAACTCGGTCGTTGGCCAAATCAAATAACACATCAAACTCACAACTGCGAGGTGATGGTCCGAAGCGAGACTTCATGGTCTTCGCACTCGTGTGGAACCCAATGATCTGTTTCTTTGCGTTCCGGATTTCTCCGTTGGCTTTGCTCTTGTGCTGGGTCAGCCAGATGCGAGCAGAGGCGTGGTAGGGCAGAGCCTTCCCGCCGGGCTCAACTCGGTTGTCGCCAAACATCACGCCGATGTTGGTTTTCAACTGGTTGGTAAAGACCAGAGCAATCTGCTCCCTGCCAAGAGTCTCCGTCACTTTTCGCATGCCTTTGGCTAGAGCCTTGGCTGTCAAGCCGATACGACTGTTGGGGTCGTAGTCTCCTTCAATCTCGGCTCTGACTGGTGTGCCAGCAACGCTATCCCAAACAATACAAACAAGTTTGTTGGGAGCCTTTTCCCTGATGAGTCCAATGAGACGCTCGATGTTCTCAAAGACCTCCTCAATCGTGCCGGGCTGAACATACATAAAATTGTTCTTTGTGTCAAGCCCTAGTTGTTCCATAAAATCCGGAGAGGCTGCGTTTTCTGTATCAATATATACAGCGAGCCCTCCCATCTTCTGGCAGTTAGCTAGGATCTGAGTCACGACAAGGCTCTTGCCGCTGGCAGATTCACCAGCAATTGTTGTGAGTTTGCCTACTGGGATTCCGCCGTTTCGTTTGTTGGATATAATATAATCCAAGAGCGTTGATCCGGTAGGAATCCAAGTCTTTACGTCTGTGGGGTTGTCCCCGTGCAGATCGTAAGCAACATTCTCTTTAGCTGCCTTGTTTAATTCGCTGCGCAAATCATTTACAAGGGAGTTTGTAGCTCCTCTAGCCATTTTATCTCCATAAGGAGAGGCACCTATAACCCCGTGCCTCCCTGCGGGTTTGGCGGTCAACTACGCCAAAAGTTCGTCGAAGGCAGACTCAATGTCAGACACACCTTCCATGCTGGTGCTCGGCTTGGTCGTGGTGGTAGTGTTTTCATTGTAGCGAGTGGTTTCCGATCCGGTTGTAGCGGGCTCATTGTTGAGAGTTTCCTGCAAAACCTTTTCGCACTCTTCAAAAGAAACACGCACAAAAGCCTCGGTCGTGTCGGGAACGGTAGCAAGAAGCTTCTCGCGATCATCCTCGGTGGCGGCGAGCGGTGAAGTTTTGCGCATTGGTCGAATGTCAGTAGTGGGGAAAGATTGCCCCGACTTCTTTCCGTATTCGACGCGAATGTCAGTTCCTTCAACGGCATCAGTAATGTCGCCATACTCAGGATCAAGAACAACATTAAGAAGGTTCTCGTAGGTGGTGCGTGAAAAGCCCCACCAGCGAATCCCTTTGTCTTCTTCACCGCGAACGAGAACGGGAGCGAAGACACGCATCTTAGGCCAAAAGCGTTTGGCGATCTGCTTATCTTCCTCGTTGCCGCTGTTCCAAAGTTTGGTTCCAAACTCCGAAATGGGATCCGTCTCGCCAAAAGTGCGAGGGCTCAAAAGGCTCGTTTTGCCTTCGGAGCCAATTCCGTAATGGAAGTAACATTCCTTGAATGGGTCGCCGTTGGCTGGGCAAACAAGTCGAATGACCTGCGTGCCATCTTCCGGCTTCCAAAAAATGTCTGAGGAGTCGCCCCCTCGCGTCGTAAGAGCGGAATGTTTTTGCCGCATCTTGTCTAAATCAATACCCATGTATTTCTCCTTTACTGGTTAGTTGACCGTGCATATACTATAACACACCCTCCTAGGGTTTATAGTAATTCTGAATCTTTTTTGTTTCCTAAGAAAAAGGAGGGGCTTAGGCCCCTCCTTCTGGCTGTGCTACAAAACCGGTATCAGTTGATATCAATAATGACCGGCTGGAGTTGTTCCTTCCGGGGAATAGTAACCGACAAGAGACCGTTGTGAAAGTCAGCAGAACAAGCCGTCAGGTCAAGGTTGCTGTCATAGTTCACAAAAGTCTTTTGAAAACTGCGCCGGGCAATGCGGCGGCTCGTGTCGCCTTCGGTAGTTGCCTCTGCTTTCACAGTAAGGCTGCTCTTCTCGGGCTGAATCTCAATGGTGAGATCCTCTTTGCTGAAACCTGCGAGGGCAAACTCAAGGGTTGTGCTCCCGTCTTCGTTGGAGAAAATATCGGCAACAGGATAACCCTGTGTTGACTTTCTCGCTAGTGATGGGAAGTCTCCGAACAGTTCATCAAAGATGCTCCGCCCAAGTAGACTAGGTGTATGGTATTTTACTAAATTGCTCATGTTGTTTCCTCCTTTATAAGCAAGGTTGTTTGTGACTCCGTTAGGCAGTCGCTAGATTGTAAGCACCGCACAGCCACTTACTATCTGTCTATAACTATACTATAGATTTCTTATTTGTCAAGTTTTTATCTTATCCCACACGAGTATCCCCCAATAAAGGGGGGTGTAAAGAACCGCTACAATGACGGTAAGAAGTTTGTAAAGAAGGTTCATGCTATGCCTTTCTGGGGGAACCGGTGACGATTATTCTGTCGGCTCTGTCGGGGGAGGGTCTTCTATTTTAAATATCTTAGCCACTCTGATGGGCTGCACTTTTAACTCGCGGTTCATCGAAAGTAGGATCGTCTCTCTGTAGTTCTCCCAATTGAGCTTGAGGTCTCTTCCGGTTTTTCCCCCGTGCTCGCTGGCAATGGCCAGATTGAGGGCGTTGATGGTGTAAAGAGTGTTGGTCTGCTTTTTGCGATGAACTCGCATTGTAAAAAGGCGCGGGTTGAATTTTTTACCCTTTTCAGGAATGGCGTTATAGGTGAGGATCTTCTTCGTGCTGTCTTCCTTGTCTTCAAACAAGAAGATAAATTTATTGGTGAGGTTTAAGGTATCTGCAATAGCTTGCACTTCCTCCATAATTTGCTCTTCCGACTCGGTAGTTATAAAAGACGCCAAAAGAAATCCCTTTTGGCCGGATGTTGGTTTGCGGGTCATTGATGTGTGCTCTCCCTAGCTAGACGCCCGCTGGGGGACCCCCAGGGGATAAAACGGCTTTCCACCGAAAGCTCTCTTTATATAGATCTTCGGCTTATAAAAGGCTCCCTATTTAATGAGCACTTGAATATCTTTGGAGAAAAAAGTAAGTAATACCATGGTCGTATCAAAGGTGGTGGAATAAACGGAAAAACTAGTGTTTACTCCTTCCTTGGTGAATTTTTTAGTTTGGGTTTTAATTTCCCGCATAAGACTACTATTTTCTTCAAGCTCGTCATGAGGAATTCCATAATAATGGTGTGCATCTTGCTCCCCCTTGAGCGGAAAAAGATATTTTATGTCGGCGTCGGGCTCTAGCGAGGATATGCCAAAGGTTCCGATGCGTGAAATGTCGGCGGGGGGAACCTTGTTACTGAGAACCGGATCCGTGTGATCATAATAATTAACCATAGCGACGGTGGAAGCTATAAAGTTGTAAATGCTCTTATCGTATTCTTTGATTGACACATCCCCCACTACCTCTTCCACCGTGGCGCGATCGACCAAAAACATTCTTTCAAACATTCCGCTGCGGGTGTATTGCTGGAGAATATTAAATACGATCTTGTCGTCGCGCTTCTGCGTAGTGTTGGCTACCTGCCGATCCGGCGCGATATAAAGAACACTTATGTTAGCGTCTCTTATCTGTTCCAATATAGCCAGAGCCATCCCCGACGCGGGATCTCCGCCGCCCACGATAAAAAGAATTTCATCCCCCTCTTTGACACTTCGGAGATAGGCGCTAATTTCCACAGCATCGACGGCTGATTCATATGCCTCGATATCGACGGCGGGCTCTATATCAAGATTTGCCCGGTCTCCGGTGCAAGGATCTGCAATCTTATAGATGCGATATTCCGGGTAACGCGAAAATTCTTCGGCAACCCCGCACCCTGTTCTACCCAGACCAATAATCTTTTCCATTACGTTGGAAACTCCTTAAGGTTCCCCAAGTCGTTGCCGCTGCTCACATTTATTTTAAACCGCCCGAATTTGGTAGACTCCATCAATTGCTTGATATCCCCCAATAGGGCTTCGTCTTTCTGGGAAAAATCAATCACAATAGCGTCATGAATGATACATGCAATGTGAGAGTGGGAGCCCTGAGAACGTAACAGGTGATCGATTTTGAGTGCCTGCAATAAGGTAAGTTCGGCACACGTTGATTGAACAATATAATTCAGAGCATGATGCTCGTCAACGTTGTCAATCTCCTTGCGATAGGGAGTGTATACTTTTTTACCGTCCCAATATTGATCTAAAACCTGTTCTTTGTTGTAGAACTTTTCTAAATGTTTGGAGTAAAGTCTGGTCTCTGCCGACTTGGATCCATAGAGCCACGCAAAAAAAGCCGTCTTTACTTCTTCTCTCGATTTCTTTTTCCCAAAAATCTCGCGGCGGTGGAATTCATGAACATCGTCGGAAGGCTGCGGCATCCCGAGCATCCCCAGGAGCACGCGCACCTCTGCGCCATTAAAGTCTAGCTCTAGGAAATAATCATTCCTCGGCTCCACCACGCTGCGCAGTCTTTTTTTGAGTGTGAGAATCGGAAAAGAATTTCGGCGGGTAGTAAGTCGCCCCGTCTTAGTTCCGAATTGATTATAGCGAATATAAGGAGGCGCTCCCAACAGGCGGCGAATTGGGCCGTCGCGGGGCTCTCCGCTAATAAAAGCCTTCAGTCGCTGGTCGTTGATTTTGAGCGGGCGGTTGGAAATGTCTTCCAAAAGCTGACACACTTTCAAGAGATACTCGTATCGCTGAGGGCGTTCGTAATGAGTGATCACATAATCAGTGATGATATTCTTCACCTCGCAAAAGTCAGCTAAAAAGCGCGTGGGAATAAGGTCAAAAATACAGTGGCTGTCTATATCCACTTTCCCAATGCCCAACGAACGTCGAAATGCCAGAAGCCGAGCGGCTACCTCATTCCAATCCTCTCTCAGGTATTCGGGGATCACTTCCTCCATCTTCTTGTCTTGTACATATAAGTTGGCATATTCAATCTCGCCGCGGTCGCGGAGGTATTCCGAATATTTCCATGTCTTTGACATGTGCGCCGGAAAGTCGGCGGCGTCGAAATGCAGGGAACCGTTGCAATAAATCCCCACGCATTCCGATTTATCGTCTAGCGTTTGAAATAGCATTTAATACTTTCTTAACGATTATTTATATCACCAATCGTGAGCTTTGTTAAGTTGTTGGTAGTAACGCCTGCAAACGTCTCCTTCTGAAGATACCGCAACGCTTGAAAATACTTGTCGCTGGCATCCCCCGGCGTAAAATAATACACATTCAAGATATCACGAAGCTCTCGCGTCCTTTTCGGCGCGCTTTTCACGATCCCTTTTTCGAGCAGACGCAAATTATAATACGCCTTCAGCGCCCACTTATCGCCGTAAGCGCCGGACTGGGAGTTGAAAATGTTTTCTCCTACCAGAGCCCGCTCCACCACCCGGCTTCCTCCTGCTGGGCATTCGGCATCAGGAAGACGAGGAGTCACGCTGTAGGGATTGCTCGTTACAAACCGATTATGAAAATCGAGGAGATAAAGTTTTAAAATATCCATATCCTTTTGCCAGGTAAGATCGTAGGCTCCCTCAAAAAGAATCGGTACCGCTGCGTTGAAATCCTGTAACAGCCCCGAATAAGCTGGATATCCCCACGCATGGCGAATAACATTTTCCAAGCCTGGAATTGCCGAGAAGCCATATGCGTCAGGAGTGTCCACTCCCGTTAGAATAGGCAGGTCGCAGTGCCCCGCGTCGTCCCGCGAATCTACGAGGTCTTGATTCATGTAAACCCCTATCATATACTCCCACATAGCCGGATTGGAAATATCGGCGACCAATCTCCAAGGAGCATTTTTATCAAACGTAAATCCATATTGGGAAGCTATCCCCGTCACAAGCTTATAGTTATCATCGTAGATGTATTTTTTCAATTTCGGTAAATCAGTGCCATGATCGTCCGTCGAAATTTCGATGGCCAGCCCGGTGTTGAGAGGCGAGCAATATATACTTTCCACAAAACCAGAGAAAGTAAGAGGACCTCCCTTCCGAATAACTCCCTCACAAAAGCTTGTCAGCACCTTCAGATACGAATCCACGTCTGTAAACTGAGTAATGTTCTTTTGAGAGGTCATGTAAATGTCAGCAAACGAAGCATAAACGTCGCTTACCATGTAGTCGTGATATGCATCATAAGCACAGCGCCAACCTTTGGCTGCGCGGGGGTTTGCCCACGGGCTATCTTCAGCTAAAATCCCTGCCTGTCTAAGTTGCCGGATCCGATCAACAAAGTCACCCCAGGCGTCGGCGACAAAGTCAAGCGCAAAGAGGGTGCCCGCCTGAGAGTTTTTTAATTGCTTGAGCGACGATTCCTTCACGACTGCGGGGTATCCGTCGGCGTTTATCCTCCCATAATATTTATCTTCGGCCCAAAAATCTAAATAATTCATAGTTCCCAAAGTAGGGTAAACAAAATCACGGTATTTTTGACGATAATAAAATGTCTCAGCGCACCCTAACGTGTTCGAACCGTAGGTGAGGAGGGGAGTATCGTGCGGCGCTTTTTTAGGCATCGTGTGCTCCCTTACCCGAACAGGTCCCACGGTGCCATTTCAAAAAAGCACGTTAGCCGAGTTTCGTATTTCTCCGGAGTGATGGTGTTTTCGGATTTGACTACCCGATAGTAACCCCCTAACTTTAGTTCTCGCGCTACCATCGTTCCCAATCCCATGTCCGCGTTAATATACACCAATTGCCCATTTTGAAACAAGGTGTTTCCCACCATGGTCAAGGTAACGTCTTGGGGAAGGACCAGGGCTTTACTATAATTTGCGCTGACAATAGTCATCGCCTTCATGTAGGGGATTTTCTTTTCAGAAAAAGACCATGACTTGACGAGTCCGCGATCCGTTCCAAGGAGTAAGTGGTAGATCCCCGCCGCCTCATCCTCCGTGCGATCGCCGTTCCTCCGGGGAGACACGGGCGTCCCAATCAGCCAATATTGGTAGGAGGGAGCGAAAGGATTATTAGGTGGCGATTTCGAAATCGCCCGCAATTCATCTTCCCTATAAACTTTTCCAGGCACAATCTTCCGAGAGGTGCGCGCTACGGTTATATCAAACTTAATGTTTGAGAGACTAGTCTGCCCTGATTGGAGTTTGGCGGCGAGCACAGGCTCTACCAAATCCCTCAAGAGTCCGCGCGTAAATTCTCTAAAGCCGATGTGTGTTCGTTCTGCTTGAACGATGGTCTGTAGGAACCACTGTCCAAAATATTCGATCGAAATGGGAATGTCTGCGAGAGAAAAATTCTCAGCGGTGGTGGCTGGAACGCCGAGTTGGCCGGGGGTGATGCTGCCGAGCACTACTCCATAATCTTTGCGGGAAACGCCCGCTTCAAAAGCGGCGTCGATAATATCCCCAAGGCGCATATAATAGAGGTTAACGCGGTTAAGACTTCCCACACTCCAAACAACATCCGAGTATGCGTCAATCACGACCTCCGGATCTAAGAAGCCCACTTGGGTGGACGATGGCTTTTTCTCCTCCTTATCCTTGGTTTCCGTCGCAGCGGTCTGGAATCTTTTTACCGCATTCATCATCTGCCTTGCCGTTCGTTCAGCAGCCCCAGTTGGTGCGTATGGAATAAAACGAAATTGCTGCTGCGGGTGACCGTCTAGCCTGATTGTGCCCTGCTTTGAGGTTGCCGCCCTGAACGGACTAATCCGTTCGAGACCAGCCACAAATAGTCTCTTTTTGGCAAAAAGGCGCGTCAGAAACCCCGCATACTTAGTTTTGCGGGTAGCGGATTCAACGTATTCACGAAGTAGCTGTAGGGTTTGACCCTGCTTTATGTAGCCTTCTATCTTTCGCTTGTTCTCGTCGTAACTCGGCTCCCCGGCAACTACAGGACGTTTTTTGTTCAGCATGGCCGCCACTTGTCTAATCTTCTGGTTCGTCGTTATTTCATACTCGATGCCCTCTAGGCTGAGGGGCACCACGGGTTCGTCTATAGATTGGTAGCCCAGGACAGTTCCCATATTCTGCTCCTTTGTAAGGCGCAGGATATTGCCTGATTTTTGTATCGCCTTATATACATATCCGTTGAGCATGACCCTGCCGCTTTCCGCGAGGGATCGTGGCGGCGTTGAGTCAGAATCCGATTTGGTTGCCCCCAGAAAGAGAGGAACATCAACGGGTTTCTTCTGTAGGGCTTTGGCAGCGGCACCCACACTCAGCACGTCAGATCTTTTTGTGTCGGCTAAAAGGTGCCCTATGCTTCCCCCAAAACTAAGCTTAAGGTCTACTTGCCCCTCTTGGCGAAAATCTAGTTTGTAGGTAAAAAGATTTAACGTAATGAGGCGTTGTGTTGCCTCTAGGGCGCTAAGGAAATCATCATCTACTCCTGTGGGGAAGTGTGTTCCTTCGGGTCGTGCCCAGCCCACCAACACCTTGATTGACGTGAAGGCAAGATTTTTATCTTTTATTTCTGCTTCCCCGGTCTCCTCTAAATTACCCCGCGTTGCCATCATCAGTTTGCGCATCCCTATTTCCCGCTGGAGGTTCTGCATCGTCTGACTGACTGATAGGTCGGGTTTTCCCGGCACCTTTCCGGCGAGCCGAGCGTCGGTGGGCGTGGGCTTTTTCCCGCTCGTAAACAAAAAGGCGAGGTATTTATCATTTATCATGTCGGCAGCCGAACCAAAATGAATCGTCAGTTCAGCCTTAAGAACATTTTCCCCGGAGCTTTTATTATCATATACCCAATTAAAATCTTTAATACCCACATCTGTGCCCTCGGTAGCGCGACTCTTGAGTATGTCTTTTGCCGCGCTGTCGCCTACTGCGCCAGCGCGCGCTTTAGATAGAGCAATCACTTGAGACCCCAGCGTGTGATCCGGAAACACGATCTCTTCTGTAACCTCACGCTTGTGAGGATCGACCATGGTCGGATCGGTGGTGACATAAAAAAATCGAAGTTTTGGGATTAGGAGCCCTAGTGCCGCGGGAGTTGCATGAACAAAGCCGCTAGAAGCTCCGGCGGTGGGGCTGGTCAGCAAGTTTGTAAATGCCGAGGGATCTCCAATATAAGAACTGACTGCCTTGAGCGGGTTTTTTTCTTTAGCCACCCCGTTAAACGCAACCAAAGCCCCCATGTTTTCAAGTAAAAGGCGTTGGGCGTCTTTAATTTTGAGGGCTACCTCCTCCGAGGCGCTCGGCGTTGGGGGTTTTTCGGGCTCGACTTTGTCGTTTTTCTCCGCCCATGCTTTTCTGGCAGGGTTGAGCTTTTCGTTCATAGCCTTCTGGCCTTGGGCGACTTCCTCCCGAGTTTCAGTCTTACCACTATTAATGTTATAAGTGGTACCCGCTTGCATCATTTCAAGATTTTTCTTATGGAAGTCTTTCAGTGACTGTCTATACTTTTTCCACTCGTCGGGACTATACACGCAGTACCACTCGCCGTTGATCTGGGTGCAGTCATGTCGCTTGTCAAGCTTAAAAGAATTAGAGAAAAAAAGCTTACCTTTCCTTCGATAGTTGGGTGGGGGTGTCTCGCTACCAGGCTTCCACACCGGCTTCCCCGGCTTGATCGCATCTTGGCGCTTGGGGGTCTCGCGGTTGCGCATGACCCAATTGCCCTCGCCGCTGCGCCCACCCGTTCGCTGGCCACCGAGAAAATACTGGGACTCGAAGGCGCGTAAGCTCCCCGGCAAGCCCAACTCTGTCCAGTTCGACGCCGTTAATATCTTATATAGAGGACCCTGCCACGCCATCTTCTCTACCTTCCCTCAAAAAATTCAAGCACCTCTGCAAGAGGCAGTGGAATATAGACAATGTCGCCGATCTTGAAGTGTGCTTCGGTAGGTTTTTTGTTGAACCACGCGAGAATCCACCACAACTCAGCATAACCATAATACTCGTGGGCTAGATTATAAAGCTTATCCGTTGCACCCCAGCGAATCGGGGTGGAACTAATAGAAGAAATTTGCGCGTTGGTAGGATAGTTCAGGCGAGCGGTCTTATACTGGATAATTTGATTTACATCGCGGTCTCTAAAGAACTGATCGCGATAAGCTCGGTTATCGTTAATGAACATGTCTCTACCGTCGTATCTAGAATATGGCATAGCTTAGGGTCAGTAAACCCCTCCCCCTCCGCGCAGTGCGCTCTTGGGCTTTGCACCCGGTTTCAAGTTAAGTAAGCCGCCCTTAGCGTTGTGCTCTTTGACTAGCTGCGCATTAGTTTTTGATGCCTGCGCTGGCTGTAAGACTGCCGCGTTTGCTTGGGCGGCTGCGGCGGGGCCTTGGCGCTGAGCCATTGGCTTTTCCGGCGCAGGCGTCGCGGTTGATCCATCAGGCTTTTTGGGGATCGGCGCGGCGCTTTTGGGTGGTGGCGGCGTGAGACCTTCCCCCGTCCCCGGCACTCCATAGGGGAAACCTTGTTGTTCTCCTCCCCGCAAATAGTAATCCGACCCCCGTTTTACCCAGCCGAGGGGGTGCTCATGCAATACGGTCATTTCAAAATTAAGGCGAATAGCTTTAGGGTAATATTCCACCCCGTCGCCTTCATCATCATACCCCATTGACCACACAAACATGCCCGCATCCATTTCCGGGTCCATGGTAAAGCCGTTAACATATCCGAGTAAGCCGCCGCCTGTGGCAGAATCTTGAATCAAGTTGCCAAACTTAACCCGCAGTAAGGGTGCCATATTAATATTGGCTCCTGTTCCAGCTTCATAAAGAGGATATAAAAATTGCAGCAGTGTATTAACATTGTTCAGATTATCGACTGCGGCTTCAGCCGACTCCGCCGGAATCATCCATGATACGGAGACCGCGCGTCGTGTTGATTGGAAGGTGGCAATCGGATCCATTCTTCCATATACTTGCTCGGATGACCATTCAGAATTATAGGCATCACTAAAACTGTCGAGAAAAGCTGGGAACTCAACAAACAATCCTGTGGGGAGGTGCTCTATTTCGAGCATCATTTCCTGTCCATGGGCAAGATTTTCGACCCCCGCCAGCCTTAATTGGTTATAGGGAGGGGGCTGTGATGTTACAAGACTCCCCAGCGTGGGGGAGGGGGCTTTAGTTCGGTCAGACGTAACCTGCTTTATTCCTTTTTTTGTGCGGCCGCTTGACATTATCTATTTCCTCCTAGGCAGTTGTCAAATTATATTTAGTATTGATTAGATCCGCAACCACATTACCAAGCTCACGTTCGTTAAGCATCAGCTTGATGTTCCTAGAAGCTGCTTGGGATTTAAGAGCAGATTCAACCGCTTTAGAGACCTCTTTCCCGATCTCTTTTGCCATTGCTCGGGAGTCTTGGGTAGCACCCCCACCCTTACCACCTAGCAACGAAGTTCCTCCCATAATAATGTCGTCTTTGTGGAAGGGAGTAACTTTATTCCCGCGCATAATAAAGTCGCTTTGCGTCTGCTCCCGCGACATGGCAGCAGCGTCGATGGCCATCGATGCTGCGGTGCCGAGTCCCGGCACCATAGAGGCTGCGCCGGAGGCGATTTCCAGCCCTGCGCCGGTAAAATCTCCTTGGAGAAGTTTTTGAAGAGCCATGCCTCCGCCTACGAGCAGGCCAATACCGGGCAGCTTCTTTGATAGTTTCATAGCTCCCCCCAGGATCCCGCTGAATTTTCCAAAGAATCCTTTGCCTTTCTTGAGGGTGCTTCCTAATCCTTTAATTTTTCCCCATAAGCCTCCCATACCCTTTTTCATCCTGCCGGGGCCCTTTTGGGGGCGGGATTTGCGGAGGCCCGGGTCGTTGTCACCCATAACGGGGGGTGCGCCGGCAGTGATCGCTTGGGGTATGGATGCACTTGCGAAAGGATTAGTGCCTGACGCTGTTTTCATCAGCGTCGTGATGTCGCCCATCGTCTTCCACATCTTGCGCATTTGGGAGCCGGCGAGAATGATCCCCCCAACAAATTTTACCAACAAGAGACCCCCGATTACGAGAAGCCAGTTTTTAATTGTTGACCCCCACTTCTCGATTGATGCGGGGTCGAACTTTTTGGCGACGTCGCTGAGGTATTCAAGGAATTTCTCTAGTTTAGGAGCCATCTTCTCGAATAAGTTTTCCATAATCCCTCTGAACTTATCTGTGAGAGAGTTCATCTTCTCCATTCTTTCGTTGATTCCTTTTTGTTCCGCTTTATATTTCGCAAGATCGGCGGGCGACCCGAAGAGGCGCGCGGCGGTGTCTACATCCACCTTCATAATCTCGGCAACTGCTTTTTTCTCCCACCGGTTCATGTCTTTAAAGTTTTTGCCACGCATCTTAAACTCAGCGCGCAACATATCAATTCTATCTGCTTCGCTAGCCTTCATCAGTTCGATAGAATTAAGGCGTAGCCCTAACTGAGCATTGAGTTTTCCTGTTAGGTCGGCAGCACCTTCAAAGGTGTCCATTTGCTCGCCGATATCAAACATCTGCTTAACGCTCACTCCCAGGGAGCGTGCCTGGCGAGATAATTTTCTAAATTCTATGGTCCCTCTCCGACCAAATTTGGCTAGCTGGGGTGCCATCGTGGCAAAATCTTTCACAATCTGTCCGGTGGGAAGACCTACCGACTGCGCTAGGGTGTCAAATTCCAGAGTGGTCTTGGCGGCCGCCGTTGCACTCATGTTCATCCCGCGACTCAAATAGTCAATGGATTTACCGACGTCTGCGGCGTCTGCTCCAAGTCCCTGAAGGGTAATAGTCGTATCCACCATTGCCGATTGAGCCGCGTCGCCGGCACCGGCAAAGAGCGTAATGCTGGCGTTGGCACTGGAAATAGCTTTGCCGGTGTCAGCCATAGACTGACCAAAGCGATTGGCGGTCTTGCGCGCCCTCATCAACTGTCCGTCTAATTTAGAGGTGAAGCCTGTGGCTTTCCTCATATCGGCTCTAGTCTGATCTATAGACAGACCGAGCTTGACAAAGGCGCTAGCAAAACCTCCAATGCTGGTTGGGATATCCAACCCGACAAGGCTTCCCATTCCCTTAACAAGACTATCGACACCGCTATTGAGCTTTTGGGTCGCCGCCTCTGCTTTATTGAGTAACTCGCGCTTCGCCTCCAGAACCTTGTTCTGTTCCGCGTAAAGTTCAGTTTGTTTTTTGAGTGGTCCCGCGGCTTTTCTTATCTCTTCACTGAGATTAAATTGAGCCTGAGTTAATTTTTCTATTTCTGCTGCTTGTTCGGCGGTCGGCACCTCAAGTTGCTGAAGAGCCTTAAGGTGTTGTTGTGTTGCCGCATACTGTTTATTAAGCGCAGCCTGTGCTTCTTCTAGGCGCTTTAGTTCTGCTGGTTTGTTCGGATCGTCAGCCATGGGACGTCACCTCACTTAGTTGCGGATGGGCCAGTTGATCCCGGCTTCACGTTCAAACCTCTTAATGGCAACGTCAAGTTTTGATTTTTGGCGATAAGTCATGGGGTCGTCTAGACCATATTTCTTGATATAGTTCATATATCGTTTTTCATTGACCAGGGCATCAGTGAAGCGCTCAACTTCTATCTTGTTCCCTCGAACTCTGACGGGAATACGTCTTCCCTTAAACATCTTAGAGAGCAGGTATTGAATCCAAGCAGCGAAAACATGAAGGATGTTTTCATTAAGTTCGCCCTTGCGAGCAACCCCTAGATCAAACACCATTGTTTTTATTTCGTCTTCCGTTAGCATGACCAACCCCCTGAGTAGTGCAAAGCTCTACTTTCTAAATAGTTTCCACTTAATATTTCTTTGGGTTTAAGGCACTCTAACGAGATCTTCCGCTATTGGCTTTCTCCTGTGCCTCTCCCTCTTTGGTTTTTTCGTCGATAAGACGCTGTAAAAACCAGCGACGAATTAAAATCGGAAGGTTATAAGCCTCGAAAAAGCTCCACCCTCCGTAATATTTTAAGTTAAAAAACTCTTCGTAAACGCCGAGTTTATATTCGTCACTTAGGCCAAAAAAAGTCCACCGTAAGCGGAACCTCCATATCCGCGGAGTATCCACAGTTAGGGCAACTATAATGTTGAGTTAGGTCTACGCCGGGCATCACATCTCCATAGGCGGCGCGCAGGGTTCTCGAATCCCTAGCGGGAAGGTTCTGGATAAATGCTGCGATATTCATCACCGAGTTATCCCCGTTCACCGAAACAATAAATGCGCGAAACTGGTCAGTCAAAGGCGACTCATCCATGTTGCGCCTAGCTTTTCTCTCTGCCTCTTTCTGCATTTTATGTTCATCTTCCCCTGTCAAAAAGCGACATTCTACTGTAGCCTTCGTGAGAGGAAGCGTAATGGTGAAAGTGTTGGTAGAGGTTATCTCGCCCCCCACTTCTTCCAGAGCAGCGTGGGTATCTGTCATCTCTCCATCTTGAAGATCAAAGGTGTGTTCCCCGGTTTCCCCACAACTAGGACACGAGACATTGGTCGCATACTCCGCGCCATATCCCGTAACGCGGGTGGCGACGAGCAACGCATTCTTATCACCAACAAGCAAAGTATTAACGTCAATGCGTTTATCCACTAGCACGTTCTGGAGAAGCCTGTCAATGGCAATTCCTTTTTTGATAAGTGACTGCGAAGTTAAAATGTCTTCGTCCTTAGCAGTCATGTAGCGGATTTCAATCGACTCCTCGCCAGCGAGAGGATGACCCTCCGGATAGAACTGCCCCTTCGAAGGAAGGTTGACAAATTCGGTAGGGATTGACCAGCTAAAAACTGCGGGGGTTTCCGCATCGCCATGGGCGACGGGAGGGGTGCCATCGTCGGGAGCGACTTCTGGCGCGTCAAAACGATTTTGATTTCTATTCACGATTTCTATAACCTTTCACCCCAATAGAGGGGATCATATTCCTTATTGTATCAAAGATTCTTGGAGACGTTAAGGATTAAGCTCTCGGGCCTGGAACGGGCTGAGAGAACGGCTTCGGCAAATGCTTGAGTTCAGCCCAATCATAAGCGATCTCCACCGTTATCTCATTCATATCGTCAGACGTATAATCGAGATTTCCACCATAATCGATGCTCACAAGCCATGGGTTTTTCAAGAACCACTCCTCAACTGGAGTGCCGTTGGCATCAATCTGCCGTAAAATAATACTTCCCACACCGTCTTCGACTGATTTCTTTTTGCTAATGCTGCCACGCACGTTAGACGTGTCGGGGTATTGGTAGCCCGAGCGGCGCAAGGCTTGAAGAAAGGTCATAGCCAAGTCAGGTTCCACAGGATCAACAAGCGTTACCGTAATGTTATCCCAGGTAACTCGCCCTGGGTATTTGAACGTATGGTTGATGAAGCTGTGCTCCACTACATTAATATTAGACTTGGGCTTTGTCGCCGTCTTGACGGTCCAAACCGGGATGTTACCAATATTTAATGTAAAACGATACTGACGCTTTGGATCGGCATTAACGTTTGACCAGAAAAGCTCCGCCATGGTTTATATTCTCCTCGTATTATATAGTTCTATGTGCAACATTTTTTCTAGTCTTCGAACGATGCGCCGCTATTCGTTATGACAAAGTCAATAGCGAAGAATTCAGCAGCCCGAGTGGGCTTCACCAGAAGCTTGGCATAAATAATGTTACGATCAATCAAGTCGGGAGTTGTGGTAGTCTCATCAAGGATAAGCTTGAAATCCTGAATACCAAACTGTGCTTTTACTGAATCCAGAAGTGGGGTTGCCTGCCCCGTAAAGCGTGTCCAAGTATCCCGCGTGTTGGGAGCGAAAAGGAGCCTAGAAGCGATGAAGGAAATCTCACGCTTCAAATACACCATCAAGCGGCGCACGTTGATACGGTCAAGAGCGGATCGTGTCTGCTGCAAAGTCTTTTGCCCGAAGATGACAATGCCTTCTGCGGGGAACTTAGCAATGGGGTTGATACCCGCATCATAAAGACTATCGCGTTCGTCAGAACTTAGGCGACGCGACACATCAAGCACCGGAATGCCCGCTGCCCCTTCGCTAAGACCGCCGCGGGCAAAACCTGCGGGAGCATACCATGGAGCCGCGGTGCGGTCGGTATGAGATAGCGCGCCCAATGCGGCCACCGACGGCGGTGCCCACAAGCTGCGGTTAGAGATAGTATCTTGTATGAGCACCCACGGAGAATAAGTAGCTCCGTAGCTCGTGTTGATATTCCGTGCCTTCAGGGTATCCACCGACTGTTTAATGGTAAACGCATTACGCGCCTGGGCAGTGGCGGAGCTTTCGCTGTCAGCCGTATAGACTTTTTCAATATCTATAATCGCCATGGAGTCGGCTCGGTCTTCCACCATATCCAACAAGTGGTTAGTTACCGCCGGTACTGTCACCCCTGGCATCGTTGCCAGGTTGTATTGCACCTGATCGGCATCGGCAATAAGATTAATTGCGCGTTTGAGAGTGGCTAATTCGTAGCTCGTCTCTTCAGTAGCGCTCGCTCCTACTGCCGTGTTCCGGAAGGGATCTCGTTCAGTCACATCGAAACCATCGACGCCGCCAGCGAGAACCGTGGTAAACTTGTTATAGCCTGCATCCAGCACATTTTTATAGGAAACCCCGTTTACTGACTGCGATTGCGCTGTAAGGCTCGTGCCCCCCACACGGTAATCAACATTATAGATACCGGTGCCGTCTACGACTACGTTATTATTACTCGTGTCAAACGTGCCCGAAAGGTTGTCTAACGAAAACACCCAAGCGATTTGGAGAGGATCTGTGTTGCCATTCGCACCACTCAGAGTAGTGGCAATATCGTGCGATGTGTTTGCCCAATCCGACGGATTGACATTGGCGCAGCGAATGCGGAGAAGATCCGGAATTCCTTCATTGTAAGAGACGTTAGTATCCGTGCGATGCACCCAAGCACCCCAATAGTTATTGGAAGGGCTCTTCGGGCTGCCCCACGAAGCTTTTTGGCGCAGCGGAACCGAAGGATAAATCGTCGATGCCGAAACAGCGAAGCGCGCTGCGGGGAGGATCGCGCCAAGACTCAGAACGTCTTGCCCGACGGTTACATTATTGTTGCCGCCGACGTTACCATAGAGGTTCATCTTGCCGCCGTCAACCATAGTGGAGGTAAGACCCCGGCTGGCGCTAGCGTAAGTCTTTGCGTCTGTGCTTAATCCCAAAGCATTCAAGCCACCGGAGCCGGAGCCCCACGACCAGTCGCGATACTTCAGAGGACCAAACATCCCAAAGGGAAGATAGGTGGCAGTAACACCACCCCGGTCTACGTCTTCATCCATCACCACGCGAATGTATTTGGAGGTGTTGGTGTATTGGCCATACTCTCGATTACGCTTGGTGGTAGTATCATAAACTTCATACTTATCCCCGATCTTTCGGGCAATATAGTTAGGAGAAGCAGGATTAAGATCCAAGTTATCCCATCGCTCGATAATCACCGGAGCATTGTCGAAATCTGTCATTTGGCGCACAAGCAGCGAGAAGGTTCCATAAGTTTGGAAAGCGCCTTCGGCAGCTTTAATATTTGTAATGGAAATCTTCACCGAGTTTTGCACCCATTCTCCTGCGGTGCGCGCTTGCAGACGGAACAGCTTCTGCTGCGCGGTGGCATCATAAGAAGCAAAGTCAGAACTCAAATCCTGTCCGATGAACCAGCCGGTGGTGGAGGTTTGCGCTTGAACAAGCATGTCGTTCTGAACATCCGAGGTGTCTTGTTGGTTGCGCATGGGTAAAACCGCAGCCCAGTAAGAGTTCCCAAGCTGTCCGGTTTGCCCCGAATTTCCTAGCACCCCCACGGAAGTTGAAGATGACATGTTGAGAAATCTCTCAAATGACTCCCCGACCCAGAAATTCTGGCGCGCCGAAGTGGTAGTAATGGTATTGTTAGTTAACGTCGGGTTGGTGGGCATCACCTTTCTGAAGAAGTTAGGTGCTTCCGGATCCAAACTGATAGTATATTTCTTTTGTCCGGTCAGCGCACCATCGGTAACACCTACCAGAGTAAGGCTGCCGGCTGTGGTGCCGGTCTCCGAATGATAAATTTCACAGCAACTCCCTGTGACGGCGTCATCCCAACGCGTTCCTTCGATATAAACACGTCCGCCGCCGTCTTTGATATAGAAAACGGCTGCCAGTGAGCCAGTGGTAGCAGTCGGTCGGCCATCGCCATAAGAAGCCGAAGGCCATACATAAAGCCCCCATGCCCCGCCTTTGCTCGGGTCTGCAAGATCCGTTGTCGTCATGCTGCCGGCTTTCCAGCCCGCTTCTCCCGAAGCAGCGGTCGCGTTAGGGTGTTGAACTCCCAACAATCTCACATAGGTAAGGGGAGATCCATTTCGTAACCACGCTTGAGCAGCGTAAGGTCCGTAAGTAGCAGCAGTTTTATTACCTTGCCGCCACACATCGTCGCCATCGCCGCCAGGAACGGGGTTCCCAAACGTATCAACGAAGTCGGAAAAGGAATCAACTGTAACCGGCATCATGCCGGGCCCTTTGGAAGAGCGACCTATAACGATAGGTCCGATTGCAGTGGGTTCTGCCGGCAATTGAGAGTTGTCAACCTCATCAATAAAAACACCGGGAGAAACAAACTTGAATTTTCTTGTAGCATTGTCCGCCATTTAACTTTCTTCTCCTATGTAGTTCAAAGTCATTTGAAGAGTGCAAAGGGTGGGTTTACACTACTATTAAATAGTGTGATAAACTTCCAAACTCCCTGATAATCCCTTGACCGAAGTCAGGGTCGATATTTATCTTTATGGTCGGCGTCGAAATAGGGTTCATCCCCCAAGACTACCCGTTCTCGTTGAATGATTAATTTAGCTGCCGATTGGCGGCGCACAACATTTGGAGTCTCTTGGTTTTTGTCGGAACCCACCAAATACCCCAACACTTTGAGAGAAATATTAGTTTTAAATATGCGCTCCTGCAATTCTAAGCCGGTTGAATTGTTCTCAAAAGCAAACTCCGGCTCAATAAAAGCTTCATATTTGTTTCCTTCGTATTTGATCGGGAAGACGCTAGGTGCTCCCGTCTGTGCGGCAAAGGGAGCCAAAATCTGATTCATCTGCTGTTGGTATTCACAGATGATCCCTATGCTATAGGATACTTCCACAAAGGTAGGCATCGGAATGGTCAAAGTTTCATATACAATTTCCGTATTGACTCCTGGAAATGTTTGGTAATTGGTATTTGTCTTATAGAAAGATTTTTTAATGGCTGCCGCGTTCGCAAAATTCTTCGTCTTGCTTTGGTTTACTTCGCGCGCAATGGTGACAGCCCCGCCGCGATCATAGTAGTCAAAGTAGGGAGGAACATGCACTCCGTAACGCCCCTTGTTTTCTGGATTCTTAGTAACGGATTCTCGTAAAATCGAAATCAGGGGGTAAGATAAAGTTCTGCCGTTGGGTCGCAGCGTGGGGTCGTTTTTAATCTGATACGCCCGGTCAGGAATAGAGTAGATGACGGGCACCTTGCTAAAGCCCGTGTTGCTATCCGTAAAAATATTCAACTGGTCGTTGATATAGTTGTATAGTGCGTAGTCAATGTCTTCCAGGCGCGAATGGGCTAACGGATATACAGCATCAAGCTGCTGATTAAGGGGTGTATTAACTGGCATTGAACAATCCTCGTCTTGCTTGTTTACAAACCGCTGTAACCTCTAATGATGTGTTATCCGCAAAGGCGCTGTCTTGTCCAAACAAATAGCGTGGCTGGAAAACGTCTACAATTTCAAAATACATCTCGTCATATTGCACAAAATCTCCAAGTCGCACAAACAAGTTTTGATCTTCGGTAAGGCGGCGTCGGTGGAAATGGATCGTTATGTTGTAGACATTATCAAAGCCATATCTTTCCTGCACCCGATCAGAACCATTATATTCCACCAGGGAATACACCCGGATAGGAGGAAGAAAAGTTTTTTTCATTGCCTCCCCATATAAGGTGTGATAGTTGGTGCGCTCAACGTCGATGGGAAAATAGATCACTTCCTCGCCGACAATCTTTTCAATAAGCTCGTCGTTAAGTTGCTTAACAAAGTTACGTTCGGCCTTCCCTACAAAGAGAGGAGGCGGGGGTGAGCTAGGTTGAGTCCATTTGTTAGCCATGGGTTATCCTACATAAATGCCATGTGGAATCTTACCGAGAGTTTCATTAACGCTTGCCTGAAGAGCCTGATCTCCTTCTGCTAATTTGCCGTAAACCATTTCATCCAGAACGGTCTTGAGTTCATCCCGTAAACTAATTTGTTCCTCTTTGGCTTCCGAAATAAGCGCCGGTCCATTGAGGGTTATATCATTACCGGGTATAGGTATAGAGGCTAACTTTGATCTTACTTGCCCCAAAGTTTCTTTACACAGAGATAGCGCAAACCTACGAATCCACTGTTTTCCAATGCTGTTAATATTTGCGTAGGGCACATTGGGGAAAGGTAGCGTATTCATATTGCTTACGCCATCTGCCCCGTATTTGCGATCCCCCGGCTCATCAAACGCATCTTCGGAAACGCGAAATTCTACCCAAAACTTCGATGGCCAATTGCCGTTGGGGACGGGGAAGATGCGCAGCTTATTGTCATTTAGCTTAAAGGAATAATGAGAAGCCCTAACATTCATAGCTTCGTTATAATCCATTGCTTGTAAAATATTTTGCCAGACGGGAACTAATTGGTAGGTGCTGTCATCCGCATACATCCCATAGGTGGAAAGGTTTCCCACGAGACCAACCGCTACCCCGCCAAAAAACCTCCACGAGGCGCGCGGAGTTTTGTAAAATACTTTTTGAATAGTGATGGCACTTTTCCCAATCGAGCCGGTAAAAGCTGCACCACCCGCACCGCCGTCAATGGAGGCACTGTAGATAATGGATTGAAGGTCGTAGTCTTGAACATCTTGTTGGGGGGTAAATGAAGCTGAAAATATTTGTTGGCTTGCTCCCACCGCCGCATGCAGACCTGCTCCTCTTCCGATATGGGTAGCATACCCCAACTGAAAACGCGGGAACTTTAAATTAGGTTTAACATCCATTCCCTTGTCATACGCTACAAAATTTCCATCCTGATCAAAGGATCCTGTGGTATTCCCGAGCAGGTCCGACAGAACATTTTTTGCCTGATGGGTGTTAACCAGATAAGAATATTCGAGACATGCTTCTTCGTAAGCGTTATACACATTGACAGGAGTTATCTCCAAATCCAGAATATTGCCCCCGAGTTTATTATAAACATAAGCAACTTGATCTACTGCTCCACTCAAAAATGATCCCGTGGTGTATATCCCATAGGCCAGAGAGTCAGCAACATCGGTATAAGTGCCCGTGGCAGGCAAAACCAAGGCACTTACGGTGCTAGCAGGTTGTAAATTCGTTGGCATTGATTATCCCTCTTCAAGATGTAGATATTTCTAACCTTAGTAAATAGTTTTGTCCCAAGTACTTGGCACATTAAAACAGAAAACCCCGCCACTAGGACGGGGTTCTCCGATTTTTATTCATAACCTAGTCAGTCAGTCAACAATGACGAGACCGAATATATTATGACTGGGTTCCTGTCAACCCGTCAACAATAACTAGCCCGAACATGTCAGGACGAACCATCTGTTTGGCATAGCGAGTCATCACGCCCTTGCGAGGCACGAAGTCTTCGGTACCAAAGATGGTAGGCGTGACCTGTAGCGGAACATACGGAGCATAAACATAGCCGCTTTCGAGGAAGCTGCTACCTTTGCGCCCAACCAGCACGACGTTACGAATGAAGTAAGGATCCACATGGATTTCCATCTTACGGCTCAATGAGCCAATATTGACGGCACCCCAGCTTCCCTTCTCCTCATCCACAGCGACGTTCGCCTTGAAGCCACTCGTAAACTCCAGAATCGAAGCAACTTCAGGGGAGCAAACAACAAAGTTTGCGCCACCGCGAAGCGTCTTACGATGGATTCGAGCACTCAAGTCATTGATTGTCTCAAGTAACGTCTCATACCATTCACTCACCGTACCGGTGAAGTCAGGATACAAGCTGTTCTGAGTCAGATTCCCAGACTCACGGTCTAGGAACTTACCTGGCGAACGGCTCCACCAAAGTGTTCCAGCCGTAGCGTTCACGACAAGATCCTCAAGGATCTCCTGATCAATCTCAAGAGCGATCTGCTCGGAGAGAATGCTCGTAAGCTCAACTTCAGCGTCGAGGTTATGATAAGCATTCAAATCCTGAGCCAGTTCCGGGGTCCACTTAGCCTTCAGCTTTTTAGTGATCGCCGTAACAGCCACAGAATCAACCTTGATGTTGATTTCTGGAATGCTCGGATTGTTTTCCAATCCCCAGCCACCGACGGTCGATGAACCGGCGATGGCACCAAATGGGTTACCAGCCGCCACAAAGCTATCTTTGATCGGTACGTATACGGTGTGCGACTGCGTCATAGAGTCAGCTAGCTGCGCGACACTCAGCACCCCACCCGGTGATAGGGCGACGAGGTTGATCTGATCGCGCGCCGAACCCGAGAAGGTTGTCAGCGAGCGGGCAAAGAAGCTGCCCGAGCCAACGCCTGCGACGAGAGCACTGCCGTTGGTGCCCAACACTTGGCCTGCGCCATCAGAACCCGAAGGAACAATAGCTACAAGATCAGCGCCGCCCGACAAATTAAAGCCGGATGCAGCCAAGACATGAGCATTTATAAGACCAATAGCATAGGTAGATGTGCCCGAAACGAGCGACGGATCGTCGCGTAGGATCTTAGCAAAAATACCACCGTCGTCAGACTCGGCTGTGGTGATAAACGTACCGCTACCCATAAGGACGGGGGTGACGCTCGAAACCGATGCCGTGGGCGACGAATACCCGTTATTGAGTTCGTAGAAACTAAGAGAACCGGTAGAAAGACTGAGGTCTACACCACCTGTAATCTGCTGACCGACCCGACCACCGCCATAAAGCGAGTCGCCTACTTTTTCAGCAAGACGTGGGCCGCTATCCTGACCTGCACCATTAGCGCCGACAACGCCGCCGTAAGTAAAGTCGAGAAAGAAAATGAGCCCACTTGGTAGGCTCATAGGTTGAACGGATACAAGATCCTGTGCCAAAAGACCGCCGAATACACGGCGAACAATTGGAAATGCAACTGAGGCAAAGCCTTGAACATCACCAGCTTGCATGGTGCTGACTTCTTTTAGAAGTTGAGCAGCTTGGTTTTCTAGGAGGCGAGCCATGGTGTTGCGACCAACATCATCGAGCCCTTCCAGAAGACCAGTCTTCTCCCACTTATCAAGAATAGCTTCACCCTCGTGACTAAGCATACGCTGCTTAATCCCTTCTGTGAGTGTGTCTAACATAGACATTTTTTTTAAATCTCCTTAAATGATTTAGTTTTTATTAATACCTGCGAGCGTAGCCCAACGATTTTTAACCGGCGCTTCATCAGAGTCTTCTACCTTGCGGTGTCCGCTAAGAATCACAGACGATTTTCTTGAAACTACTTCAGACAATGATTGTGCAGTATTCCGTCTTGGATTACCTGCCAATGTCTTTTGAAGGGTCTCATAGACCATCTTTGCTTCTTCCACTGTTCGCGCTTCGGAGACCATCTCAGCAATCTTATTTTTTTGCTGCTCATTCAAGGAGGAGTCTTTCAACACGCGATTCGCATACAACAATCTAGCGTTTGACTGGTTAATTTCCTCTAACCGATCTTTTACTTTTACTAGAATATTTTTAAGTTCTTTATTTTCATGAGTCAGTGACTCAAGTTGTTGTGACAAATGGGCATTGTGAGCCTCGACGGCGTCATTATCCATCCCATCTTCACGAGGAGACGACACAACTCTTTCAAGTGACTCTTCGTCTTCCTCTTCTTCTGACATTTTTTCAGCGGCGTCTATGTCTTCCTGATCGACGTCAATGACGAGCATCTCTTTAAACATATCAAGAAGATCAGATTCATTCAAATCCACTTCCTCGTCGTCACGATTTGCCATCATCCCTTCGTCATCGAGGTCGTCATTACCCGTGACGCCTATCTCGTCAGCAATCTCTTCTGCGTCTAGTTCAAAAGTTTCTTCGTCACCTTCTTCAGCGTCGGCCGCGGCGATAATTTGATCAAGGTCAATGACCACCACCTCATCCTCCCCAAGATCGGGGTCATGAGCGGCAGGAAGATCCACAGAAACCTCGGCGTCGCCGTCGAGCCCTAAAGCATCATCGCCCATATCCAAGGGGTCATCACCCATGAAATCGTCGTCTAAATCTTGTTCAAGAATTTTGTCAACAGCGCCCCTCACCTCTTCGGAATACTTCTGAATCACAGCGCCTTCTGCGCTTTTCAGGGCGGCTTCCCGTAACGCTTGCGCATCCACTATTGCCTGCTCTAACATACTAGACATATAAAGATTCCTTAAAAAGAGGGAGATACATCACATTAAATAGTTGCTAACGACGTAAAACGCCCACAAACTTCGGTCAGCATTATTACACGTTGATACCGGAGCCGCTCAATGTGAACATCGATGATGGATCAATGCCCGTGACGGATGCCTGTAATTCGAATTCAATCGTTGCCCCCGAATCATTTACCACATAGAGTTCGTTACACTTAACATCCATGGTTTCGCGCGTTGGGGCAACGGTTGCGCCAGATGATCCACTGACGGTTAGCCAGTTGTGCGCCTGGTTAATCACCGCGTTATCCGAGGGGTTCTTAAAATAGATTTTTATATATTTCGTTGGTGTATGGCACGCGGCTGTAAAAGACTTGACAACGCCCGGAAAACTAATTTTTACAAGATCGTCGTCAGATAGCATAGAGCCTGTTACAAAAGGATATCCTGACACTTGATACGAGCCGACCGCGTTAACGCCGGGTCTTTGCATATTGAAGTATTTTGAATTGTCTGGTGAATTTCCGCCAATAGCCATTTATTATCTCCGATTCCTAAAGCTTTTTCGGTTGCTTTCTCTAGGTTTAAATAGTTCTTCTCTCTGCTTATTTACTTTTTGGATTAATCTTTTTCTTTCCCGCTTTTTCTCTCGCCGTTCTTCAGAAGGTTTCTTAAAGTGGGTGCGACTTCGGGCTTCTTCTAAAATGCCCGCCGATTTAACCTTTTTAATAAACCGACGAACCATTTTTTCGGGATTGTCGTGGCACTCTTCAGCAGTCACAGTAATAAATTTGTGTAGTGGCTTACGACTAGCGTTAAACGACCGCTTTCGATGTGGGGTGTAATTTTTCATTGTGGGTCTACTTTCGACTTACAGACGCGGCAGTTGCCCATCTGCCCATCCCTGGAATGCCCGTGAGGTCAACCCCTGGATCGTCAGGGGCAACCCCTGAAAAGGGGCCCTTGCCGTCGCCGGCAGGAACGGGCTGCGTTCCTTCAAACAGGGTGGGATCACTAAATTGTTGTTTAGCCGCCTCATAGCCAGTATTACCAATTGCGGCAATAACCTTTTGTTTCGCTTCGTTTGCGCGGGAATCGGTGACGTGGGGAGTGGGCGCTCGTGCTTCATAAAGAGGCTGCGCTCCTTGAAGACCTTGTGCCACCTCCGTAATGATGCCCGACAAGACGCCCTCTTCAAAGATGACCTCCTTCACACATTCTTTAATAATATTTTTTAGTTCCGATTTTTTCATTGTCTTTCTTTCTTTATGAAATTTGATACCATTTTGAATTAGCTGCTGTGGATATCCATACAAATTCTATAGCTTGAGTTCCTGCCGATAATACAGAAATTGACCCCTGAAAATTTCCATCAAGCTGGATAAGAACATCGTCAGCCGCACCATAGGAGCCCTCCACGATAATAATAAGTTTTTGCCCATGAATATCACCGTCTGGCACGGTCATTGTATGAG
>Ga0208030_1000178_pt1 | contig 47061 bp, 40 predicted proteins | sample MalvirDeepMed_M9_FD_184246 | JGI IMG/M metagenome (GOLD analysis project Ga0208030, IMG submission 184246) | Marine viral communities from the Global Malaspina Expedition - Malaspina viral metaG DeepMed_M9 (SPAdes) (version 2) | ecosystem: Environmental > Aquatic > Marine > Oceanic | place...
GTTTCCACTGTTTGGGTCGTAAACCCGGGACTGACGCTCACTGATGACCCAGTTGGCGTCCCGCTGGCCGGGGTTGTCTGCCGGTACGGACACAGTGACGTTCCCCGTGTTGTCCCTGCGCAGGGAGGTGGTCGCCATGGTCTGGGTGACGGATGGGCCACTGATCTGCCAGTTTCCCACGCCGGCTTCTACCACGAAGGGCTGGTTCTCATCGCCCATGCGGGTGGACAGGTAAGCCACGTTGTAGTTGCGGCCATCCAGTTTCTGGCGCTCGAATCCTTCTTTCCTGAGCAGGTTCAGTTCAAGCACGGACAGGTAGTGATCTTCCAGTGTCCGCTCGCGCTTCAATTCACCGCTCTCCGAGCGAAGTTCAATCGCTTTCCCGGCGCTGAAATACCCACTAAGGACTCGATCGGGCTGTTCGGTGCCGCCACCGACGTATGCGCTCATGAAATAGGGGTTGCGGGTCCAGCCGATGATCCGGGAGCTACCACGGCCGGTGATGCTCTGGTAAAGGGCGCGGCCGGCCAGCAGGCGGGTTTCGTCCTCCACGGTGGCTGCGCCAGGCGAGGATGAGTGGGTATTCAGGTCCCAGGCCGGGCGGTCGAAGAACTCGTTGCCATCGGCATGTATCAGGGCCCGGCGATCATAGGGGATATCGCTGGCCAGGTTGGTGACTCGAATATTGAAGGCGTCGAGGGAGGTTAACGTCATGCCCGGGTAAACATAGCCGGTACCGTTCTGGTCGGTTGTGGTTTCCTCGCGGGCGATCCGTACGCCCCATTGGCCGGAGCCGGCAATGCTGGACTCGAGAAACGTTTGCCCCAATTCGACGCCCCAGAACACTGAATTGTAGTTCGCGGCGCTGGCTTCTATCTTGCCTGAGGAGCTTTCTCCCAATAGTGCATAATCGGCCATAGCGTCCACATATCGGGCGAAATCTCCCCGTTCCTCTAGCAGGTCGAGTGCTCCGTCGACATCCAGATTGCCGGGGATATCGATCTCAAAATCATGGACCTGATCGGCGAGCGTGGGCCAGACGTACTTGTTCAAGCACAGTGAGCCATTGACGTCGTTCACACAGTCCATGATCTGGGAGAACTCGCCGGAGCTGTAGAGGTCCAGCGAGTTGGTCACGAGGTATTCCGAAAACGGGTTCACTTTCACGTCCCTGTCTTCATCGGCCGCCAGTGATCGCATGCGGCTGTTGCCATAAGTGGCTTCGATAACGACATTGGGTCCTATTGGTTGTCCATTCTCAAAACGGATGACGGTTCGCCCGCTGTCTTCCCGGCGGGACCGAGTCTCTACGGAGCCGAGCTCGCGGAGGGTCTGATCGGTCAGGTAAACCCGAATGGTGTCGGGCTCCACAATCCTTAGGTTGCGGCGCGTCAACTCACCACCTGGAGCAACGGATTCCGGCACCTCCATGGTAATCCGTACTTCATCTTTGGCCAGGCCGGACGCATTGTTGGAATCGCCGGTTGAGCCGGGCGTGAAGTCATCGATCGCGTTTTTTGTCGGCGGGAAGCTGTTTCCCCGGCCTGCCACGTCGTCGTTCGCGTCGCCACTACCGTCACAGCCGATCATCAACGTAACAGTGGAAAGAGTGAATACAGCGGTGAAGGTCCGTGCAGCTAGGTGAAACATAGGGTTGTCCATGCCAGATAAAACGTTCCAGAAGCGTGAGCCAGAAGTCTATCAAGTTGGCAAGGCACAAAGAGTGAGGAAGGGCACGAAATGGGGAGCGGTAACCCCGCCCTGGTAGAGGCGGGCAGGGTTACTCTGCGGGATCAGGACCTGATCAGAAGAAGATCTTCATACCGGCCATCACGCCCTCATCCAGGTTCAAATCACCACGACCGTCAAAGTCGGTATTCAGGTAGCGGTAACCGGCAAACACCTCGGCGTTGCGGATAACACGGTAGCTGCCGCGAAGCTCAAGGCTGGTGAGGTCATCGGAATCGCCAAAGGCAAGGATGCTGGGCGCGTAGTGAAGCCCGCCGGTAAATGACAACCCGGGTACGTTGGGTACATTCACGGTGGCAAAGCCGCCGAGAGCCACGGCGCCGCCGTCCAGCCGATCATCATCCCATCCGAAGGCGCGAACACCAATGCCCGCTGTGGTGGGCAGGTTGCCAATGGCCGTGCGGCCCTGGGCGTGGAAATCCACGTTGCCGATGTGACGGCTGCCTTCGTGATAGGTATAGCCGGTGCCGACCTGGATGTCGGAATTGGTGCCGAAGAAGTTGACCTGGCCCTTGACCGAGTCGTTGGTCAGGCTCAGGTCCACATCGGAGGCGTATACAGGTGCTGCCGCAAGTGACAGAACGATAAGGGGAATTCGGGACGCTTTCATTCTTCGACCTTCTTAATGTTTGAATGTAACCGCCGGAATGTTAACGGTCCGGCCCAAGTGGCTCAACTTAAAACGGGTTAAGGGCGGGTTAATGCGGGCGATCAATGGGTGGTTGTGTCGCCGCCCTGATCCAGATCGTCGGGGGACGCATTTTCTGCGGGAACACGATATTCCTCATTGGCCCAGGCGCCCAGATCAATCAGTTTACAGCGTTCGGAGCAGAAAGGGCGAAACGGGTTATTCTCATTCCATTCCGCGGACTTTTTACAGGTGGGACATTCTACGTTCATGGTGGCCTTGTGTCGGGTATTCAGGTGGATGCGGAGGCTTGGCAGTATTGTTCCAGAACCGCCCGCAACATTTCAATATTGACCGGCTTTGCAACAAACGAGTCCATGCCTGCCTCGCGGCAGCGCTCTTCATCCTTTTCCATAGCGCTTGCAGTCAGCGCCACCACAGGTACCCGATTACGGTTGTGGTCCTTCTCCCATTGGCGCAGGCGGCGAGTGGCCTCGAAACCATCCACCCGGGGCATCACACAATCCATGAAAATCAAATCAAAGGGGTGCCATTGCCAGAGACTGGAGGCGGCTTCGCCGTCATTCGCCGTCATCACATCACAGCCCAACTTTTCCAGCAGCCGGCGGGTGAGGGTGCGGTTGACCGGGTTATCTTCCACCAACAGAACTTTCATGCGGCCGCAGGGTAATTCCTGGCGGCGGGTATTGTCACTGACGGCTTGCAGGGAAAACCGGGTCAGGAAGCGCCGTTCGTTACGGACGGAATCCGAAAACAGTTGGTGCAGGATAGGGGTCAGGCACGATTCCCGCAGGGACTTGCTCAGGAAGGCATCGGCGCCGGCCTGCCGGAAGTGCTCTGCATCCCCCCGCTGGGGGTTGGACGACAGAATCAATAGCCGTGTATGGCCCCATTCCGGGTTGCTACGGATCTGTCGGCACAACAGGTCACTGTCCATATCCGGTACAAACCCGTCCAGCACCAAGGCATCAAAGGGCTTGTGGTTGTCCGAGGCCAACCGCAATGAGGTCAGTGCCTCGCCGGCGGATTTCACTGCTTCGATATCCAACTCGTGGCGCGAAAGCATTTCCAGGGTGATCTTGCGGGACAGTTCATAGGAGTCCACCACCAGAATGTGCCGCCCGCGGATCATGCTGGTATCCGGTCGACCGCGGGCAGCGCTCTCTGGCGCAACCTGCAGGCTGAGTTCCATCCAGAAGGTGGAACCCTCGCCGGGTTTACTCTCAAGGTCCAGTGAGCCGTCCATCAACTGAACCAGCTGGCGACAAATGGTCAGGCCCAGGCCTGCACCCGGCAATTGTCGCTGAAAACGCTGACCGAGCTGAACGTAGGGCTCGTACACCAGCGGTATGTCCTCGGGGTTGATCCCCACGCCCGTGTCTTCAACCGCCACCCGCAGTCGTACGTTGTTATCCCGACGACCCAGCACCTCGATGCTGATCAGCACGTGCCCGGAGTCAGTAAACTTGATGGCGTTGGATGTCATGTTGAGCAGAATCTGCCTCAGCCGTACCGGATCCCCTTTCAGGGCCCAGGGCAGGTTCTCGTCAATTCGCAGTTCCAGCGCCAGACCCTTTTCCCGAGCCCGTGCACCCAGCATATGCACCAGATCATTCAGGGTGTCGCGAAGGTCAAAGGGAATGTCATCCAGCACCAGCTTGCCGGCTTCCATACTGGAGATGTCCAGCAGGTCATTGATAATGGCCGACAACCCCTCCGAAGCGTTGAGCAGGGTGTGGACATATTCCCGCTGGTCCTGATCGAGGGGAGTATCTGACAGGAGATTAGCGTAGCCCAGCACCGATTGCAGCGGAATGCGCAACTCATGGCTGACGTTGGCCAGGAACTGATTCTTGGCATGGTTTGCCCGCACGGCTTGATCTCGTTCATCCTGGGATTGGATGGAGGTCTGGCGCAGGGAGCGGGTGTCTTCCAGCAGCTGCAGGCGCATGGTGTTCAGCGCCTGTTCCAGCTCACTCAGTTCGTCACCCCGCTTTGGGGGCTTGCGGCGAAGCCTCAGCGGTTCAATCAATGCGTCCAGGTTAAGCCGGGCGGCGTAGTCGGAAATCGATTCCAGATGACGGGAAAGGGTGAGCCGAACAATGACCAGAAGCCCGAGGGTGCCCAGCATCACGATCATCGACTGGAACAGCAGTGTGAGCAACGCCCGGTCCATCAACTCGTTGTAGACGGTTTCCACAGACGACGTCACAGTCAAGGTGCCCATGGCTTCCGGGCTATTGAAGGACGCGCGATTGAACACCAGGGGGAAGGATTGGCTGATCACCCGGCCATCCGGATAGGTACCCGTGTTGAACTCCTCGCCAGCGGCGGTGATCACCCGGGCATGCTGGATAACCGGAATGGCGCGCATGTCATCCAGGCTGTTGGCAACCTCGCTGTAGTTCATCAGCCAGAGGTTGTTGCTCATACTGCCGGCAACCAGTTCCGCAGCGCGTTCCTGGGTGCTGCGCAACTCTTCGGTTCTGCGCTCAAACTCGCCAATCATCTGAACGCCGGTGGCAGCCAGCGACAGGATCAGGCTGAACAACAGAACATATACCAGCAGCCTGGCAGCCAGTGGCCGTACACCTATTCGTCTGAATAACCGGATCGGAGGCAAGGCACGCATTCCCTGTGTCGAAAAATCAACCGATCTGCAGTTTAACAGACCGTTAGCACTTCGACACGTTCCTGTGACTCATCATGGACAAAGCGGAAGCGCACGTTCAGATCGTACAAATGCGCTCCGTATATCCGTTCTTCATCCCGGCCACGCCGGAACGACGGGCGAGGGTCGTAGCTCACCACATCTTCTATCAAGTCTCGGAAATCCGGATACTGATCCGCTGGCAAGGCTGCGAGCTGTTGGTCAGCCTCATCCAGGAACACTACCGGTAGACGATCCGTCGGTGCGGACTCCGCCCAACCCAGGGTGGCTTCCGGCACTGAATCTGCAAATGGCAGATAGGGCTTGATGTCCAGGATGGGGGTGCCGTCGATAAGATCGTGGTCCCCAATCCGCAACACCAGGCGACCGCCCGCGTCCCGCGTCAGTCCTTCGTTTCTCACGACTGACAGCCCCAGGCTGTTGGGGCGGAAAGGTGACCGGCTGGCGAACACACCTATCTTTTTGTTGCCTCCCAGCCGGGGTGGCCGAACCACCGGCCGCCATTCCGCCCGTACCGCCTCATGGAACTGGAACGTCAGCCACAGGTGACTGGCTGTCTCCAACCCCCGGAACGCATCCTCGCGATCGAAGGGCGATTGGATGATCAGGTCAGCGTGGGCAAAGCGGGTCAGTCCTGGTTGTCGGGGTACACCAAACTTGTCCCGGAAGCAGGAACGGGTAATAGCGATGGGGGTCAGCGTCAAGGCATCAACGGCGGGGCGGGAGGGGTGTCGGCTCATAGACACTAGCGCCCAAAGGTTGCCAGGAACGTCTGGTGTAACTGTTCAACCTGACGCTCAACATCCATCATAGCCAGATTGTTGTCCACCACGTCGTCGGCTTTTCGGAGTCGTTGTTCTCGCGGCATCTGAGCGGCGATGATGCGTTCAACCTGCTCTCTGTCGTTGGCATCCCTGGCCATGGTTCTCTGGATCTGCACATCGACCGGCACATCCACCACGACGACTTTCTCGACCAGCTCATGCTGGTCGGTTTCCAACAACAAAGGCGACACCAGAAGTACATAGGGTAGGGAATAGTTAACCGGACGCAGTTGCCGCATCAGTTCCTCACGGATCACCGGGTGCAACAGCCCCTCCAGCCAGGTGCGTTCCTCCGGCGCATCGAATACGATTCTCCTCAGCGCCGCACGGTCCAGGCCGCCACCCGGCAGCAAGATCTCCTGCCCAAAATGCTCCGCAACCTTTTCAAGAGCAGGTGTGCCGGGTTCGACGACTTCGCGGGCAACATCATCCGCATCCACCCAGTGCACTCCCAGTGCTCCGAACAGCCGCGCGACCGTGGATTTGCCAGAACCGATTCCGCCGGTAAGGCCTATGACTGCCATTCAAACCCCCAGATAGGTAAACCAGGCTGCCTGAATTTCTGCCCCAAACCAAAGGCAGAGCAAACCCGCCGCCGCCAAATAGGGCCCGAACGGAATTGGCACTTCGCGGCCGTGCTTGCGGAACACCATCAAACTAATCCCCACAACGGCACCGACCAAAGACGACAACAAAATCACCGCCGGCAGCAATTCCCAGCCCAGCCAGGCGCCCAGCGCCGCCAATAACTTGAAATCGCCGTGGCCCATGCCCTCCTTGCCGGTTACCAACTTGAACAGCCAGTACACCGACCACAGCGACAGATAGCCTGCCACCGCGCCCCAGAAGGCACTGCTGAAATCCGTCAGCACGCCGAAGTAATTCAGGATTAGCCCCAGCCACATGAGGGGCAGCGTCATGCTGTCTGGCAGCAGCTGGGTGTCGAAATCGATTACCGTCAGCGCGATCAGTACCCAAACCAGCAACAGCGACCAAAGCGCAGCTTCAGACGGCCCCATGACCAGAATGGTCACCACCGAAAACAGCGCGGTAATGGCCTCAATCATCGGGTATCGCGGTGAAATGCCCGTCTTGCAGGACGCGCACTTGCCGCCCAAAACCAGGTAGCTGATGACCGGGACGTTTTCCCAGGCGCGAATGCTGTGGCCGCAAGAAGGGCAGGTGGAAGCAGGTTTGGAGAGCGTAATCGGCTCATCGTTCTTGCGTTGATCGTCTGATAGCTCCAGGAACTCTTCGCATTGGCAGCGCCAGTCCTGCTGCATCATCTTCGGCAGGCGAAGGATCACCACATTCAGGAAGCTACCGATGCAGAGGGAGAAGAAAATGACTGCGGTATAGAGAAGCCAGGGCGTGGCTAGGAACGTATCAAGGGAAATCATCAAAACTCTCAATCTGCGCCATCAAATCCCCTCTCCCATTGCGGAAGAGGGGTGGGGAGAGGGGTTGGTGAAAGGACGGGCGTGATCAGCCAACCACCTGACCCATCTGGAAGATCGGCAGGTACATAGCGATGATCAAGCCGCCTACGAGTACGCCCAGTACCGCCATGATGATCGGCTCCAGCAGGGCTGTGAGGTTGTCGACCATGTCATCCACCACCGCTTCGTAATGGACGGCGACTTTCTCCAGCATTTCATCCAGGTTACCGGATTCTTCACCAATGGCGGTCAATTGCACGGCCATAACCGGGAACACATCCTGTTGGCGCATGGTGGCCTGTAATTGGGTACCGCTCGAAACATCGTTTTTTATTCGCTGGATAGCATCTCGATAAACGGCGTTGCCGGTCGCGCCGGCAACGGAGTCGAGCGCATCAACGAGCGGAACACCAGCCGCAAAGGTCGTGGAAAGTACGCGCCCAAACTTGGCAACGGCCGACTTATCCAGGATTTCGCCCACGACAGGCAGTTTCAGCACATATTTATCGACGAGATCCGAGAATTTCTGAGATCGTCGAATAGCTTCCTTGAACAGAAAGATAGTTCCGACAATGCCGAGTAAAACCACAAACCACCAAGTCTGAAGCCATTCCGACAACCGGACCACCATCTGCGTAAATACTGGCAGGTCTGCACCAAAGCCCTTAAACAAGCTTTCGAACTGGGGTACCACTTTTACCAGCAGGATGGCCGTTACGACGACAGCGACCACAACAATAGCGGCAGGGTAGGTCATCGCTTTCTTTACTTTTTTCTTAAGAATTTCAGTTTTCTCAAGATATGTGGCGATGCGGTCCAGCATGCTTTCCAGTGCACCGGCCTTTTCGCCGGAATCCACGAGGTTGCAGTACAGGTCGTCAAAATGCCTGGGATACTTCCGCAGGGCGCCGGCGAAACTGGTGCCCGAGGAAATATCGTTGCGGATGTTGGTAACCAGCTCTTGAAGGCCCCTGTTCTCAAGGCCGTCAGCCACAATATCGAAACTCTGAACCAATGGTACGCCGGCCTTCATCATGGTGGCGAGCTGGCGGGTAAGCATGGCGATGTCGAAAGGCGTGATCTTTTTGCTGCCGCCAAACAGGGGTTTTGGTTTCTTTTTCACCTTGTCTGGAATAATGCCCTGCTTACGCAACTGGGCCTTCACCAAAGCCAGGTTGGTGCCAGACACCTCGCCCTTGGTTTTGTTGCCCTTGCGGTCTTTGCCTTCCCAGACGAACGCCTGAAGTTTCTCTGCTTTCTCTGCCATGCTTAATCCTTCGTCACGCGGTTGGCTTCCTCAAGACTGGTCACGCCCTCAATGACTTTTTTAAGGGCGGACTGCCGCAAGTTCGGGAAGCCTTCGGCCTGTGCCTGCTTTGCAATTTTAATCGAACTGGCTTCTTCCATAATCATGTTCGCCAGCTCGTCGGTAATCTTGACCACCTCGTAAATCCCGACGCGGCCTTTATATCCACCATTGCATTTATCACAGCCCTTGGGACGGTACAACGTGAACCCTGTATCAATTTGTTCCTGTGTGAACCCCTCCGCTAAAAGCACGTCTTTGGGGATGTCGGCAGGTTGTCTACAAGAGTTACAAAGCCGACGGCCCAGTCGCTGGGCAATGATCAGGCTGACCGACGTGGCGATGTTGAAGGAGGGGACGCCCATGTTCATCATGCGCGTGAGCGTTTCCGCAGCGCTGTTGGTGTGCAGGGTCGAGAGCACCAGGTGCCCTGTTTGCGCCGCTTTGATAGCGATGTTCGCCGTTTCCAGGTCGCGAATCTCACCAACCATGATGATGTCCGGGTCCTGACGCAGGAAGGCTCTCAATGCCTCCGCAAAGCCGAGGCCCACCCTGGTATTGACGTTGACCTGGTTGATGCCTTCCAGGTTGATTTCCGCAGGGTCTTCGGCTGTGGAAATGTTTCTTTCGGGTGTGTTCAGTATGTTCAGGCCGGTATAAAGGGAAACCGTCTTGCCTGAGCCGGTGGGGCCCGTCACCAGTATCATCCCCTGGGGCTGCTCAAGGGCGTCCAGGTACAGTTGTTTCTGTTCTTCCTCATAACCCAGGACATCGATGCCGAGCTTCGCCTGACTTGGGTCGAGAATCCGCAGAACGATCTTTTCTCCCCAAAGTGTCGGCAGGGTATTGACCCGGAAATCGATGGCCTTGGTCTTGGACAGCTTCATCTTGATCCGGCCGTCCTGGGGGACCCGGCGCTCCGAGATATCCAGCTGCGCCATGATTTTTACCCGGGCAGAAATCTTGGGGGCCAACTTGATGGAGGGCCGCGACATTTCTTTCAGAATGCCGTCGGTGCGGTATCGAACCCGATAGGTTTTCTCATAGGGTTCAAAGTGAACGTCCGAGGCTCCCCCGCGAATGGCGTCAAGAAGCATCTTGTTCACGTACTTTACGATGGGGGCATCGTCGACATCGCTCGTCGCGACAACGGCATCGTCTTCCTGGTCACTGCCTTCGGTTTCAACGCCTTCAAGGTCGGCGTCATCCAGATCACCCATCGACGTATCGTGGGACTCGAGATACTTGTCGATGGCTTCCCGGAGCTTGGCGTCGTCAACCAGGATGGCGTCTGTGCTCAGGCCGGTATTAAACTTGATCTCGTCCAACGCCTGAATGTTGGTCGGGTCGGAGACCGCAATGAACAGCCGGTTCCCACGCTTATAGAGCGGCAAGGCGTTGTGTTTTCGTATCAGTTTTTCATCTACGACCTTATCGGGCATCATCTCCGGCATAAAGGCGTTGAGATCCAGAACCGAAACGCCGAACTCCATCGCAGCGGAGAAGGCGAGCCCTCCGCTGTTCGCCAGGTTGTTCTGTACCAGGTAGGTAATGAGTGGGATGCGGTTGTGGGATGCTTGAAGAAAGGCATCTTTCGCAGTGGATTCATCAATAAGCCCGTCGTCGACGAAACGTCTCGCCAAGCCTGTAAGCGTTACATTGCTTTTATTGGTAGACATAAATTGTGTAAAAAACGCAGCCTAAGTGTCTGAAACGGATGTTGGTCTAATGGAGTGAGTTTAGATGGCTGGCAACGGTTTGGAAAGGTGTGCGCTCAATGAAGTGGTCTCCATGTCTTGAAAGCTCGACGCACAGGGGTGCGTCATCTGACAATAATTGTCACCCAGTGACGCATGAGGGCATCGACTAGACCGCATTTGTCTGCGTGATAGATTTCACAATGTTTTATAAAGTGCTGATAATAGGGGATTTGTCGGCGGTTGATTTTAGTTGGCACGAGCAATGCTTAACAACACCAGGCTCTAGATACCGGTCACGGGGTGCGACTCCGCCGGGGCCCGGGCCGTATCGAGTGGATTAACGACAAACACAGAGGTCGACTAATGAAGAATATTCAAATGAACCACGCCCAGAAGGGTTTTACACTGATCGAACTGATGATCGTAGTTGCGATCATCGGTATCCTGGCTGCTGTTGCTATTCCTCAGTATCAGGACTACACCGCCCGCTCACAGGTTTCGCGGGTTGTTGGTGAAATCAACGCTCTGAAATCCAGCGCTGAAAGCATTTTTAACAGCGGCGGTGAAGTTGTTGCGACTGCGGACAACCTGGGTGCTGACCCGCGTCAAATCAACATCGGTTGGACCGGCTCTAACCTGGTTGACGATACCTACGGTGATGCTGCAGGTCTTGATGTGGAAAATGGCGGCCTGCCGAACATGACTTGGTCTGTGCGTTTGGGTGAAGACGCTTCCGGCTCTGTTCGTGGCGTTGTAATCACTATTAGTCGCAGCCTTGCCGGTGCATACTCTTGCTCCATGACTGGCGGTACTGCTGCACAGGGTTGGAAGGACTCTTACGCTCCTGCTAGCTGTGAACACTCTTAATACTAGCTTTAACTGGCCGACCTCTCGAAGGTTGGCTGGTTAAGAAGTTCAAAAGCCCCGCCGCTCGGTGGGGTTTTACTATTCTGATTAATAGTGATTCTGAGGATGTCTTGTGGCGAAGAAGGCAGGCGGCACTCATGAAGATCCTTTGATGCTTGGTCATTCCAGTCTTTTTCTTCATCTCTTTCTGTTTCCTGTTTTTCTGTGCGTTATTCTCGTTTCTCTGTTCATCGATTTCCTTCCGGTCTATTTTGGCAACTTTGCTGACCAACGTTTTTTCCAGGTATTTCTTCTTGTCTTTGTGACGTTTTTTGTTTCGTTCATACCCGCTCGGAGTTCAACGCGACGATTATGGGGTGATAACTGGCCCGCGTTTGTCGTTGCTGCAGGCTTTCTCCTTTTGGCAGTTCCTTTTGTTGCCAGCGAGTATCGCTGGGTCGAGCCGGGAATGTACGGCTTTTTCTTTCTGGCGTTTCCCATTATGGGTTGGAAGATTCGTGAAAGGGGGTGTGCAGAAAGAGCTGCCGTTGCGTTGGTTGGTGTGATTCTGGTTGGTTGCTTCTTCTACGCGGCGATGACTCTCACAGCCTACGCGTTTGCCATTACTGACAGTTTTTCGAACCTTGTTGACGTCATTCCCTGGGGGTTCGTCAATATGCGTTATTGGGGGCACCTTGCTACGTGGTTTCTGCCGTTGTTTCCGTTGGCACTGCTGTATGGACCACTCACGAATCGCTCGCTTTGGCAAGTGGGCGTCTATTTCACGGCAGGTATCTGGTGGTGGGTGATGTTCCTCACGACGTCGAGGGGCTCGATGGTCAGTCTGGTTCTTGCCGCATTGATAGTTATGGTCCTTTTCGGCCGGATGGCAATTCCCTGGCTAGCCGCTTCATTGCGATTCGTTTTGCTAGGTGGGCTTCTGTGGTGTCTGCTTTCCTGGGCTATTCCAGAGCTGGTTTTCGAGAAAACCATGATTCGTGGTCTGCATTCCGGTGGTTCAGGGCGTCTGCCGCTTTGGGTTGAAGCATGGGAAATGAGTTTGCAGAACTTCCCGTGGGGAATGGGAGCGCAGTCATGGCTCACTCACACCACTCTTACCAGTAACTATTTGGCTGCGCGGACTCTTGGGCATCCGCACAACATGTATCTGATGTGGGCGGCAGAGTATGGCTGGGCGTTGATAAGTTTGGTCGCTGTTCTCATTTGCGTGACGGTGAAAAGGCTTATTTCGCCGCGCAAACTGATGGGGTCGGGCATGCAGGGGGCAGCCTCTTTGATGGTCACTTTTACTGCCTCATGTGTAGCGGGTCTTGCTCACGCTGGAGTTTCTGCAGTCTTTCTTGTTCCTGCCACAATGTCTGTAGCCTTGCTGGTGCTGGCTATTTTTTGGGCTTTATCGTTACCAATGGTCACGACTGATTCGGACTCGAAGATTATTAGCGGGGAGGTAAAACGTTGGGTCCGCCCGAGTATGCTGCTTGCACCTTTCGTCTTATTTTTTGGCATTTTGTGGATACAGGAGGTTTGGCGCTATCACGAAGCGATGACGGAGGACTTGAGGGTTTATGTTGAAAGCCAGAATGCTCCTCTTTTGCCGCGCTTCTGGCTACATGGATTTTTCCCGCGCCCAATACCTGGTGAGGTTGGTCCGGGTTTTGCTGAATAAGGTATGTCTCGATTTCTGGAATACGTAATATGATTGGAAAAAACAGCGGATTTACCTTGATTGAGCTCATGATTGTTGTGGCGATCGTCGGCATTATTGCGGCAATTGCCATACCAAGCTACCAGGGATATGTTATGCAGTCTCAGGTAAATCAAGCGCTTGGAGAGTTGTCGGCTTACAAAACTGCTGTAGAGGAACGCTTGTCCCAGAGCGGAGCATTGGTTAATTCTGATATTGGTTATTCCCCCTCACCGTTAACAACGGGTACAGCCGCTATCGATATCGCTGTGCTGAATCCTGACGGTTCTGGTCACATTGAGGTGACCATGGGGGGCAATGCGCACGGGAGTCTGACAGGTGTCGTTTTAAGGCTGGAGCGCTCCGTTACGGGGAGTTGGAGCTGTATTGTCGACACAAGTGGCGCCCCTGGATGGAGTGACCGCTATAGTCCGTCAGGCTGTGCAGTCATTTAAGTCTTGGCCGCTTCAAACTAGCACCTGACTTCGGTGCCCCAACCAAGAAGTCTTACAGATTTGCTTTCTATTGACGTTGCTCGCAACTGCTTCTCCGTGGGTGTGGGTGACGTATAGACTTTATGCAGATCGAGAGAGTTATTATCAGCTAATACCCCTCCACCCCAGTATTTCCCTCGAACCTTCAATGAAAGGTTCCTCCGCATTAGTTTTGATGTGTTGCGTCACTATCGCCCATAATAGCGCAAACGTAATTGACCTGACGCAGGAAGCCGACCCTCATGCACTACAGTTCCATCCTCCCCGATGTCCTGAAAATCGCAGACGCCGCCAGTGAAAAGGTGCTCAGCATCTACATGACGGACTTCAAGGTCGATTTCAAGGCGGACGAGTCGCCGATTACTGCGGCAGACGTCGCCAGCCATCGGGTGATTGTGGCAGGCCTGCGAAACCTCAGCCACGATATCCCCGTGCTTTCAGAAGAGGGTGCAGAGATCCCCTGGAGCGAGCGCAAACAGTGGCGACGCTTCTGGCTGATTGACCCGATTGATGGCACCAAGGACTTTACTCAGCGCACCGGTGAATTCACCGTTAACATCGCATTGATCGAAAACGGCGAACCCATTCTCGGAGTGGTCACAGCACCAGCTTTAAAGGAAGCCTACTGGGGCCTGAAAGGCGAGGGCGCATACAAGCGGGACCGCACCGGCCGCACCCGGCGGATCAGTGTGGTCGAGCCCGGTGAGGCCAAGCGCGTTGTTGCCAGCAAGAATCACTTGAACGACGAAACCAAAGCTTTCATCGACAAGCTTGGCGCTCATGAGCTGGTGCAGGCTGGCAGTTCCCTCAAGTTCTGCAAGATTGCTGAAGGCCATGCGGACATTTACCCAAGGCTGGGGCCAACTTGTGAGTGGGATACCGGTGCAGCTCACGCCGTGCTCTCGGCCGCCGGAGGTAAGGTGGAAACCCTGGAGGGCAAGCCTTTACAGTATGGCAAGGAAGAGGTACTAAACCCGCACTTCATTGCCGCTGGCAACTGGTACAAATGACTTGGTACGCATTACAGCACAAACCCAGCCAGGGTGACCGCGCCCTGACTCATCTGCAAAATCAGGACATCGCCTGCTTCTACCCGAAAATCACGGTGGAAAAAATCAAGGCTGGCAAGCGCACCAAAAAACTGGAGCCACTGTTCCCCGGCTATCTGTTCGTGAACCTGGAGCAAACGGATCCCATGTGGGCCAAGCTGCGCTCCACGAGAGGCATACTGCGGATTGTCAGCTTTGCCAATAAACCGGCTGCCATTCCGGACGATGTCATACAGCACATTGAAGACAGCCTGCACACCGTTGCAGAGCAGGGCGGCATCAAACCCGGTCAGGCCGTGGATCTGGAAGACGGACCCTTTAAGGGTATTGGTGCCATTTTCCAAGCTTACGACGGCGAAGAGCGTGCCATAGTGCTGATCAGCTTCATGCAAAAGCAGCAAATGGTTAAAGTTTCCTTGTCGACAATTCGGCCCCGAGGATTGGATGAGTAAAACGTAATCAGACAAATTCCCGCCTAATGTCTATGCATTCACTACACTTTAACGAGACTTAACACTCTATCGGCGGGTCAAGCCCTGTGTCCGGACTTTTGTCACTTGCGTGTCATATTGGATGCCGTAAAATCGTCACGCTTTTGACACAGATGCTTCATCAACCGACAGGGATACAGTTGGGATTGGGTTGTTCCCTCCGTATTGTTCGTTTTTTCCTGTCATTTCTCAGAAAGTTGTCGGTATATGACCTCAAAACACTGGACCCTGGTCGGTGGGGCGGTAGCGTGCCTGATTGCCGCCACGTATTCTTCTGCGGCCTTTTCGGCACCTTGGCTGAAGCCTGGCGACAACCGTGCCCGCTTTGCCCTGCAAAAAATGGCGGACCGGGGGCACCTGAACCGCACAACCTCCACCTGGCCAGTAATGATGGGCACCGTCCACAGTGGTCTGGGCCGGGAAGCCGGCAATGACGCCCCGGCCATTGGCAGTGCGCTGGCCTATCTGAAGTTCGAGATGGACGAACAGGGCCAGCAGGGTGGGCGAGCGGAATACGAACTGGGCGCAACCAGCGAACCGACTTTTGTAAGAGGCTTTCAGGCTGGCCCACGCGAAACAGCCGAGACCAGCCTCAATGTGCAATGGCAGGGTGAATCCTGGGCCTTCGGCATAAAACCAGGCCTGGCAGCCAACCCGGAAGACGACGATACATTTCGTCTGGACGGCTCTTACCTCGCTGCAACCGCCGGCAACTGGGTGTTTGGCGCTGGTGCCATCGACCGCTGGTGGGGGCCAGGGTGGCAAAGTAGCTTGATCCTTTCCAACAACGCCCGCCCCATGCCTGCGGTATGGCTGAACCGTAAGGACGCCGCAGAGCCGGAAACCAGTTGGCTGAAATGGATCGGCCCCTGGCAGTTCACCACTTTTGCCGGCCAACTGGAAAGCGAACGTGCGGTTCCCGAGGCCAAGATGATCGGCATGCGCCTGACGGTAAGGCCGATCGACGGCCTGGATATCGGTTTCTCCCGCGCGATCATGTTTGGTGGCGAAGGTCGGCCGGAGGGCGCCTCCACCATCTGGAACGCCCTGATCGGCCGAGACAATGGTCAACTGGAAGAGAACGACCCCGGAAACCAATTAGCCAGTATTGACGCGCGCTACGGCTTTTCCATCGGGGACCAGGCCATGGGTATCTACGGCCAGATGATGGGCGAAGATGAGGCCGGCGCCTTTCCAGCTCGCAAATCCTGGCTGTTGGGTACGGACTGGACCACTCAATTGTTAGAGAGTGACCAGCAATGGTTTGTAGAGTACTCCAACACGTTGGCCGATGACTTTCTGGGTAATGCCATGCCCAACATCACTTACAACCATTCTCGCTACCAAAGCGGTTACCGCCACAAAGGTCGCAGCATGGCCTCCACTTTTGATGGCGATGCCGAAACCCTGACGATTGGTGCGTTCAACTTCTTTCCAGATGGCCGTAACCTGTCGGCGTCTGTAAGCTATCTGGATCTCAATAAAGATGGCCAGAACCGTGCGATTGCAACTGACGACGACATATTCTATACCGTCCCGGATGGCAACCAAACGGCCGCTATGGTATCCGTGGGTTACGGCACACAATTTCTCAATGGCTGGCTGGACCTCACGGCCCAGGCCGCCGACAAAAAGATTGAACTTCTGGGGGGCGAAAAAGACCAATGGTCTGTCGGCGCCGCCTGGCGTTACCGCTTCTAAAAAACGGATTTGACTAAGTGAACCTGACCAAACGACTACTGATGTCACTGGCGCTTGTATTGCCAGCAACCACCGCCGCCCAATCCATAAGCCAGTCCCAGATTGAACAGTTCAAGAGCATGCCCCGGGCCCAGCAGGAAGCCCTGGCCAGCCAGTATGGGGTGGATCTGGATTCCATTGCCGGCTCGGCAGGCCAACGGAACCAGCGGCCACAGAACGTGAATGTGGTAGAGCCGGTGGACGCCATCTCCGATGAAGAAAGGGAACGCGCCCGGCAAGAACAGGAAGACAACAAAGAACAGGACCGCAAGAACGGCGGGCTGAAGCCCTTCGGTTACGACCTGTTCGCCGGAAGCCCCACGACTTTTGCGCCGGTCACGGAAATTCCCATTCCCAACGATTACACCCTGGGCCCTGGCGATATACTGCGGGTACAGCTATGGGGCAAGGAAAACCAGCAACTGGAGCTGCCCGTTTCCCGGGATGGCACCATTAGCTTTCCGCAGTCAGGCCCCCAAACCGTTGCGGGTCTGACGTTTGATCAAGCCAGGGAGCAGATTAAGAAAAGGGTCTCCGAGCAGTACATCGGCGTGCAGGCGAGTGTTTCTTTGGGAGAGCTGCGCAGCATGCGGGTGTTTGTGCTGGGGGAGGCAAGAAACGCTGGCTCTTATACTGTTAGCTCTCTCTCTACCATTACCAATGCCCTTTATGTGTCGGGCGGCATCAAACGTACCGGCTCCCTGCGTAAGATCCAGCACAAGCGGGACGGCAAGTTGGTTGGAGAGCTGGATCTGTATGATCTGTTGCTAGCGGGTGACACCTCCGATGACAATCGTCTGCAACCCGGCGATGTAATTTTCATCCCGCCAGTAGGCGATCGTGTAGGCATTGACGGCGAAGTCTACCGCCCCGCGCTCTATGAGCTGAGAAATGGCACCAACCTTCAGGAACTGGTGAATCTGGCTGGCGGCCTTACACCGCAGGCCTATCCGCAACTGGTGCGCATTGAACGTAATAACGACGACTTCCTGCGCATCATCGCCGAAGCCAACCTCACCACCACAAAAGGCAAGCAGGCAAAGGTCAAACCCGGTGACCGCATAGAAGTGGCCTCCATCTCCGACATCACTGGGCAATATGTGGAAGTGAAAGGGGCGGCCACCCGCCCCGGCAAGTTCGCCTGGGTGCCCGGCATGCGAGTAAGCTCGGTGATCAATAATCTGGACACGGACCTGGTGCCAGTGGCTGACCAGCGGTATGCCGCCCTTGTTCGCACTGATCCAAAGACCGACGAAGTATCCGTGCTGAACCTTCGGCTGCGTGACGCCATTCAGAACCCCGGAAGCGAACAGGACATACTGCTCGAAGAACAAGATCGCCTGCTTATCTTCTCAGATGCTGGCAAAGTAGATGGCGGGGAAGAAGGCCGTAACTTTACCAGGCAACAATTATTCAGCCCAGTACTGCAAAGGCTCAAAGCCCAGGCCAAACCAGGCGCCCCGCAACAGACGATTCAGGTGACTGGCCCGGTACGCTACCCGGGCGAATATCCTTTGCCTGCCTCAAGGCAGGTAGCAGATGCAATATACGTAGCCGGCGGCCTTAAAGACTCCGCTTCTCTCTATACCGCCGAACTGGCGCGCTTCGGTGTGGACGACGAAGGCACCGGTAAAACCAGGATACAGAACCTGAACCTGCAGGCCGTGATGGAAGGCCAGGCCTCTGTCACCCTCAAAAGCCGGGACCGACTGCTTATCAAATCCATACCGGAATTCGCTCGAGCCAAAACCATTGAGCTTAACGGCGAGGTGCGCTACCCCGGCCAATACACTATCCGTGACGGTGAAACCCTGCGGGATGTCATCAAACGCGCAGGCGGCCTTACCGACAATGCCTTCCCGGAAGGCGCTGTATTTACCCGCGAAAAACTACGCCAACTGGAAGCCCAGCGCCTACGTGAAGCGGAAGAAAGGCTGCAGGGCGACCTGGTAGGTGTGCAATTGGAAGGCGACGATTTCGGAGGCGAGAATGCCAAACGCACCCAACAGGTTCAGGATCTATTGGAAGAAGTGCAGGACTCCCGCCCCGTCGGCCGAATGGTGATCAACCTCGCATCGGTTGTGGAGAGCGATGACTACCAGCCCATCCGCCTTCAGGATGGTGACACGTTGACCGTTCCTGTCATCCCTCAATCAGTCAGCGTATTTGGTGAAGTACAGTTTCCCACCAGTCACCTTCACACGCAGGGGCTAACCGTGGATGACTACCTCGAGCGTAGTGGCGGCCCAACCCGCCAAGCGGATCAGGAAAGGGTGTACGTGGTGAAGGCCGACGGCTCGGTGATGCTGCCAGAGAAAAGTCGCTGGTTTGGTGGCCGCAGCCAGCAACTGGCACCGGGTGACACCATTATTGTGCCCATTGATGTGGACAGGCTGAACCAGTTGGAGCTATGGACTAACGTGAGTCAGATTGTTTATCAGATGGCGCTGGGTGCAGCGGCTGTGGGGAACCTTTAATGAGTGAGCAAACCACAACGCACCAACAACGTTCTGAACTGCTGCAGTATCCGGATGATGAAATCGACCTTAGGGAGTTGTTTGCAACCCTTTGGGACGGTAAATGGATAATCATCCTAATCACCACACTCTTTGCCGCCGGAGGTGTTGCTTACGCCCTTAGCAAACCGGATATATACCAAGCGAATGCACTTCTCGCGCCCGCAGATGGCGAAAATGGGGGGCGTCTTGGTGGCCAGCTAGGCAGCCTAGCCAGTCTTGCTGGCGTTAATATCGGAAGGGACGGTGCCAACAAGACAATCATCGCCAAAGAAGTACTTCAATCGAGAGCGTTTCTGACTGACTTTATTCATCGCCATCAACTCGTGGCTTCACTCATGGCGACGAAGGAATGGAATACCCAGCAGGCAAAGTGGGTCTATAATCGCGAAATCTACAACCCTGAAACTGATGAATGGGGTAAAGGTGAAGATGGTAAAAGCTTAAAGCCAACCAACTGGGACCTTGTAAAAAAATTCAAGGGAGGCCACTTGAGTGTTGTTGAAAATAAAGAGAATGGGATGATCACCGTAAGTGTGAAAAGCCGCTCTCCAGTGGCTGCAATGCAGTGGACCGAGTGGTTGGTCAAAGACATCAACGAACATATGCGAGCTCAAGATATTGAAGATGCGGAGGCCAGCATCAGATACCTTAAAGACAAGTTGGATGAGACCAACATAGCCGGCATGCAACAAGTGTTTTATCAACTGATAGAAAGTGAAACACGAACGGTGATGCTGGCAAACGCGCAGCAAGAATACGTCTTCAAAACCGTAGACCCGGCCGTCGTCCCCCAAGAAAAAAGTGAACCCAAACGAGCTCTTATCGCTATAGTGGCCACCATGTTAGGCGGAATGCTAGGCGTATTCATCGTCTTCGTCCGTGCGTTTATCCGTAGTGGTAAGGGCGAGCCCGAAACAACGTAGGTGGATAGAGCAAGGCGAAATCCGACAACCCAAGCAAAATCAAACACTCAAAGCGTCAAAAACCACCAGCAAGTAACGACCCAACTATGAAACTCCTGATAACCGGCGGCGCCGGCTTTATAGGCTCCGCCGTCATTCGTCACATCATCAGCGACACAAAAGATGAAGTGGTCAACCTGGACAAGCTCACCTACGCCGGCAACCTCGAAAGCCTCGGGGCAGTCAGCAAAAGCAGCCGCTACGTCTTCGAACAAGTCGACATCTGCAATCGAGCCGAAGTAGACCGTGTGCTGGCAGAGCACAAACCGGACGCCATCATGCATCTCGCCGCCGAAAGCCATGTAGACCGCTCCATAGACGGCCCGGCAGCCTTCATCGAAACCAACATAGTCGGAACCTACACCCTACTGGAAGCTGCTCGTCAATACTGGAATGGTCTGGATGCGGAGCGTCGCGAGAACTTCCGCTTTCACCACATCTCCACCGACGAGGTTTATGGTGATCTCGAAGGCACAAATGATCTTTTTACCGAGACCACTTCCTACGCCCCGAGCAGCCCATATAGCGCTAGTAAGGCCAGCTCCGACCACTTGGCTCGAGCCTGGCAGCGCACCTACGGACTTCCGGTACTGGTAACCAACTGCAGCAACAACTATGGCCCCTATCACTTCCCGGAAAAGCTCATTCCATTAGTTATCCTAAACGCCTTGGAGAGCAAGCCCCTCCCTGTCTACGGCAAAGGCGACCAGATCCGCGACTGGCTTTACGTAGAAGACCACGCCCGCGCGCTGTATAAGGTGGTCACCGAAGGCAAGCCAGGCGAAACCTACAATATCGGCGGCCACAACGAAAAGCAGAACATTGAAGTAGTCCAGACCATCTGCGATATCCTCCAGGAACTACGCCCTCAGGAAAATAACTACCGGGATCTGATCACCCACGTAAAAGATCGTCCGGGCCATGACCTTCGATACGCCATAGATGCCAGCAAAATTCAGCGGGAACTTGGCTGGTCCCCGGAAGAAACCTTCGAAACCGGCATCCGCAAAACCGTCGAGTGGTACCTCAACAACCTCGATTGGTGCCAGCGAGTACAGGATGGCAGCTATCAACGCGAGCGGCTGGGTGCAAGCGCATGAATATTTTACTGCTGGGTAAAACCGGCCAAGTCGGCTTTGAGCTCCATCGCGCGCTCTCTCCACTAGGTGTAATCAGTGCACCAGGGAGAGCAGAGCTGGACCTGATGGACGAGCAGGCAGTAACAGCATACCTGGCCAACACCAGACCTAAACTGATCGTAAACGCCGCCGCATGGACGGCGGTCGATGCAGCTGAAGAGCAACAGGCTGATGCTGAACGATTAAATGCCGGTTTACCTGAACAGCTCTCTGCTTGGGCGAAAGTGCAAAACTGCCGCTTGGTCCATTACAGCAGCGATTATGTCTATCCCGGCACAGGTGACTCCCCCTGGCAGGAAACAAGCACCACCGGCCCTCTAAGTTACTATGGTAAAACCAAGCTCGAAGGCGACCGGGCCATTGAACAAAACGGTGCTGATCACCTCATCTTCCGCACCAGTTGGGTCTATAGCGCACGCGGTAACAATTTCATGAAAACGATGCTTCGCCTGGCGAAAAGCAGGACGGAACTTAAGATTGTGGCAGACCAGATCGGTGCTCCTACCCCTGCAAGGCTGATTGCGCAGGTCACCACTCTGGCGATACACAGCAAACTTGAAAATGGCTTGTATCATCTGGCTCCACGTGGTGAAACCAGTTGGCATGGCTTTGCAACGGAAATATTTAAGCAGGCCGCCAGTGCAGGAGAGGAACTAGCACTGAAACCTGAAAACGCCTATCCCATCCCAACCAGTGCCTACCCTACACCGGCAAAAAGGCCACTGAATTCAAGAGTGGATGTAACAAGGCTTGAACAGGCTTTAAACATCCGGCTTCCGGATTGGCAAAGTCAGTTGGCACTCACCCTAGGCGAATACCTGGAGAAGTAATGAAAGGCATCATCCTTGCTGGGGGCTCCGGCACACGTTTGTATCCCATCACAAGAGGTATTTCCAAGCAGCTCCTCCCGGTGTACGACAAGCCCATGATCTATTATCCCTTGTCTGTCCTTATGCTGGCGGGCATTCGGGACATTCTTGTCATCACCACGCCTGAAGACCAGGATGGCTTCAAACGCCTTCTCAATGATGGTAATCAATGGGGTCTAAACCTCAGTTACGCCGCCCAACCCAGTCCAGACGGCCTTGCGCAAGCCTTCATCATTGGCGAAGACTTTATCGGAAAAGACAGCGTGTGTCTGGTATTGGGAGACAACATCTACTATGGCCAGGGCTTGAGTAAAATGCTGCAAACAGCGGCAAGACGTGACAGAGGCGCCACCGTGTTCGGTTATCAGGTCACGGATCCGGAGCGTTTCGGGGTTGTTGAATTTGATGACAACCAGCACGCGATATCCATCGAAGAAAAGCCGGCCCATCCAAAGTCCGACTATGCGGTCACTGGCCTCTACTTCTATGACAACGACGTTGTGGAAATCGCAAAACAGGTAAAACCCTCCGACCGGGGTGAACTTGAAATTACCAGTATTAACCAAGCGTACCTGCAAAAGGGCGACCTGAGGGTGGAACTGCTCGGTCGTGGTTTTGCCTGGCTGGATACGGGTACTTTCGACTCCTTACACGACGCCGCCGGCTTCATCGAAACCCTGGAAAAACGCCAAGGCCTCAAAATCGCTTGTTTGGAAGAAATCGCCTATCGCATGGGATTTATCGGCGAGGAACAATTGCTGGCCGAAGCGGAGAACCTCAGAAAAAATAGTTACGGTGCCTACCTGAAGAAACTGGTCAAATTAGCCAAGTAAGCGAATTTTATGAAGATTACCGAAACCAGAATTCCAGATGTAAAACTCATTGAACCCAAAGTGTTCGGCGACGAACGCGGCTTTTTCATGGAAACCTGGAATGACCAGACCTTCCGCGAAGCGGGTATAGCGGAAACTTTCGTGCAGGACAATCACAGCCGGTCAGTAAAAAACACGCTGCGCGGCCTGCACTATCAGATCAAACAACCCCAGGGTAAATTGGTAAGGGTAACCCGAGGCGAAGTGTTTGATGTAGCCGTAGATTTACGACCCGAATCGCCCACTTTTGGCCAGTGGGTCGGCGAATACCTGTCAGAGGATAATTCCCGCATATTGTGGGTACCGCCAGGGTTTGGTCATGGCTTTCTGGTAACGAGCGAAACAGCGGATTTTCAGTACAAGTGTACGGATTTTTATGCGCCAGAATACGAGCGTACTATCCAATGGAATGACCCAACGCTTAAAATTAACTGGGATGTGGATAGCCCGAAAGGCTTATTGATGTCAGCCAAGGATCAGGAAGGGCAAAGTCTTGAGCAGGCTTTGGCTGAACTGAAAGAGTACTACTGAATGATACCCGTCACCAAGCCCTACCTTCCAAGCCGTGAGAAACTTGACCAATACATTGACGGAATATACGAACGCCAATGGCTTACGAACAATGGCCAGCTAGTCCGGGAGCTCACCCGTCGCCTGGAAGAGTATCTCGGGGTGGAAAACCTCCTGCTGGTAGCAAATGGAACACTGGCTTTGCAAATCGCCTACCGGGCGCTTGGAGTGAGCGATGCCCGACCTGAGCAGCACCCGGAAGCCATTACTTCTCCCTTCACGTTCGTCGCCACCGCCAGTTCACTAAAGTGGGACGGCGTGGAGCCTGTGTTCGCTGATATCGATCCAGAAACATGGTGTATAGATCCGGCTAATATCAAACAGGCCATAACGCCAAACACCCGTGCCCTCGTTCCGGTTCATGTTTTCGGTAATGCTTGTAATGTTGAATCTATTGACGCCTTAGCCAAAGAGCATGGATTGAGCGTAATCTACGATGCTTCACACGCGTTTGGCGTGAAGTACAAAGGTGAAAGCCTTCTGACCTACGGTGACGCTGCCACACTTAGCTTCCATGCAACAAAGCTTTTTCACACGGGCGAAGGCGGAGCCATTGTCTTCAAGCGAAAAGATGATTTTGAGCGCGCACAAAAAATGATCAATTTCGGCATCACCGGTCCGGAAACGATTGATGAGCTGGGCATCAACGCAAAGATGAATGAGTTACAGGCGGCGTTGGGCCTCTGCGTGTTGGATGAGATGGACGAAAACTTGGCGGCGAGGGGCAGCGTTTGGCGAGAGTATGAGCGGGCACTGACTAACAGGGTACAGTTTCAGAAAAAAAGCGAAGATGTTGTTTACAATTTCGCCTACTTTCCAGCTGTGTTCGAATCAGAAACGCAGGCCAAGAAAGTCGCTGCGGCACTCAAAGAATCGGAAGTATTAGTCAGAAGATACTTCTATCCCTCGCTCGACTCGGTCAAATGTTTGGGGGAGTATCCCATTCAGCCTGCATCGAGGGATATTGCCAGTCGAGTTCTGTGCCTGCCGATGTTCGGTGACCTGGATAAGGCTGAACAGCGAAAGATAATTAATATTATTAGTGCGGAGCTCGATACATGAACTTGGCGGTCATGCAGCCATACCTGTTTCCGTACCTGGGATACTTCCAACTCATTTATGCCTCAGATCTCTTTATAGTCTACGATGATGTTTCCTACATTAAGCAAGGTTACATCAATAGGAACAGTATTCTGATGGATGGGGCGGCTCAGCGATTTACTTTGCCGGTTCCTGGTGCGTCATCCAATAAAATTATTTGTCAGCTTAAGTTCTCTGAAGACGTACGAAAGGTCATAAAGACAATTTCTCAAGCGTATTCGAGGTCGCCGTACTATCCAGTAGTGTTTCCGATGCTTAGAGAAATATTAGAAAGTGAAAGACGCACTATCTCTGATGTATGCTTAAATTCATTTGAGTCTATCTTTTCGTATCTAGACGTTGATAGAAAGTTCATTAAATCTAGCGAGATTGAATATGATAGAAGTCTTTCTGCGCAAGATAGGTTAATAAATATGTGCAAGATGCATGACGCAAATGGCTATATAAATACTATTGGTGGTCTTGATCTATACTCCAAAGCCAGATTTAGTGAGCATCGTATAAATCTCATGTTCTTAAAAGCGAAGCTGAATAAGTATCGACAGAACGCAACTGAATTTATACCGGGACTGTCTATAATCGACGTCTTAATGAACTGCTCCCCTGATGAGGTGAGGAGCCTTCTTCTAGACTATGATTTGGTATAGAACGAAGCTTTAATAGTTCTGTTGTCTATCAGAAGTCAATTTGTAGAAAATCAAGAAAGGTTTGAAATGAAAAAAGTTCTGGTTCTTGGTGGTTCAGGAAGCCTTGGCAGAGGTGTCATATCTGATCTTAAAGAAAAGCACAAAGTTACCGCCACCTATGCAAGAAACCCATTTTCTGAGCCGGGTGTTGAAGTCCAAAAATTAGATATTGTAAATATTTCCTGTATTGAAAGTATGGATGCTGATTTTGACGCGGTAGTACTAATAGCGGGAGCGATGCCGGCAACGATGAAGGGGTATGAACCCCAAAGATACATTGATACAAATATTACTGGCACACTGAATGTGCTTGAATTCTGTCGAAAGAACAGAATAAAGAAATTAACATATGTGATGACATTTTCTGATGTGTCTCACAAATTCAATAGTGGTGAGCCAATAAAAAGTGATGACCAACGAGGATTAACATTAGTCGGTGATCATGCGGTATATTCGGTATCAAAAGTTGCTGCTATTGATCTAATTGAGCACTACCACCAAGAGTATGGATTGCAGACAATCACATTGCGCATTCCTACGGTCTATTGTGCGGACGATAATTTCAACTATTATGTTGATGGCGTAGAGAAAGTAAAAGCCTATGTACAGATGATTCGTTCAATAGTGTCAGAGTCCCGGGTCGAGCTTTGGGGTGACCCCAATAATGCGAAGGATATGCCGTACATTAAGGATTTCGCACGCCTGGTGCGGCTATCGATAGAGCACGAGACAGCGCAAGGTGTCTTTAATGCAGGAACTGGATCGCCCGTAACTTTAGCCGATCTTGTTCAAGTCATGGGCGACGTATTTTCTCCGGATAAAAAAGTGACCGTTATACCGAGGCCCGAGAAGCCGTCACAACCTAACTTTACTTTTGATATGTCGAAGACCAAAGAGGTCTTTGAGTTTGTCCCGGAGTGGGACGTAAAAAGCATGTTGGAGGATATACGGGATACCTTAGGGGTTGAGGCTTTCAGAGCATGAGTTCACCGACAGTCCTGTTGCATCTAGGCCTGCCAAAAACAGCCACCAGCTCTCTTCAGCATAATGTGTTCCAAAAGCTGCACCAGCAGTCACGCATTAAATTTTTGGGCAAATGCCTCGACTACGAGTACAAAACTGGCAATGTAAAGATACACAACTACTCCGGTAAGTTTATCCGAGAAGCTGTAGATGGGGACTTGGATGTTCTGGAGGCAAGAACCTTATTGAGGGATTCGTTGCAGGAAAATTTATTGAATGTTTTTAGCGACGAAGGTGTGATGGTCGCCTATCCAGGGCGAGATAATCTTACGCTTGTAGAAAAGTTTGAAAGGCTGAAGGCTGTATTTGAAGGGTATAGAGTGAAAGTTGTAATCACTCTTCGAGATCCAATCGATTATTTATACTCTATGTATGTGCAGCTATATCCAGACTTTTTTTCAAGAATTCCCGAGCTTAATTCTGTTGAAAAATATGTTAGAAAACTACAGGTAGATCCAGATAATACATTGTTCGAATCGTTTTTCTATGATCGCTGGGTTCCAAAGTTGAGGTCTAATTTCGACGTGACGTTTATACGTTATGAATCCTTATCAAACTCGGATGGAAAAGTCTTTTCGACATGGGCGAATTTGCTTGGCATTTCTAGCAATGAGTTTAGGGAATTTTTCAGCACGTCAAGAGTTAATGTTAAGAAAAAGTCCGGGAAAGAGGTAGGAAAAGTAAGAGACTTTAAGGCATTAGAAATATTTTTTATAAGAACTTTTTCGTCATCGAAATCAATTTATCGCTCCGCAAAGTTTTTGTATCATATATCTGGGTTAAAAAAATTATTGAATTACCGGTTTGAATCAAAGAAAACACACTCGTATCCAAGTGAAGGTGATTTGAAACGCCTTCAGGAAATACTAAAAGTAGAAAGTAAGTTCTATGAGTAATAAAATTCGGATGTTAAACGGAGACGCTAGAATAGCTCTGGCGCTTTGGTTTCGAAAAGCCAAGCGCATATTCAATACTATTAGAGTGTTTAGGCGAAAAAAGGTGTTTGTTATCGGCCTGAATAAAACGGGTACGACGACTATGGCCAAGGCCCTTCGAGATCTTGGGTATTTGGTTGGTAGCGAAGAAGATGCAAAGTCATTGTTTGACGCATGGGCTAAAAGAGATTTTAAGAAAATTGTGCGCTTTTGCAAGTCAGCTCAAGCATTTCAAGATTCCCCGTTTTCGTTCCCATTCACCTACGTGGTGCTTGATTATGCATTTCCTGGAAGTAAGTTTATCCTGACTGTTCGAGATGACGATCAGCAGTGGTATCGCTCAATAACGAGGTTTCACTCTAAGTTATGGGCTGATGGCGACGGGGTTCCGCCCACCAAAAAGCAACTTCAAGAGGCATTCAATTCATACAAAGGCCGGCCTTGGGATGTAAATAGAGAGTTGTTCGAAACTCCGGAAGAAGATCCATATAATGAAGCAATATTAAAGGATTTTTATAATAGGCATAATAGTAACGTGATTGCCTACTTCAGAAAAAGACCGAATGACCTTCTTGTTATAAATGTCGGCGAAACAGGATCTTACAGTAAATTTATAGATTTCTTGGGTATTAGATCTCGGTTTAGTGATTTCCCATGGGAAAATCGGACATGATGCTATAACCGATGGAGGCAATGAACCGAAAAATTGGTGTTGGTGTTCTCTGGAACCTTGCGAACTTGCTTATGGCGAAGGGGGCGGCAACACTGTTTACACTATTTCTCGCCTTTTTCCTTACACCGGAGGCATTCGGTCTGATTGCGATGGCAACCGTTGTCTTTGAGTTGGCTAATGTGTTGATCGACTCAGGATTAGGGCAAGCGCTGATCAGAAGTAGTAACGCCTCCGCAGCTGACTTTGATACGGTTTTTTATACAAACCTGATGCTGAGTGTACTTGCTTATATTGCATTGTTTGCTGGCGCGCCTGTTTTTGCCGATTTTTATGGTCAGCCCGAACTTACTTATCTAATCCAGGTAATGGGTCTCGTTGTTTTTATCAACGCAACCAAGTTAATCCAAGTTGTGGTTTTCTCTCGCGACATGGATTTTAAATCCCAGATGAAGGCCAATACTTGTGGTGTCTTCATTTCGGGAATATTGGCTGTTTCTGCGGCTTGGTTCGGCTGGGGAGTTTGGAGCCTGGTGGTGCAGATGCTGGGTTCCGCTCTGGTGGCGGCTATCGTCCTATGGTCCTTGAGCAACTGGCGGCCCTCCCTTCAATTCAGCAAAGAGTCCTTCGTCAGGTTGTTCAGCTTTGGGCGGAATTTGTTGCTCGAGGGATTACTTTCGGTGCTTTTCCGTAACTCCTACGTGTTGGTAATAGGGCGCTTTTTCAGTGCTGAGATAACGGGATTGTATTTCTTTGCCCGGAAAATAAATGATCTGATCTCAAAGCAATTGACTAATGCTGTGCAACAGGCGACCTATCCAGCCCTTTCAACGTTGCAGGATGAGAACGAGACACTGAGGCACAAGTACCGCCAGGTCATGCAGCTCATGATGTTTCTGATCGCACCCATTATGGCATTGGTTGCAGGGTTGTCCGAGCCATTGTTTGAGTTGGTATTGCATGAGAAATGGATAGGTGCCGTGCCGTTCCTACAGTTGCTTTGTGTCGTTGGCGCTATCTCTCCGCTACATGCACTTAATATCAGCCTTCTAAATGTCAAAGGTCGCTCTGATCTCGTTCTAAAGGTAGGTCTGTTAAAAAAGGCTGTAAATTTGATATTGCTTTTAATAGCAATACCTTTTGGAGTTATCGGGATCATTGTTGGTCAGATAATTGGTACCATGCTGGCCTTAGTGCCTAACACCTATTTTTCTGAGAAGTTAGTGAAGTACACGTTGGCTCAACAAGTTAAGGATATTATTAAACCGCTTCTGGCCGCCGCCCTTTCTGGTATCTCAGCATGGTATATATCCTCAGTGAACGGTGATGTATCCATACCAGAAATTGGGTTGGGTGCATTTTGTGGCGCGGCTTTCTACCTATTACTTAGCCTGGTTCTGAGAGTCGAAGGGCTAGGTTTGTGCTGGAAGGTATTTCGAAATAGCCGCTTCAATAGAATTTTTCATAAAATACAGGGATGATGTCGCTGGTATGGAATTAAATCTATGAGTCTACCCACTCCGCCTAAGCCCAAAACTGAATCGGAAATCATTTCCCATTGGGTAGGCGACATAGAGAAGCCAATAGTCAGCGTTAGCTGTATAACCTTCAATCAAGAGAAGTATATCGAAGATGCGTTGAATGGAATATTGAATCAAAAGACAGATTTCCCATTCGAAATTTTGGTTCACGATGACGCATCGACTGATGATACGGTTAGCATCATAAAGAAATACCATGCTTTGTATCCTCTGATTGTTCGGCCACTTTACCAATCCGAGAATCAGTATTCGAAAGGGCGGCGTATTATGCCCGAATTTAATTTTCCTCGAGCGAGAGGAAGATATATTGCACTCTGCGAAGGCGATGATTACTGGGTCGATCCAAACAAACTGCAGATTCAGAAGGAATTTCTAGACGAGAACGCGGATTATGTCATCTGCTATACGGATATCCTGCCATTTGATGAAAATGGAGTGATCAATAGGGATTATGGCGGCGCTAGAAAAGACCTGAGTGAAGAGCAGTTACAGAGAGGAGCATCTCTGTTTACTCTGACTACCTGTTTCAGAAATTTACTGGAAGGTTGGCCGCGTGAATTAGTTAATGTTAAATATGGTGATATTGCGATATGGAGTCAGCTTGGAGACTTTGGTAAGGGTAAGTATCTTCCAGGAATTGCTCCTTCTATGTATCGAGTTCATGACAAAGGCGTTCACTCGATGACGGGTAGGAGAAAGCAGTTGCAGATGAGGTTAGAGACATTGATGGCACTTTACTCCTTTCGGTTAAAGAACGGCGATCATTATCTTGCGGGTAAACACTTAGAAGAAGTTTTAGTTCTATCAATCAAGGTTTCTGGTTGGCGCTTTGTTAGATTGTTCCTTAGTCGTGGCTTCGATTCTATAATTAGGAGACTCTATCGAAGCTGACGATGGTTTTTACTTCCTGAAGTCGGCACTCGATAGATAATCCGTTTAGTACTATTCTGGGATTATATTTGGAATATTTTTCTTCGGTCTATGATGTAATCGCTGCGACCATAGTTTTTTGGCTTGGTCTTGTCGTTTCTGTTTTCGTAGGTAGATCCTTCGGCATCACTACTATTGAGTCGCTAGTCTCATATTGTTGGCACACAATTTTTTCTCTTATATTTTGTTGGTATGTCGTTACATTTGGCGGTGACGCAGTCGGATATTTCCAAGATGGAATATCCTGGGACGGCGACGTCGGTTTTGGTACGGCGGCTGTTAGGATGATATCGGCATTGCTCGTGTCGGGTTTTGAACTTTCCATTCTCGGCTCTTTTTTGGTTTTTAATATTCTCGGTCAGATAGGATTACTCGCGTTTTGGGGTTCCTTGAGAGTAGCGACATTTAATAGAGTAATTTTGATTAGATGTTTAGCAACAGTCATAGTATTTCTTCCGTCAGTAAGCTTTTGGTCGTCGGCAATAGGTAAAGATTCAATTTCCTTCATGGCTACTGGTTTGGCTTTATGGAGTTCTCTTAACCTTAAGAGAAGGGGCCTCCTAATGTTTTTTTCTATTACGATTATGATGGTGGTGCGACCGCATATCGCTGGAGTTATGGTTTTATCTCTGGTGATAGCGATAATATTTGATAGTCATGTACCGATTGTTAAGAAAATTGTATTCAGTTTTGTGACACTCACGGTGATAGCGGTATTGATTCCGTTTTCACTACGATACGCAGGCGTTGGAGACGTGGTGAGTGTTGAAGGTGTATCTCGGTATATTGAAGCGAGGCAGTCATATAATAATGAGGGTGGTGGCGGAGTAGATCTGACGTCTATGAGTCTTCCCTCTCAACTGTTTACATATCTATTTCGTCCAATGTTGTTTGAAGTGAGTGGTTTTTTTGAGCTTGCGGCCGCTATTGATAACTTAATACTTATAGTTGTTTTTGTTGTGGGAGGTTATGGAGTATTACGAAATAGGATAACTGGCATAGGGGAGAATCGCGTCTTTATGTGGGCCTATGCTTCAGCTTCGTGGTTAGTTCTTGCGCTAACCACTGCTAACCTGGGCATAGCCTTAAGGCAAAAGTGGATGTTTTTGCCCATGCTTATTTTTCTTTTACTTTCAGTCGCCGGCAAGCGCCGTAATCATACAGGTAACACGAATAGTCTAGATGTTCCTAGTTCTCCGGTGGCAGCTTCATCATCAAAAGCACCGTAATATGGCGTCATGCTCTACTTCTTAATGGGTTGAAGAATGCTTGATATAGTTGTCGTAAATTGGAATGCTGGTAATCAGTTGAAGGACTGTATTGAATCCATATTGAGCTGCAATAGTAAGAGCATCTCGAGAATTGTAGTTGTAGACAACGGCTCAACGGACGGTTCTCTGGCTTTGGTTGAGGGCCTGCCAGGAGTGGAAGTAATTAGGACCGAAAAGAATCTTGGCTTTGCCGCAGCCTGTAATATAGGCGCAAAGGCGGGAAACGCACCCTATATCCTGTTCCTTAATCCCGATACGCGATTGGAGCAGAATTCTATATCCGAGCCCTTGGATTTCATGGAGCGTAGAGAGAATGCCGAGGTTGGGGTATGCGGGATTCAGCTTTTGGATGACTCGGGAGAGATAACTCGCACCTGTGCCCGATTTCCCACTACCGGTCGGTTTGTGGCGTCAGCGCTAGGCCTTGATAGATTGCCAGGACTTCAAAGGCGGGGGGTGCATATGCGTGACTGGGACCACCGTGTCTCGCGCAAGGTAGATCATGTTATTGGCGCGTTTTATATGATTCGTAGGACGGTGTTTGAAACACTCGGTGCATTTGATGAGGTGTTTTTCGTTTATCTGGAGGATGTGGATCTATCTTACCGTGTTAATAGAGCTGGCTGGGATAGCTGGTATTTGGCGAACGTAAGGGCCGTCCACGTTGGTGGCGGTACGTCCAGGCAAGTAAAAGCGAAACGACTGTTCTATTCTGTCCGTAGTAGGCTTCTTTATGCGTTTAAGCACTTTCCAACCTGGCAGGCTTGGTGGCTGATTGTAGTTGCGGGGTTGGTTGAGCCTTTCATTCGAACGGGCTGGTGTATTTTCCGCCGTGATACGGCCGGGGTGCGTGAAACTTGGTCGGCGGTTTATATGCTTTTGCGAAGTATGCCCCGGATCGTCCGGGGAGAGGGGCGCTGTGATCCATGAAGGTTCTTTTGTTGTCCCGCTATGGCCCTTTGGGGGCGAGCTCTAGGGTCCGGTTTCTGCAGTATCTACCTTATTTTCAGTCCCTGGGTGCCAACGTTACCGTCGAACCGTTGCTATCCGATGCTTATTTAAGGGCGCTATACAGCGGCGGCTCTCGATGGCAGGAAGTTCTGAGGGGCTTCGGTCGCAGAATCCTTGCTTTGCTGGGAGGTCGTCGGTTTGACGTCGTGATTATCGAGAAGGAGCTCTTTCCTTTCTTGCCTGCAATTGCAGAACGGTTTCTCAATCTGATTGGTGTGCCTTATGTCGTTGACTACGATGATGCATTGTTTCATCGTTACGATTGTCACCCTAATCCAGTTGTGAGGTGTCTTTTAGGGCACAAGATAGATGCGGTAATGCGTCACTCTTCGGCGGTAATCGCTGGAAACGGTTATTTAGCTGAGCGCGCACAGAAAGCCAAAGCGAAAAGAATTGAAATTATCCCGACAGTGGTGGATATCGATCGCTATCGCCCGAGTTTGAAAGACGTAGGCGAGGTTCCCATTGTTGGTTGGATCGGGACTCCCCAAACCAGTCGTTACCTCAAGCTTTTGTTGCCGGTGTTCGAATCTATCCAGAAACAGGTTCCGGTGCGCTTTGTCGCTGTTGGGGCTCGTAAAGAAGACTTTAGAGGGACACCGGTCGAGGTCTGGCAATGGTCTGAAGAAACAGAAGTCGAGTCAATTCAGAGGTTTGATATTGGTATAATGCCCCTTGAGGATTCGGCTTGGGAACGCGGCAAGTGCGGTTATAAGTTGATTCAGTACATGGCGTGTGGTGTTCCTGTGGTGGCCTCTCCCGTTGGGGTAAACTGTGAAATTGTAGAGCAGGAAATGAATGGACTGCTGGCGAGTTCGGCAAACGAATGGGAGAAAGCGTTACGAAGGCTATTAGGTGTTGATGCTTCGGTCCGTAATGATATCGGCGGGCATGGCCGCATGCGCGTGGAAGGTTGGTACTCGCTTCAAGCGCAGGCGCCGAGGCTATTTCCGCTCGTTCGGGAGGCTTCCCGATTATCAAGTTAAAAGCGTCAGCATGACTTCTAAAGTTCTTATTCTGGGCTCGTTGGCATCGTCCTTAAGGAATTTCCGAGGGCCATTGATATCGGCTGTTCGTGGACACGGACACTCAGTATATGCAGCGGCCCCGGGCTTGCGTGAAGATACAGAGACGACTGAGTGGCTATCTGGGCAAGGAATCGAAAGCTCTAGTGTCCTACTGTCGCGCACCGGGCTTAGTCCCTTGGGCGATTTGGCTACTTTGTGTCAATTGATTCGCCTGATGCGGAGAGTTCGGCCCGAGTATTTTCTTGGTTATACCATTAAGCCGGTCATATGGGGACTGATTGCAGGATGGGTTGCTCGTGTCCCGAACCGGGCAGCGCTGATCACCGGACTCGGCTATGCTTTTACAGGTAAAGCCAGTGGGAAGCGGGCGGTAGTTCATGGCATCGCCATGGCGCTCTATCGCTTTGCGTTGCGAAGGGCCACGCTAATTTTTTTCCAAAATCCGGATGATCGTGCCGACTTCGAACGATTGGGGCTCCTGCCTAATGGGGTGCCGGTGATAGTCGTTGATGGATCGGGTGTCGACACTGAGGCATTCAAACCAACATCCTTCCCGGAGAAGCCTCTGCGGTTTCTTTTGATTGCTCGTCTACTGGGGGATAAGGGTATACGGGAGTATGCCTCTGCGGCGTCCGAAATAAGAGATCACTATCCGAACGTTGAGTTCCATCTTGTTGGTGGCCTGGATCCGAACCCTGATGGCATCTCTGAACGTGAGGTACTTGGATGGCATGCCAAAGGGGACATTGTATGGCATGGATCGCTTGTGGATGTAAGGCCAAGTATTGCAGACTCCCACGTTTACGTTCTTCCGAGTTATCGTGAAGGTACTCCGCGCACGGTTCTTGAGGCGATGGCCATGGGGCGTCCTGTAATAACCACAGATGCGCCTGGTTGTAGGGAAACCGTTGTTGATGGGGAGAACGGCTTTCTGGTGCCCGTGAAGTCAGTGGGTGCTTTAGCAGATGCCATGCGACGTTTTATCGAGGAGCCTGAACTTGTTGCTTCGGCTGGGGCAAAGGCACGCCAGTTGGTAGAAGAGAAATACGACGTCCGCAAGGTAAATCGGGTTATGTTGAAGGCTATGGGGCTTGATGTTTAAACGAATGACTGACGTTGCCTTGGCAGCAATTGCGATTGTTTTGTTGGCACCGGTTATTGGGTTGGTGGCCTGTTTGGTGCGCTGTAAGCTGGGAGGTCCAGTATTATTTCGACAGGTTCGCCCCGGTAAAATGGGGAAACCGTTTTACATGGTGAAATTCAGGACGATGTTGGATGCAGAGGATCGATTTGGCAATTCGCTGCCGGATGAGCAGCGAATGACGCCATTTGGCAGCGTGCTGCGTTCGACCAGTCTTGACGAACTTCCTGAGCTGTGGAATGTGCTTAAAGGTGATATGAGTTTGGTTGGTCCACGCCCGCTGCTCATGGAATACCTGCCACTTTACACCAAAGAGCAGTATCGCCGTCATGAAGTTCGTCCAGGAATAACAGGTTGGGCTCAGGTCAATGGTCGCAATGCGATTTCTTGGGACGACAAGTTCAAGTTGGACGTATGGTATGTCGACAATCGTTCATTCGGACTTGATTTGAAGATTCTGCTGCTTACCGTCAAAAAGGTCTTATGGCGTGATGGGATCAGGGGTGAGGGGGAGTCGACTATGTCGAAGTTTACCGGGACTAAACGCTGATGCGCCTTGCAATTCTTGGTGCTAGCGGGCACGGAAAGGTTGTCGCCGATATTGCGGAGATGGTGGGTTGGGAGGAGGTTTGCTTTTTTGATGATGCATGGCCTGAGCTAGAGATGAATGGGCCTTGGAACGTTAATGGGGACAGCCAGTCATTACTCGAAACCCTGAATGATTTCGACGGTATCATCGTCTCCATTGGCAATAATCAGATTCGCGCAAAAAAGCAGGGCGAACTCGCGGCTGCAGGCGCAAACCTGATAACGCTCATCCACCCCTCCGCAGTTATAAGTGCTCATGCTTCTATCGGGCTGGGCTCGGTTGTATTTGCAAATTCAGTTGTTAATGCATGTGCTCTTGTTGGAGCTGGCGTGATCATTAACTCCGGAGCCGTTGTAGAGCATGACTGTGCGATCGGCGACTTTGCCCATGTAAGCCCGTGTGCGGTGATTGCAGGCGGTGCGACAATCGGGGTCCAAGCTTGGATTGGCGCCAATGCCGCGGTTAAGCAATTGATCTCGGTAGGTGACGCTTCAATAGTGGGGATGGGGGCTGTGGTAACCAAAAATGTTGGTGCAGACGTAACTGTCCTCGGGATTCCAGCAAAAGTCAGTAGCCGCTAGTAGCCCAGATGTTCCAATTCAACCAGATCCATGAGTAGACGATGCTAAACGGACCCTTTTCTCCATGGCCCTCCTTCACCGAGGAAGAGGCTGATGCTGTACGGGATGTATTAATATCCAATAAAGTTAATTACTGGACTGGTCAGCAATGTCGAGAATTTGAAAGGGAGTTTGCTGACTATACAGGTACACAATATGCGATTGCTTTAGCCAACGGCACTCTGTCACTGGATCTTGCTCTCAAGGGGCTGGGTATCGGCCCTGGGGATGAGGTTGTGGTCACCCCGCGTACGTTTCTTGCTTCCGTATCCAGTGTTGTGACGGCGGGAGCTGTGCCGGTATTCGCCGACGTGGACGCTGAAACCCAGAATATCACCGCTGAGACGATAAAAGAGGTAGTTACTGATCGCACTCGGGCAGTGATGTGTGTGCATTTAGCCGGCTGGCCCTGTGCTATGGAGCCAATAATGGACTTGGCGGGAGAGAAGGGTTTATTCGTAATTGAAGACTGTGCACAGGCTCATGGCGCTCGCTATAAGGGGCGACCAGTTGGTTCGTTTGGTGACGTCGGATGTTGGTCGTTCTGCCAAGACAAGATCATGACGACTGGCGGTGAGGGCGGAATGGTCACGACCAATAATCGCGACCTGTGGAAGCGAATGTGGGCTTATAAGGACCATGGAAAGAGTTGGGATGCGGTTTATGAGCGTGAACACCCAGCTGGCTTTAAGTGGCTTCATGAGAGCTTTGGCACCAATTGGCGAATGACAGAAATGCAGGGCGTTATCGGCCGCATCCAATTGAGACGCATGCCTGAATGGACGGCCGCTCGCCAGAATAACGCCGACGCTATTTGGACGTGCGCAAGAAGTTTGTTGGGACTTCGAGTGCCGGATTTGCCGGATGACATCCACCATGGGGCGTACAAGTGTTATGTCTTTGTAGAGAGCTCTCAGCTTGCCAGTGGATGGAATCGTGATCGTATTCTTAATGAGATTGTGAGTTCTGGGGTCCCATGTTTTTCCGGATCGTGTTCTGAGGTGTATCTGGAAAAGGCCTTCGACGGAACCGATTGGCGACCTGAAAGGAGATTAACCGTTGCCAAAGCTTTAGGGGATACGAGTTTGATGTTTCTGGTGCATCCGACATTGACCAGAGAAGAGATCGATAAGACCTGCGCAGTTCTTGCTAATGTAATGGATAAAGCTACATGTTAAGTTTGGTTGGTTGATGCAATACAGAAGAGAAATTGACGGACTACGTGCCGTAGCCGTGGTGCCGGTGATACTGTTCCACGCGGGGTTCACCTGGTTTTCAGGTGGGTATGTTGGGGTTGATGTCTTCTTCGTCATCAGCGGGTATCTGATTACATCGATTTTACTTAAAGACCTCCTCAGTGGCCACTTCTCTATTGTTACCTTTTACGAGCGTAGAGCTAGGAGGATATTGCCGGCGTTGACGCTTGTTTTATTATGCACTATCCCGTTCGCTTGGTTGTGGTTTCTCCCATCTCAATTCCAAGAATTCTCTAAGGCCGTTGCCGCAACCAGTTTGTTTGCATCCAACATACTATTTTGGCGGGACAGTGACTACTTCGCTCCTGCGGCAGAAGAGAATCCACTTTTGCATACTTGGAGTCTAGCCGTTGAGGAACAGTTCTATATAATTTTCCCTATTTTTCTGTTTCTAATCTGGCGATGTGGAAAGCAAGTAACGCTGTATGGACTGATCGGCCTCTCAATACTGAGTCTTGCCTTGTCAGAGTATGGTTGGAGAAATCACCCTTCTGCAAACTTTTATTTGCTTATCACTCGAGCGTGGGAGTTAGGAGTGGGAGCTATTTGTGCGCTTTATTTACTTGAAAACCAAGTTAAGAGCAATTCATATTTATCTTTTCTTGGGTTGATGCTTATCCTGTTTTCCGTTGTTTATTATGATGCCAGTACTCCGTTTCCTTCATTGTATGCCCTTGTGCCCGTGATCGGAACAGCGCTGATTATCATATTCTCTGGTTCGAAAACCATTATTTCGAGGATGTTGTCTTTAAAGCTCTTTGTTGGTATCGGCCTGATTAGCTACAGCGCATATCTCTGGCATCAACCACTTTTTGCTTTCGCGAGAATTAGAACCTTTGGTGATCCGATCCCAGGGCTGATGCTGTTATTGTCCGCTTTTTCATTCTTTTTTGCATATTTAAGCTGGAAGTTCGTGGAAATTCCTTTTCGATCAGGGCGGGTAAGTTTTTTCAATTCAAGAACTAAGATTTTCAGTTTATCGGCTGTAAGCTTAGTATCATTGATCTCTTTCGGAGCATATGGGCATCTGAGCGATGGTGCCAGTTGGCGTAGTGTAGGAGTTAAGGTGCTCGAATACGAGCCGGATAATAAGAAGTTACAACGAAAAAGCTGGGATATCTTAAAGGAAGTTAGTGGTAGTGAATCCTACGCGGTTGAGGGTAATGATGTTGATTCATTACGTTGGTCATATGGTTCAGAATCGGGAGTTAAGCTGTTATTGGTGGGCAATAGCCACTCTAAGGATGTTTTCAATGTAATATTTAACAGTAAATATGTTGAAAACGAACTGCAGATTTCAAGGTATGGTTCTCAAATATATAGGTTGGCCAACAAAAATCATGATATTTATAAGTCAGAAAACTTCAAGTCTTCAGATGTCGTGATGATTGTTTCTCAGTATAGAGATGAAGATATAAGAGTTATTGGAAAAGTCATTGATAACATAACTAGCTTCGGAAAGCGTGTTGTGATTTCTGAGAATATATTTGAATTTCCAGAGTTTGGCGGTGCTCGAACTCTGGCAGATTTCGTTATTCATAAAGTTAAGGATAAAAAAGATCTGGAGAGTGACTCTGACATTGTCGCTTCTCTTGTCAATAATGAATATTACTCCGTTTACATGTCAGGAAATACTGGTGATCTTGTAAAGGCCTCTAATAGAATTATTTCATCATTCAAGGACAATGTATTGATATTAGATAGAATGAATTATGTTTGCTCTGCCCCGAGAGAGCAGTGTTTTGCGATAAATAGTGAATATGAAAAATTCTTCTATGATTACGGGCACCATACTCTTGAGGGTGCAGAGTTCTTTGGCAGCAGGCTGGCGGATGTGCGTTGGCTTGATCCCCTGCTTGAGGAAGATGCCCGAGTTGTTGTGGGAGAACGGTGAATTCTGATCTTGTCCCCAAAAATGGCCGTGAGCCATACCAGAATGGAGGGGGTGAGACAGCTTCAGAACCCAGCGTGGGAAGACCTGTGATTGCAGGTGTCATCTTGAGACCATGGCACCTGCTGGCTGTCCTCGGTTTCGGAGGTTTAACGCATTGTTTTTCGAGGCATGGCAATGTTGGGTGTATTATTGGGATCTATCGCGGTGTTTACCTATGTCTAGCGCGGGACGTTACAGAATGGAAAATGTATATGGAGCGTTTTTCGCGCTAATGTTGGGGTTGACGAATTGAGCAGGGATGTGTCTCGCTTACATGGAGGCGGTGGTCGTATGGTTAAGGCTTTTCTAAACCTGCCTAGATTTCACAAGCGGGTTGTTTCGGTACTGTCGGACGCATTTTTTCTATTCTTTGCGATATGGGCAGCTTTCGCCTTGCGCCTGGAGCAACACCTCTGGCTGCCTACCCAAGAACAATTGACGGTTGCCGCCATCACGGTGGTGTTCACTATCGCCGTGTTTATCCGCCTTGGGCTATACCGGGCTGTCATTCGTTATTTGGGTGACAGAGCATTCCTCACCATTATCTATGGGGTCATTGCCTCTAGTGTATCTCTGATCATTCTGGGCTATCTGTTGCAGGTGTTTGTACCTCGCTCGGTGCCCATCATCTACGGCGCTCTTGCTTTTCTATTTGTTAGTGGCACCCGCCTGGGTGTGCGGATGATCGTGAACCATCCCAAGCAGATGGCGAAAGAAGCGGTTGCCATCGTGGGTGCGGGCGAAACAGGCATGCAACTGGCATCCGCTCTGGAGCAGGGCACCGAGTACCGGCCTGTCGTTTTTGTGTCATTTGACCGAGCGAACCATAAGTCCATGATCAATGGCTTGCCCGTCGTCAGCATTAACCACATCGCCAAGCATATGCCGAAGCACCAAGTGCAGCGGATTCTGCTGGCGCTGGATGAAGGTACGCAAATTGATCGCAAGAAACTGCTGAAGCAGCTTGAGCCATTGTCGATCCCGGTCCAGACCGTTCCTTCCATGTCGGAACTGGTGGCGGGCCAGGCGCGGATTAATGACATCCGGGATCTGGAGATTGAAGACCTGCTGGGGCGAGACCCGGTTCGGCCGGACTCTGCCGTTGTAGCCAAGAGTCTGTACCAAAAATCCGTGATGGTCACTGGCGCGGGCGGTTCGATTGGCTCAGAGTTGTGCCGCCAGATTATTCGTCATCGTCCGCGCGCGTTGGTACTGTTCGAGCAGTCCGAATTTTCCCTGTACGCCATTGAGCGTGAGCTGAGCTCCATCAATCGGGTGGAGGGGCTGGGGGTAGAATTGCATCCCTTACTCGGTAATGTGGGGCATCGGCGCCGCTGCGAGTCTGCCATGAGGGCGTTTGGTGTGCAGACGGTATACCACGCAGCCGCCTATAAGCACGTGCCCTTGGTTGAACATAACGTGATAGAAGGCGTGCAGAATAACGTGTTTGGCACCTGGCACACGGCTGAAGCCGCCATTGCAGCCGGTGTTGAGCGTTTTGTGCTGATTTCCACGGACAAGGCGGTTCGCCCCACCAATGTGATGGGGGCCAGCAAGCGGCTGGCGGAACTGGTGCTGCAGGCGTTGGCACAGCGGCAGAAAAAGACGGTGTTCTCCATGGTGCGTTTCGGCAACGTACTCGGCTCTTCCGGTTCTGTAGTGCCGCTTTTCCGGGATCAGATTCGCGATGGTGGCCCGGTTACCGTTACCCATCCGGACATTATCCGGTACTTCATGACCATTCCTGAAGCCAGCCAACTGGTTCTCCAGGCCGGCAGTATCGGCCTGGGTGGCGAGGTGTTTGTGTTGGATATGGGAGAGCCCGTTAAGATTGCGGACCTGGCCCGGAAGATGATTCATCTGATGGGGCTGGAAGAGAAAACGGAAAGCAATCCCGCAGGTGATATTGAGGTGACTTTTAGCGGTCTTCGCCCTGGGGAAAAGCTTTATGAGGAACTGTTGATTGGTGACGATCCGCAAGGTACTTCGCACCCACGAATCATGATGGCACGGGAAGTTTATCTTCCCTGGGAGCAGGTAGAAGACTTCCTCAGTCAGTTGCAGCGGGCGAGCCAGGCATTCGATTGCAGCGCGATTATCGAAGTTCTTAAGAGTGCCAAAACGGGTTACGCGCCCAACGGCAACCTGGAGGACCTGGTGTGGTGTAACGGGCAGTCCGATGTTGTGGCTGCGGATCGCCAGGGCGATAAAGTGCACCGGTTGTCGGTGTAAGAAAATACGTTTCAAGAGCAAGGTTGCTGTTTCATGTCTGAAAATATCGTCTGGCATCACCAGAAAGTCACCCGGGCGGACCGCGCTTCCATCAAGAACCAGAGCCCGTGTCTGTTGTGGTTTACGGGCCTGAGTGGTTCCGGCAAGTCCACCATTGCCAATGCTCTGGATGTTGCCTTGTTTGAGCGCGGTTACCACACGTTCCTGCTGGATGGCGATAACGTGCGCCACGGCCTGAACAGGGATCTGGGGTTTTCTGATGAAGACCGGGTTGAAAACATCCGCCGTATTGGCGAGGTGAGTAAGTTGTTCACCGATTCCGGCGTGATTGTTCTCAGTGCGTTTATCTCACCCTTCACCAGTGATAGGCGCTTGGTGCGTAACCTGTTCCCGGCGGGTGAGTTCATTGAGGTGTTCATGGATACCCCGCTTCAGACGTGTGAAGAGCGGGATCCAAAGGGTCTTTATGAAAAGGCCAGGGCGGGAAAGATCAAACACTTTACGGGTATCGATTCCCCCTATGAGGCGCCTGAACGCCCGGAAGTGCGCCTGGATACGTCTCAGATGTCGGTGGATGATTGTGTAAATCGCTTGATCAGTTACCTGCTGGACCGGCAATTGATCTTTACGTCGCCACAAGCCACCGGAGCGTAAGCGCCTATGGCGTGGGAAGCCATTGTTACCCTGCTTACCTTGTTCTCGGTTCTGGCAGCATTGGTGATTACCCGGGTGTCGGCCGATCTGGTGCTGATGTCGGCCCTGGCGTTCTTGTTGATTACCGGCATCCTGGGGCCGGCGGATGCGTTGGCAGGGTTTGCAAACCCGGGCGTGATTACCATTGCAACGCTCTATGTGGTGGCCGCCGGCCTAAAAGAAACCGGGGCCGTTCAGTGGATTGCCCGTTTGCTACTCGGGCATCCGAAAACCGAAAAAGGCGCGCAGCTTCGGATGCTCGCGCCGACAGGTATCCTCAGCGGCTTCATGAACAATACGGCCGTTGTGGCGATGTTCATCCCCGCCATTCAGGACTGGGCCCAGCGCCTGGGTATTCCATCCTCACGCCTTCTCTTACCCTTGAGCTACGCCGCCATTCTGGGCGGCACCTGCACGTTGATTGGTACCAGCACCAACCTGGTGGTGGATGGCATGCTGCAGGCGCGCCTGGGTATTAATCTGGGGTTGTTTGAGTTGGCCTGGGTGGGCGTGCCGCTGTTGTTGGTGGGTGGATGCTATTTGGTGCTGGTGGCATCTCGCATATTGCCGGACCGGGGAGGCATGCGCGAGGAGCTGGAGCAGGTTCGGGAATACGGCGTAGAGGTGGAAGTGGACGCCGCTGGTCCGTTGGTGGGCAAAACCGTGGCTCAGGCTGGTTTGCGCGCACTGAATTACGGTTACCTGACGGAGATCGACCGGGGTGGCCGGCTGATTACGGCGGTGGAGCCGGATCGAATGCTGCAGCCGGGGGATAAGTTGTATTTTGTGGGCGCGCCGGAATGCGCCAGTGAGCTGCGGCGGATTCAAGGCCTGAAACCCGCCCATGCCAGTATCCAGAAGCTGGACCTGGCGAATCATCAGCGCTGCCTGGTGGAAGTGGTGCTGGGCCAGGAGTTCACGGCTTTGGGGAAGACCGTGCGGGAAAGCCGTTTCCGTACTCGCTTTAACGCCGCGATTCTCTCCATTTCCCGCGAGGGCAACCGGGTGCCGGGCAAGCTGGGCGACATCACCTTTCGGATGGGCGACACCCTGTTGCTGGAAGCGAGCCACCAGTTTGTGGAGCAGTACCGCTTCCGCCGGGACTTTTTGTTGGTCAGCGCCCTGAACGATTCCACGCCACCGGATTTTCACCGGGCGCCCCGGGCGCTGGGAATTTTGTTGTTGATGGTTGTGGCCAGTGCTATCGGGCTATTACAGATTATAGAGGCGGCCTTCCTGGCCGCGGGCGCAATGATTGTCACTGGGTGCATTACGGCCAGCCGTGCCCGCCGTAGTGTGGATTTGCCAGTACTGGTGGTGATTTCGGCCTCTTTTGCGCTAGGCAATGCCATGACGGAAACCGGTGGGGCCGAGTGGGTAGCCGCTAGCCTGCTGGGCCTGTTCGGCCCGCTCACGCCCTGGCTCGCTCTGGCGTTGGTGTATATCCTCACCGCTGCCTTTACCGAAGCTATCACCAACAACGCGGCAGCGGTGTTGATGTTTCCGATTGCGTTGGCGGTGTCTGAACAATTAGGCGTTCATTTCCTGCCGTTTGCCGTGGCCGTGATGTTCGCTGCTTCGGCGTCGTTTATTACGCCTCTGGGTTATCAGACCAATCTCATGGTTTATGGCCCCGGCCGCTACCAGTTCATGGATTACGTGCGTTTGGGCTTTCCGTTGAGCCTGCTCGTAGGCTCAACCGCTATCGGTTTGATCCCGTTTGTCTGGGGATTTTGAGCTGTTTGGGAATATACTGGCAGAAAGCGAATTGTGAATAACAAGGATGTGTTGAATGATCGATATAAAACACCACGGAGCGGTGTCAGGTGTAACCGGTTCTTGCCACGAGTTGGTCGTTGGCCGTTCCGGCATTCTGATTGATTGCGGCCTGTTCCAGGGTGCGGAAGCCGGTAACGGCGCGAGTGCGTCGAATCTCGCCATTGATTTCTCCATTAGCCATACCCGTGCGCTGGTGGTCACCCATGTGCACATCGACCATGTCGGTCGCATTCCCTATCTTCTTGCCGCCGGGTTCGAGGGGCCGATCATCTGTTCGGAGCCATCGGCGATTATGCTCCCGGAGATTCTTGAGGATGCCCTGAAGATTGGTTTCACGCGGGACCGTGCCCTGATTGAACGGGTGCTGGGGCTGATTCGGTCCCGGCTTGTGCCGCTGCCCTACGGACAATGGCACTCGGTGTTCGATGGCAAGGGTGAGTCGCTTTCCGTGCGGTTGCAGAGGGCAGGGCACATTCTGGGTTCGGCTTACGTGGAATGCGAAGCGGAGAGCGATGGCGAGTTCGAGCGGATTGTGTTCAGTGGTGACCTTGGGGCGCCCCACGCGCCGTTGCTGCCGGAACCTCGGCCACCCGAGCGGGCGGACCGGGTGGTGATTGAAAGCACCTACGGCGATAAAGACCACGAGAGCCGGGAAGAGCGGCGTTATCGACTTAAGGCGGTGCTGAGGCATGCCCTTGAGGATGGCGGGACGGTATTGGTGCCTGCATTCAGCATTGGGCGTACGCAGGAGCTGATGTACGAAATTGAAAGCCTGATCCATGAGTTCGGCAGCGATGACGTCGCGCCGGACTTGCCGTGGCGGGATCTCGAGATTGTTGTAGATTCGCCGCTGGCCGCCACTTTCACCCGTATCTACCGTGACCTTAAGCCCTTCTGGGACGCTGAAGCCACCGAATTGGTCAGTCAGGGCAGGCACCCGCTCTCGTTCGAACAACTTACGCTGATCAACTGCCATGAAGACCACCTCAATGCCGTGGATTATCTGGCAACGTCACACCGCCCCTGCGTGGTGCTTGCTGGCTCTGGCATGTGTGCAGGGGGCAGGGTGGTGGACTACCTGAAGGCCATGCTGGCGGATGAACGCAACGATGTGTTGTTCGTGGGCTATCAGGCCAAGGGCACGCCGGGCAGGGATATTCTCGCCTATGGGCCTCGTGGTGGCTGGGTGGAGTTTGACGGCCAGCGTTACGATATTCGCGCTCGGGTTCATCAAGTGGGTGGTTACTCCGCCCATGCGGGGCAATCGGATTTGCTGCGGTTCGTAAGCGGAATTGAGTCGCCACCAACGGAGATCAGGATTGTGCATGGTGATGCGAAAGCCAAAGAGTCGTTGAAAAGCCAATTTCATTCCGCCGGACTAACGGGGATAATGATTCCCGGTCTGGCGTGAATCATTTTATATGTCATTAAAGGATTGATGGGATCATGAAGAAAATTGCCGTAGTTGGCCTGGGATATGTCGGCCTGCCTTTGGCAGCAGCGTTTGGCGAAAAGCGCGACGTGGTCGGTTTTGACATCAACCCGAAGCGAATTGCTGAGTTAAAGGATGGTGTCGATTTTACTCGAGAGGTTTCGAAAGAAGAGCTGGCAGTTTCGAAAGGCTTGTCTTTTACCGAGTCTCTGGACGGCATTCGCGATTGTCAGATCTTTATTGTGACGGTTCCCACACCAATTGATGAATTCAAATCCCCGGATTTAACACCGCTGGTCAAGGCCAGTGAGAGCGTGGGTAGCGTCCTCAAACGCGGCGATATTGTTATTTATGAGTCCACGGTTTACCCCGGTGCCACGGAAGAAGTCTGTGTCCCTATTCTGGAAAAAGTATCCGGCCTTGCTTTCAATCAGGACTTCCACGCCGGTTACAGCCCCGAGCGGATTAACCCTGGTGATAAAGAACATCGTATTGCCACGATTAAGAAGGTAACTTCTGGCTCCACGCCGGCCATCGCCGATGAAGTGGACGCGCTTTATGCCGGTATTATTACCGCTGGTACTCACAAGGCCAGTTCCATTAAGGTGGCCGAGGCCGCCAAGGTGATTGAGAATACCCAGCGTGATTTGAACATCGCGTTGATGAATGAGTTATCAATGATTTTTTCCAAGCTTAAAATTGATACTCACGAAGTGATTGCTGCCGCATCGACCAAGTGGAATTTCCTCCCGTTCAAACCGGGATTGGTTGGCGGGCACTGTATTGGCGTGGACCCTTACTACCTGACTCACAAGGCCCAGGCCATTGGCTATCATCCGGAAATTATCCTGTCTGGCCGCCGCGTTAACGACAACATGGGCCCGTATGCGGCGTCTGAATTGGTGAAGGCGATGATCAAGGCCGGACATACGGTTGCCAACGCTCGAGTGTTGATCATGGGCTTTACCTTTAAGGAGAACTGCCCCGATTTACGTAATACTCGCGTTATTGATGTGGTTAAGGAGTTGTCTGAGTTTGGCTGCAAGGTGGATGTAACGGATTGCTGGGCCGACAATGAAGAGGCTGAGCATGAATACGGAATTACATTGAACCAGAATCCGGAGAAAGCCCAGTACGATGCGTTACTTCTAGCGGTTCCGCATAGAGAGTATGTGGCGAGATCGTCCCATGATTTACGCGAATATATGAAGGACAATGGGGTTTTGTTTGATCTGAAAGGTGTATTGCCTCTGGGTGAAGCTGATTTGCGTTTATAAACGCTTTGGCTATTTAAATAAAAAAAACAGCCTGCGGGCTGGTTTTTTTGGGGTTACTTTTCCGTAAATGAATTATTTTGCCATGGTCTGTTTTATGGATTACTATTTATCGTGACTTTCAGTCATAACCGTCATATTCAAAAATTATCCATTCGCAGGTTCCGTGCTTGGTTGTCTGAACTAATTGCGGCCTTCGAGTATCGGCAAATCAATAGCAGTTATTTAAATAAGGGTTTGTATCCATGGCAAAGATTAACGATTACTACCAGAAAAAACAGCTTATGGAAAAGCTCTCTGAAGAACTGGCGAAACTGGAGCA
>Ga0208030_1000182_pt1 | contig 46758 bp, 74 predicted proteins | sample MalvirDeepMed_M9_FD_184246 | JGI IMG/M metagenome (GOLD analysis project Ga0208030, IMG submission 184246) | Marine viral communities from the Global Malaspina Expedition - Malaspina viral metaG DeepMed_M9 (SPAdes) (version 2) | ecosystem: Environmental > Aquatic > Marine > Oceanic | place...
ATAGAATATAGGCTAAAAAATGAAGATAAAATAATAAAAACAAGGAGAAGGTATTATTTAAAAAACATAGACAAATTAAGAGAAAAAAACAAACAATGGAGATTAAACAATCAAGATAAAATTAAAGTATATAGTAAGAAATATAATAAAAAGTGGCGATTAAATAATAAAGATAAAATAAGAGAATGGAATTTAATAAATAAAGATAAAATAAGAGAATATAATAAGGAACGAAGAGATAGGGATATAAGGGAATGCTCAGATAGTTATATAAAAAAACTATTAACAGGTGGAAACAATTTATCTTTTAAAGATATACCACAAGAATTAATAAAGGCAAAAAGACAACATTTGAAAATCAAAAGAATAACAAAGGAGAATAGCAAATGAAAACAGATAAAAAGCAAATAAACGACTTTAGTGATTTTGAAGAAATGGTTACTGCTCATAGAGGAGTGTTAAAATCATTAATTGAACAAGATGGGTTCTTTAAAAACAACGAGGCAGTTGAAATTAACAATGGTTTTGGTAAGCAATTAAGTTATATGAAATTGAAACTTGAGGCATATAAAATGTTAAGAGAAAAGCCAACGAGAGAAGAATTGTTTTTGCCTAGTCCGAAATAATTGGTGAATAAATGAGCTCTCTGATAATATTTAGTGTGATGATTGATGCATATGCATTTATGACATTCTCATCACTACTAGATGAGGCTTGGAACTGTGCTAATCCCAGACCGTATCCAAAAGAAAAGTATAAAGTATGTCAATGGAGTGAGTCAGATTTAAAGCTTTATAAAGGAACATGGATACTTAAACCAAAAGATGCAGATGACAATTTTATTGAAAAGAAAGTAAGAAAAGTATATTGGAAAAAACGTGGCTATGATGCTACTAAAATAAGGTTTAAATAATATGAATTGTTGGCATTGTAACGAAGAATTGATTTGGCAAGCAGACCATGACTACGAAGATGTGTATGGAGCCCCAAATGATGGGATTATTACTCATTTACAATGTCCTAAAAAGGATTGCAATGCGTTTGTTGAAGTCTATTTGAAATTAAGGGGGGATAATGAGAAAAAAGAAGACTAGTCTTGCAAAATTCTCGGATGTTGCAAGAAGTCAGGGCAAAGGACCGGCTAGAAAATATGCACAAGGGTTGTCATCTTATGAGAGAAGAGTAAAGAAAGTAAAAGAGGTTGCAGGAGATTGTTGGTGGTTAAAGAATTACTTGATGGATAGATGTGGATTGCAAAAAGATTCAAAGCCAAGAAAGGTTAAGAATGGATAAACAAACACTACATGAATTAATGAGTTATATTTTTAACGAGGTTACAAGGACACGTAATGCGGGTCAACAAGAATACGCTAGGGATTTAGATAATGTCTTTGCTAATTTTGAGAGAGTTGCATCTTTTATAGGAGAGACTAGAGAAAAAGCGTTGCTAACATATATGATTAAGCACGTTGACGGTCTTTGTGCATATGCAGAGGGGCATAACTCTCAACGAGAAGATGTGAGAGGAAGACTAACAGATATAATAGTTTATTGTATTTTATTTTGGGGGATGGTAGAGGATAATGCCAAACAAGAAAGCTAAAGCAAGAAAAATGTTAAGAAAAAAGCGAAGAGAGGCTATCAAGGTCTGGAAACGTAAACAAAAACTACTTAAAAAGGAGAAACGTAATGGGTAGAGCAATAGATATGGAAAAAGATATCGACGTTTTAAAAAGAGAAATGAAAGAGTTGAAAGGTGTCTTGCAAGAAATATTAAAAGGAGTTGAAGATGACAAAAAAGAAACCAAAAAAACCGACACTAAACGAAGTAAAAAAAGTAGTGGAAAATCTACTGCACGACCTTCAGATAGTGAATAATAAAGTTGATTCATTGGCTCTTGTAGTTAATGCATATGTAGATTATAAAAAAGATGAAACCGATTTCATGAAGTACATGAAAGAAAAATGGGAGAAAGAAAGTGATAAACAAAGAACTGCTAGTAAAGATTCTAAGTGAAAATAATTGGGGATTATATATCACTACTAGTCCTTTAGAGGAGATGACATCGAATTTCGGTAAGATGTATAAAATAAACGATGTTGATATTGATAGATTAGTAGAGACGTATAATGCACATTTAGAATCACCAGAAGAATAAAAGGAGAAAATATATGAACCAAATTGTAGATGAAGCCACAGAGAATGTGGTTCTGGGGGGTCTTATCCTCAATCCAAGCGAATATAACACAATAGCTCAGTATGTTCCAGAGCTAGAAGTGTTCTCACAAAAGAAAGCTAGAGCATTATGGGTAAAGGTTTCCAAAATGATAAGAAAAGGGGACCATGTTGATACTCTAACTATATGCACATCATTAACGAGCGAAGAAACATTAAATGGTATTTCAAGAGGATATGTAGTAGATTGTACATCTGATGCTTGCGGTCAAGCAACAATGGAAATTTATGCACAAAAAATATATGAAAAATACTTATTAAGAAAAATTGTTGATGAATCACAGAACGTAGCTTCTGGAGTAATTAATCATGGAGAAGATGTTTATGACCTAGTAACCAACACCCATACTTTAATGGGGGAATTACTACGAGTGAGACCGGGGGAGAAATTTAATATTGAAGAAGTATTGGATAATACTGCAAAAACAATGAAGGACGGAGCCAATAGAATGATTAAAACTGGCTACAGAAAAATAGATGATTTTGCCGGTGGATTAACACGTGGAGAAATAAGTATTGTTGGAGGAAGACCGGGGCATGGAAAAACTACATTCTTGGTAAATCTTCTTACCTCTTTTATTAAAGGTGGATATAAAGTGGCTATGTTTAACAGAGAGTTACCTAATACGGAAGTTATAAAGAAGATGTTCTGTATTGAAATGCCTAAACTTCAGTACAGAGATGTTAGGCGTGGTGTTTTGAATGATAGGACAATTAAATTGTTAAAGGAAGCAAGAGAGATTATCACAAATAAATATCCAGAGGATAAATTTATTATGTTTGATAATATAAGAGACTTCCCAAAGACCGCCTCAGAAGTAAAGAAATTCAAGCCAGATGTAATTATAGATGATTATATACAGCTTGTAACTCCAACTGGGAAAGAGGATACTAGAAGATTACAGCTAGAGAGGATATGTAATGACTATAAATGGCTAGCTAAAGAAAATGATTGCTCAGTAGTGATTGCCTCGCAGTTAAATAGATACTTAGAAACTAGAAGTGGAGATGCTAAGAGACCTCAACTTTCTGATTTGGCAGAGTCTGGAGCAATAGAACAAGTGGCAGAGAATGTATTCTTTGTATACTATCCTTATAAAATGGACCCAGCTACTCATAGCAAGAATGAGATATATCTTGTTGCTAGTAAAGTACGATATGGAGAAACTGGAGAAATCGTATTAGGATACCACGGGGATATATGCACAATATATGATGAACTCCCACTAATTAACTATAAGGAAAATAATGATACAAGAGAACTCCCATTCGATTAAATACATAGGTATAGACCCCGGAAAAAGCGGTGGTATTGCCGTAATATCAAATGAAGGTATTGAGGTCAAAAAATGCCCAGAATCAGTTCAAGACATGGCGTTTCTCTTTGCACTAATATTGCAAGAGACTCCTCCTTCGCACGTACTTGTCATGATTGAAAAGGTCTGGGCACGACCTCATGACGGAAGAACTTCTGTATTTACATTTGCAGGGAATTATGGACAATGGCAAGGCATTGTAGCATGTCATGAGATAAAGCCACACTATGTTGCTCCTCAAGTATGGATGAAAGCAATAGGGTGTCCTCCTAAATTAAGCAAAAAAGATAGAAAGAATTATTTAAAAGCATTAGCGAAGGAAAAGTTCCCAGATTTAAGTAAAAAGATGACACTCGCAACAGCAGATGCTATGCTTATAGCAGATTACTCAAAGAATATTTTTGATAAAACTAAGTGATATAGATAAAGTATTTGGACCATTAAAAAGAGTAGCAGAAGGAGGTAAATTAGTGCCAATAAATTACGAAGAAATGAAGAAATTTGATTTAGACCTTAAATTCGGGCATTTAGGGGAAGATTTTGTCCGAGATATGCAGAATGGTAACACAATGATAGAAGTTAAGACAGAGCGTGATATATGGAAGAATACGGGCAATATAGCAGTAGAGATACGGTGTAATGGCGTTCCTTCTGGCATATCTACTACTGGTGCTAAGGTATGGGTGCACCTATTATCATATAAAGATAAGATAGAAGGTGGATTTATATTTGATGTTACAGATTTAAAAGGTAAGATTAGAGCATTGTTAAAGGAAAAGAAGGCAAAGATTGTTATGGGTGGAGACTTTAATGGCAGTCAGATAGTATTGCTACCAATAAGGGAACTATTTAACGGTAAATCCAGCTCTTCTTAAAGATTTTTTAATAGATTTAGCAATTTCTTTGTCTATAATATATTTAGGATTGTCAATAAGTTTTCTTATAGCCATTAATTTTGATTTATACATACTTTCACCTATAGCTAGTTCAGACATGTAAGCTTTTCCTCTTTCTTTATCTTTATTTAACCAAGCAAACCATTGTCCAGACATTTTTTCTTTTTCTTTAGAAAGGTCATCAACAAATGAAATTGGATTTGGATTCAATTTAGTAATTTCTCTTTCAAATCTAGACACTGCATCTTCAAGAGCTTCTTCTATTGAGTACATAGTTTTTCCGTCCTCAAATCTTTTTTGTCTAAAAATGTCAGTAGCTAAAGCAAATAAAGAAACAATATATTGTTTTGCAGTCTCCTCTGGTGTCCCCCCATAAAAAACGTCTCTAAAATCTCTATAATGAGGTGATTGTTGTTCGTAGTTTATAGATGGAGATGTTAATTCTGGTAAAGATTCTTTTTTAAATTCTCTAAATAACGTAGAACCTTTCAATTTAACTTGATACATCTTGTTTTTCTCGCCTTTTCTCTTATTTATATTTATATAAGCACGGTACCCAGACGATGTTTTCTTTAAAAAATCTTTTCCAGATTGTTCCCAATTTTTTCTGCCTGCCATTGGAGCTTTTAATAAATCAATCCAAGCAAACCCCCAATTAACTAATGATGGGTATATAGTATATTCTGCACTTTCTCCTTCTAACAATCTTAATATATCAGTTCCTAATCCAAAAACCTCGCCTCGCATTATTATCTGCTTTACCCACTCAAACCAATTAGAATTTTCAGCTGGCATAGGAGTGCCTAGCATTGCATTATACATACTTACAATCGCTGTTCCGCTCGCAACTGGAGCTAAAGTCATCATGCCCAATTTCATATAATCGCCATTTTTTACTGCTAATTTCACATTTCTAATTTGATTGTCTGATGCTGCATAAGCCATTCTTTTAAATAATAGCAAAGGTTTTGCAATTCTTCCGCTTGCCCAAGAGGGTTGAAATAAGTGCATCGCCGCACCTTGAGTATTTATGTGAGCATAAGTATTTAATTGTTGTTCAATATTTTTTAGCTCTCTTACTACTTTTCCTTTCTCAAAAGAATTAACAAAATCGTGCCCAGTAACTCCGTGTTCACCATATTTTTGCAATGTTTTAATTTGTGTATCATTTAAAAAATAAAAATCTTTCAACCTATTTAATGCTTTTTTTACTTTACGAGGAGAACTGCTAGGATTTGAAATAGTCCTAATTAATCTAGCTTGTTCATATTTACTTGTTGCTATTGCAATATATCTATTTGCATTTTCAGTAGGTTTCATTAAACCTAATTTAAATATTCCATCCCAAATCTTTTGAGTTTTAACTGTTTTAATATCTCTTAAACCTAATTCTGTTGCTCCGCTCATTCTAACAAACTTTTTAAAATCAGAGCCAGTAGCCTTAACTATTCCTCTGATATAATCTCTCAAATAATAACTTTGCATATTCATTGATTGTCCAAGGATAAAGTTTTTTCCACCAGAAGTAGGAAACCCTAGAGCTGTTTTTGCAAAGACAGTTGCACCGTAATCCATTCCTCTGCCTATATCATTACCTATACCTTTAGATGTTTCTACCATTCCTAGCTGATGCTCAACTTGTTCTCTAAGCCATCCACCCCATTCTCTATTACCATTCATAGCTCCCAATAAAGATTCTACATTTCCACTTGCTTTATTTCCAGCTGTATTTAAATGTTTAAGTTTTGTCATTTCAGGGAAAATTTCTAAATTAGCAATAAACTTAGCCATTCCTAACCCATAAGCCTTAATTGTAGACTCATATGAAGTTTCATAAACTTTTATTCTTTTACCATTAATATTAATATATTCAGGGAGTTTCTCACCTCTAGCTTTAACAAATCTTGTTGAACTTTTTTTCTCAGAAAATGTATATATATCTTGTACCGCTGATTCTGCTACTTTCATAGCATTAGGCATTTTTTCCATTATCTGTTCAGTTGTAACCCCTGGACCATGTTCTTCTAATGCCATTTCTTTTGCAATTTTATTTGCAGTTTTTTGCAATAAATCTTGATGATATTTTCCACCATGCTGTGGAAATTCCCTTAAAAATTCTTTAGTTGGCATTCTAGGAACATAAATATTACCTCTTATCCACCCAATCTCTCCATTATCAAGGTATTCTTTATATTCAGCTTCTGTTTCGAAATTCTTACCAGAAGATTCTTTTATTTCTGCTTCTATTCTTTCAGTAAATTCTGCCCACTCTTTTGCAACCTTACCTTCTTTAGTATCTAAGTTAAATCCTTCTTTTGGATTTGTTTTATATTTTTTATTTAAAATATATTTACCATCTTTTAATACTGCAAAATCAGATACGAATGCTTTTTTAGCAAAACTTTTATTAGATGCACTTAAATCATTTGTATTTAGTCTTTCTATATATCTTTGATTGTCAGCTAAAAATAAATTATCTCGCATTCCTTTACCGAGAATACCTTCCCATTTACCACCAATTATTTTTTGGGCAACTGCTTCAAACCCTTCAGTAAATTCCCCTTGTAATCTAGTTTCTATTGCAGCATGTTGAAGTAATTTTGACTGTAAATCTTTTAACCCTAAAGCTCCTACAACTTCATGTGTAGGCATAAAAAGAAGCATTGCTTTTCTTTTAAGTCCTGTAGCATCCTTAAAATCTTTAGGAATCTTATCAAGAGTTTGAATTTTCATTTCATTTAGATAAGCCATATTATCTGGCTGTCCAGGAAATTTTATTTTCATTAGATATGACTGATACATCCCTAACTGTTTAAATGTTGCTGAATATAAATTGCCATCCTTAACACCCATAGCTTTTAGTATAAGAGCCCTATCATTAATATTAACAGCACCTTTTTCAATATTTTCTGCAGCTTGTATACCTTCAATTCTTCTTCCAATATCAGCTAATTTTACTAGCTTTTTAAATGGTATAATCTCTAATACATTGTTAAAAGCAACAATGTCAGCTTCGTTCATTTTACCATCACCTAATTTGAATTTAGCGGGGTCAGATATGTTAGCTTTTTCAGCCATATAATTAATTAATATTTTTTTATCAGATGCTGATAATGTTTGACCTGCTTCTTTGACAGCAAATGTAAAATTATCTTTTACATGTTTTGCTCGTTCAACATTAGTGGCAAACTGATACATTTGGATACTTTGGCCAGAGGGAGCTTTAGAAGTAGAAAATCCTTTGTATATTTTTTCTCCTAATATTCTTCTTACATCATTTTTATTTAAATTAGATTTTCCAAAAAATACTTGTTTGATTTTAGTCCACAATCTACCAGCCCAAGATTTCATTTTAGCAGGTACAGTAGTAGCTTGCCTTCTACCTATAGCCCAATCTGCTAATTCGTCTGCAATAAATTCTTCTATATCTCTGCCTTTAGATTCTTTTTTGAATAATTTTTCTGCCTGTTTCCATAAAGCTTTTAATTCTTTATTATTTGTAGCGTCTATCATGTTTTTTAATCTATGCGCATTCTCATGATACCAAGTTCGCATATTAGCCTTACCTTCTACTACATCTATAACGCCTTTATAGAATCTTCCAGCATAATCTACATCTTTTATAATTCTAGCTTCTACACCTGGATTATTCTTAATTTCTTGTCTTATAAAATTATCTAATTCTCTGACAGAAGATGGTATTTCTTCAGATTTTAATTCAAATTTACCCTTCATTATTGATTCTAAATTTGCTTCAAATGTAGGCACATCTATTTTATTTTCAATTAAATCACGAACATTTTTTGATAATCTTATTTTTTGTGTTGTACTTGGAGCTATTCCATATATTTTATCAGACCATTTTTGATGACCCATGACTGATTTTATTGTATTTACTCCAGTGCTAGAAAACCCTCTTTGAGATAATATTTCTGATTCTACTAATTTACGAGTAATAAGTTCAAGTTGAGGTTTAACGCCTACTGCTTTTAATTCTTTGTCTAATCCTGTGAGTTTTAAAGCCTCTTGTGCTAACTTTTTATCAAAAATATTAGTTTCAGGTTTTATGTTTTTACTCGTTATATAACTTTGAATATCATTATATAGTTTTTTTGATATAGGAATAGGTCTTGCATACGATTTTGCAACTCTCGTATCTAGTACTATCTCATAAACTTCAGTATCTCCATATTTTTTTATTTTAAAATTTTCTGGATGTAATTTATTAATTTCCCCAGTACGCATCCCAAAACCTTCTAATCCGTGTAGCCTAGCGACTAGATTAGCACCTTTATTTGATGTAGTTCTTGTATCTAAATTATCAAGAACTTTTTTAGCTCCCCCAGATTTTTCAGCGATATTAGCAACGTACTCTGATATATCTGTACCACGAGCTTTTATTTGTTCATTAGCATTATTCCATATTTTTTTAAATTGAGCTCTAGTAAAAGGAACTTTACTTAATAACCCTCTATCACTAGCATGTTTCGTTATATCACTTATATTTAACATTCTACTTTGATATGTGGAAGCTGTAGCTAACTCATTAACTAATTTGTTAGAATATTTTTGTATATCCGAAATATTAATATCAGCTAACTCTCTTTTATTTGCATTTTCTAATAATCCCACTATTCCATCTGAAGCTGTTTTCCCCGTTTGTCGTATATGGTCAACAATAGTAGCTTGAGTTTGTTCAGATAAATTTTTATTTTTATCTAAAAATCTACGTTCTTGACTAGGCTTATAAACATCATTTCCAGTTACGGGAGATTTTACATTAAAATCTTGTTCTTTTACACCCTTCATTACATTGATAGCATTTTCTAATTCAGTTGTTTGAGGAATACCTGAAGGACCTTTTTTCGTTGCTTGTAAAAGATTTTCCATATTGGCAACAGTTTTTTCTATTGATATATCGCCTTTTTCATTACGAACATATTGTTCTTCAATATCTTTAAGCCAGCTTTCTCTACGTTTACTACCTATAGGTGCGACCAATAATTGATTTCTTAAATCTTTTATTCTATCAACTGTTACTTCAGGTGTAACAATAGTAGGAGCAGGTTCTTCAACTGGCGTAGGAACATCTCTGTTAATATTAGTTAAGTTTTTATTTACTTCTTTAAAAAATCCTTGTAATAAATCAATATTAGAGTTATTTGTAGTTTCAGCTAATAAATAATCTGATTCTTTTAATGTTTTACCTTTTTTTTTAGCAACTGCATCTAAAGCGCTTCTTAATAAATTAGCATCATTTTTTAATGCTATTAAACCGCCTTCTAAATCTAAAAAAGTCTCAGCACCTTCCTTCTGTAAAAATATTGTTTCTTTTTTTGTAGCTTTAGATAAATCTCCATTTGTTCTATCAATAATCTCGTATATTTTCTTTACGTTACTATTAAATGTAGTACGTTCCATCTTGACATTATTAAAATATTCTACTGATGTAGACATATCTCTCATCATATCTTCAGTTACAGATATACCTAAATTTGATTTTAAATTTTCATTAGCTTTAACTTGTTTTTCAGCTACCTCTGATTCTAATTTCATAGCTTCATCTACAAGTTTTGAACTTTCTTTAAGCTTATTACGTGCTGAAAAAGCTTTATTCATACCAAACATAGGTGTAACAATAGCTGCATTAAAGCCAGCATTACGCCACCAAGGGTCATTAAAATCTAACCAATTTTGAGGCATGTCGGGAAAATCTTGATATGCTTTCATCCCTAGTTCTTTGTATACGTTAGGTATGGCTGAAAATGCTGCAATCTCAGATGTTAACTGCCCTGGGGCACCAGTTGCTATTCTGGATAATGATGTAAGAGGTTTTTCTGATAGTTTATGTTTAGCATAGTAATTACCTAAAAATCCACGACCTATTAAGCCCATAGGGGCACCTATTACAAATGAATTTAAAAATCCTTCAGAACCAGTATCTACAACTTGTTTAGCGTCTACTTGACCAATACCCTTGCCTTGTTCATCTGTTTCTAACATTCTTTGATATGCTGCATCTGCAAAAGCACTATGTGCAGCTCCAAATGTACCAAGACCAACACCACCAGATAATGCAGAACTAATAAATGTCGATGATGTCTTACCCAAACCTTTAGTTGCATTATATCCTAATGCATTCATACTATATTTTTTTAATAAACTAGTTGCTCCTATCCCTAATTTGCCTGCCATTACGCCAAGTTTACCACCCGTTGCAATTATAGAAACTTCGACTGGAGATAACATTCCTAATAAAAATGCTCCAGCTTCTTGAGCTAATGTCTCATGTTTGTATTCAGAAACATCGTATTTTTCTTCACCAGTTATTGCTGTATTTAAATGACCTGCATTGGATTCCATATATGATTTTTGGAAAAATTCTGGGGGCAACCCCATAAAACCAGTTTCTGTAAATAGTTCTGCAGCACCACCTAAAGCAATTTTTTCACCAGCATCATATAATTGGTCTACAAAACTAGGTGAAGATTTATCTTCTTCTGTAGGTAAAATTTCATTAGTAGGAGTGTAAATAGGCGCAGGTTTATACTCTGGAAGTCTTTGACCTCTGTTTTGGGCCATTTTATTAACTTCAGAATATATATCCTCATCTGACATATCACTGTATATACCAGGATATGTAGAACGCATATGACTTATTAATTCTTCTTGATTATTAAATTGTGGCATTAATTATTTTAATTTCTTATTCCTTGGAGATGTTGATTTCTTAATTCCTGTGCAGGGTGACGGCCTTCTGGTGTTTTCTTTAAAGCCGGTGTTATTGGCTCATAATAAGCGTCATCTAGTAATAATTCATCAATAAAATTCCATGCTTCATATCCTGTATATCCAAGAGATGCGATAGTCATTAATATACTTAATGTAGCGGAACCTATTGGGCCTCCCCATATTCCTGCTGCTGTGCCAGTAGCTGCATATTTTGCCGCATTTTTTGCTCCTATATTACCTAAAAAAGAAACTAATTTTTTCTTTGCAGCTGGACTGTCCATAACTGTTTTAAGTTTACTATACATAGATTGACCAAGTCTATATGTAGCTGCAGTTGTCACTATTTGTTTCGGAACAGTATCAGTAAATGTTTCAGGTAGGAATGATGCAGCATTCATAGCTATACCATACCCAGCGAATTTATTTATAAACCTTCCTGATTTATCCATAACATTTTTAATACCATTAGGAAACTTAACTAACATATTTTGTTTCCATTTAAAATAATTCCATTTCCCTCTTTCCTTAAACAATTTTGACCATTGGTCATCAGACATATTTCGCATTGAGCCAGACTTAGCACTGTTTTTAACAATATTTTTTATTTTATTCCAACGCTTATTTTTTCTTTTTTCCAACTCCATATAGTCAAGCGTAGCTTTACGTGGCTGAACTACTTGGCCCTTAATCGTCTGTTTGCCTGCTTTAATCTTCTTGCTAGCTTCCCTGATTTCATCATCAATATCATTAATCTCATTCATCAGAGTTTGTATTGGTTTATTTTCATAAAACCATGTTATATCTTTTGCACCTATTCCAAAAGTTGCATGCATATATTTAACACCCGTCTGAACATTTTTAATCTGTCGTCCTAAAAAATCCCTAACAGGTTTTTTTGTTAAGGCAAATCCAGTACCTATCGCTGCTTCATCCCATAGACCCCATTCCCAATCTTCTTCTTTACCTCTATCCGCATCAACATTATTATATTGCTTTTGTGATACAGCTAAGTCATTAAGAATATTTATACTATCTGGATTGGCTGTAGAAGAATCAGCTATAACCTCTTCCCAATCACCAGAATTAATCATTGGATTTTCAGTTAAAGATTCATCGGTTGTCGAAGTTTGTAATGAGTCTATATCAGAATTATAAGTTAATACCTCTCTTTCTGCAGTCTCTCCAATAGAGATTCCAGTTGTATATCCAAATTTATCAGTTTGACCTGGAATTAAAACACTTTCATCATCAAACAAACTTTTTTCAACATCTCTTGGGTCAGGTTTATATTCAACTTTACTACTTCCACCCCAAGCTTTTAATCCAGCTATACCCATAGTTCTATCATCAGCATTTTCTCTAGCTACATCTGCTAATAAAAACTGTAATTTATCTTTAGTTAAGCCATCGTCAGTTGCCATATCTTCTAATATTTTTGTAAACCTTTCTTCTGCACTTTTCCCTTCTAAAGACCCTAATTCTGCTGGGTAATTTTTTTCTACAATAGGCGATTGTGCCATTGCCATAACACCATCTTTTAACCCTGCTCCACCATCATCACCAGTAGCAATAAAAGCATTTAAAATTCCTTGATAATTTGAAGTTTTATCTTTTTTACCTATTAAACTATTTAATTTGTTAATAATATTATTTTGAGTTTTCCCAGAATTAGTAACCATTGCCTGATAATCAGCAATTTTTTTATCTCTTATTTTAAAAAATGACTGAACACCACGACCGTCTTCACCAGTAATAGCTGCAATTGTCATAGCTTCTTCTCTAGAAAAAATATCATCTTCTAATGCGCCAAATATTATTGCTTCTTGTTGGTCATTATATTTTTTAGCTAATCGTTTTACATCTCCCAATCGAAAAGACCTCTCCTCCCCACTATCATCTATATATTTTATTTTATAATTTGGATTTTTATTGCCAAAAGTAGAATTAAGTAAATTATTGAAAGTTGATAATTCAAAACGCTCTTTAGCTAATTGTGTTGCCCAACCTTCTTTATTGTTTAATCCGTCATAATAATCATATAATTCAACTCCACCCATATCTAAAATAGGCATCCCAAATTCATTGTCTGATGATGTTAATTTTTGATAAAAATAAGAAGCTAATACATTCACATCTTTAATGTTTGTAGATACAGTACTTATTGCTGAATTTGGATTTGTTTCATTAAACTGTTCTTTTAAAACATTATAATAGGAATTGTTTGACACATAATTATCATCTATGATAGTATCATACATTGACTTTAATTGATTAATTCTAGCTAAAGAATCAGCCTCTCCAACTTGCTCTAAAAGAAATTCCATCGCTTCAGCACCAGACGTATCCTTTCTTGCACGAATATTACCAATCCCTTGCATAATACCACCACCTACCTGCATTAACTTTAATAATTTATCATATGGAGACTCATCTGGTAATCCTAAATCAACCAATGCTCCTGAAGGGACTATTTTTGCCATAATTTCCTTTCTAAAATATTAATTACCCTTTATATGTCGTACTTAAATCTTCCCAACTAGTCAAAATATCCATAACATCCTGTGTTGCCCCAGCTCTCAATTCGTCAACACCTGAATAAATATCTTCTACTTTAGATAAAAAAGAACCTGTAGCAACATCCTCTAATTGTCCTCTTCTACCATAACCAGAAAAATCTCCTCCTGCGCCTCTAGCTGTTGCTCTTTTACCAGCTAATTGTGCCGTAAGAGGTTTTCTTTCTTGCGCAATATATGGAGAATAATATCCGGTATGTAATTTCCTCAATCCTGGTAAAGATAAAGGCTGTACTGCCATCTTCATTTGTTCAAGAGCTGAACGACTACCAGTTTCTCCAGTATAATCAGGGTCCCCAGCTCCAATAACTCCAGTTGCATAATGAGGACCTACACCAGATAAACTTGAAAATACTTCGTCTCCTGAAAGAGGATTAAAACTTGCCATTTGTTCGTCCCGACGAGCAATTCCTGCTTGATTAATAGACGATATTTGTGTATCAGTTAAATCCTCAGGGTCTCTAAGACCTCTTCCACTTGCTATCCCCATCTCCCATAGTGATACATCTGCATCCTCTGGAGCTTCGATTATAACATTACCCAGCATATCGCCAAATCCAGCAGCTCTAACTCTTCTTTCCCAATCATCTCTATCCCAATTACCTTCACCCTTAGCTTCTTTCCAAGAATTTTCTTCAAATTCAGCGTATAATTTTTCATACATATCCATCCCATATTCTCCCGTAGGAGCCATTTGCGACTGTATATCTCTTCGTAATTGTTGCGGAATAAGCCAATCTAACATATTTCCATATTCAGCTGTTCCAGGGTCGTAAGCCATAATAATATCCTTTCTTTATCCTCTGTATAAATTTCTTTGTCTAATTGGTAATTTAGGGGCTTTCCCAGAAGCAGCAAACTGAGGTTCTTCTAATTCACCAAGCAACATGTCTGTTAATTTTGGTAATACTGTTGGGGCTAATAATTGATAAGGACTAGGAGTAGATATAGACTTTATAAACGGATTAATATATTTAGAATACGCTGGAAATCTTGGGTCTAAATTCATTGCACCGAGACCTTTTGGAAATAATTTCCCCTTGCCTAATGGGTTAGTTAAAGCATCAATTAAACCTGTACCTGATTTAGTAATTGCTGAAGCTACAGGAATAGGAGTTGCTCCCGCTGCTGCTGTTAAACCTTCTTTTAAACCTTGTAAAAGATTAGGGGCAACACTTGCCACTGCAGGGACAGCACTTAGTCCAATATCAATCATACTCGCTGTTTTTTGCGCTTTTAATACATCTTTTAAGTAACCTTTATATCCAGATTTTGCCTGACTGCCAACAGATTGTGCATAATCCTCCATAAAAGTTCCCATAGATGATGATACTTTTTCTGGAGCCTTTTCAACCTTTGCTATCTGTCCTTCTCTAAACCTTTTAGCTTTTTCGGCTTCAACTACAGCCATCGCAAGAGCTGCTATAGGACCTACTCCTGGAATCATACTTACTAACGTACGGAATAATCCAGAACCCTTTTTTTTCTCATATTTCTTCTCAGCTATTTCTTTTAATGCATCTAACTTTCGACTTAAATCTCGCTGAGTAATATCTTGAATCCCTTTTAATCCAATATTAGCTTCACGTCTTCCAGCCATACCTATATTTTTCAAAAAATCATTTATATTGAATTGACTTAATTCTCTACGAGTTGCCATAATATTTCTCCTCTAGTCTAACTTATAATTTATAAAATTTTTTTGTATATTCATAGCCTAAATTTACTGACCATTAAACCAATTAAAAATTTGCTCCAAAAAATACTGCATCATCTTGTGTTGTTAATTTTATATTAGGTCTCAATGAAAGAGGAGACTCAACAAACCTTACTCCTGAATAAGCAGTTGAATGACTAAGAGGGAAATTACCTCCTGTATTTAATATATCCCTTGACGATAATAAACATATATTTAATCTATCCTGCCCTGCTATATCATTTAAAGCTACTTCTTTTAATGGAAAATTATTAGAACCTGTAACCCACGATGATGTTGCAGGTGCATAAATAGTTCCAGTACTAGAATTATCAGCATCATGGTCCCAACCTTCTATTGCATCAAACTCAGAAGTGCTTAGACCTGATTCAATATCAGAAGTAGCTTTTACACAATATACTACAGGGATAGCAGTCGTACTAAACCCATTTATACTAAGTTGCCCTTTACTAGGTTTGTTAAAAATTCTACTAGTATTAAATGATAAAAAAACACGAGATATATAATGACCACCTCCTCTCCCTGGGGTTGTAAATGAAGTTCTTATAGAATAAGCACTTTGTGCATAACTAGTATTAACTCCCTCTCCAGTTACTGCATCATGAGCATCTGCCCAAGAACTCTGAGCATCTCTGCGGACATATCCATCTACACCAGGATAAAGTGTTACAAGACCTGTAGGCATTATATCTCTACTTTTGGCATATAATAATTACTTTGTATCTTTGTATAATAATTATCTTCTGGAGTAACAGATATCTGCTGATAACTTACTGAATCAAATTCATAAGGATTATCTTCAACCTCCTTATTATTCCAATATGTTATCTTTCCACCTGATTTAATTCTAGCAAGTGCAAACTCTTTAAAACTATTATAATTCTCTTCTCCATATGTATCAAAAAATATACCATCATATGTATCTGTAAGGCTTAAATCAGCCCAATCTCCCTCAATTATTGTTACATTGGACTTACCACTAGCCCAAGTATTTAATCTCTCTATTATCTGTGGATGTATCTCTATAATCGTATGTGAGTTAACTCCCTGTGCTTGTATGTAATCTGCACATATACCCATACCAAATCCTATTTCAAGTACATCTCCTTTATTATGACAGATAAATTCAGCAGATTTCTCCATTATAGGAGCTTCCCAATCCATCATAACTTCCATAGCAAATTCAGTATCCCATATCTGATTATCTGAAAACTCTAATGTATTATCTTTAAATGCCATTAAAAATTCTGTGTTATAGTTGCATAACATACTTCTTCATCAGCATCCCAATAAAAAGACATTATATCTCTTTTACTACCTCCTGCAGTCAAAGTAGGGTTACTACCTCCTGCCCATCTTACTGCACCAGCTGTACCCCCATCATTATTACCAGCATTACCTGCAGCATCTTTAGTTGCATAAGCTGCTATAGTACGAGTAGAACCATCCTGTTCTACAACTAAAAGAAAATTACCTGAAGTTGCAGGAAATCTTAGTGTTAATGTACCAGATATACTCCCACCTGTCATATCTAAATGAGCTTTATTTCCTGTTCTAAAATCAACAGTTACATTAGTAGCATCTGCATACAAAGTTCTATCAAATCCTACTGCACATCCATCAAATTCAACATGACCATCAGGCTCAATATTTAAATGAGCATTAGCAGCAGCACTATCTATTGTCGATATAGATGTTTCTCCATGCTCTTCAACTATAATATTAAAATAATCATTTGTGCTACTTCCACCCATTTCATGCATTCTTAAATTAGTATAACTATCCTCTTCTGAACCAAATATCATGTAAGGATTATCTGCTCCAACACCTTTAAAGGTAACATTATCTTGACTCCCGTCTTGAACTTCAATCGTCAAATTAAGTGCAGCTTCAAGTATAATACGTCCATCTGCATCTAAAGTAATATCAGAATCGGTTGTTCCATCTCCTACTGTTTTAATCGTCATATCGCCAGTATCGGCTACACTTATATCACCATATTCTGATACATTATCGGCTGGAATTAATCTTATATGATAATCATTAGCTCCATCTGGAACAGTTATATCTAAACCATGATTCTTATCTGCACTCGCTACATTAATATCAATTCCTGTTGCAGTATGAGTTCCATCAGTATGACCATCTACATCACACACTATACCTTTTACAGTAGAAGTTCCTAAACTACGAGAATCAATATCTAAATTAAGACCAATATCATTATGAGCTGCAGTACCTGAAGTTGCTACTGTCCTAATCCAACCTATATCCATTGCTGTACTATCTTCTGCATCATTTCCAGAAGAACTGAGAGAAATTTCCCAATTACCTGTATCTCCATTTATTCTTCCTGCAGCGGTGAACCCGTTTTTAACATTATCACTAATTCCATCCGCTCCAGGTTTTGATACATTAAATATTATATCTCCTCCACAATTTACACCAGTACCTTGTCCCCCTTGTAAATATAAATGTCCACCTTCTTTATTAACGGGCGCTCCAGAGTCAACTACATAGTTAAATGCACCGCCTGCTCTAATATATAAATCATTCCCATCATTGGTAAGAACTCCATCAGTATCCTCCATCATAACATAACTATGATTAATTCCACTTAAACCAATCACATTAGTACCTGAAGGGCCTCCTTGTATTGCTAATTCCTTGGCGATAACTTTTGCATCACCTGTATCAGCAGCATTTCTAACTTTTAAAACAGCTCCTACATTCTTTAATTGTACATTAGCACTTCCAGGTACTCTAAAAAATGCTGCATCTAAGATAGGTTTATTTCGAATCTTATTTTTTAAACGTCTAACTTCATTAATAAGAGCCCCTACATCAAATTCTAATCTTCGTGTATCAATATTAAGATTAATTGAATGCCAATTATTAGTATCTTTAACATATAATTTTCTTCCTAAAGCAGAAGACCTTATAGTAATATCGCCATTATATCCTTCTCTATTTTGTGGAATTCCTTTTCCAGATGTTATACCTCTTGAACTTTTAATAGCCATTACTTAATTGGTTTATCCCTATATATTATACTAATATCATTAATTTCAAATTGTCTTGGTATAAATCCTGCATCATAAAATGAAGTAGTATTTAATGTTAAATTATCAGCCAATACATTAGAATCTACATCAGTTAAATTATCATCTTCAACTGTATCTACAGTTGCATTCTTAGTACTCCCAATATAATTCTTAACTCTATAAGTTGCTCCTGCACCACCTCCTGCAAATATGTAAATTGGCATCCCATTATAATAATCATCATCACTACTAGCAGAAGTATCTAACTTAAAATAATTTCCAGCAGTCTCTACATAAGACAATTTGTAACTATGTCTTCCCGCATCTGCAAATTCAAACTTTAATTGCAGAGAATATATATTTGTTGTACGTAATGCAGTAGTTGGCTTTAGCGCAACAGTTATCCAATCTGCAGAAGAGTTGGCTTGACTACTATTGAAAGAATCAAATCCTTTAGATGCGCTATAATATGTAGTATCATTAAATACTCCTGTAAAACTATTAGAACCATTAGTTGCATATTTTGCAATAACACCAGACATATAACCACCAGCTTTAAATGTTACATATACTTTATATATTTTTTTCCTACGACTAGGATTACCTAAATCCATATCTTTTGTTTGAATATTAAAATTACTTGCAGCTCCAGTCCATTGCCATAAATCTTTAGCAGAATCATCCCATTGATTAATATTTGCTATAGATTCAAATGAATGATTGTTCATAGCAATAATCAGTTTTTTATCTTTAGTTGAAACCATATTTGTTCTATAAATTGCCATTATGTTATTGGTCCATCTCCAAGATTAACAGATATAGGAGGTCCAATTGGATTCTTATCAATATCTGCTGCAGAAGACTCATCTGCAATATACCAATTGAATAACTTCTGAGATTGAGTAATTGCTCCTGTAGCCAAATCATATATAAATCCGCCACTATCTGTTGCAGCTGTATTTAATGTTTGTATAATTACTTTATTTGATTTTTCATCATATCCAAGCAAAACAGGAGTTTCTTCATTTTCATTAATTGCCCAATCATCAGATGTAAAATTCTTTTCAGTTATATGATTTAATTTTTCACCATCATATAAGAATAAACCATTATTATTCACCCATACCACACCATTCTTAGTATTAACAACTTGAGATGGAGATAATACTCCAGCTCCACGCCATGTCTCTTCCAATTCCTCTCCCTCAGTAGTTACTTTAATCAAATATGCAGTTTTCTTTTTAAATTGTAGAAGTTTATCCCCGAATGATTCTAATTCTGTAATACTGTCTCCATCCGCTGTAGCTACATCAATATAATGCGCCCCATCATCCGGGAAACTATCAAATCTATCAGCATCTGCTCTTAACATCCTATCTGGATAAGTTCTTTCTCCTATTTTAAGATTTCCAATATATACTTTTCTTTGAACAACGGTTACAGCTTTATACATAACACCTAAATTAGTATCTGATGAATATCCATTCTCAGATTGATAAGTCAGTAAAGGCAAGGAAGACACCCTGTCACCTAATATGGCTGTAGTTACTAGAGCTGTAGTATCATCTGTCGCAGTCGACGATACACTCCAATCATCAGCTGTACTTGCAGGATTTGCTAATTGTAACTTTTCTTCACTGCCATCTTTTCCATGACAAAGATAAGTTCCTTTAACTAAATCTACATCGTATAACATTAACCACTCCTCCGATAAACCACCACCAATCATATCAACTTGCTTCATATAAATTCTAAACCCCGAAATACGCTCATTCCAACTATTATTCTGGGTCGCTCCACTTCTTGAATTATTACATAAAAATGTTAAGCCTGATAAACCTGCATTAAAAAATCCTCGTAAATCAGCATTCGTATTAAAATCCATTTCGTATGAAGTTTGTTCCTGAACAGTAACATAATTTAACGAACCATTAAATGAATTTCCTTTTATAGCAATAATATTCGTAACATCTGCACCTGACTCCTGTGCTTGAATTACAAACTGATGGAATCCGTCTCCATCTATATTCTTTGTTGTCCCTCCACTTGAATCACCATCTTTCCCAACATAAACATCAAAATTCCCAGAAGTATAATTACTCATAACTATCGAAACTATATAATAAGCACCTGCAGTTATATTATTTGATGAAATTACATTATCATATAATAACCATCCATTGCCATCACATACCGCATTGGCAAGGTCTGAATCACGAACCCAATTATCAGATTCTGTTACATTAAAAGTACCTGTAGCAGTTATATCTCCATATTCTGCAGTTTTCCAGAAGCCACTATTCAAAAATGCTGCGTGCTCATGACTTAAAATTCTATTGTCTCCATTATCAAAGATAGAACCTATTCTAATATTAGATTCCTGTATTTCACTTCCACCACCATCATACAAATAAGACATTCCAAATATCCATTGACTTTTTAAATCATCTGAAATCAATTGTTCTTCTAAAATTACTCTAACTCCTGGCTCAGTATCAGAACTCGCTGGAGGAGTATACTGAGCATATTCACATGCAACTTTAACCTCATTTGCATCATCTCCAAAACCAACAATTTCCCAGACACCATTATAAATCACTCCATCACCTTCAGCTCCATAGACAGTTAATGATTTACCTATAGCAAATCCTTCTCCCATTACATTCACATCACCCTCGGAATCGACTAATGTAAATATGACAATATTTTGCTCAGTATTTCCAGCATGTAGTTGTACGAGAGTACCTCCCTCCATAAAATATTCACCTGTAGTAGTCGTAGAAGAATCTTGAATGCCAAATATTACTTTTCCAGGCCCATTCGGTTTTAATGATGATGTATTCAATGCTGTTCCAGTATTTCCAATAGGTATAACATTAGGCAAAACTTCTAAAGCTCCATAAGGAGGCATCTCAGGAATCTGTATATCTTCAACCCATCTATTAATAATAGTATTTGCTGGAGAAGCTCCTTCAGCTTTTTCAAGTAATGGACGATTAATATGAGTTAATATTTTAGGAACATTAATTTTAGAAATATTAGTTCCAGTATCATGAGCTGTTTCTGTAGTTCCAAATTGCGCCCTAACAACAGTTAATGTATTACTATCAATACTTGTAATTTTCATAACTTCTGAATTAATTTTAATATATTCCCCTGCAACATAAGAAAGTCCCGATGTAACATCTATAGCTGTTTCAGTAGTATCTAAATCTTCATTTAAAGAAGATACTATAACTTTCTGTCCAAAATTAGCATCACAAACTCTAAGACCATTATCAGCCTTATAATATATAGGTTTTACTTTACGTTGATAATTATCAAGGTGCACTTCCCCCATTTTAATAGCACTCTGAATCCATAATTCATTTCCAACATTAGTATGGCAGGAATCCCATATATCTATATGTGCTCCATCATTAATACATATAAATTCAGCATCTAATTCATCTGGATTTCCGCTATCTGTATCTGCCAAACTCTGCATATTAAAATCATGAGAAAATGCATACAATCCATATCCGGGGGTTAATCCACCTGTTCCATTATCCATAGAATTACTATCACTTCCAGGGCTAACATCCACATCTTTTACATTAGTAATAGTATGAACCTGTAATGCATTACCTGGCAATGTAATTCTACCTTTATGAGACACATCTGCATTGAACAATTCTTCAAATTGATTATCTTCAATATCTCTAGGGTCAGCTAACTGATTTATCCCACCCTCAAAGGCTTCTATTTTATGAACTTTTTTTGCCACTTATTTCATTATTGCTTTTTTAATAACTTCTTCAACTGAATCATATATAGCATCAAGTATTTTTTCTTCAGTCTTTTCAGATATAATAGGAATATTTATATTCTCATTTAATTCCTTAACAATCTTTTCTTTCATCTCGTCATTAAATACATAATCAACTACCATTTGTTTTAAATCCATTAGTCTGTCCCCTCATATTGTTCTATTTTATATTTACATTTATCACATACAATAAATCTTCTAGGTGGATGTGAATCTTTTTCTAATTTTTCTATTCTTGTAAGCACCATATCCATCTGTTCATCTAAAGCATTTCTCTCAAAAACATAATTCATAATACCTTTTAATACTTTAGGTGTTAATATTTTAAGTAATGGAAACATTAATAATATCCATCTAGAGCACTATTTAAATCTACTGGATTTTCCTTCTTATCAATCTTCTCAATATACTTTTTAAGTTTCTCTAATTTAATATTTACCTCATCTTTATCCATTGATACTTCGCAACATAAATCCACATCATCTTTTATAAGTGTTTTTACTGTATGTAACGCTTCAATTGTTGTTATACACATATTTTAATAATCCCTATTTTTTCTAGAAAACTTCTCTTTTAGCCCATTTCCGCTCAAACTAGAGAGTATTTCTACAATTGCATGGTAACTAGCCTTAATTTCTTTTTGTTCCAATTGCATGCCTTTTTGAGCGTCTATGAGCTTTATAAGAATAGATTCTGTTCTATTTTGGCTTTCTTCTAATTCTTCCATCAATGTATTCTGAATCCAACTATTCTGTTTCCAAATAAAAAATCCAAATGCAATACTCATTGCAACTGGGACTCCAAAAGTTTCTAAAATACTAAATAAATCCATTTTTAGTCTTTATTTTATGCCATTCGGGAGTATTAAAATAATCTCTAATCTTTTGAGCAGCATACTCACTTTTTTTATAATTATTATCATATTTATCCATTAACCTTATTATATTACCCCACCTATATTTGGTTTTCATTCATCCCTTTATTACTTCTCCCCATAAAGATGTTTCACCATCTATTATTTGTAATATATGAACTGTAAAATGACCTTTTGAAAAGAAATCTACAATTGCAAAAGCATGTGCCCAATCAATAATTTGTCCTCCAAGCCATTCATTTGCATCTGAACTCATATCTTTAAGACATCCAATACTCCACGCTGACTTTGGGCCATCCATATGTGTGACTGATGCTTGCATTAAATCGTGGTGGTGTCCATACATAACATTGGCTCCAATTCTTCGTAAATGGTTCTGAGCATGATGTATTCCTGCAAAATGATGTCCATGGTAAAAGTGTAACTTTCCAATCTGTAACCACTTTTTTGGAGGAAGATTTGCCGGATAAAACTTGTACCCTCTTTCCTTTAGATTTACGCATTCTTTAAACCTATATCCTTTCATGTATGAATGTTCATTAACAAAATGATTCATCCATGCATCATGATTACCCTCAATCATATATTTTTCTTTACAATTGACTTTATCAAGAGATTCGTCAATCCAATCCATACCAGTATTTACTTCTTGAATATCCTGGTCAATAAACGGAATTTGATATTCCAACGGCGGTCTTTTCTTCTTCTTCCATTGCCAATGTGAGGCTCCATGCCATTCCCCAACATCACCTAAATCTATATAAATATCTGGTTTTACTATTTCTATTGCTTTTTTAACACAATTAATTGCAGCCATATCTGCAAGAGGAAAGTGCTTGTCGGGGGTGACGACTGCTCGTCGAACCACCCCCTTTGTTTTTTTAGCCATATTACTTCATTTCTTTTCTTAGTCTTACTACTACATAAACAAGTGTAGCTATTCCGATGCCAAGTCTAACTAAATCTGGAAGCCATTCCATGAAAGTTAGTACAAATCCACCGACACCTGCGCATGATGTCTTTAGTGTATCAAGCACTTTTTTCCTCCTTTTTTTGTTTTGATTCTTTATCCATTTCTTCAAGAACTTCAATAGCTCCTTGAAGTTTAACTGCCGTTGTAGTTACGGCATTTAATTCTGTTTGCAACTGTTCCCTCTTACTCATTACATCATCCAAGTCTTTATATAGACTGGATATTTTTTCTTTATTATCAGACATACTATCTCCTATTTACAATCGTGGAACTGACAATACCCTAACTCCACTCTTACGATGGGGATATTGTTTGATTGTTCTTTCGTATTTTGCCTTGTAATATGCTGCTCGTTGCAAATCTCCGGCATCTTCAAGTAATCTTGATTTAATATAATCTATTATTGCAGGTTGCAATGATGTATCTACCCCAGAATCTGTTCTTAAATCATCAGTAATCTGAGATACTTTGCCATATTTAGCATGATAATGTATTCTAAGCCCACTACTTACACTACTATCAGTATAAGTATCATATTTATCTAATGTTGTTTCTGTAGAGTCACTTACATCATTACTTAATACTCTTGAAACAATAGCTAATCTATCATCGTCATTATACCATGCAAAATAATCATTTGGGAAATTTCTTTTAGCCATTTAAACTCCTAAGTACTTGCTACAAATATTTCTACATCAACAGCATTAGACCCTGGGTCAACTAGTATACTTTCTAAATCATGTAAAACAGTTTGAACAGAAGAATCAGTAGTATAAGCTGCTACAGAATCATGTGGTGTTCCCATTACAAAACTATGTCCTGCTGCTAATAATATTGTAGCTGTTTCATTAGCTGAACTTGCACCACTTCCACTTTCAGTCACATCTATCTGCAAATTGACATTAATAGGTTCTGTATCATCAAGATTAGTTAACCTAATATATTTAACATCCTGAACATCTACTGACGAATCAGTAACATCTACAGTCACTCCACTTCTAAATACTGTTGTATCTACATTTGCTGGACATGTTACTATTCTTTGCAACACTTCATTAATGCTATTAACTACTAATATATTACTTCCACCATACCTCTGACCATTAAGTATTATAGACTCTGATAATTTTACTACTAATTTATCTGCTGTTACTGTACTTGCCATTATTACTCCTTATTATACTGATGCTATCATCATTTCTAAATCACAATTACCAGTATTTGCATCCGCTTGAATATTTGTTAAACTTCCTAAAGCTGTATCAGAGGCAGCATCAGCATCTTGAGTTGCATTAAGAACACCTACCATCCCTGCACTATTATCAGCTGTCCATATAAAAGAATTACCTGCATCAAGCTTAATAGCAGCCTCATCATTATCTTGATTCCTAAATGTTAATGTAAGAAAATTTGTATCATCTAAATTAGTAAATCTCATATATCTTACAGCTGAATCATTAAAATGCCCAGATGAAGCAACAGCTCCACTCAATGTAGCTATTGTAGATTCATTAGTTGTAATAGTTAATATTCTTTTTGATATTTCTGCAATAGAAGAAAAAGTTTTAGTTGTAGTCCCACCTTGATTTTTACCATTAAGCGTAATAGATTCTGATACTGTTACTGTCATTGTTGCGGGTGTAATTGTACTTGCCATTTTTTACTCCTATGTTAATGAGCCAGATGTATCATCTGTATCATCTTTTAATAATTTATGTGAGTCAGCCAATTTAGGTATCATCACATATCTATCATCTGTATCTAAAATTTCTACTCTAAACACATCAATTACATTATCATCTAAATCATACCATCTCTGTTTCTGATTAAGATTCTGTTTCTTTTGTAAACTGTAGTGCTGTATTTTTGAAGACATATCCATAAGTGCATCATTAATTAACTGCACCATATATTGCTCTGGCTGTCTTCCCATTAAATATTCTACTTGTTGTATTAAATTTTTTACTTCCATTATTATCCTTGTTGTACTTGTTGCTTTTGTTGCATTGCTTCCTGTAAAGATTCTAATTGATTAGACTGTTTTTTACTAACTCCTTGAGAAGTTGGAACCTTCACTCCTAATAAACTCAAAGATTGTATATAATCTTGTTTCAATGTATTAATAATTGGAATATATAAATCATCATCTTCCTCTGAAGCTAATAATGATTGAGCTGCCTTTATTGCTGCATATAATACCACAGCACTTTCTACATCATCTGGAAAATTAGCTATACCTGAAGTATCTCCATGTACTACTGCAGTTAACGAAACATATGTAACATATGCAGATTGACCAGATGTTGGAACTGGTAATATTTTTATAATAGCATCATCCATATAATAAACAGGGTCTGTAGAAGATGAAAACATTAAATCATTTGGGTCAGCAACTCTAGAAGACATAAATTTTGGTATCTGTCTGCACATTTGTTCTACACTAGATGAATCTTCACGAGTTACTGCTAATACTGGACCATATGTCGCTGTATCTAAATCAAATCCAGCAGAACTAGTAATTGCACTTGATGTCTTTGCACATTCTTCTAATTTAGCTGGAGGAAGAATTGATATAATTTGCTTTACTCCATCTTGAAGCCAATCAGATATAGCAGGGTCGCTATCCGTCCCATTAATGACAGCAAACCCAGTTAATGCATCTATTCTGTTTCTGAATGTTTCAGCCATTATCGTCTATTCCTTTCAGCTATATCTTTGTCCATAGTTGTAGTACTAAATTCTACTTTAGTAGTACCACTCCATGTCTTACGCATATTAATCTGAGGACCATGATTTTTGGGACCTTTATTAGGAAAAAATTCTACACATTTACCATTTTCCATTCTAAAATATTTTTTAGCCATTATTCCCCTTTTTCTTCTTCAACTTCAAGAGGCACTTCTCCACCTTCTTGATACATCCCAATCTTATTATATCCAGTTTTACCACCACCTGCATATTCTATGACAGACCTAGCAGCTCCATCAGAAGTACCACCTGGAGCATAATCTACCTCCCAAGTAGGATTTGTTGCTGCGATATCTTGTGCCCTAGATTCTCCTTCTGCAGTATAAGGTTGTCGTGAAATTACTTCACCTTTTTCATTTTTTACTGTTGGCATTATTTAACTCCTTTATTACGTTTTCTAGCATCTAAAATTGGCCATACATGCCCACCATGTTTATAACTGCCAGTTTCATTTATTTCTTTTAATATTGGTAATGTTTCATCATTTACCGAATCTTTTTTTATGATATACTCTCCACCTTCAACTTCAATAGGTATACCACCTTTTTTATGTGAAGGGCCTTTTAATTTGCCACCTTTAACATATTTCTTCTTTTTAGGCATTATGATGTCCAATCACTCTTTGCGAGTTCAGTTAAAATCTCGCTATGGTTATATGTTGTCATTCCATCAAAGCAACTAGGTGTATCACCATCCCACTTTAATATTGCTTTGGTTCCATCTAAAGTCTTTTTTAATGTACCTGTGCTTAATTGGATAGAACTTGAAATCATTTCATCTGTTATATCAGATACATTTACTATTACCCATTTTCTGTTTTCAGAAGCCATTATGGAGCATCTCCTACAAAGTCATCTGCACTCATATTTGTCATAGTTCCATTATTTGTAGATGAAGACATGTCGTAAATAGTAGTTCCACCACCACCTTCCAACCCATCTCCCATTCTCCACCATCCTTGTAAATTAGCTGATACTACGCCTTCTTTGTGATTATATGGTTCTCTTCCATTATATATAGTTGCTACTTGTGATGACGATAAAGCTACATTATATCTTACCAACTCTGATATTTTATTAGAACTTCCAGCAGAACCATAATTAGTATCTAGTCTATTTATATAAAGACTAGCAGAATTATCCCAATCTTCAGAATTTGAATCTGTATCTGTATTAACATAACTACCATTTAGATACCAATTATTTGTACCATCCCTAGAAGATGTAAACGCTAGATGAATCCATTGATTTTCATAAGAAGTAAGTATTGTTGAGCAAACAGCATTCATTTTAGTAGCTCCACCTACATCACATTGAAATAAGATTTGGTCACTACCATTAGATACAAAAAACCATCTATCATTATCACTTGTTCTTTTAGATATAATATAATTAGATGTCCATTGGTCAACTTTAATCCAAAAAGCAAAACTAAATGCTCCAGTTCCTAGGTTATTTGTATTTCCAAGGTCTAAATAATCATTAGTTCCATCGAAATCCAATGAATATTCATCTCTAAATGAATCACCACCTAATATTGTCATTGCTCTTGTAGGAAACATTAGTCTTTTATAAATCCTAATCTAATATCAACATTAGTAGCTACTGTATGGTCACCACTTGCTGCCCCTCTACATACACCAGCACAATAAATACTAGTAGTTCCAGAGGCAGCTTGTAATACAAGCCCAATATTTGTTTTTGTAGCAATTTGCACATCAACTAAATCTGACCAATCAGATACAGATACATGTCCTAACAACACTGCTGCATCTGCATTATCTGTTTCACTCGAACCACCCCAAGTTAAGGCTGACCCTGCTGAACCTAAGTCTTTTGTTACTTGGAAAAACAATAAGTCAAATGTTACATTTTGGTCCCCTTTATGGAATACTGATACTGATTGTAATATTGATGTACCACCATTAACTGCTACAGCATTTTCTATTTCTAATGAATCAAATAATAAATCTGCATCTGCATCAGTACTTCCTGTCGAAACTGTTGGGGTAACAGTTATTAAATCGACATCCATTTTGTTGAGTTTTTCTGCTACTGTATATTTATGTAATTCTGTTTGTGCCATTTTATTCTCCTTTTTGAGTGTACTTAAAGCTCTGGCGAGAGCATGAACGTACTCTTATTATTAAAATTTTAGTAGGTTCGCAGGGCACCTTTTATTGATACCCTGCACAGTCCTACAAAACTGTTAAACCTTATGATTTCGGTTTATGCAAATGGTGTTGCAACAGTTCCTTCAGAATATAAAACTGCTTCTACTTGCCACATTTTATCACTTAATCCAACAAGTTCAATGGAACCAGAAATACCAGTTGTTCCACCATTCATTGTAATAACATCATCATCTGTTTCATCAGGCGCAAAAACTTTACATTGCGCAGCTGTTCCATCAGCATCTAACATAAGAGCATATCCACTAAATAAAGTTGTTGTTGCATCGGCTGTAACAGTATGATTGTTACTTGTAACACATCCAAAAACTATTTTAATTCTATCTCCTACGTTTGGTTCAGGCAGCGTAACAGCACAACCATCAGCATCAGTAACGAGATAACAAAATCCGTCAGCTGCTGTAAAGGCTGCAGTTTTAGCTGAAAACTTCCATTTGTCTATTTGCTGTCCATAGTTATTACTACTTGAGTTTAATACGTCACTTCTCATAATTAAGCTCCTTCTATATTAAACAAAGCATGAGTTTCAGGAAGAGATATTTCAAGACCTGCTTCTGTTAGAATCAAGTCTTTTCGTAAATCTTCATCAGCTTGTTGTACGTTTGTTGTTATATGAGTGTCTCTATTAACACCATTGCCAACTAGAGGCCTATATGAAACGTGGTCAAGGTCAACTAAAGCCATAAATGTAGAAGACAATCCTCGGAATAACGGCTCTTTAACAAGAGTGAAGTCTCCGTGAACTGTTTCTATTTTCATTACTTTATGACCAAATGAACCTTTTCCAGAATCAAAATTATAAGCGTATGGATTCGCAGAATGCCCCATAGAAGCATCAACAAAAGCACCATCACCTAACTTATTGAACAATGATATTACAGGTAAAGAAGCTAATGCTAATTTACTTGAACTTCCGCCTCTAGCAGGGTCAAACACAACTTCTAAGTCAGAAAGAAAGTTATCATATGTCATTGAGCCTGAAGCTATAGACTTATGATATGCTTTACCTTCTGAATAAGACAATTGAGTAGTATCTGTTGTTGGAGCAGCACCTTCAGCGATAATATGTCCTACCACACCTTCTGAGTAGTTCACGCCACCAACTTGAGCACGTTGTCCAAATAACATTGTTCTCTCTATGTCTATTTTATGTTCTCTTAATTTAAGATTCCATAATCTTTGCCATTCATCAGCATATCCTTTATACACAGTAGCTCTTGCTGTATTAGACATCTCACAAGCTGTTTTAAAGATTTGGGTATAACCATAATCATTATCTAACTCTTGAGACCATACATCTGGAGCTCCTGAACCTTCAGCATACGCTGTACCAATTACCTGACAATTAACAGCAGTTGATGAACCATCGATAGTTACTGCTGTTGTTGCATTTTCTCTCAACCATCTTATTTCTATCTCAGTAGCTGAATTAACTGCTGTAATAACACATGTTGCAGAATTACTTCCTGCACCTGCACCAGATACAAGAGCAGATACCATCACAACCATGCCTTTAATAAGCCATCCTGATGAAGATATAGTCATAGTATCAGTAGTATCTTCTGCTATTGCGCCCAAATTACTTGAAGTAGTAAATGTTCTATCTGTAATAGATATTTTTGTTCTATCTTCAAGAAATCTAAACGTGCTATCGGATACTGGTACTTTTCCTACTTTTGACAAATATACAAAAAATGGAGACTCTTCTGGAGCTAAATCGGCGACTCTATCACTAAAGTCGAATAACCGTCTATCAGCAAATACTGTTGCCGCTTTTGACCCAGGAGTCGAATGTAATACTTGTCCACTATTAAAAGTAGCCATTTTTTTTCTCCTTAGTTTATATTATTATTTACAATACCTTCGCACGACTTCCAGCTTTCACTATACCTTCCCACATTGCATCTTCATCCGTCTTAGGAGCTTGTGGCTGCTGCCCTTGCAACACCCCACCCTGTGCAGGGTTCCCCTGTGTATTACGGATATCATCAAGTGGGTTTTGTGCTTGATTGCCGGCTTCAGACTCAGAAACAGCTCTCCACATTTTAATAGCACCATCAACACCATATTCTGCTGGATTATTGGCAGCGAATTGCATGAATGAATCTACTTCAGCTGGGTTTAAACCCCTCTGTTGTAATTCTCCCTTTAATTGCATCATGCCTTGATTTTTCTGAAATCCTTGCATTTGTTGGTTGACAGCTCCATTAATAGAGTCGTTCAATTCCTGTTGTCTGAACTTGTACGATTTAGACTGCGGGTCATTATAGGCTTCCCATGGGTCAAATTCATCTTTATCTAAAGAAACTCGCTGTGGACCTGCTGGTTGACCACCTTGACCTCCTTGTACCATACCTGCTACTGCCTGTGCGATATCCGGTCGTGATTCCAAAAATTGTCCTACTTTTGCATAGTCTTTTAGTTTAGAGTTTTCCGCTGCGAGTTTATCCTTTTCACTTTGGAAGTATTTTGCTTGGTCTTCCCAGTTTTCAGAACCCTCTTGCGTATTAACATTTTCGTCTTGCCCTACATTATCAACGGTTTCACCCTGTGGATGTCCGTCCTCATATGCGTTATCCATTATTTAGCTCCTTCCTGCGATTTCTCTTTTCCTTTTTGAGATTGACCACGAGTATTCATTCGTAATTTCTCAGATTCGAGTTTCACCGCATCTGTTAATCTGCCTACTTGCAGTTTGCTTTTTGTTTTGCTATCTAATTCTTGTTCTTTTAATCGGCCTTTGAATTTCTCTACTTCAGTTCTCTGACGTGAAGAAATTGATTCTCTTTGAGCGGTTTGTAAGTCACCAGATACTTTCTTAATCTGTTGCTGTGCTTGTTGTAACATTTGTTGTAATTTAGCAACTTCATCTGTTCTTCTCATAACTCCCTCTTTATCGAAAATTTCTGTTTTCTTAAGAGCTTCCACTCTATCAATAAGTCCAGCCTGATATGCTTCCATGTATATCTGCCATTCACCCCATTTATTAGATGGTAATGTAGAACTTCCAATTATACGTATATCAAACTGACCAACAGAAATATCATTCTCAATAGCCTGTAATTCTTTACTCTTATCATCATACAATCTTTTATTGATTGTATATTCATTTATATCGTTATTTGGTTGAACGATTCTAAATGTCTTTTTAAATTTATAATGTTGTTTAGACAAATTATAAACAACTTGTCCTAATCTTTTAATCGAACCTTCAATATCTCTAAGTTTAGACTTAGAACGTCTCTGCCCAACATCTTCCATCATCATTGTTGCACTATATGTTTTTGGTGCAGCTTCTGTCTGACCATGCATCATTTCAAAAATACCTATATTTAAATCAATATATCCCTCAATCATCTTAGGTAATGTCAATATCGAACCAGACAATGGCTGTGGTGCTGGAAAATGTGGTTCCCCAAAAGATGGGTCATATTCTATTGTAGCATTAGGATTTGCCCAATCTCTTTCGAGTTCTTCAATATCACTAACACTTCCTTGAGGCACGAGCAGCTTTAGCCCAGCCGAAGCCTGAGCATGGGATGTAATGAGCGACACCGTCTTATTGAGGAACCTCTGAAATGCTTTATTCTTTCTAACATCACTCATTGGATATGGTGTATTAGTCCAAATATTAGGAACCGGCACAATAGGATAAATATCTGTATCACAAATCATTTCATATAAAACAATTTGTCCTACTGTACATGTTAATTTAATTCTTGGTTGAGTAACTTCCACATAATCAATTAATTGCTGTTGTATTGCTAAAGCAAAATCTTTATCCTGAGTCATCTGAGCAAATTGCTCTTGAGACATAATACGCTCATCACCACTTCTTGTATCTATTACTCTATAATAAGGAACTCTTATTTTTCTATAATATTCTAGCAATCTATACTTATCAACCCCGTAATCCTTATCTTTTGTATTATCTGGAGTAAATGATTGCATCGTTGTTGCATTTGTTGCATCAGGATAATCTTCTTCGCCACTAATTGATTCTATTTCATCTATTAGTAATTTTTCACCCTTCTCATCTATTGGCTGTGATAATTGTGGGTATAAATCTATTAATTGCTGTTTTGTTAGAATTGTTGATACTATCATCCCAGAAGCATCATCAAAATATCTGTGTCTTGAATTAGGGTCTACATATACACGGAATGGGTCAACGTAAGTAAACTTAACCTCACCTCTACCATAATCACCATCTTTATCAAGATAACAATAAAAATATCCTAGACCAGTAACAGCATAATCATGAACAACCTGTTTGAATACTTCATTGCCATCTGATATATCCCATGTATATTCAAGTATTGTTCTCCATACATTTGCAAGTTTGTTATCAGAATCTTCTCTACCTACTGCAGAGAACCTTGGAGTTTTTGAAGTTACAATAGCTTTAAATTGCTCAATAGCAGCATATAACCTATCCATAGGCATTGAAGACTGATTTCTTGAGTCAAGTTCATCAATTTCTGAAGCAGTAAAATGATTGCCAAGATAGAAGTCCATATCCTCTCTCGCAGCTGTATCCCAGTCTGCTCTAGCGTTTTTCCAATTGTCAAAAAGCTCCCTTACTTCTTTTACTCTAATATCCTCGTTTATCATAACTTATAATATACCTATATTTATTTTCATAAACAAATAATTATTTTCTTGCTCCAGTCATCCAATTATACGCTTTTTTAGGTGTTAACCAGTTCCCATCTTTCTTTTTCTTCTTTTTCTTGCTACCAGCTTTAGGATTTCCCCTTGCCCACTGAGTAGATAACCAGAATGCATCAATTGTATCATCATGACTACCTTTAGGAAAATCAAGTAGTTCTCCTATGAACTCATGCATATCCTTCTTTAAGTGAACAGCTCCTGCTTTAAACATGGGTTGTAACCCTTCAAACAACCTATCCTTCTTCTTTTGATTATAATTCTTGATTCCCTTTTCAATACCAGGAAGGAACAATCCTTCTTTTTTACTTCTTTTCATTACATAATCCCTTAACATCTCCTGATATGCAATAGTTTCTATATTTATTCTCCGTACCGGGCTATATCGTTTTGCAATTTCAAATATCTTGTCGGCACAGTCCATGGGTAAGACTCTCTTCCTCCAGTATTCAAGAACGTAGTAATCATACTCAGCAGTAACACCAATAACCATGATAACAGAATAATCATTATACACCCCAATTGTTGAAGCAGGGTCAACACCGATGTAAATATTGACATACTCTTTTTTATCGTCATCCAACTTAACGTACCATGAAGCATATTCTTCATCATATCTACAAAATCCTTTATATAATGCATTATTTATATCCTCCTCACTAAATATTTGGTCATCAGGAGACTTTGCTTGGTTCATATACTCTTGAAAAAATTTAGCGGGAGTTCCTGAATCAATATAGAATTGCTTACGATTTTCTAATTTCTTCAATGGCCACCTTGAAGGCCATATAGGCTTGCCGTCTTCGATTGCTTTTTTAGTATATACGTCCCAAGCAAATTCTTCACCAGTCTTTTCACACTCACTATTTTTACTAACAAGTCCATTTAAAAAACTGTCATAGTGTACAACTGTTCCATTACACCACAGAAATCCATTTTTATCAAAATCAATCGCTGGATACACGGCAGCTGTTACCCATTCCTTTATTTGTCTCCTAGAGTCAGGAGTTTTTGTATTTAACTCTGATTCAAAGTCATCAAGTATAATACCTGTATATCTTGTTGAATATTGCTTCTTTCCTCTTAATCTTTGTGAAGTACCCTTGCCAATCATTCGGCAACCATTTTTTAATGTAAATTCGTCCTTTGTCCATTTATCTCCTTCTAAATCACCAAAATAGTAATGAATTGCCGGATTTGAATATATATGGTTCTGAATCCAATTAAGATTATCTCTTGCCTGGTCTTGGGCTTCACCAACCCAAGCGATAAACTCTGGGGTTTCTTTAGTTGCAAATAAAAACCTGTGAAGCACAGCACAGGCCGCTAAAGTAGATTTAGCATGGTCACGAGGTAGAACTAGTGCTAATTGCTGCTTTTCCTTATCTAAAAGCATTTTACCTACATCATTATGGAAATCAGGGGTAGCTGAGGCTAGAAAGTCTTGTGGGCTGAATAGTTTGCCAAATGTGATTAAATCACTATATGCAAGTTGCAATGTCTTTTCATTCTTAGAAACATTACCATTAAGATTTAAATTAGCCATTATCTAGGCATTATATGTGGCGATACTGGCTGTGCAGCTCCAAATTCTCCTTGTGACCTCATAAGAGATTCAATTAATGAATTTAACATATTATTTTCCGGAACATCACCAGGTCCTTTTAACCAACGAGGTGTATCAGCGGCTAAAAGTGAATCCAAATCAATATTGCCACCTCCAGGAAGATTATACTCACTTTGCAATAATTTAAGCGTATCAATCTGATTATTTTCATCAATAACTCTATCAATTGAATCATGAGCTCCACCATCTACTTGTTGCTGCGGAACACCATTCCCTAAACCTACCATGCTCATAAGATAATTTATAAAACTTCCTAATTGGTCAACAGGATTTGTCATTGTTTCTGCTTCTGCAGCTTGTTCTGCTGCTATTCTACCTGGGATATCTAACATCCCAACTGTATCTTGTATTCCATATGCCATACTAAAACTCCTTTATTAATTCGAAATGGGGAAAATCATCGAATTTGTTATCATCTACTTCAAAATTCTTATTCCAGTCCCCTCCCCAGCGGACATTTATCTCCATTGACTGTGCTATGCCTAAAACAAAACCCGCAAATAAGTGAAAACGCTCCCTATCATTCCAGTCAACAGGGTATGGGACAATATCACAAGCCCTGCTAGGAGAAGCGTTGTGACGACCATTTGGGTACTTGACCTTGGTTTTACCTTCTTCATATAACTTATTCTGCCTTTCTTTACCCCGATGACCCTCTAGGACACTACAATCGACATATTTTATAACTTCATTGAATAAATCCTGCAAATCCTCATCACAAGTTGCTAGTCTTTTTCTTGAACTTCTTCCAAACTTTGGCATATCAAATTCCTATTAATTTTCTATAAAAAGAGTTTCAAGCCTTTTAAAACCCTCATCTATCTTAGATTCTATCTTTGCAACACTAATTTCTAATTTTTGTATATTTTCTGAATTTTTATTCATTTTCACTGAATGTTTAACAGCATCTTCCTCAAATGATTCAATCTTAGTAGCAAATATACCCTGAGTATAGATAAATGTACCAAGTACCGTCAATACTGTAATTACTGTTCCTATTGATATTTTCTTGTCAATCATCATCTATGCTAAACCACTATCACTTTCGGACCCATAAATATACAAAATATTATTGTCTAAATCAAACTCTGAATAACAAAATGGACATTTCCACTCATTTATATCCCCATTAGAGTCAATCATGCCTATTCTTTGAGTTACAATCTCATTACAGTATAAATCCTTACTACAAACAGGACATACATCCTTTTTGTGATTACTCTTCCTTTTCTGCGTGTGCGAGTACTTTCTGGGTTCCTTTATCATTTTTAATAGCCTCCAACTGTTCTGGTGAAAAACCAGCCCAAACGGTTAATTGTTCCTGCTTTTTCTCTGTATCAAAGAGTCCTGACATCTTCGCTAATGCATCCAGAGACCTTAACCTATCTGAATCCCTTTCAGAGATATCGGCTATATCCTTGTATAAACGTATAATATACTCAGGAGAAACTCCCTCAGCATTCAAAAGTTCTCTAATTTCTTCTTTTACCATCTGTTGTACCTTTTTTAGTTGTAATAATTTACTAGCTGCAGTTTTGATGTATTGTTCGTCTTTTGCCTTTGGGTATAAAATACTATATGCTTGACTAGAATCCATCCCTGCAGCTACGTATTGCGCAAATAAAAATTTTTTAGATGAAACCTTCTTATCTCTAATTTCATTGATTGAGTCATAATTACCGGAAAATGTGTAAATATTGTCCGCAACACCATGTTCACCTAACATTTTGATGTTTTTCTGACTTACAACAAACGAACCACATACCGTCCTAATGCATTTCTGACGTTTTCCAGTAGATGGGACAGTTACATAGAATATCCTAAGTACCTGACAAACGTGCAAATCGTCCGTATAGACCCAATCTCCCTCATTTCCATGCTTCCAATCACCCGAAACAGATAAACTTTCGTTAAAAGCCATAAATTCAGCCATATTATCGTATAATCGATGCTCTTTACCTTTGATTTTCTTAAATTCCACTAAATAATATACAAAATAATATTATTTATTGCATTAGAAAAATATTATAACTATATTTAGTTCGCTGTATCGGTTGGTTAAAGACTTTTAGGGTACAGCAGTAAGAAATGGCTACTAAAAGGGGATAATAGCAAAGCCATAGACAATCCGAAGGTAATTGAGTCGCTATAAGAATGTTACCCGCACTTAACAGTGTATCCAATGCACTTAACAGTGTATCCAATGAAGCGGAACGGCTCCGAATGAGCAGATAAAAACCGTAGAGGGTAGAGGACTTATCTTCTTTTAAGACAAGGGGATAATATCCTCTATCCAAAACAAAACAAAACTCACCAAATGAGCAGTAATAATATATAGTATTTACTATATAATACAATCAATACTATCCCTCCTACGTAAACGGCTAAAATTTGAAAAATAATATTAGAATGCGTGAGGGTCTTATTTTATTCGCACCCACCCCCTATCCGAACGCTACCCCTCTCTCTATTACGTTGAAAATGTAGATTCCATTATAATCATTAACAAATTAATCTTCAACTTATATATATTTTAGTATAAAAGAAAACGCCCAACCATATTCAGTCGGGCGTTTTTTTTAGGTGGGTTGTTGAGGACTTACGGACAATTAATTAATATCTTTTAATTTCCTACTTATTGTGCCTTCTTCTATATCTATTACTATCCCATCGTAATACGGCTCTATATCATCACCTATTGATACATACCACGTGAAATCCACTTGATATACACTATATCTGAGGCCATATTGTCTGCTCGCTTGATTCATACGTGTCTTTGTGGTATTAGTATACCAACCGCCAGAATTGAGTGTTACGTATCTATTATTAGTCACTTTCACTACTACTGTATTATGATATGTTACCATTAACACGTCATTATCTACTGCTACTGTAGTCTTATGAGTTCCGACCGTTTGTTGTTGTGCCATATTATATACTCCCTTTTTTTATTGTACTTAGACTATAAGTTATCACTATTTGAATAGCTTTATTATTTTAGCTATATATACTATCATTGTACTAATTAATATGCATATTATTATATTATCTATCACTATTATTTACTCCCTATATTAATATTAATATTGTTATTACTGTTACTATTGCAACTGCCCATTCTTTTCTTGTCCAATCTTCTTCTATTTCAACACGGAATTCTATAGGGTGGTACATCTGCTCCCAATCACTATCTCTGAGAACTTGTTTTCTAGCTTCTTCCCACGCTGTTGTTCGATTCATCATTTTTATTTACTCCTGTATTGTTTTTTATTGTCCTCCCAGATATTACAACATATTCACAATTATTATACTATATTATATTTATTTTATTTATCTTGTTTATTATAGTATTAGGTGATATTATTACTCATCGTTATTAATTAATAAATAATCAAATAAAGGGAAAAAAAAGATGAACTTAAGTGAACTTTTAAGCCAAATAACAGACCTACAAAAAGATAGTGAAATGTTAAATGAAATAGTAAAGATTGTAGGTGGAAAGAAAAAAGAGGTAAATAATGAATATAGAACATAAACCAAATTTTATACTAATTACCGATATTGTAGATAATCAATTTATAAAAGAGAAATTTATAGGATATACAGAAAAAGAGGCCGTAAGAATATTTAAAGAAATACTTAAAGAAAAAAGAGGTCAATAATGAAAGAGATGTTTAAGCATTTAAATAATAAAAATTTAGTAGATATGATAAATTATAGATATGAGAATGATTTGAATGATGATGATTATATTGCTGAACTAGTTAGAAGAAGAAAAGTAAGTGGTAAACAAATTGCTATCGTTAGTGGAGAACAATTTATAATTATAAAAAAGGAAAATGTAAATGATGAAATATGACATAACAATAGAAAACAATGTTAAAGTGCAAAAAACTGAAGAAATAGAAGGTATTAATGAATATGAGGCAATAGGTAAAATATTTTGTAATTATGGGCTATATAGAACATATTTTAGAATAGTAGATATTAAACAAAAAAGAGAGGTCAATGATGAATAAAGTAAAGATAGTAGACACAATAAATAAAACAAGATTATTTGCATCATTTAGAAACCAAAAAGAATTAGATGATAGATTGGTAGAGATATTGGACTTAATGCCTAAAAAGTATCAATCTGAGCTCTGGTTGTTCATTGGGCAGTTCGAATCAACTATGTTGGAGGGATTTAGTGATGAGTGACAATTTAATAGTATTAGTAAAGAGATATTTTGATAAGGTAAATGGAAATACTTATCATTCTGTGCAATTTGAATCAAACGGCAAATATTATCATAGTGGACGGACATACGGATATGAACGGCAATATGAAGAAACATTTAAAGATTTATTTATGGAAGAAATTAAGAAAAAAGGGAAAAATAAAGAAGATATAGAGTGGTGGGCTGTGATATACAATAAGATAATATTAAATAGCCTAAAAGACACCCAATACATTGTAATAGATAATTGCAAGAAAAAAGAACTAGATGAAATACATAAATACAAATAAAAAGGAGAAATAAAATGGGATTTGACATATATGGAACTAACCCAGTAATGAGAGAAATAAATGAAGATAAATATCCAACATTCAACAAGTACAACAAGCTAGAATGGAAAGAGCGAACAAAACTCTTTAAGGATAATGATAAACTGGAAGATAAATATTGGAAAGAATATAACTTAAGAGAAAAGGAAAATTGTGGTACATACTTTAGAAATAATGTATGGTGGTGGAGGCCATTATGGAATTATGTATGTGGTAGTTGTGAAGATATATTAGACGAAGATGATGTAAATGGTGGTGGGTGGAATGATGGACATCACATAACAGAAGAAAAAGCCTCAGCAATAGCAAAGAGATTATTTGAATTGATAGACGAGGGAGATACTAAAGGCTACGAGGACTATCATAAAAAACAAGCAGATGAATCTAATGCTAATAATAAACGATATTTAACTAATGGTGGGAAGAAATACGGAGATGGTTGGGATTGGAATGATTCTTATCCATTTAATGTAGATAATGTAAGAGAATTTGCTAAGTTTTGTAGTGAGAGTGGAGGATTTGAAATATGCTAGACAATGCAATGAAGGGCGAAATAGAAATGGACAATAAGAGACAGGCAGAAGAAGATTATTTATACCATTGCAACGGGTGTAATAAGGCAGACAAGAATTATCCCGATAAAATGACAGAATGTGAAGAATGTGAAGGAAGTGGAGCAGAAGTTATTGATGATAAGGTTGTTGAAGAAAGTTGTTGGTATTGTAAAGGATTTGGAGAATATAGACATCAAGTTGATAGCATAGAATATCACGAGTGGGCAAGAAATGATGCATATGGGCTGTATACTGGGCTGTATTGTCATAAATGCTACAAAGACCCAACCAAATATACTTACCGAAAAGACCGCTATTTTGATGAAGGATATGCGGGAGAAAGATTAGAACCAGAAGATTACTAAAAAGGAGAAATAAAATGGAATCAATGTATGATACTATATGGTTACTCGATTCAATCGTAACCCTTGTGCTTAAAACGATAGGAATAATAGCATTATCAATTTGGATAATATTTAAAAAAGGAGGTAGCCAATGAAAATAGGAGATAAAGTGTCTTTTACTGATAAATGGGAAAGAAGATTAAGCGGAGAAATAACAGAGATTAGAGATAAAGAATATGCTCCGTGGTATGAGGAAGATTGGGCAGTAGTACCCGCATATGCTTTTGGAAATGACCATTTAACAAATTGCCTTGTTCCAATAAGTGCATTAACAAAAGATAAAGGAGGTCAGTAATGTATGATGATGTTTCTATTCTTAAAAGAAAATATTTAAAGGAGGATAAGCAAATGAGTAATGATGATTATATATTCAAATCAAAAGAGTTGTTAGGCAAGTATGATTTAATTGAAGATGAAGAAATATTTCAAGATGGAGAACTAAGCGAAAAACAAGCAATAGCCAATGCAGTAGAGCATATATTTTATATTGGAGATTGGGTAATAATGAGGGAGGTGGGCAATGAGTAAACCAACTGAAAAAGAATGTAAAGATGCAATAGATTACTTTTTTTACGAGGAATTTATTGACGAATTAACTTCAGATAAATACCACTATGTAAAAATACTATTAAATGCGACTGCTTGGAATGTTTTACACTTAGACTTAAAATGGGAGGAGGATGAAGACAATGAGTAGAATACCAGACTATGAAATGATGAGGGATATGTTAGCAGAATACGAAACAGAATGTGCAGAAGGAGACACCATATACGACATAATAAGATATGGAAATATGGGTGGTTGGGAGGCAATAAAAGATGAAGAAGTATTAGAGTCTTTTGTAGACTTTTTTGGAGAACATAAAATCCCTAAGATTGATTTCAATCAAGAGGCATTAAAGAATGAAGACAAGAGAATAGAAAGGGGAGACCCAAGATGAAAAAAGAGTGTCTTCTTTGCTTAAAAAACATCCCTACATATAAGGGAGAAGTGGTAAAAATTGAAATACTTGATGCAGATGGTAAAGTATTTGTTTGTAATAAATGCTTAAAAAAACACAAAATAGGATTTTAAAAGGAGATGAGTAAATGAAAATAACCCATTGGACTATAAAAATAACTTGGGAAGATAAAAAAGAAGAATACATAGCCGACATTCCCGATTGGGTAGCAAAAAATGTTGATGAATATTTAACCACACTAGAAGAAGAAAGTAATGAGGAAGAAGAAGATAGGGTTGAAGAGATTTTAAAAGGCAGAGACGAAGCAATGCAACGCTTCACTAATAAGTTAAATGAAAAGGAGTAGTGAATGAGAAATAAAGGAATAGTAGAGGTATATGATAGCATTTTAAAACAAGTACGAAATAAAGTAGGAAAGAAAATAAATATATATGACCCTTATGGCTCTAGTAATATATCAACCAAAGAGTTTAATGTTACACGAAAATTTATAGATATGTGCATTAGGCGTAAAAATTACTGGAAAGGGAAGGGTATATAATGATAGAGACAATATTAATAATCTTATTGATATTAACATTCTTAGAAATGATTATGAAAGGGAGATAATAAAATGGGTAAGATGAAAGACTTTGTATTTGATTTTTTAGATGTAGTAAATAATGATTTGCGGGATAAATATAGAAGTAAACATTGGGATTGGGATAACCTTCCGCATGTAGAAAAGATGTTTCAAATAATGAAAGAAGGCAAGGATAAGAAGAGAAATGAAAATTAATTATGCTAAGTTCTTGCATACTATATATTAACTATATTAATATATAGACGTTTATTGACATATATTTGGGAGATATTGACAGGCGAGTTCGAGTGGCGTTTTAATCAAGATAAAAAGGTTATGCCAGCCTTGATGACTAACGAGGGTCAAGCTCCCAATTAATTTTAAGAGGACCATGAGTAAGCAGGTATAAGTCCTAATGAAGGTAAATTCCATTAGGCAAACCAGCATACGAGTCCTCTTAAATAAAATGGTGTTGAATGGTGTAAAAATATTACTGATAACCTGTTGAACGCTGATGTAGATATACATCTAATCTCTTGAGGATAAAGCTTAGTACATAGAATTGGTAATCCAGACGTGGTTGTATCAACTCAATGATAGTGTAACTCAGTAGCGAGACCAAACTATCGCCATTTAAATTTTTTAAAATAAAGGGTATGAGAATGAGTGAGAAAAAACACATTATACTAACGAATATGGACACGGATTTATGGAAGAAGTTTAAAGGCGCATGTTACACCAATGGTCAATCCATGAATCACGTTGTCTCACAATTAATTACACGATATATTACCAAAAAGTCCGCATAACATGAAATGTCCAGTAAATATAGAAAAGCTATATAACGACTATATTACCACCAAAAACGAAGAAAACTACAAAGATAGGTATGAGGGCAAGGAAAAGTATTATCATGCCTCTGGGGGTGGTTCTTGCTCACGTAAGCTATATTATGAGTCTGTAGAGCAAGTAGAAACTACTAATCCTACCAATCAAGACTCAAATCGTATACTGAGACTAGGTACAATCGTACATGAAGATTTGCAAAATGCTCTGTCTCATACTATATATAGTAATACTATAGATAGTAATACTATAGATAGTAAAGAAAAAGAAATACAGTATTTAGAAAAAGAAAAGTTTGACTTTCATATTGAAAAAGAAATAATTTTACCAGAGTTAAATGTACGTGGTTTTTATGACTTAGTGTCTGTCTCTCAATTTGATGAGTCTGTGTATCTTATAGACTTTAAGACTATGGCTAATTTCTCTTGGTCTAGGAAGTTCGGGTGGAAGAATGTAGACCCTAACCCATCTATTCATCAAGAAATTCAGTTGGCTACTTATGGGCTGTTTGTTCAGAAGGAATTTGGGAGACTGGATGGTATGTTTCTTTATTTTTACAATAAAGATAATTCAAAGATGAGACCAGTAGAAGTATCTATGATGATGCTTAAGAGAGCAGAGAACTTTTGGATAAATATTAACGAAGAACATAGTAAAGGGTTGCCTCCGTTTAGGGCAGGAGTATCTCCAGTTCAAGAATGGAATTGTAGATATTGTCGTTTTCTAGACCATTGTAACCCGCCATTTTTTAAGAAAAAGTAAAGGAGAAATAATGATTAAGGCAGAAATAAGATTTAAAAATGCGACTTTTATGAATGCTTTAGAAAAAAGTGAGTATAATTCTATAGCAGAATTATCAAGAGTATCGGAAATACCCGTATATACTCTTTATCATATTGCGTCTCTTAATCATACGAATATTAGCACAGAGAATCAAATTAAATTAGCAGAAATGCTAAATTGTAATCCATATGACTTGTTTGAACAATATGAAGAGGTTGTTAAACAAAGTAAAGACTATCCAAAGAAACTAACTAAAGATATTCCCATTGATTCAATGCTATCTTTATCTTCAAAAGAAGTGTTGCAGTTAGAATCTGATTACAATACAGATGATATCGATGATAAAGAATCCTTAGAGGAGGATATGTCTTATTTATTAAATACTCTAAAAGATAGAGAAAAAGATATTCTAAAGTCGCATTTTGGGATTGGGGAAGTCCCTATGAGTATAGGTGAAATAGCAACACTCTATAACCTATCTTATGATAGGGTACGGCAAATTAGAGAAAAAGCTCTTAGAAGGCTTAGGTTTAGGTCAAGAGTTGGTCTTTTAAAAAAATATGTTAGAGAAAAAGATATAGTTCGTTCCGATATGGGATACATTACTGGTGGTAATTATGCATCTAGATATGGACAAGAATTGACAAGAGAAAATAATAAGAAAAAGCAAAGGAGAAAGTAATGATAAGAAGAATGAAGTTAAGTAAAGATAAACCGCCAAATTGGTGGACGAGAACAAGTAGCCCAGAGAAAATGGTAGTCGCATTTTTTTTGTTTGCTATGGGTTATGTTATTTATAGAGCAATAATAGGATAGGAGAAATAAAATGCCAATGAAAAATACAAATAATACGTTTGAAACACTTAATAAAATAGATGTTTCGAAGTTCGTAGAGAAAAAAGGTCAATTTAATTATTTAAGTTGGGCTCATGCAGTAAGAGAGTTACTAAAAGCTTGTCCAGAAGCTACGTGGGAAGTTCATACGTTTAAAGGTGTGGATGGAACGGACCAACCATATATGAGAAATGGAACTGGAGCATATGTACAGGTATCAGTAGATGTAAATGGTATTATCAGAAGTCAGATTCATCCAGTACTCGATAATAGAAATAATACGATTGTAGAACCTAATGCCTTTCAAGTGAATACATCAATACAAAGATGTTTAGCAAAAGCAATAGCACTACACGGATTAGGACTATATATCTTTGCGGGAGAGGATTTGCCAGAGGCAGATGCTTTAACAAGTGAGCAGAAATATGAGTTAAATGAGCTTGGTAGTAAGATTAAAGATGAAGGCTTAAGGAACGGAGTGTACCAAGCAATCAATGACGGCACAGTTAATAGTTCTAACTTTGTGATGTGCAAAGAGAAATGTAATGTGATTATTAAAGAAGAAAAAGAAAAGGAGAAAACTAATGGCAAATAGCAATGAATTGTTTAATGAAGTATTAAATAAAAAGGAAAGCTTTTTTATTCCTTCAAAGGATAGTAATAAGTCTTTTACGGCACCAAATGTTAGAGGTGAGTTCTATGGGCATTTAAAAAATGCTACACAGAAAGAAGTGATGTTTGAAAAGGACGGAGAAAAGTATAAGGCTGTTGTGTATAACTATGATTTTGAGATAGCTAAAGAAAATGAAAAGCAATCTTATGCATACACAAGCTATAAGGATGGTTCAAAGCAGAAAGCAGAAGGCAGAGCTTATATTGGAAGAATCTATAAAGGTAGTGGAGTATTCAGATTCCTAGAGCCAGAAGAAAAAGATGACTTTGTATCTAATGCTACTGGCAATCAGAACTACTTAAGATTCTGTGAAACTCTTGGAGTATCAATACCAGTTAAAGAGGTGGAAATGAATGGAGAAAAGGTAGAAGTTCAAGCACTACCATCTCTTGATACTGGGGAGTTAAACGGAAAGCCGGCTATTGCAGTTATAGATAAAGGTAAGAAGTATACATGGGAAGGTAAGGAAAGAACTCCATATGTAGTTAAATTTGTAAAAAAATGGGAAGATGGGGAGACAAGTGATGATATTCCTTTCTAGAGACAAAAGAAAGAAAGTTGGAGCAACAAAAGAATTTTTAATAAATGTTCTTTATGGTGTTGGAGTAAAAGGTTATAAGATATCTAAGATTGTTGGGGTATCGAGAGCTACTGTGTATAGACACATATACAAGTAGAGAAATGGGAGACTTTACTTTCCGTGAGGCAGTAAGAGAGTGTTTTCAATGGGTTTTGATAATCTCTTTCCCATTCCTTTGCACTCTGGTTCAGGTCTCCCATATAATTAGGTAACTGATGTTACCTCGTCGAAAAGAGAACGGGAGTCTTCGGGCTCCCTGACTCTGAAAGGAGAAAATGAAAAAATATTGCACTAAATGTAAAGAACTTAAATCTTTTGATATGTTTTATAAAAGAAAAACAAATAAAGATGGTCTGCGATATTCTTGTAAGGCTTGTAATTCTAAAAACAGCAAAAAATGGAAATTAAAAAATAAAGATAGATGGGATACATATCGAAAACAATGGAAATTAAAAAATAAAGATAGAATAAGAGAAACAAGTAAACAATGGAGATTAAACAATCAAGATAAAACAAGAGAATGGCAGTTAATAAATAAAGATAAAATGAAAGAATGGGGCAAAAAGTATTATTTAATAAATAAAGAGAGAATAATAGAATAT
>Ga0208030_1000184_pt1 | contig 45926 bp, 38 predicted proteins | sample MalvirDeepMed_M9_FD_184246 | JGI IMG/M metagenome (GOLD analysis project Ga0208030, IMG submission 184246) | Marine viral communities from the Global Malaspina Expedition - Malaspina viral metaG DeepMed_M9 (SPAdes) (version 2) | ecosystem: Environmental > Aquatic > Marine > Oceanic | place...
TGTCGCATCACCTGAACTGTCAATCGTCAAGCGCACCGCATTGTTGGTCCACAGATTCATCGAATTGTCAGAGTGTTTGTAGACGATCCGGCCTTCGTCGTTATCTGCCGCATCCCCAAAGTAGATCACCCCATCCCCAGGGCTTAGCAGCGTCATGCCAGCAACGTCATCAGATTCAACTACAAGCGCATTACCGTCGCCGCTGGCCGTGACGCTTCCGGCAGAACCCTTCATCACATGCAGCCGCCCGTCTGGGCTGTCCGTGCCGATGCCAACCCGGTCGTTGGTTTCATCGACGACAACGGTAGTGCCGTCGACTTCAAGATCGGTCAGGACCGTAGCCCCGCCCTGGCTGTTGAAGTTGTTATTGAAGCCCACGGAACCTCCTAACGGCTGCGGTTATCGGCCCAATGAAGTCGAGCAGTTGCCACCTCTGGGCTTCCGGTCGCATCATCAACCAAAACCCAAAGGTAGCACTTTCCTGCCGATGTTTGCGCCGTAGGGGCCGTTACATCAGCATCAAGAGAGATAGACACATGCTTCAGGTTCGAGGTTGAGCCCGACTGAAGCTTGTACCCCGTGGCCTCACCAGTCATCGGGTGGTCCTTACCGCTGTCCCAAGTCAAAAATGCCGACACCGTTGCGGCGCTGTTTGCATTTGTGAGCGAAATGTCTACGTGAGAAAGCCAACACGATTGAGGCATAGCCCGAGAGCGGGCATCAACGGCGGCGTCTTCATGAAGAAGAACGCCATTGCCGTATGATGTCGTAATCTCAGTCGTAGCGTTGTCATTACAGATGAACCCTCTCATGGGGATCTCCTACGAGTAGAGATTCAGGATCAGGTAGACGGGTTGACGACGTCTACGATGAAGGCTTCTGATTGAGCGATCATCGATGAGTTCGTAGAACCCAGAGTGATCGTTACGCTAAGGTAGTTCACCGCTGTGGTATCGACAGCAAACGTAGCCAAAGCACCAGACTCATCATGACTAAGAGCGATGCCAGTAGTCACGGTATCCATAGCAATGGTTCCAAACATAACGGCAGTCCCGCTGGCCCCGGCAGTACGAATTTGAACGACAGCATCACCAACACAAACAGCGCCACTGTTGTCAAGATCAGTAGCGGCGGTCTCGATTCCCGAATTGCTGCTTGCTGTTGTGTTCGAACCAAACCGCAATGCGATTTGGGTTGTGTCGGAACCGTTACCTGATGGGCAATGCACATAAAACTTAGCGCGAATGGTTGATCCGGCAACCAGTGTGTTTGCCGGAACCGTATATTCAGTCGTTTCGCTTTCGGTGGTTCCTTCACCGTCACCGTTGATTACTGTGCCAGCGGCAACATCAGCATTTGCTTGGCCACCGACGTACATCTTGCTGCCAGAGCCACGGCCATGATCGACAAGCATGCCAATGCCATGTTCAAGAGCGCGACCGCCAGTAAGTTGGGGAATTGAGGACATGATTTACTCCATGTGGGGAAATGTTAGGGAGAGGAAGTATTCGGCAGTACAATAACATGAGCGAACACATGTGTTAAAAGTTCGCATTGCGACACTCATTCAGGCTCCATTGTGGCCTCTTTGCGCATCTCTGCGGCCTGGGCCTTCACCTTGCGCGCATGGCGGCGCATCATCTCTTCTTTGACCACCTTTTCGGTCTTCTGAAGCTTCGGTCGAGCGCCCAGCAAACCCATAAGCTCAATCCAGTTGAACTTTTTGGGGTCGATCGTGTACTCAAGAACACCATCGGGCGATCGTACCTTTTCGCCCTCTGGCTTTATGAACCCAGGACGCGGGGCCGCAGTGATGTACTCAGGGGACTCTGGGTCTGTTCCTGGCCAAATGGGCGGTGTGCCGAACTCTTGGTAGCCACCCTCCCATTTGCCCTCAAGCAGTTCAACCTCCCCACCACGAAGAGGATTCAACCACTCCATGTTCTGCAATACCCCTCCGCCGGTCTTCTCTCGGTAAATATCCGTGATCCGAACAAGCCCCTCGATAGGCCCAAGATTCGCCCTGTCCATCGTTGACAGGATGTCCATCTGACGGCCGAATGGGGGGAACTGCATCAGTTGCTTGAGCAAGAAGAAGTTTTTTCCGTTTCTTGCCCGATAAATGCCACGACCAGGAACATCCATGTAAACCGGGTTTTTCACCTTATCGACAGGAATCCTCTGAATGTCCAGAAAATCATACAACATTCCGCCGGTCGTGTTGAAATCCAACTGTACCAACCATGCCGGAACCTGATTCGGGGCGCGGTCAATGTCTCGACCGAAATACGGGTCAATCTCATACGACTTTGCGATCAGGTATTGATAAAATGGGATGGTGCGCCCAAGTAGCTCTCTCGCGGCTTTGGATGACTCTTCATCATCCCCATACATCCACTGAAACGGAAGGATGATCAAACTGAGTGCATCGGGAACAGGAAGATACGGGGCATAGAAGTTGAGCCCCTTGTAATGGTGGTCATTGTCCCAAATCTTGACCAACGGAGACACCAGCCTCGTGCGTGCATGCTCAGGAATGGTCAGCAGCGGCTCTCCAGGCTCATCCCCTTCGGCCGCAACATGTTGTGAGCCGCGAACAAGACGAACCTGCGCAATCACCCGCTCAGGGTTCTGAATCATGGTGTCAAAAAACAGGTCCATGTTCTTGCGGAAATAGCTGTAGAACATGATCACGTTCTTGAAAACAGCTTTCTCAAACTCACTCAAATCGCTGTAGTCAAAGACAATCCTTCGGGCCACGCGAGCAGCATCTGCAAAGGTTCGGCCTTTCTGGATCTCACGCCTGAAGATCGACAGGCGGAAGTAGTTATCAATAACCGTCGCAAACTCAACAATGGTCCGCTGCCAGTCTTTGGCCGCTCGAATGGTCTTTCCAATCTTGCCGGCGAACAGCCCCTCTATCCGCTTGACCACCGCCTCTTCTGATTCGGCCAACACAAACGACGACTTGAGACCATATTTTCGGGCACCAGCCGTAAATGCGTCCACGGTAACGATCTTAAAATCGTCTGTGATCATCGGTGGCGCATCTGGAAGTTGCAGCCCGTCCTTCCACAGCCGCGCCATCGCAGCCCCAACAAACCCTGGGTCTGAAGTGGCAGCCTTTGCCATCGTTGGAAGAAACAGGCCCGCATCCTTCAGGGCCGCCTGAAGGCCTTGACCCTGGTACACCTGAAAGATGTTTCCAATCACTACACCAGCAAAATACGGCGCGATTGGAAGACCAAGGCCACAAGTAACTCCCATTGAAATACGACCCGGAGTCGCTGGAAAGTAATCAAAAATCAGATTGACAGCAGAGCCAGCCGTCATCTTTGCTTTGGTTTTTAGTGTGGGCTGTTCTTTTGTGACCGCCTCAGCAAGACGAAGCCTTCGGCCAATCTGGGCCCTGCCTCTCCCGAAAGCCTTTCCAACACCCGCAGCGCGGTCAAAGGCCATTTCCAGTTCTCTGGCAACCATCGCAGGCATCAACTGCTTTGTGCCATCCGGCAAATCAACCCACTCCCATGCGCCACGGCCATGCTTGAAGCCCCACTCGGCCAGCATTTCCAAGGCCATGGTATAGGCAACCATATCATCCGCCGATCGCAACTTGACCTCATCAAGACCGGGGCGAACCAACTCAAGAGCGCCAAACATCTCTGGCGGCGGGCGTTCAGCCACGGCCTCGTATCGAACAAACTCACGCTTACCGGTTGTTGGGTCTATCAAGAACTCGCCACCCTCTGACCGATAGGTTGCAATGTCCTTGTTTCGCCAATGAATCTCGGCTTCAATGAAGTGAGCAACTCGCTCGGCAAACTTGCTCCGGTCGAAGAACGGGTTTTCACCCAGCCCCTTGAACTCGGCCATCTTTCGGATGTCGCCGCTCAAGCCGTAATCAGCCAGTTGTCTGGACAGGTTCGACATGATTTCGTTCGCACGAAGTCGAACCAACATCTCGACCAGAGCCCTATTCCCGTCATACTCTTTCGGCTTGTTTACATTCAGCCCTTTGAGCCCCCGATGGGTCCCAAAGACGAACATCCGGTCAATCTGCCCCCTAAAGAACATGTTGTAGAACAGCGCGGCCTCTTTATCGCTGATCTTGAACGCATCAGCAGAACCAGAAAGCGACTGGTACAGTTCGCGGCCCCTCTTGGTGACCGCGAGCCACCGACGATCGAGGCCCATTTTGACCACCCGGATCGCATCAGCAAGAATTGCTTTGTCTGCATCAGTTAGTGCGCTGTTTTCAATGTCGGCGTATTTCCGAACCTCAATGACAGCTTGTCTCTCATGGGGAGTCATTCCCTCCCAGTCATCGAGAAGGGTCTGGATGTTTCCGATCTTTTTGTAGACATAGCCAAGGTCAACGCTACCCACAGTCGGGTCAAAGCCCGGCGGAACAACGTCTTCAGCAATCATTCCTCTCGCCACGTCCTCCATCTTCACTTCGATTCCGCCAAGCGCCTCTCGAATCCTGTAAAGATCCCATGTGTGGGCAGTGTTGACCGGCGGGGTCAGTTGGCGGCGGGCGTGCTTCAATAAATCGTAGAAGCTGGCCTTGGGGTTCTCTTTGGCGAGCTTTGCACCAAGGTTGAGAATCCACTGCTGAGCCCCAGCAAGTTCACGCATTGAGGTCTCAAGAAGGTCACGGACCCCCTCATCGAAATAGTCCTTACCGAAAGTCGGCGTTTCAAACATCCGTTTGATCTTCGCCAAAACCTTGTCAGCGCCCTCTATCCACGCTGCTCCACTTTCAACCTTCTCGGCAACCGCACGAGCAAACGCTGAAATCATGGTCGATGAGACAGACTCCGCATATCGGGCGGCCCTGGACGCAACGCCGGCCTCTGTATCAATTAGCACCGCCTGAACCAGATTGAATTCGTCAGTGGTCACCAGACGGAAGCTGGTGTCTGGGTCCAGCATAGAGTCAGTGATCTTGTTCCCCATGGGCTGTGATGCCAACTCGTGAACAAGGGTCTTGAACCCAGCCGCCTCATGGGGCTTCAGTGGAACCACCTCAACCTTGTAGACCTCTTCACGCTCGAAACGACCAACATGCTGTAGCCGCATACGGTCATACAAAGCATCCACATGTCGCTCACTGATGCCAAACGGAAGTTCAACGCCATGCATGAAGCGCAAGAAGTCTCCCCTCAGAAATGAATACCCTTCATCTCCAAAGATTTTGTAGTTTCGCTGGAGGATCCTCTTTTTCAGTTCACCAGGGCTGAGCTTGAGTGCATCAATGAATCGGGCACGAACGGACTGGCGAATACGCTCAACGCGCTCCTTTGGAACAACAGTCCTCCCGGTCCCCATTCGGACCAAGGGCATGTTCTTCGACGTTCCCCGGAACTGCTCGGTAAGGACATATGCAACGGCCTTGTCGTACAAGTCCAAAACATCAATGTCTTGCTCAGCCCAACGACGCCTCGGGATCCGCCTCCCGTCTGGCATGACATCTACAACAGATTCCAGGGATCTGCCTGAGTGTTGGAGAACAGAGGTCTTGTCAAGGCGCGGGCGTCTCCTCTCGCGAGCAGCGCCGGCCTTTCTTGGACGTTCTTCACGAACCTGCACCCAGGGCTCGCTCTTCACGGAGACGATAGGGCGTCGGTTTTTGCCAACGCTATCGGCCACATTCACCGCATATGCAGAGGCCCTTGGGTCTGGACCGAACTGCGTGTCCCAAAACTTCACCATCTGTGCTGGGAGCACACCACGCTTGCGTCGAATGTTCGCGTAGAGGTTCTGAAGCCCAATCCAAAGCTGGTCAAAAAACCGCCGGATGACCCCATGCGAAGCGTTTCGGTGACCACGGTACACGCGCCATGCTTCAGCAACCTGCTCGTGCCCCAAGTCAGTAAGCCTGCGAACACCGGCATCATCCACGGCGCTGTCAAAGTGCTTCACAAGCTGTTTGCGCCAGTCATCTCCCATCAACTGGGCAACAAGGTGCATGTTCTCATGCCAGAGCACGCCCTCGTCTGCGCGGCCGAATAGATTGATGATTCCCTGCTTGGTGCGAGCATCCCACTCAAAGAAGCCAAGAGGTTCACCGTCTTTGAGCATTGGCCGGGCTGTCGTCTCAGGCTCCATTCGGAAAGTGGGCCCACCGGCAAGAACATCATCCAATAGAAAGTCTTCGGCCATATCAAGGCCCATTTCTCTCGCGGCCCTTCTCAAGGTATTTCTTGCGTTTCCAAGCACCAGCGAGGGCTGGATGTCTTTTGGAGCAATGCCGAGTTCTCCAGGGTCAGAAAACCGACCACTCAAGACGCGATGAACAGCATCCGCCATGTTCAACGCATATTCTTGGTTGAACTCTGAATCAGAAATCTTGATTCCGAAGTCAGATTCCAGAATCTCTCTTTGCTTGTAAAAGGCGTAATGCTCCCACTCGATTGCACGAAGAGCATCGGCCAAACTAAGTGGTTCGGCCATCCTCCCGCCAGGAGTCATCGCCTCAACACCCAGAGCACCAGCGCGACGACCCTGTTCGCCGAAGAGTTGGGTCATCTTCGCATCAACAAGGCCATGAGCGATCTCATGTGAGGCCCGCCATGCATAGGTATAAGCAACATCTCCAAAGGACGCCTTGGGGTCATATGGCTGATAAATCCACGCCGTCTTCTGGCCATAGCTGCGGCTCATGTCCATAGGCACAAACTGACCCAAGGTTCCATCAGGAAGACGCTCTGGGCCGAATACAGCAAAGGCCCAGCCGTCACCAACTGTGCCCTCCGTCGTTGTCCACTCATTCAGTCGCCCAAGGACTTCATCTACTGTTGAGCCAAACTCGCCCTTCAGCGGATAAACCTTTAACTGCTCGGCTGTTGATACCGGGTTTCCGGCGCTGTCCCTGCTGACCTCAAGCCCCATTTCTTCAAACAGGGCCCGAGACACATCGGGCTCAACGTCTACTCCTCGCTCGGTGACTCCTCTTTGGAGTACATCAAGGCCATAATGTCCTCGTTCGTCAACCCGACGAAGTCGGAAGCCCCCGACACGTTGTGGGGCATCTGCCGAAAGCGCTCGGGCGGCATTTGCACTGTCTGCGGCTTTTCGGTCTGAGGTTGACTCTTCGGGAACCTCAGGTGCGAGATCACTTGGCCGGGCTTCCTCTCCTTCAAGAACTTGCCGTTCCTCGGGGAGCGCCTTGTCCGGGGCTTCCGCACGTCTTTCCTCGGGAGCCCCAATAGGTCTCTCAGGCCGTCCGAGAACTTCTGCCCGCTGTCCAATTCCTCTTCTGTCCAGTTGCTCATTGCTCAATATCTCCTGGTTGTATGCCTTTACATTATACCCTGATTCTGGAGTTGATGCCTCTGGCGCACTGATCAAAACGCGCTCTTTCGCCCACTCGACATCCGCAAATCCGAAGTCGTTTGACTCTGCGTAATCATCCAAGTCGTCTGCAAGTTCAACGAAGTGACGAAGGCGATCTCGTGCCGAAACGCCGCTCCATTCAGGAGTATGAACCAACTCAAGAACACCTGAGTTGGGCTCAATAGACCACCCCATCTCGTTCTTTTTGAAATAGTCTCCGAGACGAGCCATCGTTTCTGGAGTCAGCATCTTCGGCGGCAGCTTGATGGACATGCTTGCCAGCCGCTCGACGCCGGCATCATCCCAGATCAGTTTCGCCACATCTGCATCAGTGATGTCATCAATCAAGGCCGATAGGGCTGGCGGGTCATCAATGGGGCTGACAAAAACCCTGCTAAGGCCACCGCCTTGCGCTCGTGCTCCAGGCCCAACCTCTTGCCCCGACGTGACATTGAATCGTGCAACCCGGTCTCGGATTAGTGCCTCATCTCCGTACACGCTAACCCGCAGGTTGGGTTCCAAGGACTGACCAGCCCACCCTCCTGTGCTGCGCTCAAATGTCTCGACGGTGATGCCTTCAACATCAAACAGGTCAACTACAGACTGCTCAAAGTCATCGAAGATTTTCGAGGCAACCGAATCAATCTCTGCCTGCTTCGCGGCGCGCTTGCTTTTGGTTGTAAGCCCAGAAAGCTCGGAAACAAGCGCCGAGTATTGCTCATTCAAGGCGACCATTGCTGGCCTGTCGGCCTGAGCGCCAGTAACGGCCAAATCAACAAAGACCGGCTCTGCATCTATTCCTCTTTCGGCAAACTCTCCTCTGGCTCCACGGGCGCGGCGAGTCGCCAGAGTCTCTTCAGGACTTGCCTTTCGGCCTGTTCTTGCGATGAGTCGGTCGAGGGCGTCTCGGTCAACTGAGGCTCGCTCGTACCACTTGATGTCTTTGAATCGTTCATTTCTGATCTTCCAGCCACGCGGCACCACCCTGTCTGGTCTGTTTATATTCGAGATGTCCTTATCAAGGCTATCGGCGTACCTTGAATATGACTCTTTATCAAAGATGTATGGAGTATCCGAAGAGTTCTCCATCACAAACCCGCGCCTGCCCCCAGGTAAAACAGCGTACCGGATGCCATATCGTTTCATGGCAAACTTGCCTTCACGGACAGAATGGCCAAGCGCCGGGTCGAAATCACCAAATGCGTCTGCAACAAGAATCTTCAGCGTTTCATGGCCGACTTCCTGCCCGCTGTTGAGCACCCAGGACTCCCAGTGGAACCTTCCGATAGAGCCCTCACCCTCTCTACCGGCAAGCCTGTACCCTTCATCCACGCTTTGAAGCAAAAGGTCTTCAATCGCCTCATAAAGAGCCAAACCACGAGCACCGCTTAGAGCATCAGCAAAGCCGCGTGATGCCGCCGAATACGGCCGTGGCACCTTGGACCACTTTCTTTCTGCCTCACTTAGAACGCCCTCCTCCCAGTCCTCATGCTTTTTGGGCTTCAGGAAGCTCTCGTATAGGTCAACCGCATTTCCATCAGCGTCTCGGACAATCAGCCCGTCTCCAGCGTACTTGCCCCAGAAGTGGTTTGCTTGAACCCGGTCGATGACCGTTACGTCTTTGCGGCCAGCAGCCAAAAGAAGGAACGAGACAACCTTGTTGTCAATTCCCGACTTCTCAAACAACGAGTGCCATCTACGCCTGATCTCTTTCCCTGACAGGCTTTGGTCCAGCAACATCTCATGCAAGGCCATGAGCGCGGTCTTCCCTTCATAGGGATGGCCAGCAGGCAGTTCGCGGGTTGCCTTAGTCAGAAAGCTGTCCCCGAAGGAGTTCAGGTTTGCTGTAGCAGGACCACCTGAGCCCTCATACGGCAAAGCGGGTCCCTGGGCCTGTAGTTCAGCGATTTCGCCGGCTGTGGCCTTGCCATTTGCTTGAAGCCACCGAAGGCTTCTGTCTTTGTGGGTCTCTGGGTTCTCCTTTGTGTCTCCACCGCGACCGACCCAGACCCTGAAGCGGTGAAGCATCTCTTCATCAAAACGGCCCTCAGCCGCTGCACGGATGTATGTCTTTACATCAGCAAGAAATGCATCAATGAAAGCGCTTTCGTGGGGATAAGAAGAAAGGCTTCGACTCAGAATCGTCCACAGCAAAAGCTGACCAGTCAGTTCAACGCTTGCTGTGCCTTCTGTGTAGAACCCGCCAAGCGACTCAACAAGTTCGATACCTTCGCCAGCAGTCCTGATCTGGTCTGGACTGAGCCGGAGCAACTCGTCTGCCATTGACTGAGGGTCTGCATATTTCCGTACTTGGTATGGAGGCTGAATGACGACGTTGTCACCAACTACCAGGCTCCAATACTCATTCCAAAGCGCGTCATTAAGAATGGGGTTTTTGCCTTTCAGCTTGGCCCTCGCCTCATCAATCCTCTCAAATGACGCCTCAGCGTTTTTGAGGCTGGTGTTCTTTGGGACACCCTTCCCACGGGTAGACTTCCTGAACCGTGTCTTTCTGGTAAGTGCAGTTGGAACGCCGGAACCTTTCGGGGAGCCATCGTCCCACTTCTTGAGAAGCCTTCCCACTTTTTTGGGGCTTGGCGGCTTATCGGCTACAGCCTTCGCCCCAGCCAACTTTCCGTCTCGGGCGAGCGTAAAGGCTTGCGCAACCTCGTCCTCTGTAAGGTCAGCAATTGATTCAATCCGGCGATATGCAGAACCCTTTGCGTCCCACTTTCTTCGTTGAGCCGCCGTAGCCACAAACTGAGTATTAAGTCCCTCAATAAAGGCTTGGTCTGCTTCATTGATGTCAAGATCATCCAAGACGGCGCGCAGGCCGCCCAGGCCCCTCTTCTTGCTGAACTCACGCCGACCGCCCATCATTCTGGCACCTGGACCTGGGGCGCGATCCTCCGCCGTCACCCTAAACGCACGGAAGAAGTCAGCAGGGGTCTCGATGTCTGGAACACTTGGGTCAAGCGACAACATCTCGGCTTGACGCTCAAATACAGCCTCGATGGTGGGGATGCTTTCCCGCTCGATTATCCCTTCATCTGCAAGCGCGTAGAGGTCATTGCGAAACCGGATGTACCCATCGGACATGCGCGTCGATGCCGAGGCCGGGGTTCCTATCGCGTTGTAGTTCTGCATAGCCGCAGCACGAACACGCCGAGCGCGATGAAGGGCATCTTGGAGCTTCTCTCTCGCCTCTTTCGGGTCCAGGCCATTCTGACGAATGTACTCGTCCACAAACTCGTTATCGATCTTGTCCAGGGACTCAAGCGGGTTTTCACCTTTGTTTCTTAGGTGCCTGTTGACCGTCAAAATGTAGTCGTGGTAGGCCGTGTAGATGTCTGAGTCCTGCAACCCGTTCAGGCGGGCATACAAGCTTGGCATCGTCTGGACCAAGGCTGCGTTCATCTTCTGGCCACGGGGAGCCCGCTTTACTTCTTTGGCAAACCGAGCAGAGTGAGCGACAGCGGACGCCACCCTTCCTGTGGCAGCAAAGAATGGCTTTTCCCACTGGATCAGTGAATCAGCGCCAAGCCCAACATACTGCCACGCCATCCACCCTGGGTCGCCGGGCTTCATGCCTTCGGCGCGCATAATGTCTGTAATCCCAGGCTGGAGCCCGATGTTCCCCATCTTCCCTGCCGCAGCTACCCGCCCAAGCCATGTGGAGTCTGGGTCACGAAGGCCCAGCTTATGGGAAAAGTCATAGCTGGCTGGGGTAATGTTTTTTGCGAGCCAGGAAAGCCCAGGAGACACCGAGGTCGCGGGAATGAGGGACTCACCAGTTTTTGGGTCCACAAGTGAGACTTCGGCCGCAAGCGTCGGCGTGATCCCGATCAGCTTCATCCACAAAGCCAAGTCGGATTCTGGGGCAAGAACCTCATCGCCAACCTTGGTCCTGGTGAACATGTTGCGGCCCATGACTCGCACAATGTCTGTGGTCGCTTCAGCACCACTTGCCATGATGACTTCTCTGGACTCTTTGGCGTATGCCATCAAGTCTTCAGTGCTCGGGTAGACCTTTCCGCCCTTAAGCATTCCCTCAAGCGGCCCACCAGCAAAAGCACTAAACGAAACCTTGTCCAGCGCATCTTGGATTGGGCCATGGCCCTTGTCTTCACGGGCAGCGTTGACTGCATCTTTTATCCATCTATTGGATGCAATCACATCACCGAACTCTTCCATCTCTTCATCAGTGATGCGAAGGACAGCGTCCTTGAAGATTTTGACATCCAGGTGCTCGCGACGAAGGGGCTTTGGCAAAGATTCGTAGCTCTGCTGATGAAGCGAGTACAGAATCTGTGAGGAAACTTCCTCTTTTAGTTCCGGCTCGTCTGCGACCTTTTGAAGCAATCCAATCAGTTCTTGCCCGAACAGGCCATGTTTTTGAAGCGCATCAATTCGGTCTCGTTCGGCCACGATGGCTTCTCGAACCCCAGGAGTTGACAACGCGGCTTCAGCGGTCCTTGTGGCCGAGATGAAGAACTCGTCAGAAGCCTTGCGCCACAGAGGCCCAGCAACAGGAATGTACTCTTTCAATTCTGGAATATCGAGAGCCTTCTTTCTCTCCAACGATTCACGCAATTCCTTTGCGGCCTCGCGCGACCCCTCAAGAATTGGCTCGACATCTACACCAACAGAGTCCGCTGCTGAAGCTGTTGCGTCCGCAGCCATTGATACAGCGAAAATGCTGGCGTCCTCAGCCCATCTGGCAAAGGCGTTCGGAAACTCCATGATGTTGTACGTTCGCTGCACAAGGTTCGGGAGGGCCCGAGGGCTCTCGATATACGCCCCGGCCTCGTAGCCGGCAACGCCGCCAATCATCCCGCCACCCAGCACACCCATGGGAACAGCAACAAAAGCACCAGGGCCAGCCGTAAATCCCGCAGTAGCCCCAAGAATAGCACCAAGGCCCGCACCAACACCTGACCACACTTCAACGTCTTCAGATAGGCCCTTGACCTCTCCACGACGCTCACCTTTCGAGTAGTAAAACTCGGCCGCATCATACAACTGGTTTTGGGTGATAATGTCCGACTTGTGCTGCTGCAAAGAGTCCCAGAAGGCCCCCATCGCGCCGATATAGTCACCCTCATCGAGCTTGGCTTGAGTGGACTCTCTGGCCTCTCGCTCAATGTCTTGCAAAATGATGATATGAGACTGAAAAGCAGTCCTTGCATCTTGGTCTTCACGACTGATCGGAATGTATGCACCAAGGGCACGCGCGCCCTTGGTGGACGTTTTGTACAGATCCTTGGTGGCCTTTAGGGCTCGATCTTCTACTTGTTCCGGCGTAAGCGTCTGGTGGTCCAACTGGTCTACGGTTTCAAAGTTGACTCGATATTCAGCGGCAGCAGCATCAATGTCATCCAGGCTTTCTTGGATGCTTTCTCTCCCTTCTGGTCTTCTGGTTTCAAATATGGGCTTCTCTTCACTTTTTGGTTCCTCGGGCTCAGGCCCAGGCCCAGGCTCAGGCTCAGGCCCAGGCTCAGGCTCAGGCCCAGCATCAGCCAGCATGCTTTCAGTCAGCAGAGCATCTTCAGCGGTGGCCTCTGGAGCACCTTCTTGCTCGTATGATTCCAAGCCCGAGCTAAGCCCGGAAACAAAGGAGTCATACTCAGCCAGTTCAGATTCAGTCAGCGGCTGTGCTTCTTCATTTGCGCCAGTTTTTTCTTGTTCAGCCACGCGAAGCCCTCTTGTTAAAGGATTGTATCAGGCGGGCCGGGTCAGGGCGACTCGGGAACGGCTGCGACCAGGGCGCTGGGCTGGGCCGTTGACACAGTGGCCGCAGAGACCAATTCTTTATCAACGTCCTCTGCACCAAGAAACTGTTCAAGGCTCTGCACGGCGGAAGCGTTATCCGGCCTCTCCTGGTCCTCTTTTGGGCCCTCAACCTTGTATCGATCCAGAGACTTTTTAGCTTCTTCCTTATTTCCATCCTTGGCGTGCGCCCTTGCAATGTCCAGAAGGATTTCCGTCCTTCTGCTCACATTGAAGGCATTGGTAAGCCTTTTCACTGCTTCTTTGTTCCATCCCACGTCATACGCATAGCGGCCCCTCTTCCACAAACTGTGGCCGATTTGGCTTCGTTGCTCATCACGCCACGCCTTCTCGCTTTCTGAAATAATGTTTCTGGTCTCAGGGTCATCCACGTTGCCAGGGTAAATCCTGGCCCACTGGTCTTCGTACTCTCCAAGAATAAAGTCCGCCCCTTCGGGGTCATCTGTAATTGCTTCCTTGATCTCTCTCCGCAACTTGTCGAGGTCAGCTTTCCCCTTCGGGGTAATGATGCCAGTTGACGGATCAATGGTGCCGAACCTCGCCTCTTCCTCACGAATCTTCTCTTTTGCCGTTCTCGGGGCTGAAGTAAACTCAGGGTCATTAAGGGCGCTCGGAAGATCAATATCGGCTGATTGATCGACAAAGCCATCGGTAAGGATCGTATCTACGTCTTCAGGTGTAGCGGCCTCATCACGCTCTGATTCAATAGCACTCCCCATGTCGGCCAACATAGAGGAAAACTTTACGGCGTCTGGGGCACGCTCTTTTGCTCGCTGGTTGGCAAATTCGGGTTTCTCGATGTCTGTAGTAAACAGCGCAGACAGAGCCTCTACATCAGCCCCCTCCCACCACGCATCGCGAAGCGCTTGTCCATCCTCACCCTGAATCACCTCAATAATTCTTCGAGTATTGGTGACGGGGTTGATCAGTTCCTCATGGGGCATGGGGTCGGGAGAGCCCAGCCTCCACCCGCCAAACCCAGGCTTAGCAGTATTTAGCTGAAACAAGCCCCAGGACTGCTCTCGTTTTCTGGTTTTCGGATGGACATATTTTGACTGAATCGCTGGGTCCAGCTTCGACTCGTGCCAAGCGTTCGCAATAGCCGCCGCCGCCATATTGTCATCGAAGCCCGCGTAGTGGAACTCTCTTCGGATGATATTCACCATTTCCTTCTGTTTGTCGGAAAGGTTGCCCAGCGACGACGGGAGACCGGGCGCACCTTTGGCGGGCGTAACGCCCTTGGGTCCGGCCTCACCGCCCGCCGCTTCAACAACGGCCTCCGCCGCATCATCTGAAGGATCTGCAAGTGGAGGCTGCTTGTAAACAACCGCGCTCTTTAGCATTTCTATCTCGACCTGTGGGGCAAACGCGCCCCCATAACGGGAGTGGTCCACGGCCCGGTTCTCCACCGAAAACTGGCCAGGATTCACTTGGCGAGCCATTGATGCCAGGTCAATCAACTCCGTCTTCGTCTCTGGATTGGTGGCGAACTCTTGGTACGCCTCCATCCCCTTGTTGATCTCTGTTCCCTCTGGGACAATCTCATCAAGCCTCACAAGCAACTTTCGGCCAGCAGAACCAAGCGGGTCAACGTCCTCGTCGTATTCATCGCCCTGAGACGCCTCTTGGTCCAGCGCCTTCAGCAACAAGTGCATCTGACTCAACTCGATGCCATGATCCGCCTCGCTTCCCTCTTCAGAAAGTGATGGGGTATCAATGAAGTTGTCGAGAAAGCCAAGGTCGTACAGTTCCGGGTTTTGCTGAACCCGGCTGAATACAGTTCCAACAGCGTCGTAGTCCACGCTGGCAGAGTCTGGGAGATACTCTGCCCCCAGGGTCAGGGTCCCGTACCCCTTCTCACCAAGCGCTTGCTTGAATGCGTTTTTGACTGAATCAGGAGCGTCCTCAATCACGGCCTCAGCGGCACGATTCATTCTCTCTGCCGCCGCCCACTGCTCAGGAGAGCCTTCGCCAGCGGCCTGGTAGTCCCGATACGCATCAGCCATCTGGTTCTCAACAGCCTTGATCACATTGATCCCAGGGTCGAGGTCAAGAATCTGTGCCCGAGGGTCACCCTCTTCCGCTGTGGGTGCAGCCGCCAGCTTTGCCCTCTGAGCCTTCTCCGCACCAAACTTCGCGTACCGCTTCAGCAGTCGCATCGGGGGCGCTTCACGAAAGCCGGGAGGCCCAAACGGGTGAACCAAAAGCTGCAACTCGCCTGAAGTCAACGAAGGCTTCTTTTTCCCTTCGGCCGCCTGAATTCGCTGGTCAATGTCCGCAATCTCGTTCTTCAGGGCCCTGTTGTACTGCTTTGACGCCATCAATGACTCTGAGCCACGCTGGTCAACAATGGCGACCGCCTGGGCCAGCGGAACGCCTTCTTCGGACACATCTACGCTTGGGTCAGGAACGACAGAGCCAGCAGCAAACTGCTGTACCGTTTCAATGCCCTCAGAGGTGTCGGGCACTTTACGAACCATAGGCTGTCCGTCTTCAGCCTCGTACACCTGATACCCAGAACCAAACCAGTTCTGTGTCTTCGTGATGGAGTCATTCAGTTGAGGCGGCGGGGTGTCTTTGGTGATCCCGCGCCGAAGGGGGTTGAATGCCTCAAGGGCTTTCTCCCGCCTCCTCCACTCCTTGGGGGGGGTGACTGACCTTGCCTTCAGCGCAGCAATCACGTCCTCCTGCTCTCTGTGGCCAAGTTTTCCCCTGTAGAACGAAGGGTAATCCTTGTAGTCGCCTTTGCCTTTTGAATATATTTTGGCAAGGTTGTTGAGGTAGTCTGTTGCCGCTTCAAGAGGTTCTCCAACAAGCACCTCCTCCGACGCCACCCCGATTGCATTGAGGATCGCAGGCATTTTCTCATTCTTGTTGCTCCCCGCCGCCCCATGCATACCGTTTGCTGCTTGTTTGATCCTTTTGGCGATGGCCCCCGGATTGTCGATTTTTGGAAGATCCTTTTTAAGGGTATTGATCATGTCTGCTTGTTCAACAGTGATCACACGAAGTTTTTCCCGACGAGCATTTTCGTCTCCTACACGCTCCATTTCCTTGTTCGCGGAATTCAGGATTTGCTTTTCCCACTCTCTCTGCTGCCGCTGAAGCCCGCTCACTGCCTGCAAATAGTTCGCGAGCCCACCGCCCTTTCCAGCAGCAACTTGGTACTGCTTGGCCAGCAAAGCCTGCCTCTCTTTCCGCAAACGTGCGACATCAGCCTCGATTTGAGCCGACTCACCAACGCGAAACTTCAAGTACGCTTGCGCTGAAGGCTGCGTCAAAGACTGAATGGATTTGACTGTTCCAAGAATATCGCTTGCCATTTGTAGCCCCTACGCCTTGCTGATGTACATCACAAGCAACTTGTCGCTGGAGGTGCTTGTCCCCCCAGTGTTGTCGATTGTATCTGCCTTCTTAATATCAAATTCAGATGTCAGATCCGTGAGAATTCCGCTTGTTCCATTTTGCTCGAAAACGAACACCAACTCATCCTTAATCGACAAGCCAGCAACCGTGTGATTTCCCGCAGCCCCTCCGCTGATCAAAGCAACCTTGATGGGGTTCGTGATCTTTACTCCAGTTACAGACCCGTCTTCGATCAATGACGAATTGACAAAGCCGGATGCAAACAACGCCCGTACTGCTGATGTGGCAGAGAAGACGCCCTTCACAAATAGTCGGGTCAGAAGAGAGGTCGTAAAGGTCGAGGAAACAAAGAGACGTTCTATGGTCTCTGAATCAAAACTCTCGTCTTCGAGCCGCTCGGACTCCACGGGCCCCATGACAACTGCCGGGTCGATTCCACGGGGTGGTGGCGGCGGTGGAGCAGGCCGTGAAATGTATCGGCCATTCTTCCATGGCATGGGTCACCCTCCGTTTACAGGTAAACCCACTGGCCATTCAGAAACATTGGACCCCGACCGGACCCCATTGGCTGATACCCACCCATCGGTTGAGGAGCCATTGGAGAACCCATCATCCCGTACCCCATTGGCTGATGTCCGTATCCGGGCTGCGGCATTCCGCCATATGCATATGGATTGAACGGCATCGCGGCAACTCTTCCTTTCTGCGCCTCTTGCAAGCCTAAAAGCTGACGACGGGCTTCATCGGACATGGCTTGCTGCTTGGTGGCGCGAGAAGTCAAACGCTCAACCCTCGGGTCCGGCTCGGGCGTGGGGGCGCTTGGGTCTGCGATACCAGCACCCTGAATGTCCTCCACCTCTTGTAGGGCCTTATCGGCGCGCAGTTCGCCGCGCATGATGTCTGATTGCAGCTTTGCTTCATAGGTTTGCGGACGGCTCATGGACACAGCAGGAGCGACAACCTCCCCCAGTACGCGCTCAACGGCTTTCTGCTTGGCCTGACCACGACTGTGCTCTCGACCCATTTGAGTCTGCTCAAGTTGCGCCTGTCGCTCGGTCTGTACAAGCTCTTTCTGTGCGCTGGCGGTCTGCTGCTGAGTCCGTGCCGTAATCTCAGCCTCCTGCACCATCTGATCAAGCTCTTTCAACTCGGTCAGAATCTTAGGATTGGTGGGGTCCATGGCAGCCTGAGTAGTCAACAAGCGCTTTGACTCATTGATTCGCTGAGTCGCCCTGTTTCCGGCGTTCTCAACAGCAGACTCTTGCTCGTTCAGCGGGATGCCCTTTTCCTTCTTTAGCCTTGCGATCTCCTTCTTTTCGTTCAGTTCAGTCTGAGTGATCCGCATTGCGTTCAGATACTCAGTGCCAATGTTCATGGCGTTCATCCCGACCATCATCCCTGTGCGGCCACGATACAGCTTGTCGTAATAAGCTGCCTTCGCCATCTCAGGGTTCACGGTCGTGGCCAAAGCAAGCTCTTCGTCTGCGCTAAGTGCTGCTGTTTCGTCTGGTTGTGCCATTGAAGGCTCCTTTCATTACCCGGATTTTACCGTACTGCGGCCGTAAGTGCCGCTGATGACGCTATCGTATGGGCTACCAGGGCCATGAACTGTGGCCCCCATCAACACCTCATCAGCACCCATTGTTGGCGCGGGTTGCTTTCGGCCCTCTTTCGATGCCCGCGAAGCCATTTCACGGCCAACAGCCTGCTGACGGCGCTGTGCGCTCTTGGCTTTGGCATCGGCGTTCTTCTGTGCTTCTTCCTGTCGCTTTGCGAGCGCCCTTTGCTGTCTCTCTTGAATGACTTTCTGTTTGGCACCGAAGAACCCAACCACGCCACCAACCACACCGCCAACAACCGCGCCAACAGCAGTGCCAATAACTGGAACGACCGACCCAGCAACAGCGCCGGTCACGGCACCGCCAGCAACGCCAGTACCAACGCCTGCATAAAGCTCTTCGGATTCTTTTCCGCTGGTCTCGCCAAGTTGGGCCATTCAAAACTCCTTCGGGATCATATCACTTGTAGTGAACATCAACGATGAAGTTCCGTGCATCTACATAGACATGACGTGCGCTTTCATCATCCTCGGCAAGAAGCCGATACCAAGACCGGTATGACAGCTTGTTCACGCCGCGCGTGAGCGTACCAGTCCAGAGAAACGAGTGCTGCATCCGGCGACAATTGTATCGCCCGCCAGCACGTTGATAAATTCTGCGAAGAGTAGAGCCGACTGGCTGAGGGCCAGCCCCATCATCCGTATCAACGAACAGCTTGAATTCAGCACAGACTTTCCCAGCATTTTGGGCCGCGAAAAATCCGCGCTCATTGCTTAGATCGACTGGGACAGCGTGCTCTCGTACTGGAATTTCTCCACCAGACTCCCATGCGTAAAACGTACCTACAGCAATCGCTGTAACAGTCGCCTCTGTGACATGAATTGTGGAAGACATCCCTTCAATCGGATGCCACACGGCCGCGTCAGACCCTCCTCCAGAATAAGACCCGGAAGGCTGAACCAATGAGCCAGAATGCTCATGGCGGTAGTACCTATTCAGCTTGTTGGCTTGACGGTGCTTGTAGTACACATCACCGCTTACAGCCTCGAAACGGGGGGAGGGTGATCCATAGAACTCAGGCTTGAAGATATGTTGAGATTCAACCCATGTAGCGGATGTTTTCACATCAGATGTTTTAATGCCACCGTTTACAAACCTTTGAAGCTCTTGAAACCTGCTTGTGATGTCGCTCGCAGTAAGCACATCACCAGAGGAAAAATCTGCCCAAACCGTTGATGAAATAGGCATTAGATCACCGCTTGATGATGGTGGAAGTCAATTGAAGATCAGAAATGTAAAACCCCTTGTAGTTGACTGTGCTGCAACCCTTCTTTCCCCGAGTCCCCCTAAAACTTGATGGTGGCCACTCAATAGAGGACTGCATTATGGCGCGACCCCACAACCCGAACGAAACAGCGCTCACATCTGTTCCTGGGTCATAAACCCATGTGGTTTGGTATGAGAAATCATGGTCGAATGGAAGCCCACGGGCGCCAATAGGGTTGAAATCCGCACCAGAGGGCTCCGTTGCATCATCTGATCCAATGGAGCTTAGTGATGTATTTCTCCATGACTCTCCAGCCTCTCCAGAGAGCGCCGACCCCAGGCCCGGCGTGTCTGCAAATGGAATCTGAGTAGAAGGAATCTTTCCTGAAAATGCGATCGAGAACTGCTGCTCTGTTCCCTCCGCGTCAAACCATGTTCCTGGCCATGTTGGGGTGTCAGAGAGCGCATATCTAAGTGTGACCAAAAGTTTTGGCGGTGCGCTGAAATTGAATGTGCGTGAGCCAAAATCCGCCATGCGAACACGGCAAGATGCACGAACAATCATCATCTCGCCTTTGCTGCCATTCAAGGTCGCAGTTCCAGTCAAAGGACTGATTTTATTGCCTATTCCTGAAAAAACCAACCATTCACTTGCAGAAGTCCCCCAGCCAGACGCAATGGCGATTGCTGCCTGAGAAGAGTCTTGGGTTGAAAACGCAGTGGTTGCGCTGTGAATCGCATTGCTTGGGACGTGAGATTGTGAGATCCCCTCCATCCTGACGTTCTCTTCGTCAACTGTAAATGCACGAAGCTCTGATTGATTTGCGTTTATATCGAGAGACGAAAGGGTATCGCCTTCTTTGATTTCAACCGGCTTAATTCTGCTCATTTCAACGCTTCCTGAAGGTTACAGTCATATTTCGGTCAGCCACAAACACATCTATCCCCTCTTTGAACCTAAGAGTTTCCCCATTTTTACCGATACTTATCGAACCGGTTTCGAGTGCGCTCAACCCCGGCAAAGGAGTTTCTGCGCTAACAGTTGATGTATTCGTTGTTGAAACAAACTTTCCTCTAATATATTTAATGTCACCACTGGAATCTTGACGATGCTTTGAGCCAACACCAGCCGGATGTGGCTTCAGATCATGCAATGTGGCAATTCTTGCCTCCATGACTACACGATTGCGTCCAGCAGAAACAGGGGCGGCACCACAAAGAAATGTACCGTTGCGGTAATTCCCATTGTATAGCCACCCAGTCTCCGAGACAGCCTCGCCGTTTACAAGCAAGCGGAACTTTATTCCGTAAAAATCAATCGGCCTGTTGATCCATCTTCCAGCAGGAAAGTTTCCCTTCTTTAGGGACGTTCCTCGGTAGCGGTTGTCCCAACTATTGACCCCTTCATCGCGGATACATCCAACCCACCCACCGGATGGCAAGTCTCCATCCGCAATGCCGCCTCCCCATTCCCAGAAACCAGTCTGTGTGGCAGTGGATCCGCCTGTGTGGGCAAAGGGATACTGTATGAGGAGATAATCATCGAAAAGCGTTTCATACCTTGGGTCGTCCCCGTCCGCGCTCAGGATTGAATCGCCATTCGGAATCCCGTTTCCTCGCCACTGAACACGGGCATTCCCTTCAACAAGAATCAAACCATCGGTCTCGGCATCGAAAGTGACAACCGGCATTAGATTGCTGTTCGAGTCCCGATCCTGCCATGCAAGGGTTCCTGTATTGAGCACAACATTGGTGGTGTTGCTCCGGTTGTAGAAAACTTCGGTAAAGGACTTTGACTTAAATGCTGCTTCAGGAATCGCATCATTAAAATTGTCTGAATCAAGATTCCCGTTGATTTCGTTTACAAACTCACCCAGATTGTTGTTCCAATCGTTCGGGTGAACAATCTCTTCTGTCGCGACATGAACTTTTGGATACCGAATCGCCATCTCTACCTCTTATCCGCCGTCAGTACATCCGTGAGAATGCGGATGTTTCGCTGTTCTCCAACCTTCGCTTCCAGGTCCCAGCCAACAATCTGCATCCGGTTCGCGTTCACATTTGAACTGTCCTGCTTGAACTGAACCTGGAACTCTGTCGCCACACCTTTGTGCATATGGCTGACATCAAACCGAAGCGGAATCGGGCGATGAAAGCCCCACTTATCGGACCCATCAAAGACAGCCGTTCCATACACAGACAGGGGCTCCAAAAGCTCTTGCTGCTTTCGGTCACGGTCCACAGGCAGCGCCTCTGTGATTGAGCGATTGATCTTGAAATTCACCTTGATCGGCTCGTTTCCGTAGGCCACGGCGTAGCAGTTCACATAGCCGAGGCTAACACCGCTGTAGACGCTTCCAAAGTCAAGTGGGGCGGTCTCGTACAGCGGGTAGTCCTGAATCGACGTGCCGGCCGAGTATGAGTCCGCGCCATGCCCGTACTTGGCCCGAAAGCCGTCAGCAAAGACATTGATCCCAGCCATTTTTGGGTCATTACTGCCAAAGTAAACATACCCTCTGTGGTCCCTGGTCTCGGCCGCACACTGCATCGGGTAGTTCTCCCGATAGCTCCAAGCGCCCACATCATAGTGAAACACCAGCAACAGATTGTTCTTCTTCCCAATCGTGGGAACGCACAACCAATACTCTTTGTCTCTCCGATTGATGACACTCACGGCAGCATTGGTTGATGAGTCATCAATCCGGTCGATCAGCTTCTTGATCGGGGTTGACAGGTCAACTATCGTTGTCGGGGTCCCGGTGTTCTCCAGGGCTCCCTGAAGCGTGAACACCCCTTCACGGCCCAAAAACAGCAGCCCAATTGACGGCACGTTGGCGATGCTGTTCGGTGCGATACAGCCAATGTCCTTGTTGAGCGTCTGGGCGTGAAACCCGTTCACAGGGTCACCTTTGATTAGGTAGACCCCACGGGACTTGAAGGCCACCAAGGCATTGTTGGTAGCGTAAAGCCCGGTAATCTCTCCAGAGTCGGTCTCTCCGATCTCGAACACATTGGCATCTGGAAACACCTCTGGCATCCCAGGAGCACTGTACCGAATGCGATTGTCGGTCATCCCAGCAATGAACATCGTGTTCTTGAATGCGGCCAGGTACTTTGCCTGCGCAGGCCACGGGCCAAAGTCTTCCGGGTCTCGGATTCCACCCACATTCGCGTCCGAGATCCCGTCCTCGAAAACGGTTGATTCGTTCTCTTGAAGCTCTTTGATGAAGTAGAAGTTTCGACCTTCCTGTGGGGAAATGGAGTCCCCATTGTCATCGTATATGTCACGTGTCCTGTAGATTCGTCTGGCGACTACGTCTGGCCCACCAACAGAAATCGTGACCTGGGTAAATCTTCGTTTCCCATCACAGCACTCGAACTCAACCAGATTGCTGGGCTCAGACATCGGGCCTTCTTGGCCACGCTTGTTCACAAATGAAACCCGGTACTGATACGCACACAGTTTCCCATCTACCCACTTGCGGTTGAACTTGTTGAATGCTCCACGCGGGCGCGTGCTTCCCAATCCTTGACCTCGCACCCGTGTACCAAGGAAAAGCCCTGTGTCGGCCTCTTGGTTGTCGTCATCAAGCGTTTCAACGAACAAGCCAGCACGGTAAATCACTGACCCATTTGGCGCGGCCGGTGGGCCAGAAAACCCAGCCCGGCTCGTGGTTCGCCCATCAAAAACGATTGGCTCATCGGATCCATTCACCAAGTAGACTCGGCCGCCGAATGTCACGCTCTGTGTGCCAGCGAAAGATGTCCTCGGGATGAATCTGGTTCTTGAAGTTCCGTTCCAAGCAAGGCCCTCTGAATCCCTCAACGATGAAAATGGGTCAGAGCCGGCGATGGCAAACCAGTCGGGCCTCAGTTGAGCCAGCTTTCCTGTCGAGTCCTCAAACAGGATGTGTCGCTTCGCGCCGTTATGTCGCCCATAGTAGTGGATCGAAGTAATGTCCCCATTCGCAGACCAATCGAATCGGTCGTCCGTAACAGAGTCAAACGCACCAGCCGTTCTCCACCCATCATTGATGTCCCACGACATTTCCTTGATCTCAGAGGCTTGGTCGGCAGTGACCCGCCAGCGGTCGTCCATGCCGCGAAGGCGGAACACTTGAAAAGTCTGAGTTTTCATGACTTGCTCGGCACGCCCCAACGCTCTTTGTCGGTGAACGCACGGTCAAATCCGCGACGTACATACATCCGGTCAGAACGAGAAAGGTACTTGGCCTTCATCTGATTCAGGATGATGCTCGCCCGGCCTTCGTAAATCTGAGAATGACTCAGCATCCCGTGCTGCATGCATATGTCTCGAAGTGCCAAGAACACCAACAGGTGATGATACTGCACAGGCCAGTTTGGAGTATCTGCCTCGTTCACAAGACGGAACGGCCTCATCAGATACCGGCCCTCGATCTTGTAGTCACTGGCTGGGGTATACCAAAGCCGGATGTACTGGCGTGGGCCTATTTCATTGAGTTGATTCAAGTCATACAGAACACCGTCTATATCCACAGGAGAGGTTGTCCCAAGAACCGTGTTGGTAGTGAGTTCTTCCCCTTCATCCGTGTATGAGGTAACCGACTCAGAGATGGTTGCGATATGTCGCCACACACCAAGCCCGAGCGTTCTGCTTCTACCAAGCCTGCTGGAACCAAGAGAATCCAGTCTCCTGTAAATCTTCTTCAACCTGCCGGTGTCTTTGTCTGAACCGGAAACTCTTTTGGCTGATGTATTTATGAATCCATTAAGCGCTATGTGGAGATGCCCGGTAGTTGACAGGGTAATCTCAGACACAGGAGACGGGGCGCTCTCTCTTCCAGCATACAAGTATGTGTAGCAATACTGATATGTGTCTCCAAGCGCCAGGTTTGAAGAGGAGCCACTTGAATCCATCGGATCCAAGACTATAGCCAAGTCAGGCGGAAACACATCCGCGTGCATCTCTTCGATGCTCACAAACGGGTCGCCCGTATCGTCCCGGTCCAGGTACAAGAACTCTTCTTTTCGGGCATCCAAGAACGTGAACCGGCCACGGTCTGGCGCGGTGGTTGTCTGGGTGCTGGTGTAGGGGTCATTGGGGAAAGCGGCATCTGTATACGACAACGTCTCAGTCATCGTGATTCCACGATCTACAAGCCCCAAGACCTCAACACATTCACGGGGCAGCGCGTATCGCTTAAACTTGATTTTCCAGTCGGTGAACGTCCCATTTAGAGACTCGTTAATCACAATGCTGCGCTCATCCGGCCGTCGAGTAATCTCATACTCGCGGTTGTTCACCACAAAGAACGCGCCCTCAACATCGACCGGCAGCAGCTTTACAGCAGAGGTTCCAGCGCCTGTCGGAAGGTCGCCCTTTCTGCTGTTACTAAATGTCATCGTGTCCGTAGACGATCCATCAATATCGGCGCGAAGCGTCAGTTCAAATCGCTTCTGCATGAACAGCCAATGGTACTGACTCGAAACCTGCTGATAATGCCGATTGACAATCCGCGAGGTCATGTCCTTGTACTGCTGCAAATCCGGGTTGTAGTCCAGAGCGGCGTTGATTTCTTCTCTGATTTCCTTCAGATTCACTGTGTACCCCCCAAAAGAAAACCGGCTGCTGAAGCATTGTACCCCAGCAGCCGGTAGTGGGCGCGGAGCCCGGTAGCGAAAATGGCTTAGAAGAGGCCCTGATCGATAATCATAACGGTTGCTTCGTTAGCACCGTAGGATCCGGCAGCATCAGCAGTAAGTGCAATGCCGACGATACCAGAGTTGGTGTGTGTACCAGCCTCATACTGGTCGATTTGACCCGCAGAGCCATCGTCTCCGGCAGCAAGTGGAAGACCTGCTGTGATATTACCATCGGTCATAGCGCCACTACCAGCGATGGAGCTATCGCCATACAGGCCTGCGGTCTGGATCACAATGTTACCAGCAGCCGTTGTGGTTTCTGTGGCCACACCAAAAACCAGGGGATCGCCAGCCCCAGTGGTGGATGGACCCGTAACAACGGAGCCGCCAAGACCATTTGTCGTATCAGACAGGTTGAGCGCGACCCAGGCACCCTTGGTGATTGCCGCCGTGCCGTACAGCGTCACGAACTTCTTTGGAAAATGATCAACGCCATCGACGCCGTCTATCTTATGAACTGCCATGTTGTCCTCCCACTTTTGACTATATGGCTATGAAAATGGGCAGGGACCACCATGGCCCCCGCCCAATCAAGGTGACTTAGAAGGTTTCCAAGTCGAATGCGATACCGCTGGAACCGAGGTGCTTCGCGATCAACTGACCACGGCACCGCAGCTTGGCGGAACGAACGTCGTACTCACCCGAGACAGTCTCGAAGTCGCTCAGGTCGAAGTATCCCTTCGGGTCCCAAAGGACGTGGATGTCGTCCAGGTTCAGCATGTAGAAGCTGATCGGATCGGCGGTGGTGTTGGTTCCAGTAGTCGGCATGTTCCGCTCGACATTGATCTGGACACCGTCCCAATACTCGACCAAACGACCACCATCGATCTTGCTTTGATCGACGTACCGCTCATGGGCCTGCAACGAACGCTTCAGGTTCTTGAACCCGGCGCGAGAGGCAAGGATCACGTTCGGGGGGCCAGAGGGCGAGACAGAATCGATCTCGACCTTCAGGTCGTACAGCCCAGCAAGGCCGTTCGCGTTGAAAGAGCCAGCACCATCAAAGATCTGGTTCTGCCAACCGGTCTTGGTTGTAAAGCTGGCCTTATTCACGCCACCAACGGTGTTGCCCTGGGCCCCAACAGCGTCTTGTTCGAGAAGGCCGCCGCTTGCACCAGTGACATCAACACCATTCAGGGTGCCCCAGTCTTCCCAGCCAGGCTCAGCGCCCTTCACCATTTGACGAACGAACTCACGCTTGAGCGCGTTGGCGGTCATCTTGGTGCGGCTCTCAAGAATGGAGAGAATCGCAGCGTCACCCTGGTTGGTCATCTCTTCTTCCGAGGAGATGGCGACCGGACGAACCACATGGCCCCAATCGTACTGTGCAGGGTGGAACACATCCGACACAGAGAGGTTGATCCGCTCGAAACCAGTCTGAAGACGGGTGGTCGAGGAGTGCTCACCAAAGCCGAGTGGAACCACAATCTTGGTGCCGCCGCCCTGGACAGGCTTTCCGGCTCCGTGGACACGCTCACTGGCGTCCAGAAACGCAACGGACTCATGAACATTGTCACGCCATTCCTTCATAAGAATGTGCATGGTGGTAGACAACAGTTCATTGCCAACAGTAAGGGACGTGGTTGCCATTTTAGGCTCCTAAGTTGATTCTCAGCGGAGAGAGGATGCTATCCTCTTTGCGGCTTCGGGGTTTGATTGCAACCAAGAAACAATGGATGCCGCACCCTGTTTCTTGATTTCAGGCGGAATGTCCTCAACTCCAGGCGAACCACTCACTGAACTACGCTTAATCTGTCGCGCAGACTCAGACCGGGCTTTTCGCTCTTGTGATGCACGCTTTTGGTGCTGTGCCACAAGTCGTCGGGCCCGAATAATCTCATAGGCGTCTTGAGTAGAAAGCGGCGCATTGGTGCCCTTCCTCTCACTCACAAGGCTTGCCACCTCGGTCTTAAACGCCTTCTCTTTCATCTCAGGATGTGCCGAAAGAAACTCAAGATAGGTAGATTCCTGCTGACGCTCGGCAGACGCCTCACGCATCGGGTTGAACACTTGGTTCAGCCCCTCAGCAATCCCCTTGTTGATCCTCGCCTGAATTCCCTCTTCACTCATGATGTCGGGAAGCTCAGCATCTGAAACAGACAGCGCTTCCTTTACCCGTGGGTCATCAATTACCGCAGCAAACTCTGCCTGTCGGCGCGCAAAGTCACGTTCCAAGTTCTCAATCGCTGATTCGCGCTCTGTGTACTTGTCGTTGTGCTTTGCGTGCTGCGATTCCAGCTTCTGCTTCTCCAGCCGATACGCCATGCGGAAGTTGTGAAGCATCCGACGCGCAACAGTGGGAAGTTCCTTGATGTCATCAGCCGTGATCTTCTCGTAGAAGTCATCGGTCTTCATCTCTTCGTCATCAAACTCAGCGAAGAGGGGGTCAAATCGGCGCTCATCTACACCTGGCTCAGGTTTCTCGACCTCAGCCTTGGGCTCTGCCTCAACAGCAGGTGCCTGTTCTACATCAGGCGCAGCAGCCTCAACGGCCTCTGTTTCCACATTGGAGTCATCCGACTCCAGCAAACCGGTCGAAACAGGGGGCGCTTCCTCGGCCACCACCTGAACAGACTCAGTATTATCGGTTGCTTCGTTGCTCACAAAAAACTCCTAAAAGTTGAAAGGACTCTACCACTGAAAGATTAAACGGCGCAAGACGCCGTAACACTATTCGATCTATTCCATTCCCGCAGCAAGCACCTGATCTTCTTCACCCATTTCAGCAGGGGGTGGAGCCATCTCAGCACCCTCTTCTTCGGGCATCTCCTCACCTTCCACCTCTGCACCCTCTTGAAGGTCAGCGATCAGCTTCTTGTCCTTGGCCATGCGCTTGAACTGTGCAGCCACTTTGCGAAGATCGGTGTCTGTGGTGACATCAAACGGGTCGAATCCGTATTTGTCCGCATACTCTCCACCGCCGATCATCCCAAGGGCCTCAGAAATAGCAACCAGAGGCAAAAACAGTTCGGGGGGAAGTGGCGCATCCCACTTTCCATTCTTTGCCGCGCTCAGGTCAACTTCGATCTCAGGAATCTCGCCACCCGAGAGTTTTGACATAGCCGCGTTGAACTCTGAAACAACAGTTTCAATTGTCTTCACACTAAATGGCTTCTCTGGGGGCGGCGCAGATGCTGCAATTTGCTCCAGACGGATCATCTCAGGGTCACCCTCAGCCGGGGCCCCTTCAGGGGGCGCACCCTCAACAGCGGGCGCTGACGGCACGGGTGGTGCATCAGGGGCGGCTCCAGCCTCTCCAGCGTAGGGAAGGCTCTCTCCAGTAGCGGGGTCAACAGGCATGATGTCTCCTTAAACTCGCCCTTGGTCGTTGGCTTTGCGCCATGATGCAAAGGCTGGATGATTGTCTAACCGATCACAATAATCTGCGTATTCTTTCTCATCTTTTTGATTTTCAGAATCAAACTTATCAAACTCTTTGTCTACGTTCCAATCACCATCAACGGGGGTAAGGCCACGAGCTTTACACACGTCCCTCCGATGTTGTTTGCTCGTCAACATTACACCAAGTCCACGATCGTAGTGCGGGAACGTCTCGCTGAATCTGTCAATGCGGGCACACGGAATCCATCGAGAATCGACAACATCACACTTTGGGCATTGTTGTGGCCCATCATGCTTCTCGCCTTTGCTGAAATCAATAATCTCATCAAAGTGATGCTTGCACACATTGCACATGTACTCGTGCAAGGCCAACCCGCTGGTCCGTTCAGATGAAAACTTCTTGTGCTCATGCGGATCATTCGATTGGGCCTTGGAGACCGCAATCACATATCGCGCCATACCCTCACACTCGGTACACTCATATTCAGGCGGACGATCTGAGAACCGAAAGAAATGGTCTGCGACCGAATCACACTCAGCGCATCTGTAGCTATACAGGGGCACCAGCGGCCCCCACTATCTGCTGCAACATCTGAGCCTGCTGCTCAGGAGGCAAACCAGAAATCTGGTCCAACATCTGCTGCATGTTTGGGTCATTCGCAAACATCTGCTTCAACGCCATGATCGCCTGGTCTGGAGGTAGCTGAGCAACTTGAGCGATCTCTTGCGCCATCTGCTCATCACCTGGATCGACAGGAGGCTCATCACCGGGAGCCATCTGCTCCTCTTTCGGGGCACTCTTCTTCTCTTCGGCCTCAGCCTCCTGCATCTCGGTGAACTTCGCGTCCAACTCATCAGGATGCAGATCCTTCGGCAGGTCAAACCGCTCAGCCATCACCTTCATGTATGAGCGCGCAAACGCACCCATCGGGCTGGGGTCCTGAGCCTGCTGCCACAGCGCTGAATATGGCTCCATCAAGGCCACCAGATTTTGCTGCATCGCGGCATCGGTCAAGGGTGTTCGGCCACCCTCAACAAACGTGATCTCAAACTTGGCATCCAAGTCCTCTGCCGTGACCACAATGTGCTCGCTTCGATCCTTGAGCGTCAGGGCTTCCTGATGAAGCTCCGCGTAGCCTTCGCCACGCTCTATGCCCAGCGGGCGAACCACGTCCTCATCGACATACGGCTCCTGATTCGATGCAATCCCCTGAACCAAAGCCTCTTCAACCTGAGCCTCTTCTTCCTCGTCAGCAACCTTCTTCTTATCCATCTCCGTGCCGCTAATGGCAGCACCCAGGGCCGCAAGCTCAGACTCATCCATGTCATCGAGATGACGCTTTTTGGTCACCTGCTCAGAAATCTCTTGGAACTCTTCGCTCTCGATGTCTGCACCAGCCTCTTTAGCCAGCGCCTTGATGCGCTCAACAGTCCACGGCTCTGGCTCTGTTGCCTCTTCTTCGCGCTCGGTATCTGCTTCACCATCCGAACGGGCCCCAACCTTGGCCAAGTCAACGTGCTGCTCTTCAAATGCGCCCGCGCTATCGCCCGAGTCTTGCATCGATGCGATCAGCGCACGGAGCAACAGCGCCACCATGTTCGCCAGCCATTGATCCTTGATGCTCGCGTGCATCCCAAACTCAGACTCGGTGTATTGAGTCACCGTCTGGACCTCAAAAGCCGTCGCCTTTGTGATCTGTCCACGGGCCTGTGGGCTCGTTCCAATCACGCGCTCCAAATCCATCTCAGCATTCGCTACATACTGCGAAATGCCAGATGAAATCGGTGCGTTCACAATCGGAATGATCGCATCACCCAGTGGGCGCTCAAAACCAGACTCAACCTCCAACACCAAGCCGTCATGGCCCTCGGTCAGATTCGTCATCTCCTCAGCGCTAAATGTTCCCTTCCGGGTGACGTATTGCCGCGTGTCCTTGCGGGTCGCCATCGCCATATATGAACGATACGCATTCAACTCTCGAATCTGAGGCATCAACCGTTTCGTGTGGGCTATGCCTCGAAGCGGGAATTCAGGCTCATGGTTGAAAATGAGCGGCATGATGTGGCTCATCGGAGTCCCATCATTCTCAGCAAATGGAAGCGGGCCGATGTACACCGGCTCTTTGGACTTCCCGCCCTGACCCAAGACATAAATCTCAAGCCGGCCCTGGTACACGATGCTGGGGTCGTCCTTGTCCGCAATCGTGTCCGTCAAGTTGCACAACTCCAAGACACGCACAAACGCGCTCTCGTCCCCAGTCGCCACATCATTCCCGCGACGAGTCCGCTTCGACTCCGCAACAGTGCTCTGATTCGACAGGAAATCCACCCGCTGAGTCCCAGCCAGGTCTTCAAGGCCGTATTCCTGCTCAACTTCAACCTTCGGGCGATAATAAATGTGGCCACGAAACCGCTCATCCTCGCGGTCACCAACATCATGGTCGAGAACCATCTCCCACCATGGGATCACGCGCATCCAAATGCGGTCCAGCGGGTTCCCACGACCAGGGTTGTACCCCAACTTGATCCCAGAGCCCGGATAAAGAAGCGCCTGCCTCAAGCCCGTCATCACACGATGATGAACCCGGCGACTCGACAACCAACGATTGACCGCCATCTCGGACTTGTAGGCGTCCCCCTGACCGCTCGCATCAGGCGTCAACACCGCACGACTGGCCCTCGGGTACAGCGCGCTCAAATATGTGGACATCACTCCCCACAAGCGATTGACCTCAACGTCCAACTCCGTCACACGGGGATTGTTCGGATGGATGTTCCCGTTTACATGCTCCCAATACTGGGTCAGGTATGTCTTCTTGAATAGCGTCCAGTCTTTTTGACCATCGCGCATGCGCTTGTCATGAGCCTTGATCTGGTCATGAACATCTTTCGGAGTAAGCTGATCTCTGCTTTCAGTATTCTCTGACATAGCCCCTTACCGAATCGTTCCAGAAGCACTAAACGGGTTCTTGCGTGCATAATAACGCTTGCGATGATGTAGTGGGCTGGTCTTCGCCTCAGGAAGGGTCCTGCGATTCCACTCAGCCAGCATCAATGCGTCCGCGTGGTCGTCATGGTAGCCATCCTGGCCTTCGATCTTTCCGCTGATCTCACGAATATGCATAAGCTCCTGAACAGTCGAAAGATCATTCAACGCAAGGCCATCACCATTTACTACCTGGCGAAGGTGAGCATACCCCTCCTCCTTGCTCCCGCGTGTCGTCGTCCAATACTTTGGGGTCTTGCTCGCATTGACCCCAGGCTTCGCCGGTTTGTGCCATAGGGGAATCCCAACCTTGTTCAACTCCCGAATCACAACCGTCCCAGCACCACCCGTGTTCGCCTCAACCAAACAACGACCGCGATTGTAATGCGCAGACAATTCCGCAACCTTCGTCGCAAACAAAATCTCGCCACCCTGATTCATTGATAGCGTGGCCACCTGACGGCCATCGGAACTCAACACCTGGGCAACCGCGTAGTCCCCACCGTTGCACCACGAAGGGTCAACACCTATCGCATACTGCAAGCCAGGGTACGGCCGCTCGTAGATACGCAGATCTCCCTGAACCAAGGTCAACGACGAGACCACATCATTCAAATAATCGGTGTCAAACCAGCTTCCGTCAAACATCGAGAAACCGTCCTCGATCGTCAACGGATACTCGCGCCTGAAACGACGCGCGCCAATCCCGTTCACCCCATGAATCTTGTCATGACGCCAATACAACTGCTCAAGACTTAAATCATGCTTCTGCGATAGCTCCCACTCCTCTCCATCAGGCTCCCAACCGTCTGGCGTCTGGGCACTATACGCAGCATGGTCCGACCACTTGAAGAATCGAAACGCAACCGACTCATCGCCGTTCCGCTGCGCCTCCATCGCCGCCAATACCTTCTGATGAAACAAGTTCCCAGGACCATCCGCAGTCGAAACAATGATGATCTTCCTGTGCGGGCCCTCGTGCATTGTTGATGTGATCGAGGCCCACACCTCCTCAGCATTCGGCCAAAATGCCAACTCGTCCGCATGAAGACGCTGATACGTCCAACCACGCGCCTCACTCCGCCCACCAGCCGTCATGCACCGGAAACCAGCCTGCGTGTCGTCAAACAACAACTCACGCTTGTTCGACCGCCCAACCTGACGCCGCAAAGCCCTCGGCAATGACCGGTAGTAATGCCGAACCCGGCCAAAAATAGCATCAGTCGATTCATACGAATCAGCAACCACAAGACAGCGTACCGGGTCTGGGCACCAATACAAGTAATCGAAGTTGTATGCCGTCGCTATCGTCGTATCTCCGATCTGACGCGGCTTGTAATGAATCACCGTCTCAGCAGGAGACATGAAGTCCTTCAATGCCAATACCTGCTCGGAAAACGGCTCGTTAAACAACCGCTCCTGACCCTTCTCGTCCACAATCTTCAGGCGACTAATGAACTCCCCAGGATGTGATGACAGCGCCTTCAGACGCGCCTTGTCAGCCCTCTCCACTACGCCTCACCTGGCTTTGCACTCCAGGCCCCACCGTCACTACTCTTGAAATACTCCCGAAGCTCACTCAAGTCCTCAGTCTCCTGACCAGCCTTCTTGGCTCCAGGTCCATCAAAACGAGTCTTTGCATACTGGCGGAATGCCCACTCTTCATCAGCATCCATTCCATCACGAAGACCAACCCAGAACTGCTGGTCCATCATCGCAAACTCTTCGTCCGAAATCCCCTCAACACTCGGGAACTCATCGAAAAACCAGACCTTGAAAAACTCGCTCTCGTTGGCCCAACGCGCCCAAATGCGCTCGTTGATCTTTACGCCCGTATACGACTTCTCTCCAGTCGCACGAAACCACTCGCCACGGAAAAACTTCTTCCGCCGCGCCATCTTGTACGCCAACTTGCGAAACTTCTCCTGCTGACGAGTAGGCTTAAATCCAGGTGCTGCTGACTTCAGCCAATCCGATACTTCAGGATGAACCAAGTGCCCACTGTCGCTAATGCTGTCGCCCAGTTGCTTCGGAATTTCATACCCAATCCGCATATGAGGCGATGTAAACTTAATCTTGTCATCCTTGGACAAACTTCACCCCCTATTCAAAACCAATACCACACTTACGGAACACAACACATGAACAAACAATACCCACAGTGGATACCAGAAAGCAAAATCGTGAGGAAGCTGGTCAAAACTCAAAAACTCAAAAACCGCCAAAACAAGAAAACAAAAAAAGCTCAGGCTCGGCGCATGTCCCACCTAACCGACTTGTTCATCAAAGAATGGAGGGCACTCTCACAAGGCCAGCCCTAAAACGGAATCGCCTCATCCGCACCAGTAGAACCATTCGACGCAGGCACCACATGCCCACCACCTGTGCCCGCATCCTCAGAGCGTGAACCCAAAAACCGCACCGTGTCAGCCACCACCTCCGTGGCCTTCCGCTCATTACCATCACGGTCCTTGTACTCTCGTGTCTGAATACGGCCCTCGATGTACAACTGCTTGCCCTTGTTGCAAAACTTCGCCACATTCTCGGCCATGCGTCCCCATACCGTGACTGAATGCCATTCAGTATGGTCAACCCACTCATCACCCTCCTTGCGCCGGTCATTCGTAGCCACCCGCAAGTTCACCACCGCTGTACCACCAGCAGTCTTCCGCAACTCAGGGTCCATGCCCAATCGCCCCACCAAAATAGCCTTGTTTACACTCATCGCTTCTTCTCACTCCCTTTTTTCCGCCTCTCACGGATTTTTGAATAACCAATCGCAAGTGCCTGCTCCTTCGAGCCGACCTTGCCTCCCTCTCGGCGCATATGCGCACTCAAAAACTTCTCCTCATCGTCCGTCAGCTTCACCTTCCGACCAGCCATCAGTCACCCTTCAAGCTCATCGTCTCAACCATCAAGCTACGACGGCGACCAGATAGCCGCTGACCCGTAAATGGATTCGTGGCACTCATGCCAGAAACATCCACACCAGACGACTGACCACTCAGCCTTGGCAACTCATCCGCCACGCTCTGGCTCAACGGCTTCAACGCCTGACGCGGATTGCGCCGCCTCACGGCAATCACTTCCTTCGCCTGGTCCCGCGCTCTCTCAATGCGGGCCAATGTCTCCTTATCTACCGCCATCAATCACTCACCAACATCACGTCTATATCCCCCATAACCCTCTTCAATCGAGGCCATCGGATCAAATGTCGCCATCGTGCCAGCTTCACGGCCACGCCCCGCTACCTCGTCGGCATACGCAGACAACTCAATCGCGTCGAGCCGCAACTTCCGATCAATTTCCCGTGAACCCAATTTGTCCAGCCGCTCGTCAATCGATGACTCCCAATCGGCTGTCTGATCGTCATCCAGATTCCTCGGAGCACGAAAGCCGCGATACTCACGCTTTGGGGGCAACTTCGCCGCCTTCGCCGCCCTCGCCGCCAGAATCTTCTCCCGCGCCAACGCCAATGCCTCTTCGCCACTAATACCACGCGCCATATCAGCCTCCTGAATACACCATAACGTATGTCAATCCGCTTTCGCGCCAGCGCGGGCGAACTCGGGCTCTACGCGAGAAGCGCGAGCAGTAAACGACTCCCTGCCTTCATCAACGTAGCCTTGCAACTTGGCAAGATGGGTGCGGGCGTCATCGAACCGCCACTCGCCAAGAGCAATCGCCGCCTCTTTCGATAAGCTCTGTATTTCGTTGTATACAGTGAGTTTTCGATGTTCGTCAGCATACTTCTGACCAGCATCCCGAAGATCTGACTCTATTTCACCAGCGGCCCTGCCAGTTACTTTTGCTTGAGACCCGATCTGCTCCTTGACCTCCCTTTCAAACCCATACTTCCTGTTCAGGTCTTTGTAGGCGTTCTTAATCTTCCCCCTGCCTTCATCTATGTCCACCAACCGACCTTCCCACATCGTGGTGTTTCTCCAGTTGAGGTCTCCAACATGTTCCAAGTTGTATGCGTAAAGACCCGGCATAACTGTGTGGACATCCAGCATCGCACTTTCAGGAGCGCCTCGCTGCGCCTCTCCAAGAGCAGTAAACGCTGCTTCAATCTCCTCAGCGGTCTCGGGCAGACTCTTCGCGGCGGGCTCAGCAGCCGCAGCAGCCGCTGCCTTAGCCTTCTCAGCAGCACGTATCGCCTTATACACATGCGCCATCGCCTTTGCCGCTTTCTTCTTCGCACGCTTGCCCTTGCCAGCAGCAGCAACCGCCTTGACAACCTGATCAAGACCACCAAGCAATGGCTGAGGCTCCAACATGCGAGCCCTCAACTCAGGGGTCATCTCAACCCCCTTGAACTCAGTGGTGTATCCAGACCCCAAACCCTCTTCGCCAAATGCTCCGAAAAGATCCAACCGGTCCACCGAAACGCCAGTCACATCCTTCACAACACTCGGCAAAATCTTGTCGTAGAACTCTATGGCTGAACCTATAGGCATATGCGATGTCCTGTGGGCATCTACACCGCGAATGAACGCCACGCCGGCATATCCCTCTTCCGCAGCCATCCTCATGATCCGCTTCACTGCAAGGCCAGCCCACTCCTGGGTCTCCTTGAAGGGGGCGTCGGGAACGGCACCGCTACCACCACGCCTCTGTGGGTCTTGGATCATACGATCCACTTCACCGAGTCCTGCCCGCGCCCGGATCTGATCGTCCGAGCCGTCAACAGCAGCATCCAACCGCTCAACCGCCCGTGCCCTCTGTTCTTGTAACCGCGCCACCTGTGCTTCTGCCTCTTGGGCTGTCGGCTGGTACCCACGCTCCCGACCCTCCTGGTGCCAGTCCGACTGGATCTCCTCAATAAACAAAATAAGGCGGCCCTTCAGGTCCACCCGATCCTTGTGCCGAAAGTGAACCAATACGTTGGGGGTGTCGTGGTGGGAAAGGGTGAATGAAAAATGCTCACGCGCCGCGTCCAATGCATCGCTCCTGCTCCGAGCAAATCCAGTCACAGTGCGGCCATTGGGCGCTTTAACTCCCCAATTCCTGGGCGCTGTCTCCTCAATCGTGTAACCCGCTTCAATCGGGTCCCGTTGAGGCAACGTAATCAATGTCTCTTGATAATTCTCCCCACCAGGAAGAGTCAGACCACCATACTGCGTAGCCGCACCCCCCTGCTCTTCCGCCAACTCCACCGCCGCCTTGTGCTTGGCTTCAAACTCCTTGAACTCTGAAGACTCCACAACCCTCTTGAAGGCAAGATACTCCTTTTCAAGTTTACGAGACATCTCTTCAGGCAACAAACCGCGCTCACGCAAAACATCGCGTCGGTGACCAACCTGATCAGTAAAGACACGAGGACTCCCCCTTGTCCCATGAATCAACTCAGGGTCCTGACCAAGTTCATGCAGCATCCCCTCAACTGCACCAAACGCCTCGTCAACCGCATACTGAGCCTCGCTCACCTCCTTGGAAACATGGCCAAGACGTACCTCGCCAACTTCCAGACGATTCTTCCCCAAATGAGCCAACACGTCAGCCCTCGATACGCTCCGCTCACCACGACCCTTCGCGGCAGACACAAACTCGCCTAAACCAGTCTCGCGTATCTCCGACTCCGTCACCCCACGACCACGAAATGAGTTCAAAATACCGTCGACACCCAGCTTCGTAGGCATCAACTCTGCCTCAGATACCAACTTCGACCGCCACAACCCACCACCAGATACAGCAGTAGACTCCGCCCGCTCAGGCTCAACCGCCCGCTCAGGCCTCGATACAACCTCACCAACCAACTCGTCAGCCGCTCGACCAGCCTCCTCAGCACTCACACCAGAAGACTCCAACGCGCCCGCTAACGAATCGCGAGAATCACCCAAACGTGCGTCACGACCAGAACCCTCGCCAGCAGACCACCGCAAAATGTCCAGCGCAGTCTCCCGATCACCGCCAACCTCAGAATCCGCCGCACCACCTACGTCAACTTCAGGATCCGGCCTCGTTACAGGCGATGCCGCCCCACCAATCACGCCACCAGACAAAAAACCCGCAATCATCGAGTTCACTATGTTGTCGAAACGCTCGCGAAACTCAATGTCCTCACTCGCAAAACCAGCCGCCTCAGCAAACTCACCAGAAAACTCCTGAATGACCTGCTGCGCTGCCTCCGTCACACCCTCAGTGCCACCACCACGAGCAGCCAACTGTGCCGTCCGCTTCACTATGTCAGAAGACAAACCACTCTTCGCAGGACCAAGGAGCTTCCCAACAGCAAAAGCGTCCAAACCAGCCATCACTGCACCAGGAACCAACGCGTACATCGCCGCATCGTCAGGCTCCATGCCCTCCTGATCTACCAAATACCCATACGTGTCGCCGTAATTCAACAAAAATGAACCGCCAACAGCACCACCAGTCGCACCACCAGCGACAGCACCCGCCGCTGTGCCCGGACCAGGAACAGCAGAACCAACCGCCGCACCACCCAATGCGCCCAAACCAGCACCACCAACCGTCATCGCTATCGAACCAACACCCTGGCCAACCGATGAACCCACGTAATCCAACAACGAACGGAAACCCTCAACATCCCTATACGTCGATACACGAGGAATAAACCGCTCACCCTCAGGCACCGAATCAACACCCTCAACTATGGCCTCGCCCAAACCACGCATCACGTCAGAACCAGAAACCCGGCCCAAACCCTCAATCGCTCGACCGCTCAACCTCGGATTGTCCTGAAAAATCGTGGAACTCAAAGAACCATGAAACTGATCCCAAAACCCACCATCAGCATCAAGCTCAACCCGCTCTACATCACGACCAGCAGGTGCCTCCTCCCTCCGCCGAGAACCGCCCAACTCCACCCCAACATACTCCTCCCACCACGAACGCTCCCCAGGCCGCAACTCCCCAACCTCCTCACCAACAATCCCGCCCGCATACGGACCAGACTCCCGCTCCCAATACTTGGGCGAAAATACCGAAGGCTCATCAGGCAAAGCCGTACTAAACCCGGCCCGCCACAAAGACTCCCGAACACCAGACAACTCCTCCCGCAATCGGTCAGACTTCGAATCGTTGTGCTCTCGCCACTCCGTCACCGCACGCACACGCTCGCTCTCGCCCAAATCACGCTCGGCTATGGGAAATGTCCCCCACTCAGCAGACAACATGGCGTTCTCGTACTCCAAACCCTCCAACTGACCCTCAAGCGAATCCTTGCGCGACAACTCAACGTCACCACCAAAGTCGCCAGACTCCACAACCTCAGACCGCGCCGGAACAACTACAGCAGGCTCAGGCTCAGGCTCCGAATCCGCTGGGCCCAACATCGAACCCGACAATATGAAGTCTTCCGTTGCCACGGATCACGCGCCCAGTACCGTCACCGCCACCGTGCCAGTAGGTGCAGTCGAACCAGCAGTACCAGCCTCCTGTACAACCGCAATGCTCACATACTCAGAGTTCTCACCAGGAGCGCCATCAGGAAAATAAAACTCTACCGACGTGCCAGCAGGAACCTTCAACGCCATCCACGGATCCGTTGACCCTACCGTCGCATCGCTGGAACCAGTGTAGAACTTGATGTACACGTCCTCAGCCGTGTTCGATGTCGCATCAGCAATCACGCCGTAGATCGTCGGTGTGTTTTTCGCAAAAATGTTCGAGTTCAAGGTCCCAGTCTGAGCAGACTCCTTGAAAAACAACGTCCCTCGCGGACTTACAAGCGTTTGAAGATAATCAGCCACAACGAACCCCTATTTGTACATAATGTGAATCAATACGCTGGTATCAGGTGCCGTCGTGCCACCAGTGCCCTTCTCTTTGACGCAACGCATCGACAAACCAGTCGAAAACGAAAGACCACCAGGAAAAGACAGCGTCGTCACAACGTCCGTAGGAATCTTGAAAATGTAGTCAGGTGACGTTGAGCCAGGGTCAATCCCACCATTCGGCAACGTGTCATACAACTTCAGATACACCACCGTCTGAGTGCCGCCTGCCGTCAGATTGTCCACGAAGATGTTGTACACCGTCGCAGCACCAGAAGTGATGTTCTGAACAGTGGTGCTCGCCAGAGCCGTCTCATACGCGAACTTGTACGTGAAGTTCGAATCAGTAAACTGTGTCGTCGCCATGCTTCACTCCATTGAGACAATCAACGCTAACCGAGCACAACTTTACCGCATCGAGCCACAGAAGCAAATCAACCACAAAAAGGACCCCATGAAGCAAAGCAACATGAGGCCCCTAAGGAAGTGCGCAACTAAGCAACACCGCCCACGCCGCCTGGAATAGCAAGGTGGACACCCATCACTACTCCACGCAAACAATAACGTCAACACCAACGAAAGTGGGTCCTACCGGAGCAACTCGGCAGAACCCACAAACAAACAACCAGATGAAGGACCAGAACCCTCGTACATATCTTAACGAAACAGGCTCACCACGGCAAGTCACTCTCAGCGCCTACGCGAAAGACCGATACCAACGTCTGAGAAACCCGATTCCACCAATCATCCACAGGTACAGACGAAGCCACCCGTAAACGTACCGCTATCTTCGGACCACGATCACGCTCCGAATACAGGTCCCAAACCTCGTGATGAACCACCAAGCTGTCGTCCCGCAACACACCAGCCATTACCAGCGCATCCAGAACGCTCTTACAGATATTGTCTGAATCAGGCTTCGATGGCTTCAACAACACACCATCAGGATCCTTCTTCCGCAACAACCGCTTCGGCCTCGGTGCCAATGAAATGATCTCGACCTCTACAGGATCATCAATTGGCGCATCTTGCCAATACGACGACATCACTACCGCCGAAGACCTCTCCCAATCCGCCGTCTTCTTAGGTGTGTACATGCGCACATACCCCCCAACAGCCGTGCCCTTCGCCCTGCCCTTGCCAATCGGTGAACCTGGAACCACGCACTCGTACAGCCACTCACTCATCCGATACCTCGCATATGGACTTCAACATCAATACCAAACGCGACATGTCAGGCATGTCCTCATTGTCAGCACGCGACATCTGAATCCAATCAACCTGCCTGTAAAACGCCAGAATCATCTGAGTGTGCCCCCGATAGTCCCCAAAGCGCTCCAAAGCCCAGCGCAAATCCAGCATCCCAGGTACGCCCTTGCACCACGTAGGTACCTGCTTCCAATCCTCTGTCCTCATCGACTGAGACGACAACCACGAATACCAGGCGCATAGCGCAGACCGTAAATGAAGCTGTACCTCCAAGGATGTCGATTCACTTTCTCTTTGCACCACGCATCCTCAATGGAACCAAGTCATCAATCACAAACGGCTTGTATCCGTCCTTCCACTCGTCCCACAACATGAACTGCAAGCAACGCTCCGCTTCATCCACAGTGCAGAAAAACTCAGCCCCTGAAGCCTTTGTCGTGCGATTCAACATCTTCACCATGACATTAGGAACCTTGTCTGGGTCGCTCAGGTACAGCCGACCAATCCGTGTCCAGAAATCCTTCCTCCAGCGATGCCTCTTTGTGCCAAAGATGACCCGAGCCATTTTGGACTCCGCAAACGCCATGCCCATCTTGTGGACCTTTGGAAGAGTTCTTCTGATTTTCCACCATTGTTGGCCATCTACCGAAGAGCCAATATCGAAAAACGCCCTGTGGATAAACCGACAGATCAACTCATATGTCGCCTGGTGAACGCCCTTTCCGTAGTACCGCTGAGCCCGACTATCCATGTACGCCTTGCGCTTGTTCCCATCTTTGGGAAACACACGGTAGAAACCCTTCACCAGTTCCCTGATGCCCTGGTCATACCAGAAGATCACCGCAAGCCTTCCGGTCGGGTCAGATATGGCCACTTGACCAAAACCCTGATCAGCGCCACCCCTGCCTTCAGCAGCCCACTCTTGGGTCTCAATCGCCTTCTGTCGAACCCGACCATTCAACTCTTCGTCTACCGAGTACCACCTAAGCGTCCTCTTGCTGGCAAACATGGATGTCTGCTTCTCGCGCAGCACGTCTAAAAAGGTCTCTGGTAGCCCATTGTGCTTGCACACGATGTCGCCACTCCGAAGCCACTTCCTGGCCTCCCACGGAACCTGCGTCAACTCGACAAAGGACAAGCTCTTAGACGGACCAACACTCAATGCTTCTCTATAGGTATTGATCTGGTCACTGTCTTTGACCGGCTTACCTAACACGCCGCTGATGCCCACCTTTGGGTACAGGCTTTCAACGCAAATGAACTGCTTGTCTTCCATGCTGTAATCTCTCTCTGAACCCTTATATCACAGAACAGACCTCCAACAACATCACGCTACAACCTGCATAACTCTCATTTACTATCACTATCATCATCAAACTCCCCAGGGGGGAGCCTTTTTTCTGCATTTTGCGGCGCTGGGGCCCCCCGCATCGCGCGTGTGGGGTCCTTGGCGGCGGTTTCGGGGTTTTTGACCCCTGGCAGGCTCTGCGTCCAGCGTTTGGGGTCCACGCGCCGCGCGGGGATCGGGTGGTGGCATCGTCGCCCAGGGCAGCAGCACCCACCGCACCCACCGCACTACCACTACCCCAGGGGGGGGCCTCAGCAGCAGCGGCGGCAGGGCATCCGGCCCCGCTGAGCGTGGCAGCCAGGGCGACCAGGGCGGCGGCCCGCCGGATGGTGGGCAGGGCGGCGAGGATGAGGGTGGCGACCCGGCGACCAGCGGCGGTGACCAGGGCGACGAGAAGAAGAAGCGCGCGCACGAGGGGAGCGGTCACGGCCTTGTCGGCATCAACCACCACCACCGGGGGGGCATCGATCGCATCGACCACCACCACCGGGGGGGCCACCGTCACCGCCTGTGCGGGGAGCAGGGGCACCACCACCGGAGCGGCGGGGGAGCGAAGAGCGGCGGCACGGGACCATGCGACGAACCTGCCAGTGCTGACGCACCGGGCACGCTGCCTTGAGTCGGCGGCGGGGAGGTTCGAGAAGGCGATCCGTGCGAGCATGTGTACCACTAACCCGACCTGCCCGACCGTCAACCGCATGGGCAAGGAAAAGTTTTTTTGCCTGTCTAAACGCTGTACGTCGAGCCTGTCCAAAAAATAATGCCTAACCTGCCCTTGACGTTTGGCTCCCGCCCGGTTCTATTCAGTGGGTCAGGCTCTTTCACATCAACGAAACCTCGGACCCCACCGGGTCCCGAAACACCCCCCGCAGTCTGCCGACACGCAGGAACGGCGATAGGGGGTGGCGGACCCCCACTGGACCGAGGCGGAATAGGACACAGGTGGCAACCCCTTAGCAAAGCGGGGTACAACAGCGAAGCGATGACCCCCCCCCGGGGGACGAGCCGAGCCGCCCAACAACCGCAACCGTCAGCACGGTGCACGAGTGGCCTCCCCATGGGAGGGCGTGCATCCGAGGCGCAAGCGCGAGTAGGGTAGACCGTACCAACGTGAGAGGCCCCCCTGTGTGAATCGTCCCCCGCGAATAGCTGTGCCGCAAGGCATGCGGGGGAAGAGTCGGGATTTATCCCGGCGATGCTATACGGGTGAGTTCTCCGCACCCGCCAAGACGGAGAGGCAGGCCACCGCGTCCTAATCGCGGCCCCCCAAGACCATGGGTCAGGGGGATGCACACCCCCCATCACGGGGGGAGCACGGAAAGGTCGGGGCGTAATGCTCGCCCCCTGATGATGGCCCAGCAGGGCCGAAACCAACCACCCCCGGAGCAACATGTCCACCACCTTCAACTTCAACTCGACACGCAGACACCCGCGTTCCCTCGCATGGTACAAGAGGCGCTGGCAGCACCGCATCAACATGGCCGCCGGGTATATGGACACCGCCATCGACCACCTTGAAACCGGCATCGCCCGAATCAAGGCCGGTGAGCAGTCCTATGGGCTGAGAACACAGGCAACGCGGGCCGACGAATTCCTTCGCGAGATCGACAAGTACCAGCGGCTGATCGATGGCCGCCCGACCCGAGAGGAGGAATCGGAAACCCGTGCCCGTGAGCATGAGGCCCGCATGGACGCAGAGGCTCACCGCGAGCACAGCGGTGGCTGGGCTGATGATGAGTTCAACGCCCGGTATGACGACATCCGTGAGCGGTACGCCGGAGAGCTTGCCGACCTTGACCGCAACTAACCAACCACCCACCGGGGGGCTTGCCCCCCACCAAGGAGCAACATGCCCACCACCGCCCCAAGCCCAAACAAATCGACATCGCGCGACGGCAGCGTGGTCAAGATAAGCTGCACCTGTGGGTGTAGCTACGGGCTCACAGCCATCACCTCAGAATGGTCGCAACCGTGGCGCCAGTACGTCACAACCACAAAAGTGTTCTGCACCGATTGCGGCACCACCGCCTGAACCACCCACCGGGGGGCAGCCCCCACGGAGCAACCATGTCCTACACCTTCGTCATCTACACCGACTACGACGGCTCGATCAAGTCCGGCAGCGTGCCCCGAAAGCGGGCCCGCCGGTAACGCCACGGGGGAGCGCATCCCCCGCCACCCATAGCCGCCGCCGGGCTCCCCCCTGTGAACAGAGGAGGGGGGTTGAGCCCAGGCGTGTGGCGAACCCCATTGTATAGCAACCCTTCACAATCAACCCAGGATTATAAAATGCCACGTTTCACATTCCACACCGACCCCGGCCACGGCTGGCTCGAAGTGCCACTCGCCATGCTGCGCGACCTGAACATCCACAACAAGATCAGCGCCTACTCGTACAAGGACGCGGTCAATGCGTACCTCGAAGAGGACTGCGATGCGGCCCTGTTCCTCGCTGCCTTCGCCCTGAAGCATGGGCTGCCACCGAACCTCAACCACGCGTACTCGTCGATGAACTCGTTCATTCGCAACCTCCACCCATACCAGGGCTGAGCATGAACACCGGGCCGTATCAAACCTGATACCCTCGCAGCACGCCAAACGCAGGCGGGGGAGCACACGCAGCCCGGCACCCTCAAACACCGTCAAAACCGCTTGACGTGTACAGATCTCCAGACAAACCGGACCATGATAGTTCGGTCAACAGGGCACCGGGTGCCATTGCGGGACAAGCCCAGGCGGCGCAACGACTGAAAACAGGGCCGGGACCGAAAACAGACCGGCACGGGCCGAATCCGAAGGGGCTAAACGCTGTACATGGAGCCTGTTAGAGGGGCTGGGCTGAAAACTCTATCCAAATTCGCCATTCGTTTACAATCCTGAGTTCATTGTAAAGCATATCCATACAATCGTTTTCGACTTTCTGTTGTCGCGTAAAGGGTTGGCCCTAAGGTATCGCATGAGGGTTGGCCGAGGTTAGGCATTTTCCGTGAAAACCGGTCCACATTGGCACTTGGGCAGGTTTGACGGGGGAGAATATGTGAACAGAGGTTAGGTAACGGCCCTCATTTTGTCCCAACCGTCCCCCATCTTTTGGCCCTTTGTCCCGAACGGTGGGACAGCGGGTAGCGCAGGTTCAAGCTCCACAATCGTGGCTGTCCCAACCTCAAAACCGAAAACCGCGTTCAAAACTTTCACCAGACATTTCTGCTCTGAATTCTCTCTCTCAATTATCTACTTTCTGTACTGTATACTATACCATCCTTAGAGTAAGGTTAGGACAGTAGGACAGTAGACGATAGCCTGGGTTCAACCGGCATTTTCAGCCGTCCCAGGGTACGGGACACTTGTCCCACAAGGGGACCAGGCAGTCAACGGATTCCCCTAATAATCCATTCCGGCCGCGCTAACCCATCCCCACCGCGTCCCAAGACAGGGACCAGGGTCCTACGGTCCCCAAACACCGGAAACGTCCTCAGCAGCCCTTCACGGGCTCGTAATCAACAACCAGCCGGGAGCACCAGACTCCCACGGAGCAACACCATGTTCAACTGCCAGACCATCCTACTCGTCTCGGGAACCGCCCGGGTCTTCTCTGCGTCCATCGACGCTGTATCCTCCGCTGATGCGGCGCTCCGGTTCGCCGGGCGTGTCGCCGCTGCGGCTCTCGTCAACGTCGGGGACTCCCTCGATGTGCTTGTCAATGACCGCGACCTCATCGTCGCGACTGCCCCCCAGGCCCTCGGTGTGGCCGTTGCGCGGGAGGTGGCAGCATGAAGGCGAAGACCCGCCCCGCGCTGTTCGGCTGGACCAGCAACTTCAACGCACACGGAACCCGCAGGCGTGTATATCAGATCACCGAGCCCGAGTCGGTGCGGGTGTTGGATGACGGCACGGGCCAGGACCCAGGCAGCGACCGCCACCGGGTGTGGGCCACCTTAGAGGACGTGTGGGTTGGTGCGAGCCTGGCGGTCGGTTGGACCGAGTGGGTGGTCTGGACCAAGGGCTACAGCAACCACGGCAATTCGAGCCACCGCCGCACCTTCGACACCTTTGACGCCGCCGAGCGTCACATCAAGCGATGGGCCACCCGCCGCTGGCGCGTAACCATCGAAGCCAGCCTGCGCCCGCGCCGTGCCGTACCCGACAGCAACGAGAACTACTACGCCCACTCCGGCTGTGACCGATGCATCTGCGGATGCAAGTATTGGCACGCCGACCTCTGCCACTCATGCGGCGAGTCGTTTGACCCAAACAACCCATCACCCGGCGACTATGACGACGCCTGAACCACCAAC
>Ga0208030_1000188_pt1 | contig 45536 bp, 62 predicted proteins | sample MalvirDeepMed_M9_FD_184246 | JGI IMG/M metagenome (GOLD analysis project Ga0208030, IMG submission 184246) | Marine viral communities from the Global Malaspina Expedition - Malaspina viral metaG DeepMed_M9 (SPAdes) (version 2) | ecosystem: Environmental > Aquatic > Marine > Oceanic | place...
ACTAATAAGCTAAGAGATATTGAAATGTCTCTACATGAGGTAATTATGAGGATAGAGAGGTTAGAGACAAACTCTCATCCCAAAAAAGACTTTGTAAGGTGCAAAGAATGTGAAGAACGAATAACAAAGGCCAGCGAGTTAATGCAAAGTGCTGGTGACGAAACAATATAAGGAAAATACATATGAGCTTATTTAATGAAGTTGCAGAGAAAGCTAAAAAGGAACTTGCCGATAAAATATTTGATGATGACCTGCAGAAACAGTTAGTTAAGGCGTTAAATGATAATGTTGATATTCCCTTCTTGTCTGAAAAAACTGAAGAAAAAATATTTAACGCATTGTATGACTCTGTACAGGATGTTGTTAAAAAAGTAATTATTGCCAAACTATAAAGATAACGAATCTGAACTTAAAATATGTGGGCATTATTTTCTAGTTAGATTTATTGAGAATCTTAGAGTTGAAGGTGATGCTCATGCGTGGGGACGTATTCATATTGGTAGGCAGATTATAGAACTGGAACTTGATTGTTCTGATTCTAAAAAAGAAGAAATCATCGTTCACGAAACTCTCCACGCTATTGATAATTCTCTGGGTTTAGGGCTTGATGAGGGACAAGTATGTTCATTAGCCAATGCGTTATTTCAGCTAGGCCTAGGGGAGAAACTAATATCTAAAGTAGATATTCCTAACTTATAGAGTAATCTATATTCTTTATTTCTATTAGAGCTAATTTTGCTATATCGGCTCTATTAGAATCTTCTATAGCCTCTAAAGCTATTAATGCTAAAGCTAACTTCTTTCTTATAGCACTAACCTCAACATTCAAGATATTCTTCTCGCTTTCTAACTGCAAGATGTAGTCTTGGTCCATTTTATTCTCCAACTTGTTGTGTTTGTTTTCCAGTATCTTCTCGGCACACTAACATACTTAGGATAATTTATGTTATATATATTACTTTTCCTAGTGTCGTTACTCATGATTATTTTCCCTTAAATATAGTGCTAAAAGTATAGCGTCAGATGTGTACAAGGTCACTTTTTCACTTGGAAATTTGTCTTTTGCTAACTGTTTCAGCTGATTTTTCCTATCTTTTTTCTCTTTTGATAGGGGTTGATACTTTTTTTGCCACATTTTTGGTGTTATAAACTCATATTCTACACCTAGAGCTGATAATATCCCTTGCCATTGCCCATAATTAGTCCCAAATGTGAATGTAGAGACAACTCCTTGGCCTGGGAAGCTATGAACTTTCTCTAATAAAGCTACAGCCTCATCATCAATAGTTTCTTTTAATGCTTCTGCCATTTCTACTGGAGTTTTAGGGCATTTAAATGTACTAATAGAGTAATAGTTGTCTATAACAGCTACTCCTCCATTAATTCCAGGGTCAATACCTATATATTTCATTTAGTATCCCTTTTTAGATATTCCTCCACTTCTTCTAAACTAGATTCAATAGGAAAGTCTTTACTTAATGGATATTTATTTCTATCATCACACTCTGGTTTTACAAATTCCTTATGAAATATAAACTTAGGGGTATCTTTATTACAATATTTGCTGCCTTTCCAATCCTCATTCCAAGCAACTACAAGTTCTCCTGCTTTTGTTATTTGTTCTCCACAACTATCACATTTCATTTTACTTCTCCTTTGTTTTAAATGCCTTATTTATTATCCATTTATGAGCTGAATGGGAATATTTTGCAGATAATAATTCCTCTAAATTATACTTTTCCGAATTAAACCATCTTGTCAAAGTTCCTCTACATCCACTACAAGCCATTCCCCAGTGTTTACTTCTTCCATTCTTAATTAACCATCCGTTAGGTACATCACAATACTTGCAATATCCTTTTACTCTTTTTTGTTTAGATGGTATTTCTATCTTATTGACTTTTTTCATCACTCCTCTATTTTTTCTATAATAATTTTATTATTTTGTGCTTTTATATTAACATGTTCCGACATTTTCCAACCTAATATATCAGACCATATTTCTTTAGGAATATTTATATGTGTCTTCTGGCTATTTCTTAGTATTGTTTTCATTATTACTCCTTTTTATGTTTTTCCTATACTCTTTTCTAACTTTCATTAATTTTTTACTTTTAGTAATATGGCTGTAATTAAACATACAATGCATTTGCAATGAATGTCCTACCTTTGGACTATCTACATGTAAAAAATCTATAAACTCTGTAACTCTACCCATTATTCCTCCAATATTTAGCTCTATAATAAGCTTTTATTTTATTGTCTTTTTTCCTTACTGGCCTTAATATTTGTTTCCCCATAGTATTTGTATAAAAATCATCTTCATCCCAAACACATACATAATGAGGAACTATACCTATAAGATTAGGGTTATTGCAATTATGTATTTCCTCTATAGGTTGAAATAAAATCAGTGTGAATAGATAATATGACATAATAGCTATCATTTAACTGCCTCTCTAAATTCTTCTACAGACTTATAGTTTGTTCCCATCCTATGATTATAGGCTCTTAATTTTTCTGCCTCTACTTCTGGATTAGCCTCTTCTTCTTTTTTATCATCGTAATTTCCATCTAATACTTTGTCCATGTTTGTAGGAGATAGTGCCCAGTCCATATTAGCTCTCCAGTCTGAGGTCCTACCAGATAAGAAATCGGATGACTTTATTCGTGCGAAGTACTTTTCCCAAAACTCAAGAGTTGGGTTTTCTTTTATTCTTAACTTTAAGGACCTCAATCTGGCGTTCCTTATAGTATTCACTATAGGAATGGAGGAATTTTTAAACATATTATTCCACAAATCTTTTACTATTTCTTCTATATTAGTATTGGTGTTATTATTAGTTTTACTATTCTTTTTATTATTATGTTCAGCTTTTTCGGTATAGGTATCCATCTTTTTCGGTATAGCTATACTCTTTTTTAAGTATACCTTTCTCAGATTTCCTTTAGACCTATCCACATCTATCTGTACATATCCTCTCTTCGCTAACGAAGATACCCATGATGATACTGTATTTTTATTTACATTATAAAGTTCAGAGAAGTAACTGTTAGAGGCCCAACAATACCCATACTTACTACACAAGGCTGTTAATTCCGCATACAGCAACTTCTCAGATGAACTTAATTGTGAATCATACCTTACATCAGAAGGTAATATCGCATAGTACGAAGGAGTATTCATACTATGGTTGCTCATTCTTACCTCCTGCATCTTCTACAAGCTTATCAAACTTAGTCCCAGAGCTGTTTTTAGCCATCTCCTTAGACTTGAGACTATTAATGAATAATTCGGCCTGTTCGGATGTTATCGTAGGCTTTTTAATCCAATCAAGAGATGTTTTATACTCTTTTTCTGTCATATGTACTGACTCAATAAGACCTCGTATCTCTTTTAATTGAGACTCAGTTATATAAGACGTATTAAACTTAATATCCATCTCTTTAATATATCTATTGTCATCAAACTTACCCTCAAATATATCAGAGTTGAACCCTATTTTACTAAGACCTTTAGTTAGAGCATCAGTAGATACTTTCTTAGCAAACTCCTCATCTAATCTTCCATTTTTTTGCATGGCTATAGATGAATTAATAGGGAAACAGCCATCATCACCCGAAGATTTATACCAAAACTCAGCTTGATATAAGGCCATTCCATTTGTCATAGGAGTGAACACTTCATTTTTAACACCCCAACCAAGACCTATAGGGCCAAACATCTCTGTGGCTCTCTTGACTTGGTATTGAGCGTCAATAGCTGTAAATCCACCCCGCTGATTTACTTTTTTTGTATGTTTAGGGTCAGTCTCGCAGACCTGTTCCCATAACTTCATGTTTTTATTAGTCATTATTCCCTTACCTTTCCACCAAAGTTCTCTTCACACTCACTCCAATAAGCACAAAACTTCTTAGAACACATGAAACTAGAACGATTTGGTATGTATGTTTCGTTATCTATACCCTTAGCTACATTCTTTATCAAGCCAAGAGCATACTTTTTGTCCGCATTATTAGGTTTCCATCTGACTTGTTGAATCTTAGGATTCTTATTCTTTATCAGATAATCTAGTCCTAATTCTTTTATATCCTCATTATGATTTTCTTTATATCCAATCCCATACATAGTTAATTGTAATATATGGTCATATGATATTTTATATTTCCCATCTTTTTGAGGGACACTTCTGCCTGCTGTTTTATTATCTATAATAGTTTTGTCTTCAGTAATAACATCAGCAAACTGAAGTATATCATATCCAAAATCATCAAATTCTATTGCTAGTTTTTCTTGAACAGATATAGGCTGTATCTTTTCAGCTATCTCATCTGCCCATTTACCTATTGAATTTATACCGACTTCTCTTAAATCGTCTGGTTTATCGTCCCTATGGAAGACAGTATCATCTCTATTGCCATCATATTCTGTAACAAAAGCATCTTTAACATCATCTGATGGTAAGTTTTCTCTAGTTACTATTTTTTGTTCCATATCTACATTAATAGCATTATCTACTGATTTTCCATATAGCAATGCAATTCCAGGCGGTTTAGGGCCTATCATCTTTTTAAACATAAATTGAGCCGAACACTTCAAGTATTGGTTTATTGAAGATGGGCTTAAATGTGGTTTATCCATAATTCCTCCTTTGAATAGGGAAGCCGAGTGTCAATTAAGAAGTATAAAGGAGCAAGATGAATAAACTTGCAAAACTTCTTCGGCTAGGCTCACGCTTGTAGCTCTTCACTCGGCTAGGACACACTAAAATGGTATCTCTGCTGTAGATGTATCGCCTGATGAATCAGATGAATCTTCTTTTTTAGTGAAAGATATCTTCAAGTAACTTTTTCCACTCTTAGATTCATTAATCCAAGCAGACATATACTTGTCTTCATTGTCTATTGTTGCTGACCCTGTGTAATCTGGGTGTTTGTCAGTCTTTTTTTCGTTATTTTTAAACAGCACCCCTCTGTTATTATTGTCATATTCTGTCATACTAACTCCTTTTTGTTACCACCCCGTTTTCATCATAATGAAAAACCATTCTATAGTTAGCCATTCCTGATTTACCTGTGGGTGTTGTTATTATATCATGACCCTCTCTTCTTAATCTGAAGATGATATCGCTTAACCTCCAAGCATTAAATAGTTCCGATGCAAGTGGCTGATTAATGACTCTTTTATCTTTTAAGTAATCTAATACTCTTGATTTTTGTGATAGTTGTTTGTCCATGTTTTTCTCCTTGTTTGTTTTTACTTGCTAGCTGTAGGGCTTTTTGAAGTTTTTAACGTGCTACTATGTAGCATCCTGCAACTTTCAGCCAGGCAATGAACTTTTTCCACATATTAGTCTATCTTTTCGACTAGCAACATCTAAGTTACCTAGTGCCTACAGCTCTCTGCAAGTAATTCTAGTTTCTTATTAAGGTCTAAATATACCTCTACGAAAGCCCCACAATTAGGGCAGGATAAATTACTAACTATGCCCTCTGAATCCATTCCATGGTCTGCATAACTATGGTCTCCGCCCCAAATTAACTCTGTTTTGCAATGCCAACACTTCATAAAACCTCCTTATTTAGAAGCTATAATTGTTTCCCTTAGTACGAACCTCTCTATTGGAGAAAGCTCTCTAATTTTGCTTATTAAGGCCGTAAATACCACCGCTGAACCACTAGCCTCATGATAATCTGCAATTTCAGCCTCCCAATGCCTCCTAGAAGCTAGTTCTTTTGGAGAAATTTTAGTTCCATTAGATGAATTTTCTATGAATATTAATTCTTCTTTTGTAAATTTGCCCACTAGAAGCTTTTTTGCTTCATCTCTTAAATAAGGATAACCCTCAACTGCAAGTACACAACCTGCATGATTTGATTTGTAGTTATCTTTATAGTACTTGATAGCATTGCCATCTATCCTTAATGTTGTGTTTATCTTCATTATAAAACCCCTTGTTATTTAGTAACATAATATATATTACTTTCTTCTTTTTGTCAATATATTTTTTTTCATCAATATATATTTTCCAGTAGAGATAAATTCCATCATCTTTACTAACGCTTCTGCTTTATTTAGTTCACCAGATTCATATAAATCCTCTTGGCTAACTATACTATATGTCATCCCAAATAAAACCCACTCTTCTACCATATCCATAGCAATTTTGTCTAATTTATTTGCTAGTTTTTTAGAAATTTCAAACTTTTTCCCACTTTTTAGCGTTATTGTTTTATTCATTTTAGTCTCCCATTGTAGTTATAAGTAACTTTGTCCCCTTTCCTTGAGTATCATTAAATATCTCTAATCTTTCCTTTACTTTCTTTATATCATTTACGTCAATACCATAGCCATCTAAAAATGAAATTATTTTCAATATATCTATTTGAAATGTTCTCATTTATCCTCCTTTTTGCTAGTTTTTTCTTTTAAATCCTTTTGTTCTTTCTCTATCTTCTTCTGTGAATCCTTTATAAACTTCTCAAACTTCTTTAAATCTTTCTTAAAAGCTATATATTCATTTAAAGTATTCATTGTCAAGTTTAACAGATGACCCATCTTCTGAAGCTCTATTACTATAGCTTCTATTCGCTCTTCTGCTCTTTTTATCCTTGAAGTCTTTGTTTTTGCCATTGTTTTGTCCTTTCCTCTATTATGTCTTCTAGTTTATGTTTGTTTTTGTCTCCATGTTCACGTTTTGCACACTTTCTGCAAATTTCAAACTCCTTAGATGGAGTCTTTGGTAATATTTCAAATGTTCTGTATATATAAGGATTGTTTCCTATTATATATTTAGTACACATTCTACAGGTAAATTCTTTTTTAGGGAGCATCGCCACTATCATTAAACACGCCTCACTAAAATCCAATCACCTTCTTGGAATGCGTGATGTAATATTTTATGCTGAACTTCCGTAGACGATAACTCACCATCTTCCCATAACTCTTCTTGAGGGATTTCTTCGTGAGTAGCTTCTTTATAGTTATGTATTATTTCTTTGAATATCATTTTGCTCTCCTTTTCCTTTGTTTTTTACCCATACTTGATTCAACGCTGTTATACTGGGTCCCCACTAGCTTATTGTAAGGCCAAGGGAGTTTATCCCTCCAGTATTGTATTTTATCCCATGTTTTTTCGTTCATTTATTCTCCTTTATTTAAATAACATTTACAATCAACATCGGAACCACAATAATCTGTGCATTCGTGCATTGATATTATTCTACTATTTGCATCATCACCATTTCGCTTAATTGCTTTTTTCTTTGTATCAAAGTAACCCTCAACAATTACTCTTTTATGGTCTTTAGCAAAGTATTTTACAATCCAATGTCTTTTCATTTTACACTCCTTTATTTTGTTAATTTTATGGGGGCTTGACCCTCGTTAGACAAAAGTGCCTCGCCTGTCAATATCCCCCAATAGACAAAGTATTAACATTTTATGCCATAGGCTTCATCTTTGTCTGTAATTATTATGAGAGAGACCACGCTTATCTAGGCTACTATGTAGCATTGACTAGAACATTAACGACTGGTGGTTTTAGCCGTAAACTCTCTCATAATTATGGTGTGAGGTTGGTTCCGCTACTGGATTCTCTCACTTTAAGTCGGGATAACCACGTCTGGTAAAAGCATTAGTGTTGGTTCGTCTCATCCAGATGAGTTTCTCCTAGCCAACAGCTTTTATTTTACACCATTCGACACCACAATCCTTTAAACTTGCTAATTTAATTATTTAATTCTTCTTTTTCAAGCATTTCTAACTGCTCAAGTGCTTCAAACATTTTGGGATTGCTCATTATATCAGCTTTTTTAAGCTTCATTCTTCTACTTACAATAACCTTTAACCCCTCTTTTGTTACATTATGTGAACCCCATACATATTTCACTTCTTTCCCAATATTGTTTTTTAGAGTATTTATAAGTTCATCATATAATCTAACTATTTCTACTATTACTTTGCTCATTAAATATCCTCCTTTTTAATTTTTACATATACAAACTAGCTTCCTACAGGTTGCACATTGTTGTTTACTTATGTCTATTGTTTTCTTTGGAATTTCGTGTGTGCTGAAAAAGTCTATAAAGGATTCTAATACCTCTTCATTTTTCATGTCTTCCCAACCTCCCATATTTCCATATCTTATTATATCGTATATGGTATCTCCCTCTGCACACTCTGTTTCGTATTCTGCTAACATATCTCTCATTGCATTATAATCTGGAACTCTCATCACTTCTCCTTGTTTTTAAGTATTTCAAATTCAACACAAGTACCATTAAGACACCCTTCATTTTTTATATATGTAGATTCTTCGCAAGTAGGACATTTTAATAAGTTTTCATTTTGATACTCCCCACATTCTCCACAATGTCCATCTCCGATATGTTGATTGAAATCTACTTCTAAAGATTTACAATAATAACACTCAATGGGAGTAAGATTACATCCACTATTTATAACATCTTGCGTTGTATATACTTTCATCACTCCTCCTCTGCTAGTTCATTTATTCTTTCTATTAACCCCTCTAACTCACATTTAACATCAGTAGGGAATGAGGCTATGCTTTCAGTTCCATAATCTCCCATATCTACTGCAATAATTAAATGTTCATCATATTCTTTTTCTTTATCTTCATGGTCAAAACTGCTTTCCATCCAATATTTCATCACTCCTCCTTTGTTAATCGCTATAATAATCCATTGAATTAATTATTTCTAGATTATTTTCTTTTATAAATTGAAACCTACTCTCATCATCTTTAAACCATTGACAATCTATAATATCATCTTCATCAATTAAGTTTATCCCATAAACATATCCATCATTATTATCTTCTATTGGATATTTGCAATCCCTCCTAACATTTTCCCAATGTTCTAATTCGCATTTTTGTTCATTCATCACTCCTCCTTTTCTTCAAAATCTTCTACGCTTCCACTTACCATTATAAAAAATTCTCCATTGACCTTAGCAATTTGTTCGCCACTTGCTTTTCTTCTTCTACAAAGTTCTGCTATATAATCATCATCATTTAAACCATTATTGTATCTATAATTTATCATATCCACTAATTTTTTATTACTATAAGATTCTAATCTCTTTTTTAGTTCTATTTTCTGAAACCTGCTGATATTTGATACTATTTTATCTAAATCAAACATTATTTTCTCCTAGTTTGGATATTTAATTACTTCATTGTAAGCCTTTTCAATTTTAGGCTCATATTCTTTTTCAAACTTTTCTACAAGTATTGCTTTTAAATTATATGGTAAATTTTCAGGTATTTGTCCGTAGTACATACACATCATATCTACTTCTTCTTCCGTCCATATATCTAGATAGTTCATTATTAACCTCTCTTTTATTTATATTCGTGGATTTCTTTTAATTCTTTGGCTTTGCAATTATCTATTACTATGTATTTGATTGGAACTACATTCCCATTATTTAAAGATGTATGATTAAATGAAATATAATTTGTTTTCACATCTACTACATCATTTTGTAATATATCTCTTGTAGTTTGCTCATATTGTCTTTTATAGCCGTATGTTTTCCCACTATGATATATTTTATTATCTATATCAAATTGAACAGAATGGTAGGTATTTCCGTTTGCTTTATCAAAGTATTTCTTTACAAGTACAATTAATTCATTATTCATTTTATACCTCTTTTTTAAGTGATTTTATATATTCTTTAAATTTAGAAATTTCTTTATTTATATTGCTATTTACGTTATGATATTTACCAAACATTATATGTCTCTCAATATGCTTGTTATTAACTTTATCAGTTAATACATAAAATCCACCATTTTGATATTTAAATACGTTCATTTTATTCTCCTTTGTTTAATAATCTACTATTTCACCATCTAAACTTTCACCACAATATGATTCATCATAGTATCTATCTTTTCTGTATGTATATTTCTCTTTATCTTCATAGCATTTATGACAATATAATCCTGTATAGATGCCGTATGCATCGCTCCTTGCCCATTCGTGATATTCTAGTGGACTACATCTAGGAGTATAATATTCTCCTGTATTTTCGCATTGTATTTCTTTGTCTGGGTAGTTTTTATCAGCTTTCCCACATCCACCACAATGATATAAATAATCTCTGTCAAGTTCCATTATTTATCTCCTTTATTTAGTTATTTATTATTTCTTCCTCTTCACATTCGCAAAGATTATTATATTTTTCTTTTAGATTGTCAACACATTCAAGATATAATTCCATATCTTCACAAGTGTAAATAACTTTTTTTATTGCATCGTATAGTTTTTGTAATTCTCCCATTATATTAATCCCCTTTATTTTGTATCTCTTTTGTCATTAACTTCATTTTATTCTCCTTTATATTCTGATGTAAGTAGTGCATTATTAGTTACTCTGTAGTCGTACTCTCTAGCTACATAATTTATATGTTTGCTTGTTGTTACACTCCACCAACCAAGTGGATTTATTTCTCTTTTTTCGTGGTCTATCTCTGCTACTCTTGTTAAATAGCTAAATACAGCATCATCACTTACTAATAGATTTTCTCTGTATTTATCTAATTTAGTTAGATTATCTAGGTCTATTTTCATTTTGTCCCCTTTATTTATAGGTTTTCTATGTTATTTATATCTACTATTTCAAGTTCTATTAGTCCATTATCTCCAAATATCTCAATTTCATTGTCTTTTAAATATATCCTAAATCCTTCGTGTATCTCTGTTTCTTCTAATAGGTTTTTAAATCTTGCATCTATCCATTTACTTGGCTTTTTATCCCATATTGTAAATATATCTTTTTTAATGATTTCTAAAATATCTTCATTACTCCTATTTGATTTACATATAATGTTATTATCATTATCTATAATTAACTTCATTATTTACCTCGTACTTATTTAGTGCTGTGCCGAATATTGAAACTCGCATAATCTTTAATTATTACACAGCTTTTGAGAGCTTGGTGTGTGTCCTTCAGAACTGAAGTAACCTAGCTAATCAGATATAATGTTATATCTTTTATTATTGGATAACAGAAATAACCAAATATTATCGCCATTAACCAAATAAATTTATCTTCACGTACTTGTTTTAAGAATAGTTTCATATTTACCTCTTGTTAAATTGCTCTTGGAATTGGATTCGAACCAATTACGATACTTTGTATTTATCCGTGTGTCCTATAAATCCAAGAGATAGAATTTAGTTGCTGTTAGTCTCGACCCCGTTGTCCCTCTAGGAATACCTCGCGATATTCACTTACAACCCATAGATTGTAAGGTTTGTCTTAGTGTATTATTTACACCAGTGTCCCATTTCTGAGAAGTTGTCTGAGTGCCTTAAAAAAATTCTCCGTCTTCGCTCCTTATAAGAGGAGCATAAGCAGTTTTATACTACCTTGCTACTGAGGAAACCGAATCATATTTAAAAAGCATCAATCTGTATACGTCCGAGGTCGTGACCTCTGGAACTTCATCGTAGCCGTTGGTGGTCGGGCTGTGGCCATTCTCCACCCCTCAGAGCCTTATATCTCTCTGAAGTTTCTAGCTATCCATCTTGAACGTTGCCTTAAATCAGTTCGGGACTAGATTAATTCGTAATCACTCCCGTTGGCTATGTAAAAAAGCGTCCTATCTAATGCTACAACAATGTACAATACATCAAGTGAGACATCCTAGTATTATTTAAAATAAATGAGGGAGATTTTAAGGCACAACATAGGCACGTGCATGTGCATGTGTGCATGTATGCGTAGGAGGTCCCGAACGCGCGTATGTGTGCGTAGGGTGCTCTGTTACGCCTGGACGCGCGCGTGCGTAACGCGAACTCAACGAAAAGCTCGAACGCGAACGGAGAACGAGGGGGGTGGCTATTATATATAGTACCATCCACACATTTTACAGCTATTTTTCAGAACAGGGTCAAAGGAGGAGGGGGAGCTTTGGGTAATTGAGGAGTGTAGTGCGGGGTTCGCTCCCCCTGGGACAAAAAAATTGGGGTATACATCTTTTTAAGTATACTGTTTCAACTGGTGTTAGGAGAGTTTTTGTTCGTTTAGATAGAGACTGCCCTACCCCTATAAATAAGAATAAGGTTCGTCTCTAATCTTTATCTGGCGTCTGGAGCCGTTTCCGCTCTAAGATACAATCCTCAAGTATAGTTGGAATTGTGGATAGCTTTATTTATAATCTATACATTACAAGGCAACCTTTACTATCTTCGACATGGCCTCTCACTTTGCCTTCAACCCCTTCTAGTAGTGAGTTTTAATCTAAACGCTAGAAGATTCGAGCCAACCCGTTTAGATATCAAGTAGGTTAATTTATAACCTTTTGTTTTAATATTCCAAATTTTTTTTTATATTATATTGTGGAAGTTACCTGTAGAAATAAAGTATTTGATGTTTTTAGTGTAGATGAAGCCAAGAACCTGGGTATTAAGTACAAAGAAGATTGGCGAAATGCAGATAAAGGCGATTGGATACTAACTTCTGATGATAAAGTTCTCCAAGTCCTTAAAAAACGACAAGAGAATAAAAGTGATAGAAAGAAGCCTGTTGTATATATAAGAACAGGATATGGTGAAGTTCCTACTTACAAGCCTAATATATATGCGTATAAGTATAACGATTATTGGGAGAATGGCTGGAACTACGATTTAGCGAGAGATGTTAAACCTACTGTAATGCAAACTGAGTTTGTACGTAAGTTGGCTAAGTTTGGTGAGTTTGACGAAGTTGGGGAGTTTACACAAGATAGTATAGTAAAAGCATACCAGTCTATATATAGTGATAATAATCCAACAATGTGTCTTAAAAGAGCACGAGCAATATTAAAGAAAAAAAGTGTAAGGAATCTTATGGGTGAACTAATGAAAGATAAATTTGACAATATAGGTGTAGATGATAACTATATTGCAGATACATATAAGGAATTTATAGAAAATAAAAAAATGCCTGCAAATGTTCGACTAAATGCATTAAATAGAGTAAGTACTTTGCGTGGACATGATGATAAGAGAATAGAACAATTAGAAGGTTCTACTATTATTGCTATGTCAGATGGAGATAAGAAGCTGCTTGCAGAAGTGAGAAAGACATTATCAGACAAAGAACTTGAGAAATTTATGCAGAAAGGAGAATTTGATGGCATCACTGTTCGCAAAACTACCAGCAATCAGAGAAGTGGAAGTAAATCTTGACGTTTTGGAGGGAATACTGCACGTAGGTGATAAGAGCTATCCCCTTGAGGGTGATGTAAGAGACGTGATGGATGCAATGTTAGCTGAAGTTAAATTCCTAGAAAGCGTAGTTGAAGAAATACAAGGGCCTATAAATAGAGAAAAAGTATGATAAATTATGATTTGAGTCCTGAAGAAAAGAAAGATATAGTAAAAAGGATGTATCTTGATGTATTTTTCTTTGCTAAGGTTATACTAGGTGATGCAAACTATCCTATGCATTATCATATGAGAAGTCCAAGCCCTGCATTCCATAATGAGGTGATAAATAACCTTTTACACATACAACCTGGTGAAAAAATAGCGATTGTAGCCCCCAGGGGGCATGCAAAGTCAACATTAGTTTCACTTATATACCCTTTACATAGAATTTTATTTGCAGAAGAGAGATTTATATTATTAATTTCAGAATCAGAAATGCAGTCTAAGTATCTCTTAGAGGCATTAGGAGATGAAATAGAGTATAATGAAAAATTACACTTCTTCTTCGGGAATAGAATGGGAGATGTATGGGGAAAAGAAGAAAAAGAGATAATTACAGAATTTAACCCAGATGGGAGTCCAGCAGCCTCATGTAAATTAATGGTGAGGGGTACTGGACAGAAAGTAAGGGGTCTTAAGTATGGTGCTTATAGACCTACATTAACAATTATTGATGACGGTGAAGGAGATGGAAACGCACAAACACCTATGGCAAGAGAAAAATTTAGAAGGTGGATAGATACATCTGTTGTACCTGGTTCTGATGATGGAAAAATTGTATTTGTTGGAACTATTGTAGACGAGGACGCGTATTTAAATACCGTAGCAGGCTCAAGGGCCTTTAATGCTCATGGGGATAAAAAGATAAAAGGGTGGAAGTCTTTATTTTACCAATCAATATTACAAGACACAGAAGCACATGAGTTTATTGCTTCTGGAAAGGAAATTTTAAACAATGAAAATGAACCTAAAGTTCTTTGGACAGAACGGCGTCCTTACAGCTGGCTATTGGAGCGGCGTGAGGAAGCGCAGGCAAAGGGAGATGTTGGATACTTTTTCCAAGAATATCAGAATGTCCCAATGGATGACTCTTTTCGTATCTTTAAGCGCGATGACATTCAGTATTATGACGGTTATTATTCTCGTGATGGTGCGATTGATACTATGGTGTTTAGGGATGGTAAGTCGAGTCGTAGAGTTCCCGTTAATATATTTATGGGAGTTGACCCTGCGTCTTCTGAAAACATTAAGGCGAATTATACCGTTATAATGATAGTGGCGGTTGACGCTGATTTTAATATCTATGTAGTTGACTACTTTAGAGGCCAGGTTTCTCCTATGGATGGAGCAGACAAAATTTTTGAACTAGCAGATATGTATAGGCCGAAATGTATTAACATTGAGGAAACAGGACATGTAATGTTAGCTGACTATGTTCGAAGAGTCTCTAAGAAAACTGGAAGATATTTAAGTATTATGCCAAAGAAGGCAATTCAAAAGAAGTTTTATAGAATAAAATCTATGCAACCCATGTTTGCATCTAAATCAGTATTCTTAAAAGAAAATCAATCAGAACTATTGCAAGAGTTGCTGGGATTTAAAGAACACGCTTTAACGACAAAGGATACACTTGATGCATTACGATGGGCGACTGAAGATATCTACTCTCCATTGTTAGAATACGATGACAATGGAGAGTATTATATGCCCGATACTATACCTAGTTGTGACTGGGAAACGGGAGAAATTATATATAACTAAATAAAGTACTTTGAAACGTATTTAAAAAAGTATTAAAATATGAGCATAAATTATGATAAAAATTGAAACCTTAGAACTCCCAGAATTAGAAGCCGATGATGTAAGGAATGAGTATGTTCAATATGATAGTGATTCTTCTGATTTTAGATATCAAATGGCTGAAGATTATGATTTTTATCTAGGAAAACAATTAACAGACGCTCAAAAAGAATATCTTATGAGTGTTGGACAACCTCCAGAATCAAATAATAAGATAAGACCTGCTGTAGAGCAAGTATTATCTAATATGGCTTCAACTAAACCTGAGTGGGATGTAGAGGGTGTTGGGTCAGATGATGGTAAAGTGGCTGGAGTGTATAATAAAATACTTGATGAAATATGGTACAGTTCTAATGGCGATACGCAGTTTAGAACTGCATGTAAAGATTTTATTGTTAAAGGCCTCTGTTATTTTTATGTATATCCTGATTATCAGTCAGATAATGGTTTAGGTGGGATTAGATTTAAGAGAATAAAGCCTGAAGCAGTATTTGTAGACCCTAACTCATCTTTACCAGATTTTTCAGATGCTTCTAGTGTTATATATACAGACCTGCATACAAAAGCAGCTTTAAAAGTATTATTCCCTGATATAGTAGATAAGATTGATGACCTTCAAGAAGATTATGGTTCAGATGAAGAAGCTAGTGGGAATTATAATAGGGATAAAGTATATACAAGGGGAGATATAACTCATGACCAGCAACCTACAGTTAGAAAATTTGTAAGGTTTGCGAAGATAAGCATCCCAAGTGTTCTTGTAACGGAACTGATTACTGGGAAAAGCCAGACATTTGATAAAGAGGGATATAAAGAATTAACATCAGACCCTAAATACAAAGAATTATTAAAACAAGAATCTATTACAGAAAAAATTATATATACTACTAAAGTAAGAGAGACTTGTGTTATTGGTGATTTGATATATTATGATGAAATATTACCAATATCTATATATCCGATAATACCTGCATGTAATGAACATACAGGAACTCCTTATCCTTCTGGAGATGTGAGACATGCAAAGAGTCCTCAGCGTATGTTAAATAGAACTGAGGCTTTATTAATATCACATACCTCAGCTACGACAAATTTTAAGTTAGTAGTAGAGGACGGGGCAATAGACCCGAAAGAATTACAGAAATGGAATATACCAAATGCTATAATAAGAGCAAATCCAGGGGCACTTCGAGAAGGGAAAATAAAAGAATATGCTCCTCCTGCAGTATCAAGTCAGCTATTTACTGAAAAGTCAAGATATGAACTTGATATAGAACAAGTGTTTGGTTCTTATAAATTTTTACAAGGATACGGTGAAGGGTCTCCAGGAACAGTTGGAGAAGCCCAGATAATAGAAGAAGCTGTATCTAAGAAACAAGGATGGAAAGTAATGCCTGTGTATGATATGTTGACAATCGCAGGTAAAATAATATCTGCATGGATACCATTTATTTATAATCAGGAAAGAATTATAAGGATTACAAATGAAACTGGTATGACGGAAGATGTGAAGGTAAATCAAGCAGCTATGAATGATAGAGGCGAAATTGAAAGATTATATGATATTACAACAAATCAAATAGATATAAGAGTTGTCGTAGGTTCAACAAAGGCAAAATCTCCTATGGCAGATTTACAAAGAGATATACAATTAATGGGTGCTGGAATATATGATAAGACACAAGTGATTATGAACATGAGAACTGATGACGATAAAGCTGGTCTTATTCAAAGACATGGTGAAATTGCTCAATTCCAGCAACATATACAAGGTTTAGAAGAGCAGGTTAAGAAACTCTCTGGAGACTTGCAGACCAGAGAACGTGAATTGTTCCATACTAAGATGCGTGCTGAAGTATCAGAAGCTACGAAGAGTGTATCTCAAGCAGTTTCTAATATAAAGGCAACAGGTAAGGTGGAGCAAGAACGTCAACGGAATAAAACTCAGCAAGTAGCGAGTGACTTAACTAATGCTGCAAATTCGGTTAACTCAGAAAAACAAGCCCCTGAACCAAAACCAACGGTTATAGGGTAACTTACAAAAAAGGAGCATCGTAATGGCAGACGACCAAAAACAACAGGTAGAAACTAAAAGTGAAGATAACCTTAATATGATAGACGTTTTAGACGACTTTAATAAAGGCTCTTCTGAGGAAACTCAACCAGAAGAATCTAATGTTGAAACCCAACCTGAAGAGGCGATAGATAATACTAAAGAGAATGTACAATGGCTTATAGATAGTAAGTTCAAAGATGATGAAGAAGGACGTGAAAAGCTAGCAAAATCTTATCGTGAACTTCAAAGTAAATATGACAAGGATTCTAATAGGTCTAAAGAAGACCAAGAGAAATATGAAAGGCTTGAAAAGCTTGATGGATTTCTACAAGAGAATCCAGAGGTCGTTAAGACTATGAAGGAAAAAGTAGATACGATTGCAAAGGCAGAATCAGGTCCTCCTAAAAAGCCAGAAGATTATGATATTCTAGATGAGTCTATAGATGACACATCCTCCGCTAAATGGAGAGGCGAATATGATAATTGGCTTATCACTCAAGGCCAAAAGGCTGCGAAAGAAGAACTTAATTCATATAAGGCAGAGTTAGATGCTGCAAAACAGCAAGCTGAAGAAGTAGGCAAGTTAAAAGAAATGGGATTATCCGATGAAGAGATTCCAGATTATTATAACTTTGTTACATCAGATGCAAATCTAACAACAGAAAACTTAGTAAAGATTTACCGTTACCTTAAGGTTGATGACAGTAATACCGATTCTAGCACAACTCAACAGCCTGTCCCGACTAAACGGACATCAGCTGCAGCAGCAACGGGGTCTACTCCGCCTGCTAAAAGCAATGATAAAAAGGAAGTTGAGCAGTTCTGGGATGGTATTATGAAGTTCAATAGATAACAATAATACTTAAGGAAAGGAGCCAATAATGGCTAATACAACTTATGGAACAGGAACAGCGTTACAGTTCTCTGATGCTACGCAACGTCAGGTACTGGAACTCGGTTCTAAAATCCATTACTACAACCCTTCCGTTACACCCCTATTGACACTTATGGGTCGCATGTCAACGTCAGTGACCCCAGTGCCAATTTTCGAGTGGATGGAAGATGAATATATGATTAAAAAGAGTGTTAAAAAAGCACTTGTAACTGCAACCGCTGGAGATATTGCAGCTACTGCAGACGTAGGTGACACTACAACTGGTGGAATTAATGGTCATAATACTATCGTTCGATTTGATAAACAATCTGATATGGAGTTGTTTGAAGTCGGTGGTATTTATACATTAGGTACATCAGGTGATGCAACACATCAAACAGGCGTAACGCATTTGATAGCAGTAGCTATTGGCCAGAATGTAAATTCTGCCAATGCCACAGATAGGATGGTTCAATTTATCGGATGTCACGTTAAAGTTGGTGATTCTACTGTTTATGTAGTAGAACAATGTGCTAATGATAGTGATTTGTTAGGAGTCCATGCAGATGAAGTACTAACTCTGACTTACTTTGGTACCGCTGGTACTTATCAAAGTGGTGCTTATTTTGGTGGTCAAGGTCTATTCCAAGCAGAAACTGCTTTCTTAGATGACCATGAATTTGCGCTTGAAGGTGGTCCTGGTACATATGCTGAGGGTGCTGCGATTGGTGAAGAAACTCGTAAGCAAGTAAGACGTTTGAAGAATTGTACTCAAATCTTCAGAGAGCCTTATGCGATTACAGGTACTGCTAATGCATCAAAGCATTATGGTGGTTCAGAGTTAGCTAGATTACAGGCAAGAAAACTTGCTAAAATCAAGTCTGATATTGAATTTGCTATGCTTACTAATGGCGATATAGCCTTAGATGCAACATCTGAAAATCCTAAACGAACAATGGCTGGATTTGGAATAGGTGGTTCTGCTGGAACTGGTTTCGTTAAGTCACTTGATGGTAGAGGAGATTCTAATCTTCAACTTTCATTCGCAGGTGCTGGACTAGATGAAATGGATGCAACCGTAGAATATATATTCTCTGATACCATGGAAGGTTCTATGGAAAAAACAGTTCTTTGCTCTAATAAGTGGTTGAGATTTATTACAGCTCTTGGTAGGCAAGGTATTGGTCCAACAGGAACTCCTGTAGCATCTAATGGAGCGTCTCTTAATGTTAACTCAGGCGATTCAAATGCAACTGCTGGTTTAAGAGTAACATCATATCAAGGTCCTGTAGGAGTACTAAACTTTATACCTCACCCAATGTTAAAGGGTGCATATGAAGATTATGCTCTTGCTGTTGATATGGCAAATGTTGACCTAAGACCTCTTGCATCAAGAGACATGCAGCTTAGAAGCGATGTCGTTAATGATGGTAGAGATGCTAGAGTTGATGAGTGGTTGATGGAAGTTGGATGTGAAGTTCGTAACGAACAGACACATGCAATCCTAAAGCTTACTTAATAACTAAATAAATATAAGGGGGGAAGAAATTCCTCCCTTATATCACAAAAAGGAACTAAATTATGGCTAGTAAAATAATGAAAAAAATGGCAAAAAAAATTTCAACTAAAAGAAAGAAAAAAGCTCCGAAGAAGAATAAAAAGAAAGTAGTGAGAAAGATTAAATACTAATGAGATATCAAGAAGCATACGAACTAATACAGGTAAGTCTAGACAATACGCTAGAAGTACCTTTCCCTGTAAGTGAAAAACTTAAAGCACAATTATTTGATAACTTTGTTAATGATATTGCTTTAAGGGTTGTTAGGAAAGTTAATAAAGAGGAATTTACTGCAGGTGGTGATAATTTTGTATTCACTAATCCTGATTACAGTAAACAAATATATAAAGTAGAATTAGTTGATGCTAATACTACATCTAATAATAAAAAAGTAATTCCATTTGTTCCAGAGTCAGCAATGATTGCAGATGATGATGATAATGTGGCAAATGTAGGATATTTTGTAAAGACAGATATAGGTAGGGGCACAGTAGACGTAGATTCAGTTTTTGGTGCCGCATCAGGCAGTGTTAATACTTTGACCGTAGAAACTGTAGAAGTTCATGGTCTTACTACTGGCGATTATGTAAGATTAACAGAAATAGTAGCAGTTAATACAGCTGCAAATCAAGCTTATTATGATGAATTTATTAATGGGAAAAGATTCGCAGTAACAGTTTCAGATACAGATACTTTTACAGTTAGTGTTACTAGTGATGCAACTGCTGCAGCTGCAATGGCTTCTGATACAATATCAGGAGTATTTACAGAGGATACAGAAAAGATTTATTTTACAAAAGATGTTTCGGGTACAGTTAAAGTATATTATTATGCACTACCCGAAGTAAAGAATAGTATAAAAAGTAGAGTTGATTTGCCAGACCAGCTGCTCACAGCAGCAATACATCATACGCTAGGGGATTTATTGAATCTCTCTGGAAAACTACAATTAGGCTCAGGGCATAAAGGTTTGGCATATTCAGCGGAAAGAGAATATATAAATACATCAAGGGCAAAAGAACCTATGCAGGATATTATGTCTTTGCCATTACAGGATTTTATTTAAATGGCGACTTATCAAACAAGAATACAAGACTTAATAGGAGTTCCAAGTCAGGGAATTGATGCACAGTTAATAACAGATTCACTTATTGATACAGCAAAGGGAATTATAAATTTAGCTCCTAATGAGTTATTATGGTCAGTTAGTATTACGTCATCAGATGTTACAAGTAATTCTTACTCTCTTACTGGGATACAAGTATTAAGCGTAGTTAGAGAAAATGGAGTAGATGGCCAATATGTGACATGTAGAGAAGTTCCTTTTAATTATGAGAGGAAAGTTCAAGATGTTAATAGTATGTTTTATCCATCTAAAGAAGAACCTGTTTTTTTTAGAAAAGATGATTCAATAAGTGTATTTCCTGCTCCTGGAGTTTCGCCTAATGCATTTAAAGTTAATTATGTAGTATTCCCAGTTATTGATTATAATGAATCAATGGGAGATAATCAATTTCCTATTGATTGGGATGCTGCTCTTGTATATGGAGCTGCATTAAAAATATGTAATAGGTTAGTAGCCGATTGGATATTAGATGAAGACCCAGAAATGGTTCAATCTACATTATCTACTGTACAAAATATAAAAGAATTATATACTTTAGAATTGCAAATATTATTTCCTAAACCTCAAGCAGGAGGTTAAAAATGCCAAAGAGAGTTTTAGACCTCCGAGACTTCTCAGGTGGTATAAATTCCAGAATCAATAAGACAGAAATTAATGACAATGATGTCACTAAATCTGTTGGTCTTATGTATGATGTCCCTGGAATTATTAGGGGAATCGGGGAAACAACTGTATTAAAATATGATGAAACAAATGTTGTCCCTACTATTACTGATGCTAATTATACTGTTGGGCCTAATAATGGATATGGTTTAGGATATGTAGCATTTGATGCTCCTTCTCAAATATATATTATTCAAACTGGGGCAGATATTGCAGCTCTAACATTAGGGAATTACCTATCTAATGATGCTGGGGGGAGTGATTGGGATACAACAACAACTCATTTCGTATTAAAGATATTTGCTATAGATAATACTGATGATGGATATGGAGCTAGGCAAATATGGTGTTATGTAATAAAAGTTGGCTCTTCAACTACATCGTTATTTGAAGTAGCTAAAGATGTAGTAGATGGGGATGTTACATTATATGAAGCAGCTACTCCCGATGGGTCAGGTACTATAAATACAAGGTCTGCTTTATGGACTGATACTGGATTTGTAGAATTAATAGGAACTGATAATGCTACATTTCATGCTTCAAATCCTCTTGATTGGAATCTTACCGCCCCTAATAATAACTGGACTCAACCTTGGACAATTACGGGGGGTAACTTAGTATTAAGTCAAATCCAATTTACGCCTGGATGTTCAGCTTCGCTTGGAACTTTTGTATCTCCAGGTATTGAAGGTGGAAAGTTTTATCAAATTCAGATAACATTTGGAGTAAATTTGTCGGGAGGGTCTTTAATAGTTTCTTTAAACGGAAATTATACTAGTTTTTCTACAGCTGCTACTACAGTAACATTGGTTTTAAGGGCTGGGAATATTGCTCCTCCTAATTTATTGGGTGGTCTATGGATTACAACACCTCCTACAGCAGGAGTTACAGCAACTATTGGAGCTATATCTGTTAAATTATTCTCTGGTCAATATGGAGCTTTAGGAGATTTAAATGCATCAACAACAGGCCAAAATGCACTTGTTTATACAGATTCATACTCACGATTAGTAAAATATTTCAGTTATCAGACAGCTTCATTTACAGATGTGTTAGTAGATTCTAGTACAGTAGAAAATACAAAAGAGCCCTTAGAGCTAAAAGATGATGATGGAACTGCAACTTCTGAAATATCTCCTATCATATATTCAATAGAAGGAGCTATCCGAATAGTAGAAGCTAATTTTAAATCATTGAAAGCAGGAACCTCTACAGCTAGAGCTCCATTTGAAAGTAAATATGTAAAATATATTCATAGGAAATATTTTAACGATTCAATAGAATATTTAGAGTGGGTAGCAGAGCCAGCGGATATAGATGCTCCTACGGATGGAATTGTTAAGTTTGACGGGAATCCATTATATTCAAACCAAATGCTTGATGGCTTTATTAATATGTTAGTATATAGAGGAAAAGCATCCCAGAATAGAGTATTATTCAAAGAATTTATTGGAGGAGACGGATGTTATGTAGGGAAAAAAGATAGAAGGACGAAAAATCAAATGTTTCCTATTGTTGCAAGTAAATGGGATACAATATCAAATTATGCTGCTCCAATTCCAAAACTTCCCGATGGAACAGCTGCAAAAGGCTGTATGGGATTTTTTAAGAGAGATTCTACGCAACAAGCTCTATGTTTTCAATATCATAACGGACTAGATGGGACATTGGGTCCAGATGAGGCGTTTGATAATGCTATAGATTTAACAAATCCAAATAGCGGAGCAATAATAATTACTTTATATATAAGTGAAAATGCTTTAAGCAATCTTGCAGAGGAGCAAACATTAAGGATATATATAGGAAATTCAGGAGATGCCCCAGGAGAAACAGGAGCATCTTTTGGTGAAACTTTTGATGGAGAGTATAGTTCATCTAATATAGCTATGGCTGTGTATGAGTTCCAAAAACATCAATTGTCAGCAGGATGGAATACATTGAAGTTAGAGAAAAATGGATACAATGACCTTATAGGAGCTTATGACCCTAAATATATAAAAGATGTATTTTTAACCTTTGATACGAAGTCAAGGCATTGGACGGATTTCAATCATACTACATCTGGTTCTTACGACCAGCTTAATTATGATGTAGGTGATAATGATTCTCATTCACATCAATATTTGTTTTATTTTGTAGGGTCAGATGGAGGAGATGAAGTAGGTAAAACAGCAAATGATAATAATTATGATGCTACTAGCTATATAGATAAAGTATATACTATGGGTGAAGATAATCTTGCAAATGATAGTTATAACAATCCTTCTATCAGAAAATTCTTTTTAAAGCATGACGACTTTTATACTATAGATGATATAGATTTACCAAATGGTAATTTTACTGGAGACGGAAGTGCAAGATGGTATAAAAATAAAGCCAAAATAACACTTCATGACAAATCAGATGGTGATATTACTCCGTCTGACCATTTTCAGCAAGGAGATTTAGTTTTAATTATAAGAAGTGCTGATGCAAACGCAAATGAAGAAACAACTTATGCTGAAAATAAAGATGGATGTTTTTGTGCAATAGTTGATTCTGTTGATGATACCAATGAATGGATTATTGTAACTCTCCCTTCTTACAAGGCAGAAATTTTAGGAACGAGGATAGGAGAGGGTTGGTTCGCAGCTTCTGATTTTGCTAAAGATAGTGCTAGATTATATAAAAATCCTAATCTTCCAGACTCTGATGGAACAAGAGCCTCAATATGTCATCATTTAAGCAGTGCAGATTCTTCTTCTGATGAGCTTCCAGCAGGTACAGTTACTGGTATTGGAGATGAAAATTTTACTTATAATCCTGTTCCTTTTGCAATAGCACATATATCGTATGAGAAAGCATCAGAAGGGAATTGGGATGGGAAATATAGTTTTTATTATACGTTTGTATATGATGATAATCAAGAATCTAAAATGTTTGAGTTTAAAGGACTATCAGATACTTTTAGCGAGAGTACCTTTCCTACTAATGAAATAGAACTAAAAGAAGAACTATTACATCTTTCTTTCTGTTTAAAAGAATCTTCAATTACAGGTGGATGGAATCATGCTACTGCAGGAAGAAGGAGAATCAGCAAGGCAAATATATATTATTCAAGAATATTAGAAGATGCTGAGAGTGGAGATACTTCTTATTATTTCTTAGGAGACCTTGATTTAAATAAAGGGTTTAGATTGTCGGGAACAACTAAATATAATACATTCCAAGAAGTAAATAGTGGGACTTCTTCAGATACAGGATTATCTTGTTCTTCATCCGATATAACATATCAAACCGATGGTAGTGGAGATATTATCAGAAGCAAAGATGGAGACCTAGATTTCTCTAAATTTTTTAGTGTAGGTGATAGGATTAAAATAGTTACAGAAACAACTGCTTTAACAGGTTATACTCTAAATGCTGACGGAGATTATGAAGTAGAAGTTACAATAAAATCAATTTCAAATGATAGCGGAACTAATAATAAGTTAGTTGTAAATGAGGAGATAACAGGAGCAGGTGAATCTGCCGAACAAAATGCATCATTTTCATTTATGGGAGTATTTGATAGATTTAAAGCAATCTCATCATCTGAGTTAATAAATTCCAGTGCAACATTGACAGTTACAGGAACATTGACTGATACACGTATATTTACATTAACTGATGGAGATGGGAATACTGCTGTATTTAAAATAGATACGGGAGATACATTAGCAGATGGTAGTCTTATAGGCGGTGGTGGTAGTGATGCTACTTTTATTAATGTAGGAACTAGTGGAGTTAGTACGAATAAAGACTTAGCTCATCGAATAACAACTGCAATTAATGGAGTGACTTCATTTAATAATTCACAAACTTTACATATAACTGCAAATGATAACCAAGCTACAGAAGGAGAAATATTATTAACTCAAGATATTCCTGGTACTGGTGGAGATACTGTAATATTAAATACAGAAGCAAATCTTACAGCTAGTGCAGGATTTACTGGAAATGCTAAAGGTCCAATTAATTATACTGATTTAAGACCAATTGAAATAGCAACTCCTCCAATGATTGATGTATTTGAAACAAAAGCATTATATAAGAATGATGTTGAATATACTTCTGCTAGATATAAAACACATACTATTAATAATGGAATTGTTTATGCAGGAAATGTTATGCAAGGTGGAGTAATATATCCAGATAGAATATTAAAATCATTACCTAGTAGACCTGATTTATTTCCAAGTGATAGATTTATAGAAGCTGCAGTTAATGATGGTGATGAAATTATAGTAATTGAATCTTTTAATGATAGAATATTACAGTTTAAGACAGGAAGCCTTTCTATCATAAATGTATCTGGTTCATTAGAATATCTAGAAAATAGATATGAATATTTAGGCGTAAGTAGTGTAATGGCTGTATATAAAACTGATAGAGGAGTTATATTTGCTAATAAAAGTGGTGTCTATATATTTATAGGAGAAGGAGAACCTACAAAACTTACAAGTAAGATATCAGATGCAGAGTGGGTATCTTTTGTTAATGGTGGGCCAGACCTTTTAGCATTATTGTATACTCCACTTAAAGACCAAATTATGGTAGGGCATAAAACTACTCAAGATGCTTATATTATAGACCTTAGAACACAATCTATTGGATTTGGAAAAGATATATTTTTACTAGGAGACCAAAATACAAATGTAGTTTATGATACTAAAAATAATCAACCTGTATTTTTAAGTGAAGCTTCTAATGCTTTAAATTTCTATACATTATATAATACAGAAGATGATACTTATTTACAGACAGTAACCCATGCATTAAATGAGCCATCAACATCAACAGATATTGCATCATCGCATGGGATGGCCGTAGAATTTAAACACCTAGACTTTGGACTTCCTGAAGTCAGAAAAAAGATACGTAGTGTTTCTATTACAACTAAAAATTCAGATGGACAATTAAAATTACAATATTCTACGAACTTAGGAAATTCTTGGGCAGATATAGGAGCTGATGAAGCTGCATCTACAATAACAGATTATGCAGTGATTAATGATAGTTATTCAAGGCAAAGATTTGATGTAAGTATTAATAATATTTATACATTTGGATTGCGAATTGTTCCTACAGGAACTCATGCATCTAAGGCTGCTAATTTTGGCGTACAAGATATTTCAATAGTATATAGATTGAAGAATGTCAAATAGAAGAATAGACAATTTAAGAGAACCATCAAATGTACATTTTAAAGTACAAACGGGATTTCCTACTGCAGTTGATGCTAAAGAAGGAACATTAACTTTAAGATACGTTTCGGGAACTGGCTTGTGTTTATTTGCATATCATGCGCATAGGTGGAATATGACAAAACTTTCACCAATGAACGCTAAAGATGAAACAATTGTAGAGAATTTAGTAGTTAAAAACCTAGAAGTAGATAAAACAGCAAAGTTTAAATCATCAAAAATTGACATATCTGATAAGAATTTACCAGAGATAAGAAAATGGAATAAGTCTTATAATGATATAAGGAGTGGAGAAGTTGACGCAAAATTTAAAGAAGTAATACTAGGAGCTTCTTTAGCTGTTGATTATGGTGGGACTGGTTCTTCTACGGCAGATGGAGCATTAGATAATTTAGGTGGAACAACTACTGGTAAGGAAATATTCACACTTGCTGACGGTTCTGGTGTTAGATATATTAGGATAGATGATGATGATGGGATAACTACAAGAGGTGTAGCTGATATCATTGATGATATTGGCCCTAGTATTGACACTGTAGGAACTATTGGGACAGGAACATGGGAAGCTACTAATATTGGTGTCGCACATGGCGGAACTGGATTATCAACTATGGGTGGAGCTAATTATATTTTATATTCTAGTGGTGCGACTTCAGCAATGACTGCATCTCAAACATTACCTTCTGCTGTGCAAGGTAATATAACTACTGTTGGAGATGTTACTACAGGGTCGTGGGGTGGAACTTATGAAACTGTTCTTCCTACTGCTAAGGGTGGAGTATCTGTTACAGGAACTACTGAAAATGCAGTATTAACACTAGGAGGTAGTGCGAATAATTTTACTGCTGAAGGTAATATGAAATATTATCAAGATGGGGCAGGATTTAATTGGTTGGAATTTACTTCATCTGGTTTTCAAGATGATGCTGTTATTATGTTTCCAACTGCAACTGCTCATAATGTTGCAGGAGATGATATAACATTACAAGCTGGAGATACAACTTCTGGAACATCAGATAACCAAGCTGGAGGCCATTTATATTTAAAAGGTGGAAGAGGAAAGGGTGATGAGGCTGGTGGTAATGTTGAATTTCATGTTTCAAAGGCAGGAAGTTCTGGTGATAGTTTAAATGCACATTCTATAGGAGGATATTTTGCAGGAAGTAATGGTAATTTATATTTATATAATAATTTGCAATTAGAAGGTTCTACTAATGAAGTTACTACACTATCTGTAGCAACAGACAATACAGGTGTATTTACAATAGCTACTACTGGAGATGGTGCAACTGATTCTGATATAGTTTTAGATGCAGATGGTGATATCTCATTAGAAGCAGCTGGTGGAGGTATTACATTAGATGCGGATACAATGATAGCTATAAATCATACTGGCACTACAACGGATACTATCAAGGGATTATTTGTAGATATAGATAAGTCAGGAGCAATAGCGGGGGGTCAAACAATAACTACTTATGGTTTAGATATAGATATTAATAATGATACAGCTACAGCTTCAGGGCTTGGTACTCATATTGTTAATTATGGTATAACACTTGATATGGTGACAACTGACGCTCATGTAGATAATAAACAATATGGAATAGATATAACACTATCTGGTACAGGAACTGCTACTAATGATGAATCACTTGGAATGCAAATAACTAATCAAGATGGTTATAAGGATATAAAGTTACGAAGTTCTGCAGACACAGCTGATTATTGTACTATAAGTACTACAGCCAATGGAGCTACAACCATTGAAACTGTTGATGGAGGAGCTACTGGAGCAGATTTAATATTTGATGCTGATGGAGCTATTATATTGGATTCTGCTAATGGTTCATTTACAATGAAAAATGCAGGGACAGCAATTGGTTTAGCTAAATCTGCTTATGCAGGAATGATACTTGGATATAGAATGATTGGAGAAGACGCAGCTGGAGGAAGCTCAATTGCTTTAGCAACATCTTTTGCAGTTATTCATGATGATGCAACTGTTAGATTTAACGCTCCTCCAAGCGGAGCGGTTGAAGTTATGGTACAGATTTATGCGGTTTCAGGTTCTAATTTTGCAGTATTAGAATTTGCATTGTCAACTACAGATACTGGCACATATACTTCTTTAGGCACTACTTATGAACAGAAAGTTGCACACTTTGATAGGTCAGATGATAAGGTAATACAATGTTATTGGACAGTAACAGGATTAATACCGGGAGATACATATAATTATTGGTTAGCAGCAGAAGCAACTGCAGGAACAACAACATTATATTGGGGTGGAACAGCAACGAGTACATATCCTGATTTTATTATGAAAGTAACAGCATTACCAAAAGCAATATCAGATTTTGTAGAGTATGATTAAAAAGAGTATATATTTAGCATTATAAGGAGATAAATAATGGCAGGGAAAAAAGAGGTTAAAAAATCAGCTAATGATGAGAAATTAGAATCTCTTCATGAACAATTCAAGGAAGTTATTAATAAGAGAGAAAAATTCTCAGAAGAGGTTAATAATTTGACAACGATTGCTCTTAAACTTCAAGGGGCTATTGAAGTACTTGAAGGCATGAAAAAAGAATCAGAAACAATAGTAGATGATTCGTGAGGCTAAGAAGACAAATTTTTGATAGGAATTATAAGAGATGAATAACTATATTATATTGATAAAAAGGACTTAAAAAAGTAAGATTATGGGAAAGAAAATAAGCGCAAAAGCATTAGCCTCTTTATATCCATCTACACAATGGCGTACTAGAAATGTCATTAATTCTGCAGTTACAAAAGTACAGAAAGCACATGATGAAGAATTTATGCGTTTACAAAGTGTACAACAGACATATCAAGCGATAATGAAATTTGGAAAAGCAGCATCAGAGGCTGGTAAAAGCTTTAAGCAAGCTAAATTAGCAGGATATGAAGGGAATATGCTTAACTATGCAAAAGAACCATCTGAAGCTCAGGGTGTATGGGAGGATAGATATAAGACATATAATAAAAAAGTAATGGATTCGACCAACAATGAACTTACTTTAGATAAATTATTTAAAACTACGCAAAAAAGACAAAAAGGACAAGGGGCTAAGTTTAAATTAGATAAGTTTTCTGAAAAAATGAGATTAGAAGATGAAAAAGGTGAATTTACTGATGATGAATCTACTTTTGGATTAAATACGTTATTAGATTATTATGAGCAATCTAAAAAAGAAACGCCTGAATTAGTTGAACTATCTAAAGAAGTAACTTCAATAAAAGAGGATGAATATGACCTTAATTTAGATGCTAATGAACCTTTCGCAGATATGCCGTATGATTCTTTTGAAGATTTAGATGACTTATCAGAAGCAGAAGCTCAAGAAGGTGATATTGAAGGAAATGAGGAATATTGGGATAATGCTCAAAAATTTGCAGACAATGAGAATTTTGACTTTGATTTTAATAATCCAGAAGATAGATTGGAATGGGCGGATAAACTTAGTTCTTTAAGTAAAGAAGATAGATTTAAAGTATATCAAGATATAAAATCAAGCGAAGATAGAGAAGCAAGGGTAGAGAAAAGAAAAGAGATGGCAGGTGAAGGAGATGAGTATATAGAAGATTTTGATAGGATGTATGATGTTATAGAGACATCAGAGAAAGCTCCTGGAATTAAAGGATTAATGCAAAGAATGGTTCCTGGTGGTAAATCAGGTTATGATACTGATGCAGAATTTACACTTCCTCATGGCGGTTTAATGCAATTGCCTCCCCCATTTGCATTAGATACTTATGAATATAAATCTAGACCCACTAAACCAGGAATCCCAATAAGTGGAGATGAAGATTTTGGAGAAGCAAAATATCCTGATTCTTTATATCCATCTACGGCTACATATGGGATGGGACACGATAAATGGGAAGCTCTTAAAGAACAATCATGGCCGAAAGAACAAGAGGGCCCCCCAGTTCCTTATCCTGAGCAATTAGGTACAGATTTTTTTGATAGAAGAATTAATGCAACTCCATATGAAATCCCAAGTAGTTTTGGATTAGCTGATAAACCAATAGTAGCTAAAGGATTGATTCCTGGTTTAAGTGGATTCCAAAGACAATATGAAGAACAAATAAGAAAAAGAAGAGCATTAGAGGAGTTATATAAATAATGGCTGGTGAATATACAAGTAATGTAGCAAGTGGCGTATTTGGAGGAGTTGTATCTGGAGCTGCTGCTGGTGGAAGTACGTTTGGTGTTCATGGTGCTGTTATAGGTGGATTTCTTGGACTTGGTAAAGCATTGATTGAAAATAAAGCAGGCAAGGAAAGAGAAGCTAAGATTGCAAAACAAAAAAAAGCATTAAAAGAAAGAAAAAAACAAGTAGAAGGAGAACTGACTGGGATTCCAGACCTTCTAGAACAGAAACAAGATTTACAAGAAGAACAACTTGAATATCAATCACAATCTGTAATAGAGAATTTTATAGAACAGACAGTTGGAAATATTCAAGGGATGGAAGCAACAAAAGGTAAAACTGGGTTAACTTCATCTGATATTGATGCTCAGATTACAAGTTCAAAAGAAAAATCTTCAAAATCATTTAATCAAGTAATGACTGATTTAGAGAGACAAAAAGAGAATCTAGAATATGCAACAGAATCAGAAAAAGCTTCAAGAGTACAAAGTTTAATAGGTGATTTATATGATTTAGACACAACGATAGAAGGATTATAATTATGGCAATGGACAATGAATTAAGAAAGATACTCTTAAGAGAACAGGATTTAAGATTTGTTACTGATACTTTAACTCAATATTTAGGCAAAAAGGCTGAAGATAGAAAGTATTATGCTGACCAAGCCCATGCAGAGAGGATGGAGGCAAAAAAATTACAAGCAGAAGCAGAAAAGGGAGTCAAGGCTCCTGCGGTTAAAAAAGTTCAATTAAATATAACAGAAAAAGATTGGGAAGATACTAATAAAACAAAACAGCTTCTAAATATGGGTTTTACTCAAGGTTTCGTGGGAGTAGATACAAAGCATTTAAATAATGAACAATTTGGGAATGTTACATCTTTGGGTATAGATTATTATGGAGAAGAAGATAAGCCTGAAGATGGTGTAAATTATAATAGAGATATTACAAGTAAGTTTGATACAGAGCTGCAAATTGCAGAAGATAACAATAATTATTCTAAGATTAAATATTTAAAAGGCATTAAAAAGCAAATTGGTAATAAAAACATAGATAAAGCTACTTTTGAATCTTTAAAGACTAAAATTACAGGAGAAAACTATAAAACACAACAAAACCAGGCATCAAAAAGATACGGCAATGCCAATATAGAACTCAAAGGGGAAATAACATCTATTTTAAATCAATACAAAAATAATGTAGATGCTATATTAAATATGCCAGATGCAGTTCCTAATAAAAATAAATTAATAGAATTACAAGCAGAGTATGATAAGAATTTATATCTTCAAGATGATATGGATGTTGATATTGTAACTTATACATCAACATATAATGCTAGTAATACTATAAATATGAGGGATTATGAGGATTTGGATGGGAATAAACAATCTATTGCAGAAACTGGAACAAATAAAGCATTTTTAGATATGCTGAAGTTTGTTAAAGATAATAATATTAAAGATGAAATAGTCCCTATGTTTAAGAAGCAAAAGATTACATATAAAGATATGGTTAAAAGTGAAGAAAACTTTAAAAAATATGTAAAAATGATGAAAAATAAGTATCTGCAAGGGGAAATGTCAGGAATCCCAATTTATAATATTGTTGATGAAGTTAATCTTAGTCAATTGACTGAACTTTTAGCAGGAGCAGATAGCCAGAGTGAATAATGTCTGAATATTATAATGAAAATTTTAAAAATCCATTCGCTTTAGGGAGCGATGAAAAGACAAAACTCTCTTCAAATGATAGTATAGATATAAAATCTGCTGAATCTAACTACTATAATAGTAATTTTAAAAACCCATTTTCTATTTCAACTGAAAGAATAGTTTCAGAAGTAGATTCATTTACTAATCTTATGAATAATTCTCCTGAAGATATATTACAAACGGAGATAGAAAGACTAAATTCGGGGGATATCTCTATTGTAGATGAAGTTTCAGAAGAGCAAGATAATTTTGATAATCCAATAATATCCCAAAATTTAGATTCCTTCGACCCTACTATAACTCCAGGTAAAGATAAGCCAATTGAAACAGATATGTCTGTCAGTCCTGAGATAGATTCTGTAGCATCTATAATAAAGAAATTTGAAAATGTGACTGATAGCACTGAGCTAGGAAAAACTTTAATTGATTTGAATAATATGTATGCAATTAAGTATTCTGGACCAGAGGGAAGAGCCGCTAAATATGGGGCTATAGATTCAGAGATATCAGCTAAGGATGGATTAACGTGGGCGCAATGGCCAGATTCTGAGAGTATGGAAGTTGCATCTAAAAAAATTATAGAGGAAATGTTAAATAAAGATGCTAAAGGGGATGTAGAAGAATTTATAAGTAATTATATAGGGCAGCCGACTGAGAGTAAAGAAGTTAAATCAAGATATGAAGAAATAGCATCTACAACTCCGAGTTTGAGAAGAAAATTTACGGAAGAAGATTACAATTTATATTCTAATAATCCTATAGCACAAAAAGAATTAGAAGAGAAATATAAACAAACTTATAATGTAGATACGGATGGAGTATTTTCAGGTGAGAATACATTAGACTTTAAGTCTTGGAAAACAATAAATAGCCAGATACAAAAATCTGAAGATAGAAAGCACAAGAAGAGGGATGAAGTTATTAATGAAGCTGTCCTTGAAGAAGATTTTGAATTAACTGGCTTTGCTTTAGAGCATTTTGAATTTACTCAAGATGTTAATGTAGTAGATGAAGATAAAGATATAATAAGAGAATTTTTAAATTATGAAATGAATACTCCTCTAGAAGAGAAGTTAAGTTATAAGGAGTGGAAAAGTGGAAATCAGAAGAAAAAGTTATTAGAAGGAGTAACTGATTTTGGCGAGCAAGCTAAAAAATCAACCCTATTCCCTTCAGACGAGGAACTTGAAGAGATGGTAGGGATGGGATATATAGATAAAAGTTACCTAATATTAAGAGATACTAGTGGGGACCTCCCCTTAGACCCATTTGGAGTACAAGACAGAAAATATGACCTTCCAACTGCTATGCTTTCTAAAAATAGGGAGTATCTTAGAGCAAGATTATTGTATTTATCAGGATATCCACCAGGTTCTTTTGATGAACTCCCAGAAGAGTTTTGGTCTACAGAGACAGCAAAGGGATTTATGACAAATACTTATGCTACTTTATATGAACTGCCAATGATTCCATTCGAGATGATAGAACCAACAGGGGATAAAATTAACAGATTTCTAATGGCACCAGGAACACCGATAGAGAAAGGAAAGCAATTTTCAGAAGCTTTTTTTGAACCTTTTATATTGGTTTGGGATATTTATAAATTTTTTGAGCATCAAGGAGTAAATGTTTCTTATGCAATTAGTCCATTTGCTACAGATGAACAAAAAAAAACAGGACTTAAAGCTCTTTATGATGACCCAGTAGCTCCTATATTAGCAGCTTTTGGGATAAAAGGAGTATTCTCAAAGAAGGCCTTAGTTAAATTAAAAAGTGCGAAGCCTGCAGTAGTTTCATTAGCAAATTTAAATATAGCAAAGTTTAAACATGCTTATGACTATTATAAGAATAATAAAACTCCTCCAAAGGATTTAAAACAATATGTTGATATAATCGAGGGGAATAAGGTTATAAAAGAATTTGTAGAAGAACAGTTATCTATTGACTTAGATGTCCCTGTAAAGACAATTAAAAAGGAAAAGCCTGTCGAAGGAAAGCCTATTGAAGAGGCTAAAGTTGAAGAAGTTAAGCCTAGGGAAGTAATAGAAGAAATTAAACCTATAGATTTAGCAAAAGAAATTGACCCTGCTAATCCTGACGTATCTTCTGTTAAAAAGTTTCAAGAAGAAGTTATGGGGATGAAAGATGGCGATAAGGGATATGGTAGTTTTGGCCCTAAGACAACAAAAAAATGGCAAGAAGTAATGGGCATAAAAAAAGAAAAACCTATTAAAGAAGAGCCTATTAAGGCTAAAGAAGAGCCTATTAAAGAAGAAGTTAAAAAGGAAGTGGTTAAAGAAAAGCCTATTAAAGAAAAGCCTAAAAAATTAACAAAAGAAGAGTCAATAAACGTAGCTAGCGAGAGAATATCTAAATTAATTGAAAAAGGATGGGATAATTTATCTACGCAAGAAAAGCAATTATATAATAAGTTGAAAAATTCTAGAGATAGAATACAAAGAAAGCTCAATGAAGAGGTTGCAAAGGGGAAAGAAAATAAAGAATTAATCAAAAAAAGAGGAAGACTAGAGTATAGACTTAAAGAGTTGGAGGATGTATTAGTTACTCAAAAAGATTTTCTTAGTTCTGAAAATATCAAATCTAAGACAGTTGAGATAAATGAACTTAAGAAGACAATCAAAAACCTAGATAAGGATATAAATAAAATTGTAGAATTACATGCAGGGTTTGATTTTATTACGCCACTTTTTGGGAAAAAGGGGTCTAAAGGGGCATCTGAATCATTTTTAAAATGGCTTAGAGTAAAAAATGATAAGGGTCAATTAATAAAAGATGGACAATTAGATATATTTGACTACATAGATGAAACTGTACATAAAGGTAGATTTAAATCATTACTTAGCTCTATAGATGAAAGTATCCAAAAAGGTCCTTATCCAGTTAATCTAAAGGGAGTACCAGATGTAAATAAATACTATGAATTAAGAGGACAGTTTTTTGGCAAAGGATATGTTGCAGAAATGTATGTAAATAAAATTTTAAAGGATTGGAAAAATTATAGTTCTGCTGATTTAAAACAAATGTATGATGTTCTTAATGGTACAGCTGATATAAAAACTATAACTAATCCACAATTATTAAAAGAAGCTAAAGTGGTAAGGACTTTAATTGATGAACTAGGGCAAAGTTTAGTAGATAGAAATCTTTTATCTAAAGAAGCATTTGAAAGTCATAAAGGTGATTATATCGCTAGAATATATGAAGTATATCTAAATGATAAGAAAAATTTAACAAGATTTGATGATGTCCCATCAATAAGAAGAAAATATAAATTCCAAAGAAAAGATTTAGGCCCAGAGCAAAAAACAGCACTTGGAGAAATTACGGACCCAAGTATACCATTTTCTGAAACAGTCGCTAGGTCTTTAACTGATATCTTTGCAAATGACTTAATGCAACAAACTCTAAATAATCCGAAGTGGGCTGCAAAAGGAAGTTTTATAGAACTAAAAAATGGATTAAGATATGGAGAGGGATATCTTAGAGACCTTCATAAAAATACATTAGATTTTATTGAAAGAGAAAAGCGTAGTGGAAGAAAAGTATCTCCTGAAACAGAAACCATGTATAAAGAAATTACTGAAGCTTTAGATAAATATGATGCTAATCCTCCAGTTATAGATAAGAGTAGATTTGAATTAGCAGGAAAAGAATATGGCATTTTGCAAGGAGCATATGTTGATAAAGGAATTTTAAGAGATTTTGATGTTATGCGAGGTGATGTTCTTGGTGTTAGAGAAGCAAAGACTCGTCCTGGTAAAATTATTCAAAATACTAGAAAATTTTTGACTAATTGGTTTAAAGCCGCTAAAGTAGCTTTGAATTTACCAACAGTAAGTAGGAATATAATAAGTGCAACTATGCAGTCAGCTATATCTGGAACTGGGTATTATAAACAAGTGAAATTAATTAAACCGACTATTGAAGGATTTCTAACGAAAAATAAAGATTGGACGAACGCTGCAGAAAATGGATTATTTAGAGGAAACTTTACTACTGGAGAATTAAAATTTGCAGACAGATGGTCTAGAGAATTAACACAGCAAGTTAAAGATGGCGTTCCATATCATGAAGCTTTAGTAAATCTTGCTAGTAAATATTTAGGGAAAGGGAAGAAAGCAGGAGCACATGTTATAGGATTTTATGGGAAAATTGATAATTACTTTAAGTATACCAAATATTTAGATGAGATTGCTAGGGGGAAGTCTCCTGTAGATGCGACTAGATTAGCTCAAGAAGCATTATTTGATTATAGTCTAGTTAGTCCAGGGATGGCAATGGTTAGAGAGTATTTTCCATTTACTACATTCTTCACAAAGTCAGTGGCCTTTACAGTCAAGAATTTAAGAAATCACCCTGTAAAAGCAGGTTTGGTTATGGGAACACCTGTTGCATATAACTATTTTAATGTTGCTGAGAAAATTTTAAAGTCAAAAGAGGAAGTAACTGACAGTGAATACAGTGCATATTTAATAGCAAATAATAAAAATCTTTCTGAAGGAGGATTTATTACACTACCAAATCTTGATGAGAATGGTAATTTTCAAACAGTAAATTTATCTATGATGCAACCACATGGAGCGTTCTTTGACATTGGTGGAAAATTAAGTCATTTATATTATGCTGATAGCATTGATGATATTCTAGGTGCAACTGGGGATGCAGCTAAGGAAACAGTCAGTAATTATTCCGTTAATCCTGTTCCTACTTTAATGATAGCTGCTATGTATGGTGTTGTTAGAACTAAAAATGGAACATATGAAATATTTAGTTCACTTGATGATAATAAAACTAAGATTGAAAAATATAGTGCCTTTACGCGAGATTTATTTATGCCTTCATTCATAGGGGGTGGAGATGCTGGATTAATAGGGGAATATCTTGAAATAGATAGCCAAAGTATATTAAAGTCTGATAGAACTCCGAATCAAATAGCAGCATCGTTAATGGGAGTAAATATATATCCTGTAGATATAACTAAAGATGTTTATAAAGCTCAAAACATATGGATGGCAAAATCATCTGACCTCAAACGAGAATATAACAAGGAATTAAAGAAAATAACATTAGATATTAGATTAACTCAAGAAGAAAAGATTGTAAAATCTAAAGAATTAACAGAAAGATATTTCTTGATGGATACTCAACTTATTGATGAGTATTTAGGGCCTGTATATGAGAAGCAATTAATGGAAAAATATGGAACGAATAATCTAAAAGATGTAATTAATCAGCATTTAGAAAAAGCAAAAACTTTGAAATAGGATAGAATAAAATATACTCGTAAATTATACGAACAGATTTCGATAATATGTGCCCATGTCAGCCCCCTCTGGGCGGTAAGGCACAATAAAAACAAGAGAGGGAAACATGGCAACAGTAGGAAACTTTCCTAGAATAAAGTCTAATTACTCCGTACAGAAAGCAAGCAACTTGTCACTAGGACAAGGTGGATGCTTATTTGAAGACGGAACAACAGCAATTACAGGTAAAAAAATAGTAGCAATACAATTCCTTATAGACTCTACATTTTCATCATTAACTCCTATAGATGACAACTATATTGGTACATCTGGTGGTAATGGAGATGCTATAGATGGCAGTAATATATTTCCAGCAGGAATGACTATATATGGTCAATGGACTGGATTTACATTAGGTGCTAGTTCATCAGTTGTAGCATATCTAGGCTAATATGGCATTAGGATTAGGAGCAAGTCTAGGTAAAACAGGTTTAACTACCCCAGGTGTCGTAACAGATAATCTGGTTATGAAACATATGTATCCTGCAGGAGGAGTGCAGCCACTAAGTGATGGTGCTGTAGACATTAATGCAGATGCTGCAAATAATGAACACATTGATGTAGGTGCAATATCTTTAACAACAAATGATGTATCTCTAAGTGCTTGGGTTTATGTTACTGATTTTGTAGAAAATGCTGGAATAATATGCAATAGGGAATCTACTGGAACCGAAAAAGGAATTATACTTAGGACAGATAGTAGTGGCCCTAAATTTCAGGCATTATTAGATTATGGTGGGGGTTCATTTGAAGTAAGTAGTGACAATGCAAATACTAATGAATGGTACCATGTTTGTGTTACTTGGGATAGGAGTGATAACGCAAGTATGTATGTAAATGGTGTTTTACATAATACAACTGATATATCTGCTCAAAGTAGCGTAAACATAACCCATTCAACTGTAGCAAAAATTGGTCAACATCAAGGAACAGTAGAATTTCGAGGATATATTTGTAATGCTGGTTATTGGGATAGAGTATTAACTCAAACAGAAATAAAATCAATTATGTGGAAACAGTATGCAGATTTAACATCTAGTGAAACAGCTAGTTTAATATCATGGTGGAATTTAGATACTTTAACTGAATTTGACTCTGCTGGGACTGATGATGGTCTTATCTTTGATGAAAATGATACTACAGTAGGAAGTGAACTGCTTACAGGATTTACTAATGGTACTTCTTATCCCTTTGATACTTTTACTTCATCAGGAAGAGATATATCAGCAGCGATAGAAACAAGTGGTGATTGGGGTGGGTGTGTATCTAATGCAATAAATGTAACTGCAGGTGAATGGTATAAATGTACTTTTGATTTAACATATAATTCTGGTACTGATGATATTAGAATGGCAATTGCAAATAATCCAAGTGGAGCTAGTACACAACGAAGTAATGATACTTATACAAGTACAAATGGGACTAATACAATGTATTTTAGAGTTGCTACTACAGATAGTGTAGCTTATTTTCAAATTGGAACTGGCGAATCAGCTGATGTGATTAATTTTAGTATGTCAAATATATCTCTAAAGAAAATGAATGGTAATCATGGAGAAATGAAATAATGCCAGCTACTATACAAGAAATATTAAAACCAACTAAATACAGAGCAGTAGATACTTCTACATCTTTGCAAGTCACTTCTTCAGATATGATAACTAATGGAAGTTTTGCATCAAATATAACAGGATGGGATGCAGTATCTGTTGGTGGGGGAGAAACAGCTCCTGCTTTTGATGCAAATGATGGAGTTGGTAGTTCAGGGTGTTGTATAATAGATGTCGAGGATGGAGGTTATATAGGGATATCTCAAAATCTAACTTTTGTAGCTGGAAGTACTTATAAGGTTACTTTATCTGCAAAAGCAGCTAGTGGTGATAGTGGAAAGGTTATAAGAGTTCAAGATATGGCATCTGGTGTTGAGAACAATATGGCAAATGGAACTCATAAATATACTTTATCTGAAAGTCATCAAACATTTTCTACTATATGGACAGCTAGTTCTGATTCAACTGCATTATATATTGTAAGAGATACTGGAACTGTTGCTGATTGGGAATTTTTTGTAGATGATATTGTAGTAACTAGGATGGAATCCTTCGGCAACAACAATCATGGACAGATATATTCAGGTAGAGGATTAGAGTTTGATGGTGTTACTGATTATTTTCAATCTAATGGTGGAACAATACTTACAGGTGTTAATAGTTTTGCAGATAATGTTCCTTGGACTTTTGCTTGTTGGATGAATTTTAATGAATCTGGTCTTACCTTTTTTGTTGGAAATGATGGTACTTCAACTCCTCATTTAGGGCAATTTAATAATGATACATTAATGTTTAGAGCTCAAGAAGGAGCATATTATTCATGGTCAACAACAGAAAAAATTCAATTTGGTTCTTGGTATAGAGTAGTAATAGTTGCTACTGGAACAGATTCTACTGTTCATTGTTATTTAAATGGAGTTGAACATGGGACTGCTATAAATAAGGATACTAAGGCAGCTAGTACTGCTGATGGTGTTGACCAATTAGTTGTTTCTAGTGGTACTGCTACAGTTCACATGGATAGAGTCCATGGTTTAGTTACTGGAGATACAGTAAAAATGGATATGGATAATGATACCTATGATGAAGATTCAGTAGCTATAACTGTAGTAGATACTGATACATTTTCATATACTACTGCTAAAGCAGATATTACTATAGGGTCTATTGACGGAAGTGATGTAGGTAAATGTTATTTTGATTTTGAAGCTGAAGGTGGAAGTTACATGCCGTTTACTGGATGGGGTGCTCCTTATGAATCTGGTGGCAATAGAGGGCATCATTTAGATGGAATGATGTCTGATGGTCAAGTATGGGATAAAGCATGGACAGCATCTGATGTAACCTTTGACTACCTTAATCCTGAATCTTTAGCATTAAATAATAGTGGTACTTCACTTACAGAGTCTAATCTAAAGCTCTGGTATCCTATGCAAGATGGACATAGAGGTCAACAATCTTATGTACTTGATGGAGCTAATACAGGATTGGGTGATGATTTACTTACCAATGGAGATATGGAATTAGATTCTAGTTGGGAAAATAATTATTTAGAAGGTGGATTTCCAGTTAGCGATGCTAATGAAACAGCTCAATATTCAACTGAAAAATCTTACAATGGAAGCAGGTCAATATATATAAGTGCAGATGATGCAAATGAAGGTGTTAAAAATGTAACTGCAACTCCAGTAGTAGGAACAACTTATAAATTGTCAGTTTGGATTTATCTTGTAGCTGGTGATTATGTTGAGATACTTGCAAATAGTGATTGTTTTGCAAATACTCTTTTATTTCAAGGAGATGGAACCAAGGGTGTATGGCAAGAACATTTTTTGTATGGAACTTGTAATAATGCAGGGCAGAATATTACATTTCAAGTAAGAGCAGGTGCTGGTGCAACTGAATGGTATATGGACAATGCATCTATAAGGGCTGTAAACGACAAACATCATGCAACTACTGAGTTTTTAGGTGATGAGCAGATAAGTGATGCTAAAAATGAAACAGGATTTGCATCTACTGATTGGGCAGTATATAATATTGCAGGTGGAAATCTGACAGTTGTTTCAAGTAAACTCCAAGTAGTTACTGAAACAGATGAAGCTAATGAAGGAGTACAACTTGATAATTCTAAAGTTACTACACCTGTAGTCGGAAGAACTTATAGGATATCAGCTGAATTACAACAAACTGCTGGAGCAACTACTCCTACCATACATTTTGATTATGCAGGTACAGCATCAGACTCATTTACAATTACTGCTAGTGCTGTTGTATATACAGAAGATATTGTTGCTACAAATGCTGCTAGTGATTTTTTTATATACAATGCTTCAAGCGCATCTGCTACAACTTTTAAGATAGATGATATTACAGTTAAAGAAGTAGGCACAGCTTCAGGCTGGACAGATGCAGACCAACAACTAAATATACCTCAAACAGCATTACAATCTTATAATCAGATGTTATGGTGTAAAGCTTCAGAGTCAAGTAATGCTATTGTAACTGTTGCTGATAATGCTAATTTAAATGTAGATGACAAGGATTTTTCACTTTCTTGTTGGGTTTTTCCTATAACAGAAAGTGACCATTTACCTCTATGGAGAAAGGGTGGAGCAGGTAGTGAAGGATATGTTTTAGATATAAATACTTCTAATAAAATTTCTTTAAATATGAATGATGGCACTAGTAATAATAGTTATGACCATTTAACAGATGCAGCTCTTCCTAGTGGAGAATGGTCTCATGTAGTTGTAACTTGTGATAGAGATAGTGCTACAGGAATTAGATGTTATTTAAATGGAGAATTGCAAAGTGCTAATGGCGACCCTACTGGAGAAAATGAAGATATTAGTAATACTACTGAATTAAGAATGTTAGCATTTTCTGATGCTGATACTGATTCTTTTCATGGTGCAGCGACAGAGTTTATGTTATTTAAGGATAGTCTATTGACACAAGCAGAGGTAAATGAATTGTATAATGATGGTAAAGCTTTAGATGGAACTACACATTCATTGTTTTCTACTAAATGTACTGCATACTATAGAAATAATGGACTTGCTTCTTGGAAGAATCTGGCAACAGTTGCTGGTTCTGGAGCTACAACTACAGCTGCAGCCGATGGAACTGTAACTAATGGTACTGAAACCCTATTACTCCCAGCAGGAGTAGATGCTTCTAGAGATAATCAAGGTTTCTTAATGAATAGGCAGAAGACTACTAATAGTTTGAATTTGATTGATGAAGATAATTCTTATGTAGATGTGAGCACTTATAATGGACTGACATTTGGAGATGCAAGTAATGATTCAGCATTTTCAGTATCAGCTTGGATTAATGTTCCTGATTTATCATCCTTACCAATAATAGCAAAATCTAAGTCCTCTAACAGAGAATGGGTTTTTGCTTTTACTTCAAATGATGAGCTTTCTTTGTATTTATATGATGAAAATATAAATAAATATGAATCAATGAAAAGTGATAGTGGTTTTGCTGCTACAGACCAAAATAGTTGGGTTAATGTCGTTGCGACTTATGATGGAACTGGAGGTGCAGGAGCAAGTGGTGGTATAACTTTATATAGAAATGGAACAGCATTAGGGATGACTGAAGTTTCAACAGCTACATATGTAGCAATGGAATCATTAGCAGCTAATGTTAGGGTAGGCTCATGGGAGGCAACAAGTACTTATGCTGATGGTCAAATAGACGATGTATTGATATACAGTAAAGAATTATCAGCAGATGAGGTTGATAGAAATTATAACGCAGGTAAAAGGAGTCACAGATAATGGCACATTATGAAATGTATTTTTGTATACCTAGCAGTGCATATGATAGTGCTGTTGGGACTAAGATAAAAGAATTATATCCTTTAGTGGAATCAGTAGCAGATGATGGTACTGTAACTTATAAGTCTGCTCCTACATGGCATGAGATGATATTTGCAGGTAAGGTAGGTGCTCCTAGATACTCACATGATAAAGCTTATTGCATTATTAAAGGTGAATGGTCTATGAAAGAAGGAGTGTTAAGTGAGCTTATTGCATTAGGAGCTAGTAAAGCATATCCAAACTTTAGTATATTAACTAAATCTGAAGCACAAGCTTTAGCGGGCAGTTCAACGTTTACAGGAGAATAATATGACAAGTCATTTATTAGAAGCAGTCAAATTATCAGAAGGCTTTAGAGATAAAGTTTATAAGGATACTTTAGGTATAGATACTATAGGATATGGATTTGCAATTAAAGACCTTGTTCTTGATAAGGATATAGCTGAAACGATATTAAGAAGAAAACTTGATAATTTAATAGATAGAGCTAATAAAAGGTTTAAGTTTTTAAAGAATCTTCCTCAAGAAGCACAGGATATAGTATACGAAATGTGCTATCAGTTAGGTGTTACAGGTGTATCTAAATTTAAAAAGACATTACTTTACTTAGAAAATAAAGAGTTCAGAATGGTTTCTAAAGAAATGCTTGATTCTAAATGGGCCAGACAGACTCCTAATAGAGCGAATAAATTAAGCGATATAATGGGGAGTATAAGTGATGGATAAGTTTAATATTGATACTATTAAGACAACATCGTTTTTAATATTTATAATAGTTATGTGTTTTATAATTGCTAGTATTTTAAATTAACAGAGGAATGTATGATAGATAAAAAAATATCATTAGGAACTATTATAACAATACTTACGATTGTAGCAACCTTTATATACACTCAAGGTGCAACTTCAACAAAAATAGAATCTATTGAATCAGATGGTAGAGATAGCAGAAAGAAGATTCAGAGCAACAAAGATAAAGTCCAAAGGCTAGAAGTTAGTGTTGCAAAGATAGAGGCTAAAATAGATGAAGGATTTAAGAATATAGAAAGATTATTGATTGGAAAATAAACCAGGATAGGCTATAGGTAGAATAAAAAAAGATACAGGTGTGGTAAAAAGGGCTGTAGTTACGCCCGATAAACATTTCCCTTTACATGACCCTGATGCTATCAGCGTTGTAAAGAAAGCAATAGAAATAGTAAAGCCTGACACTTATATAGATTTAGGTGATACAGGTGAGTGGTCTTATTTCAGTACTCATTATTGGAGAGGCAGATTTGCAAAGCCAATGGAAGATTTAATCCCATTATTAGATTCTGATGTTAATGAGGTAAATGTGGGAATGGATTGGATAGATGAATCGCTTGATAAAGTTAATTGCAAAGAAAGACACTTTATACAAGGTAATCATGAAGTATGGCTTGACAACTTTGTCGTTAGGTATCCATACTTAAAACATTATATGACAGAGAAAGCTTTACGATTAAAGGAAAGAGGATATAAATATCATCCTTATAATAGAAAAAAGAATTTGAAGATAGGCAAATTAAACTTTACACATGGAAAGTATACAACAAAATATCATGCATTTAAACATCTAGATTATTATTGTGAGAATATTATGTATGGACACACCCATGACTTACAAAGATTTACTAAAACTTCAAATGGAGGCACTATAAGCTCATGGAGTTTAGGATGCTTAAAGGATATAGAGGCAGACGAGGATTGGCTTGGTGGTAAACTCACTAATTGGAACCATGCCTTTGCTATAATAGATTGGTTTAAAAGTGGAAATTTTAAAGTAGAGGTAGTTGAAATCATTAAAGGTAAAACAACATTGTGGGGAGAGGCAATTATAGGATGATTGGAGCATTAATGATATTTTCTGTTATAATTATAGTGGGAGTTTTCCTTATATCAGCGTATAAGTGGTGGATAGAGGAAAGGGAGAAGAGGCTTTAGATGGATTTTATTAATATATTAGAAACATTTGGAGTGCCAGTAACCATGAGTATAGCTTTTGGTTTTTTCATATGGAAACAGAATAAATGGATACAAGATACTTTAATGCAAGAATTAGAAGAATCTCAAAATAGAACTGAGAACATTCTTATAAAGCTCATAGACGCTCAAAAACAGATGCAAATGGAACAAAAAGACATTAAGGCTAGCTACCATGCCATTGTAGAAATATTGTCCAGTTTAAGCGGTAATGGGCTTCGAGAGAAGTTTGTAAGGAAAGAGCGTGTTTCGGGAAGAGATTACTAATAAGCTAAGAGATATTGAAATGTCTCTACATGAGGTAATTATGAGGATAGAGAGGTTAGAGACAAACTCTCATCCCAAAAAAGACTTTGTAAGGTGCAAAGAATGTGAAGAACGAATAACAA